>Ga0364881_10484_pt1 | contig 20926 bp, 6 predicted proteins | sample ExccelJu500001D4_5_FD_206923 | JGI IMG/M metagenome (GOLD analysis project Ga0364881, IMG submission 206923) | Enriched cells from Trout Bog Lake Hypolimnion, Wisconsin, USA - BchlTB.July30.5000.01.D4 | ecosystem: Environmental > Aquatic > Freshwater > Lake > Hypolimnion/Profundal zone | place...
ACCAGCGGGCTGATCAGGTCGGAGAATTTCTGATAGCCATCCAGCACATAATGGCAGCTCGATCCGGGGACGATGCCCAGGGTGCTCATGGCGCGCATGTTGGAATACAGATAGGGAAGGCTCCGCTGCACCTCGCGCAGTTGGTCGTTGCGGGACTGGTCCCCGCAGGCGGGCGGCCAGATCTGGAAGATATAGTATTTCTGGATGTTGGGGAAATCCTGTTTCCAGGCGGCGGACATGTCGATGAAGAGTTGCTGATAGTACTTGTAATCGTAGTCGCCGCCGAAGGGTTCGCCGGATCCCTGGTCCTGCTCGCCCTGATGCCACAGCACGGCGCGGAGGCCGTGCGTGAGATGGGCCCCGACAATCCGGTTGTAGAGGGTGGCATAGATCGAATACAGGCTGCCCGGCTGGGAATGATCGGCCGGATTCGGCTGATGCTGGTCGATGCGGGTGCCGCCCACGGCACCGTTGATGATACAAATGGGCATGCTGTAGGTCGCGGACAGGTGTTTGGCCCAGATCCAGCCCCACACGCCAAGTTCCAATTCCGCAGGTGCGTCCTTGTTGGTCGCATATCCCCAGCCGCGGGTTTTGCCATAGGAGCGGATCCACGGGCTGGTGTGGGTGTCGGCAGGCACCTCATTGTTGGTCGCTTCGGCATTCGACTGGCCTTCGATCATGTAGGCGTCGCCGCAGACCAAATCGGTCACAGTGCGGGTGGGCGTGTCGGTTGAGCCGGCAGTCGTGCCAAACTCCACCTTGTATGTCACCAGGCCTGCGGCGATGGGCACGGCAAAGCCATAGGCGCCGGCCACCGGTGTTTGGCGGAGCGTTTGGCCGTAGGGGGCCTCGGTTCCACCGCAGGGAGTGGCAAACACTTTGAGATAGACCGGGGTCGTGCCGGCACCCGAGCCATGGTAGAAAATCGTGCCCTTGTTGGTGTTCGGGTCACGCGCGTAGAACTGTTTGTTTACCGGCTTTTCATCGGCATCCGGCGCGCGCTGCACCCACGGATCGGTGGCCGGTTGCCGGACATTCACGGTCACCGAATGGCTGCTGGCAAAGCCGCCGTTGTCGATGGTGAGCGTCACGGTCAGCGGGCCGTTACCCTGCGAACGGATCAACTTCAGGGTTCCCGCGGTGATCTGTTTGATCACGGCCACTCCGGTCACGCTCCAACGGTAATTCAGATGAGTGCCGGCGGTGGACTCTAACAATGGTTGGTTGGTGATGACCGGTTGCAGGGTGAGGCTCTGGCGCCCATCCCAGGCGGCGGGTGCCGCCAGAGTGAATGCCGGATCGGCGATCGGCCGGGTGGTGACCGTCACGGTGTAGTCCTTGGTGGTGTGATCCGAGGCGGTCACCCGATAAGGCACCGGCTTGGTGAAGTTCTGGCTGGTGCCGGAAGCCGGCACACAACCCGCTCCGGCAGACAAGGCATAAGCGGGCGCGAGCTTTGTCAGATCGGTCCGATAGGGCAGCGTCATGGTGATACCGGTGCCGGCAATGGTGGCGGCTCCATAGCCCGGAAAGGTCAGGGATGTGATATCGGCCAACGGCACGGACGAGACGACCGCCAACGGATCGGAGAGGGCGTAAACCGGCAACAAACTGGTGGCTGGGGCGCCGAATACCCGCAGCCAATTGGCTGAGGTGTTGTTGGTGGTGCCAATGGTCGGATTGGCGGTACCACCGAGCACGCTATGGCCATCCTTCATGCCGTTGGCGAAAGACCCGGTAAAGGTACTGGTTGCAAAGAGCGCGCCTCTTTCATCCAGGTTCAGGGGGTGATTGAGCGCACCGGCATACATGGCACTCCATAGGTCGTTGTAGTTGTTGGCGACCTTGGTGGTCCCGTCCACCAGGAAGATCGCCTCGCCGGTCCCGTGCCAGAGCGGATTGGTCGAGGTGTTGTCGCGGGCGTCAACGGTCGCGGTCGAACCGATCACCTTCCAGGTCGCGCCGCCGAGCTTCAAGTTGGAGCTGTTAGCCACCTCCTGGACGAAGGTGTTGTAGGTGGCGATGTCCGTCGAGGTGGCCTGGGTTGTCGCCCGGGTGACAAAGGCGAGGCGGTATGGATCGCCGAGTGCCCAGGTTTTGCCGGTGGCGGGATTGACCCAGTTGTTGGTGGACAACTTGAGGACGCCAAGTTGGCATTTCAGATTCGGCGGCGCGTTGACGGTGAGGGTGGTGTGATCGGGAATCGCCGCGACCGTGCCGAGGGCGTTACCCGCACAATCCGTCAGGCGGGCTCCCGCCTTGACCTGCAAGCGGAGTTTCCCGGCCGCGGTCGGCGTAACGATCACCCGGAATACCGCGGGATCCGCCGTCGCGGCCACGCTGTTGACCGTGATGGCCGTGGCGGCGGCGTTGCCGAAATCCGCGGCCTTGACCGTCGCGGCATTCATCGCCTCGCTGAAGGTCACGGTGTAGGTCACTGGCTGGTTGGCGAAAACGGCCGTGCCGTTTCTGTCGTCCGTCAAGGAAGTCAGCGTGGGCGGGGTGGTGTCGGTGACCGTGATGATTTTGTTAGCGGGAATGGCCACTGTTGTCTTGAGGGGATTGCCCGTGAAATCCGTTAGCGAGGCACCCGCCTTGATCCGCAACCGGAGCGAGCCCGCGATGGTCGGCGTGGCCGCGACGAGGAAAGCAGCGGGATTGGCGGTCGCGGTGACGCTGTTGACAATGATCGGGGTGGTGGAAGCGTTCTCGAAGTCGGTGGGATTGACCGTTGCGGCGTTCATCTTCTTGCTGAAGGTCACGGTGTAGGTCACCGTGTCGTTGGATTCGACCGGGCCGCCGCGCTTGTTATCCACCAACGAAACCAGAGTGGGCGGAGTGGTGTCGGCGGAGTCCACAATCGTCAGCGGATCGGACAGGGCGTAAACCGGCAGCGCACTGGTGGCAGCAGCGCCGAAAACCCTGAGCCAATTGGATGAGGCGCTGGTCGTGGTGCCAATGGTCAGACTGGTGGTGCTGCCGAGCACATTTCCGCCATCCTTGGTGCCATCGGCGGAAGATCCGGTAAACGTACTGCCGGCAAAGAGCACACCTTTTTCATCCAGGTTCAGAGCGTGATTGAGCGTACCACCCCACAGGCTGCCATAGTTGTTGGCGATCTTGGTGGTTCCGTCCACGAGGAAGACCGCCTCGCCGGTCCCGTTCACGCTGGGATTGGTCGCAGTGTTGTCCCTGGCGTCAACCGTGGCCGTCGAACCGATGACTTTCCAGGTCGCGCCGCGCAGGTTCAGGGTGGAACCGTAGGCGACACCGGTGACGAAGGCATTGTAGGTGGCGATGCTGGCCGAGGTGGCCTGGGTGGTCGCGCGGGTGACAAACGCGAAGCGGTAGTGATCCCCGATTTTCCATGCCGCATTGGTGGCGGGATTGATCCCGCTGTTGGCGGTCAAATCGAGGATGCCGAGTTGGCATTTCGGTGCCGCCTGACTGGCGGTTTCCGATAGCAGACCGAGAACCGCTGAGATGATCACCCACTTCATGCTTTGTCTCATAATTCTCATCTTGATTACTATACTATTTGGCGTTAGTCATTATTTCAGTTTTGTCGTAAAATGCGGGGCCGCCCTTTTTCGCCGAAGCTACAAAGGGCGGCCCCATGAATCATCTATCAGATATCTGGTTTGGATTTCCGCAATGGGGATTTGAAGTCCGGGATTTTCACCCTCCTACGGCACCACCATCAGGCGGCAGAATTTCTTCGCCGCGCCGCCTGGCAGGGTGTAGATGACCTGGCCGTTCGGCGGCGGGGTTGTGGCAACGTCGAGCGGGTTGGCCGGTGCCCAGTCAACCAGGTTGTCGGACACTTGCACCTCGAAGGAGGTGACGGCATTCAGATAGGGCCAGGTGACCGTGCCACCCACGACGCCCGGATTGGTGGCCAGGCCGTTTGCGCCCATGAAGTAGGCAACTCCGTTGGCAATGCCGTCATGGTTGTAATCCTCGCCGGGTGAACCGCCGCCGGCGTAGGTGGAAGCCCACGAGGCGTAGCCGGTGAGGCTCAGGTCGGTGGCGAGCGCGACGGCGCTCAGGTTGCCGCCGAGATGCCAGTCGGCGGACGACGTGTGGAGGTTGTCCCAGACGAAATAGCTGGTGGCGGCGGGAGCCGTGAACTGGAGCGTCACCTTGTCCGTGCCGACCGCCGTGATGGTGGAGAAGGCCGCGTTTTTGGCGAGCTGCGCCATGACCGCCGCCTGATCCGCGGCGCTGGCCAGTCCCAGGGTCAGCGGATAGGTGCTGCCCATCGTCAGGCCGGTCAGGCTGACATAACCGGCGCCGGCCGCGGCGAAGGAGGCGGTCTCGCCGTTCCCGATCGAACCTGCGGCAGTGCCCAGCGTGGCCGTGATGGTGGTCGTGCCGGACTTCGTCCACACGCCGCCGCTGGTGTCGAAGGTCGAGGTGTCGCTCAGCGCCATCACCGACGTCGGGAACTGGAACATGGTGAACGTGTTGCCGGCCAGCAACTCGGCCCCCCCGAGCGCGGCGACTCCCAGCGAGCCGGTGAGTTTGCCGGCCGTGGTGCCGCCGCCCTGAACGACCGTCGTGATGGTGGCCTTCATGCCGGCGCGGATGCTGGTGTTGTTCAACTCCAGTGTCGCCATGCCGCGGGGGTCGGCCCCGGTATAGGCGGCCGTGGTGAACTGGATCGCGCCGCTGTGGCTGATGATGGAGCCGATGAAGCGGCTGATCACCCCGCTGGGACCGAAATTATACGAAACCCCGGTGTCGGTGAGATTGAGCACATAGCCGTTGGGATGGGCCACCGGGTCGGCGGCCGCAAAGTCGAGGCCTCCATACTGGTTGGCCAGGTTGGGGTTGCCAATGCTGGAGTTGTATGAGTCGAACTGGCTGTTGGCCTGAACCACAAAATTGCCGCCCGCCAGGTAGGGATCGTCGGTGGTATTGCGGCCGAAGCGGTTCGTGCCACCATTGAGATGAATCGCGCATCCGGCCAGGCCGTTCGGCACGTTGTAGGTGCTCATCACGCCGCCGGGGTTGAGCGTGACGTTGCGGGTGATGGAGTTGAAGGCCCCCGCCGTAGTGAGCTGGAGCGTGCCGGAATTGACCGTCACGTCGCCGGTGAAGGTGTTGGCGGCACTGGCGACCACGACCGTGCCGGGGCCGGTGACCGCCAGCGAGTTGCCGCCGGTCAGTGTCGAGGAACTCACGGTCAGCGTGCCGCCGCCGCCACCGAGCCGATAGGTGGTGCCGTTGGGGGTCAGCGTGCCGCTGTAGGTGCAAGCACCCACCGCACCGAGACTGGCGTTGGGCAGATTCGCGCCGGTGGAACTGCCGAAGTCCAGCGCGTTGCCGCTGCTCGCGCCGAGGGCCATGGTGAAGGCGTTGCTGTTCTCGGTCACGCGGTTGAGGAACGCGTTGTCGATGGCATAGCCGGCTGCAAGGACCGTGCCGCCAGACGCGGTCACATCCCTGCCGCTGCCACCGATGGAACCAGTCGCGTTGAACTGGAGCGTGCCAGCCGAAACCGTCGTTCCGCCACTGTAGGTGTTGGTCCCCGCGAGCACCCACAGCGACGTGCCGCTGCTCTGCGCGATGGCCAACGCACCGCCGCCGTCTGTTAGACTACCGGCGAGCATCACGCTACCCGTGCCGGGCCCGAGGTTCGTGAGGGTCTTTGTTCCAGCCGAGTTGGCCGTGATCGCGGCGTTGATCGTCAGGTTGCTGGCGCTGGCATTGGCAATGTCCAACGAACCGTTCAGCAGGATTGGCACCGTGCCGGCCACCGTGTCCCCCGCACTCGTCGCCACCTGATTGAAGCGCGCGTTCGCGCCGCCGTTGTCGAAGGTCAGTGAGGCGCTGCCGCCGATGGTGAAGCTGGCGGAATTGTTAGTATCGCCGACATTCAGGACGCCGAGCGTGCGCGGGCTGTCCAGGGTGATGGTGCGGTTGACGAAGATGTTATTGGTGAACGAGGCCGTCTTGCCCTGGCCGTCGGCGGCCTGGTTGTTCAGCCAGTTGGTTGGGGTGCCCCAGGTGCCGCTGGCATCAACCACCCAGGTGCCGTCGCCGGTTGCCAAGGTAACCGTTCCGGTGGCACCGATGTCGAGCGGGGGGGCGGCACCGCTGGTCAAGGCGATGTTGCCGCTGTAGGAACCCAGCCCATTCGTGGCGGCGAGCCGGACATAGAGCGTGCCGCTGACGCTGCCGCCGCTCGGGGTGAAATTCACGGCACCCGCATAAGCGGAACCGTCGGTGGATACTTCAAAGCCGGTCGGGGCCGTGCAGGTGAGGTTGGTCGTCAGGCTGTAGCCGAAGACGGCAAGTTCCTGGGCGGCCGAGGCGGTACCGTAGGTCGTCGCGAAGCTGGAAAGGCTGCCTGGCGCAAGGATGGAGGGCAGGTCGTAAACCGTTCCGGTGACACTGACATAGACCGTGGTGGCGCTGTTGCTGGTCAACGTGACGAAGCCGGTGTAGGCACCAATCGGCGTCGCGGCCGCGAGCCGGACATAGAGGTTGCCGCTGGCGCTGCCGCCGCTCGGGGTGTAGGAAGCGGTGTCGGCATAAGTGGTGCCGTCGGTGGACACTTCATAGCCGCTTGGGGCCGTGCAGGTGATATTGCCGATCAGGAAGGCGCCGGACACGAAAACACTTTGCGCGGGCGAAGGCGTGCCGACGTTCGTAACGAAGGTGACCAAGCTACCCACCTCGGTGATCGTAGGGGTGCCGCCGACGGTGTAAACGATTCCGTTTGCGGCGATGTTGATAGGGGAAATGCCGGTGCTGGTCAGGGTGACGTTGCCGCTGTATGAACCGGGCGCCGTTGCGGCGGCGAGCCGGACATAGAGCGTGCCGCTGACGCTGCTGTTCACTCCGCCCGGGATGAAGTCAACGCTGCCCGCATAGGTGGAGCCGTCGGTGGAAACTTCAAAACCGGCCGGCGCCGCGCAGGTGACGTTGGCCGTCAGGTTGACGCCGGTCACGGCGAAGTTCTGCGCGGACGAGGCCGTGCCGGTGGTCGTCGTGAAGGGGGTCAGGGTGGCCGACGCGGTGAGGGAAGGTCCCATGTACACGGCGGTCAGGTTGTCCCCCAGATACCAGTTAGGGGATGAGCTGTGGACGTTGTCCCAGACGAAATAGGTGGTCGCGGCAGGGGCCGTGAACTTCAGCGTCACCTGGTTGGTACCATACGCGGCGACACCGGTGAAGGCCGGGTTCTTGGCCAACTGCGTCACGACCGCCGCCTGATTGGCGGGGGTAACCAGCGTGAGGGTCAGCGGATAGCTGTTGCCCATCGTCAGGCCGGTCAGGTTGACGTAACCGGAGCTGGCCGCGGTGAATGAGGCGATCTGGTCATATGTGATCGAGCCCACCGATTTGGCCGGCACCAGCGTCGCCGTGATGGTGGTCGTGCCCGACCGGCTCCACAGTCCGCCGCTAGTGTCGAAGGCCGACGCATCGGTCAGGGTAAACTGTGACGTCGGGAACGTCAACAGGGTGAAGACATTGCTGGTCAGCAACTCGGCGCCCCCAAGCGTGGCGATTCCCAGCGAACCGATGAGGCTGCCTTTCGTTGGGATGCTGCCGCCGTGGGCATTGCTGGTGTTCGCCGTGACGGTGAGCTTCTGGCCCGCGCGGACCGAGGTGTTGTTGAACTCGAGCGTCGCGGTTCCGCCCGCGTCAGCTTGGGCCCACGCGTAGGTGAAGATGTTGACCCAACCGCTGTGGCTGATGATGGAATTGTTGAACTGGCTGCGCACCCCTTTCGGTCCGAAGTTATACGACACCCCGTAGTCGGTGAGGAGGAGTTGATAGCCATTGGGATAGGTGCCCGGGTTGGCGGCGTCGAAGTCGAGGCTGCCGTATTGGATGGTCTGGTTGGCGGTGCCGGTGCTGTACGAGTCCAGCTCGCTGTTGGCCTGGACCTGGAAATTGCCGCCGGCGCTGTAGGGATCGGTGGAGGTGCTGCGGCCAAACCGCGCGGTGCCGCCGCTGAGATAGAGCGTGCTGCCGGCAAATGCGTTCGCCACGGTGTTGGCCGCGAGGAAGGTGCTGGTATTGACGGTGACGGTATTGCCGTCCACCGAGGTGGAAACCCAGCCGCTGGTGTTGAGCTTGACGCTGCCGCCGTTGAGCGCGTTGGTGGCGGTGACGTTCACGGTGCCGGTGTTGACGGTGACGGCCGCCGCGCTGGCCGCGTTGGCCGCGCTGAAGTTGACGATGCCGGGGGAGTTGACGGTGACGGTGCGGGAGATGTTGTTGAGGGCCCCGGCCGTGGTGACGTTGAGGGTTCCCGAATTCACCGTCACGTTGCCTGTGAAGGTGTTGGCGGGGCTGCTGAGGGCGACCGTGCCAGGGCCGGTGACGATCAAGTCGTTGTTGCCGGTCAGCGTCGAGGAACTCACGGTCAGCGTGCCGCCACCGCCGCCGAGCCGGTAGGTCGTGCCATAGGGCGTCAGCGTGCCGCTGTAACTGATGGTGCCGGTGGCCCCGAGGCTGGCGAGCGACAGGTTCGCTCCCGTGGCCGAGCTGAAATCGAGGTTCTGGGTGCCGGTGGCTGCCAGACCGACCACAAAGGCGTTCGAGTCGCCGGCCAACTTGTTGAGGAAGGTCTGGTTGAGGTCGTAGCCGGCGGCGACCGTGAGACCGGCCGCCATGCTGATGCCCGAAGTGCTGCCGAGGGCGGCCGCGGAGGCGAACTGGAGGGAACCGGAGGACACCGTGGTGGCGCCGCCATAACTGTTAGTTCCGGACAGGATGACGGTGCCGGGGCCGGTGACCACCAGCGAGTCTCCGCCGCCCGTCAGGGCCGAACTCACGGTGAGCGTGCCGCCGCCGCCACCGAGCCGGTAGGTGGTGCCGTTGGGGGTCAGCGTGCCGCTGTAGGTGTAGGTGCCCGTCGCGCCGAGGCTGGCGTTGGGCAGGGTCGCGCCGGTGGATGAGCTGAAGTCAAGGGCGTTGCCGCTGGCCAGGGCCAAAGCCACCGTGTACGCATTGCCGTTCTCCGCGAGACGGTTGAGGAAACTGTTATTGATGGCATAGCCGGCGGCCACGGTCGCACCCACGCCATCGGCGACGGTGACGCTGCGGGCTGCCGCGCTGAATGTGCTGCTGCCGAATTGCAGCATGCCGGCGTTGACCGCGGTGGTGCCGGTGTAGGTGGTCGCACCGGAGAGGACCAGGTTGCCGCTGCCGCTCTTGATCAAGCCATAGCCGGCTGACCCGTCGCCGACCGCGTCGAGGGTCAGGGTGGTCGCGCCACCGCCGACCGGATTGGTCACCGCAAAGGTCGGGGAACCGGACAACGTGGTGGTTCCGAACGTGAGGCCGGCCGTGCCGCTGGTGACGTTGCCGCCGGTGACATTGAGCGTGCCGGCACCGATGCCCAGCGTGCCCAGCGTGTAGGTCACGCCGGCACCCGCGGCATTTTTCTCGCTGATGATCGTGATGCCGCCGCCGACCGTCGTGTTGCGGTTGAACGACAGCGCCGCGCTGTGGTTGAGGTCCAGGGTGCCGGCATTCAGCGCCAAGGTGGCGGCCCCGGTCCCGAGCGCGTTGGCGTTGCCGTTGGCCATCAGGGTGCCGTTTTGCAAGGTCACCGGACCGCTGAAGCCGTTGTTGGCCGACAGGGTCGTCGCACCGGTCGAGGTGTTGTTGATCGTCACGGCGACATTGCCGCCGCCGGCACCGTTGCCGATGATTCCATTGAGGGTGATGCCACCGGAACTGCCGGAACCCACGGTGACCGTCTGCGTGCCGGTGGTGGCCGCCCCGGTGACCGCGCCGATGGTCAGCAAACCGGTGCCCGCGTTGCTGAAGTTGAGGGCCGTTGAGGTCGAATTGAGGATGAGCGGCGAGCTGACGGTGTTGGCCGCGTTGTCACCGGAGGCCACCAGGATGCCCGAATTCGCCCCGCCGCCGCCGATGGTCAGCGAGGTGCCGCCGGTCAGGGTGGCGGCAACGTTGACGGCAAAGGTCAGGCTGCTGGCCACCTGGGTGCCGGTCAGCGTGATCGTGCCGGTCGTGCCGCCATTGATCAACAGGTCATCCGCCGCAGTCGGGCTGGCGACAAAAGTGCCGGATGTGGCCCCCGTGTTGTTGGTGTTCCAAAAGGCGTTGGTGCCGTTCCACGCGCCGGTGATGGTGGTGAAACCGGCGGCGCCATTGCTGTCCCAGTAGTAGGAGGTGGCGCGCGCCGGAATGGCTGTTAGAACAAGCGCCGCCAGCGCGGCGGCGAGGGTCGGCAGGTTCCTGAACGGGTTCGTTGTCATCATGTTCGCGTCTGTGGCGGGGGTGGTCCGGGTGGTCGGTTTCATGGCGGATTTGGTTAGGGAACGGGAGTTGGAAGTTGGAGATGATCGGGAAAAGATCAGGCGGCAGACGCGGGGGAAAGGTCGTGCTCTTCCATTAGACTGCGACAGCCTGCCCCCCACCCCGCTGTGATGACAACTCTTTTTTCTGGATATCTGTTGTCATTTGGACCACAGATTTTCCACCTCCCGCATGGGAGGTCAGTTTGCAGGGTTTCCCATGCAGGTCATTCACAAACCTATGGATTTGATGATTTTGGTTTCGCCACTTACGCGGACCTTGACCTCGCGCGGTTCGGCTGAGGCGATGCGATAGCCGGTCACCTTGCCGTCCTGCCAATGCATATCCACGGTGAAGCCGCCGCGGGCCTTGAGGCCGGTCACACTGCCGGTGCTCCAATTTGCCGGCAGGGCGGGCAGCAGTTCGAGCACGGGTTGGCCGTCCGCGGTGGTCTCCTGGCTCTGGAGCAGCATTTCGGCCACGGCGGCACACCCGCCGAAGTTGCCGTCGATCTGGAACGGGGCATGGAGGCAGAAGAGGTTCGGAGCCCCGCGATGAATCAACATCGCGAGCAACTTCTCGGCACGGTTGCCGTCGTGCAGGCGCGCCCAGAAATTCGCTTTCCAGGCCATCGACCACCCGGTCGATGCGTCGCCGCGCCGTTCGAGGGCGAGGCGCGCGCCCTGATAGAGTTGCGGGGTCGACGGATTGATTTCAGTGCCCGGGCAGAGTCCCCACAGGTGCGAGGAATGGCGGTGATGGACATCGGTCTCCTCGAAGTCCTCCTGCCACTCCATGATCCGGCCCTCGGCATTCACCCGGGTGGGTGCCAGTTTCGCGCGGGCGGCATCGAGTTCCCGGGCGAAGTCGCTGTCGATGCCGAGGATGCGGGCGGCGGCGGCGGTGTTCTTGAACAATTCCCGGGTGATCTGCTGGTCGAAGGTGGCGCCGATGCAAACGGCGGTGGTTTGTCTTTTGCCGTTCTTGTCCATGTAGGCATAACTGTTTTCCGGCGAATTGGAGGGCGAGACCACCAGTTCATGCGTCGTGGGATGCTCGACGAGCATGGCCCGCATGAACTCGCTCGCGCCGCGCAGGATGGGATAGTATTCAGCCAGGAATTTCCGGTCGCGGGTGAAATCATAGTGCAGCCAGACGTGCTGTGACAGCCAGGCGCCGCAGGTCGGACCGATGCAGGCTGGCAGGAAACTGGGCGCCGTTTCATACCACGGATTCTGGGTGTGGAAGGCCACCCAGCCCGGGGCGTTGTAATAGGCCTTGGCGGTTTTCCGGCCCTCGGGCACCACGTTTTGAATGAACCGCAGGAGCGGCAGATGGCAGTCGGATAGATTCGCCGCCTCGGCCGGCCAATAATTCATCTGGAGATTGATATTGCTGTGGAAGTCGCCGTTCCAGGGCGTGGTGTATTCCTCGGCCCAGATCCCCTGCAGATTGGTCGGCAGTTGCGAGTCGGGCCGCGAACCCGATACCATCAGGTGGCGGCCGAACTGGAAATAGAGCGCCGCCAGCGCCGGATCGGGCGATGTTTCCTGTTGTTTGACGCGCTCTGGCGTGGGCAGTTTCGCATTGGCCCCATCCGGCAATACCAGTTTCACCCGATCCATATAACTCCGGTGATCGGCTGCCGCCGCGGCGCGGATGGCCTCGAAGGTCCTGCCGAGGGCCGCGTCGAACCGCCTGCGCGCGACGGTGGCGAAGTCCTTGTCGCGCCAGTCCGTGCCGGCCGAAACGATCAGCACGGCCTCATCCGCACCCGATATATTCAATCCCTGATCGGTGGCCGTCAAACTGCCGCCCTTGACCGTGGCGCCTAGCAGCGCCTGGTAGCGCATGCCCTGTCCGCCGCCGCCCGGCTTGTTGAATGGCAGTTGGCCTTCCAACACGAACGCCCTGCCGTCGGCACGCGTCCGGCAGTCCTGCTTGCGTGACAGCGCGGCGGTGCACGAAAGCAGGCCCGGCTTGCCGGCCTTCAGATGCAGGGCGATCACCTCATCGGGCTTGGAGACCACCAACTCGCGGGTGAAGATCGTCCCGCCCTGTGCATAGCGCGTGGTGGCGACACCGGTCAGCAGATTGAGATCGCGGCAATAATCGGCGGCCGCGGCGGCTTGTCCGTTAGAAAACGTCACGGTGAGGTTGCCAAGCGTCTGGTAACAACCGAACTGGTCGTGATCCCCCCAGCCCCGGACACCGTCGGCATAGTGGAAACTGCGGCCAAGCGCCGCCCAGGCACCCGCGGTGTCGCCGGCAAACAATTTCGCGCGCACTTCCGGCAGGCATTTGTAGGCGTCGTAGTTGTTGCCGTCATAGGCGCCGCCGGACCACAGCGACGACTCGTTGAGCCGGATCACGTCCTCGGTCACCCCGCCAAGGTCCATGGCACCCAGCCGGCCATTGCCGAGGACGCATGCTTCATGAAACGAGTTTCCCGGTTGATCGAACCAGATGCTCATGGGCTCGGCGGGGGCGCCAGCCGTGCCGGCATCACCGACGCCCGGTAGCAAGGCGGCGGCGACCGCGGTCATCATGTTTTTCATACTCCAAGCTTTCTTTTTCATGGTGGGGTCATTTTCTCGTCATTTCTCTCAACTTGAGTCGCGGTGCAGGTCGGGTCCAGCCGGATTGGAATGTTACCGCCGGGTGAGCGGTTCCCCGTCACCGTCAGGCCCTTGACGCTTTTCGCCGACACGCCCGCGCCGTCGAAACAGTTGTCCGTGATGCGGATGTTCTCGTGCACGGGTTCGTCGGGATTCGCCGACCGGGTTTGCGGGTTGATCTCGACACCGCAGCCAAGGAAAGTGTTGCCGCGTATCAGCATGTCGCGCACCGGCCCGGACTCGAACCACCCCTCGGCGTCGTCCTCGATCAGAATGGCCGGCATGGCGCAGTGGTGGAACGTGTTGTCCTCAATGATGACCTTGCCGCGCGTGGTCAGCAGAAAACCGCGCACGGGATCCATGCTGACCTGATTGTGGCGGGCGGTGAGATTCGGATACCAGGTGATGTTGTCGAGGACGTCGTCCTGTCCGAACGTAGGAACGGGACCGTCAAGGGTCAGCAGCCAGTCCTTGTCCGACTGCTTCTCGACGGCGGTCACCTTGCGGCGCGGGTTGTCGGCGTATTCCCGCAGGTTGGAGTGGTTGATGACCGCGACCACATCGCCCGGCGCGAACGCGGCGAACCCGTATGTCTGCGGCTGCATGAACCGCATCAGCAACTGGTTGCCGCCGCGTTTTTCGATGATGCGCAGGTGCGTGCCATGGCAGTTGATCGCGTCATCCTGCATGCCGGAAAGCCGGCAGGAATCCACCAGGATATCGCCCTTGCAGTTGGAAAACTGGAAAACATCCCCCCATGCCGCGCAGGTCCGGAGGGAATCCTTGGGCGGAGCGACATTCACCCGCTGATAGGTGATGTTCTCGGTGAACTGGCTGACAAATCCCATCCCGGTCAGGGCATACACATCACAATCGCGGAACACGATGTCCTTGCTCCGGGCGTTGTGGACACCGACCGAATCACGGGTCGTGTTGCGGAAATGATACTGGTGGCCCTGGCTCAGGCCGCTGCCGCCGGCCGCGTAATCGAGCCTCACCTTGCGCCCGGCGAGCGCGGTTGCCGTCGCCTCGGTTTGCCCCTGATCGGTCCAGCCGCGGGGAGCGCCGGACCGCCAGCAGCGGCCTTCCGCGGGAATGCCGTCCTGACAGAAATTGCCCGGGTTCCAGTCGCCCTTCCAGACGAACTTCCCGTTTTCCACGGCATAGTCGGAGCCCCCGGCGATTTCGATCACCGCATGGGACGGCCCCACCTCCAACGCCCGGAATTCAGACACGGTCGGGCGCTTGAGGTCGAACACCAGCCCCGCATAAGTGATGTCCTCCGAGTGATCGTTGAAGATCTGGACCATCCGGCCGTCATAAAGCAGGGTTGTCTTGTTAGAACCCGCGACTCCCCCGCCCTGCAACCGCAGATGCCTGACGTTGCGCACCAGCACGCCGACCGGCTTGGGAGCCGGAGAATCACACGAATTGGAGACGAACATCGGCAGGCGGGCCGCGTTTTTCATGCCGATGGTGTGCACGCCGGGCAGAAACCGGATCATGATCGGCTTTCGCACCGTCCCTTCGCCCATCGGAACGAGGCTTTCATCCTGCCGGCCGGGAGCGATCACCACCGTGTCGCCCGGCGCCAGCTTGACGGTGTTCAGTTTGGCAAACGTCCGCCACGCTTTTCCCGCCGGGTTGGCATCATTCCCCTTGACCGGATCAACCATGTAGGTGACGCCCACGGGTTCTGCCGAAATAGCAGCACAGGCGAGAAAAGATAGCAGAATGGCGTGACGGATTCTCATTGTTTCTCCTGTTCTTGGGTCTTCCTACTGTCAGGCGCACCTACGACCCATTGCCTGTGCATCTTGCACAGAAGCCAACCAAATTCTTCAAAAATGGAGTCTCGGCTTGGCATGGTGCCAATGATTGTGAAAATCTCATTTCGTGATAATCCCCACCATCGCGCAGCCACGCACTACCGGCACGGTGAGCAACGGGCCGCAGGCCATGGACATGCCTTCGGGACTGGCAGCGGCGGCAGGTGTTGGAGTTGGCCGTTGATCCACACCTGGGCGGGCTGCATGGCCCCCTCGAACTCCAAGGCAACATGCCGTCCCTTCATGGTGGCATCGGGAACCAGGGATTTGCGATACCAGCAGATGCCCTGCCAGTGCATCGATACGTCGTAAGGTTCCAGGCGCGCGGAGCGCGGAAGGCGTGCCGTCTCCCAATCCTGATCCTTGACTGGGCAAACAGGTCGCCGTTAGGTCGGGTTTTCTGTCTGGTTTCTGGTATCCGGGGTCCGAGGCTTCGCCACGCCAGTCGGACTCTTCCATCGCGGGCATCACTTGCCAGCAAACATATATGTCATTCCCGCCTTGGTCTCGAATTCGATGACCCCGGGTTCCGTTGGCTTCACCGGCGGGCTCGACTGGGCGTCCATCACGAGCGGCGCACCGGCGCGGATGCGGCAGCGGTTGCCCAGATTGGATTTGACGCGCGCCTTCACCACTTTGCCATTCGCCCACGCCAGGTCCACGGTAAAGCCGCCGCGCCCGCGGAGTCCCGTCACGGAGCCCGTGGCCCAGGCCACCGGCAAGGCCGGCAGCAGATGCAACTCACCGGCCTGGCTCTGCAGCAGCATCTCGCACACCGCCGCCGTCGCGCCGAAATTGCCATCTATCTGGAACGGTGGATGGGTATCGAACAGGTTCGGGGTGATGTTGTTCTTCAGGAGTTCGGAATACATCTTGTAGGCATGATCGCCATCGAGCAGGCGGGCCCAGAAGCTGATCTTCCAGGCCTTGCTCCAGCCGGTGCCGCCGTCACCGCGGGCTTTCAGGGAAATCCTGGCCGCCTCGGCCAGCGCCGGCGTCTTCGATGGCGTGATCTGCCGGCCGGGATGCACGGCGAACAGATGCGAGACGTGGCGATGATCGTTATGCGGATCGTCGCGATCGACCATCCACTCCTGCAATTGCCCCCATTTCCCGATCCTGGGCAATAACAGTTTGCCGCGCATGGCGGTGATCTTCTGGCGATACTCGGGATCGACTCCAAGCGCTTGGGATGCCTCGATGTAGTTGGTGAAGAGATCCCAGATGATCTCCTGATCGAACGAAACGCCATCCTCGCGGGGACCCTGCTCGGGCGAGAATCCCATGGGCGCCACCAGCGTGCCGTCGGGCAACGCCTTGAGCCGGTCCTCCCAGAACTCGCAGACCTCCTTCAGCACCGGATAGGCCAGCGTTTTCAGATAGGCCTTGTCGCCGCCGAACGCGTAATGTTCCCACAGGTGCTGGCCATACCAGGCGCTGCCCGGAGTGTTCCATTCCCATCCGGATCCGCCGAAGATGTTATTCTCCGTCTGCACCGTCCACCCGCGCTTCGTTTGGAAGTTGGCCGAGGTCTGCTCGGCCCGCACCTCGCGCAGGCTGAAGATGTAGGCCAGCAGCGGCTCGGCGCATTCCGCCAGGTTGGCGGTTTCGGCCAGCCAGTAATTCATCTGGATGTTGATATTCGAGTGGTAGTCGCTGCGCCACGGCGGCGCGTTGCTGTTGTTCCAGAGGCCCTGCAGGTTGGCCGGCAGGCTGTTGCGGGACGAACCGATCAGCAGATACCGGCCGTATTGGAATAACAGGTTTTCCAATTCGGGATCCTTGGCGTCGGGTTTCTTGTAGTTGTCCAGGCGCCCGGACGTCGGCAGGGCCGCGATTGCGGCGTCCGTCTTGCCAATGTCCATGCGAACGCGGCCGAACAATGCCTGATAGTCCTTGACGTGCGCCGCCAACAGCTCGGGGTATGGGCGTTTGACGGCCTTATCGAGCTGCTCGGTCACCTTGCGGTGCGGCACTTCACCGGTCCGCCAGCCCTTGCCGCGCTGATTGAGATAATCGGTGCCGGCCGCGAGCATGAGCGTCAGGCCGTTGGCGCCCTTGAACGCAATGCCCTCAGGCGTTGCCTCCAGCTTGCCGCCATCGTTCAGGACCACGAGCTGCGACTCGAACCGCAGCCCGTTCTTCAGCGTGCCGGCGGATGTCAGCCGATTCGCCTCAATGGCGATCTTGACGCCGTGCGCGTCCGCCAGCGTGATGACACCGGTGTAACTCGCCGGTTTGTCGGCGACAAACCGGAAGACCATCACCTGGTCCGGGAAACTGGCGAACGCCTGGCGGCGACAGGTCACGCCGCCGCAGGTATAGGTCACCGTGTGAACGGCACGGCTGATATCCAGCTCGCGCCGGTAGTTCGTGACGTCGGCGCCCTTCGCCAGCGTCACCTCAATGTCACCGAAGTTCTGATAGCTGCCCGTGTCCTTCTCATCACCCTCCCACAGGCTGTCCTCGTTGAATTGAATGTGTTCCATTTCGACACCGCCGAAAATCATCGCGCCCAGCCGGCCGTTGCCGATCGGCAGCGCTTCCGTCTCCCATTTCCTGGCCGGGCTGTCATGCCATATCACCTGGCGGCCCGGCAGGTTCGGCGGCTCATTTAATGGCTTGTCCGCCGCCTGACCGGTGCCCCCCGAAATCAGACCGGCAACTACTGCGACCATCATATAACACATACGCTGTTCCTTGTTTCTCATGGTAATGCTTTCTTCCTGTCATTGTTCTCGACTTTGGTTCCGGTGCAGGTGGGGTCCATCCGGATCTGAATGCTGCCGCCGGCCGCGTAATCGAGCCTTACCTTGCGCCCGTCGAGCGCGGTTGCCGTCCTGGGGATGAGGCATTCCTCCTGCCGGCCGGGGGCGATCACCACCGTGTCGCCCGGCGCCAGCCTGACGGTGTTCAGTTTGGCATACGTCCGCCACGCTTTTCCCGCTGGGTTGGCATCATTCCCCTTGACCGGATCAACCATGCAAGTGACGCCCACGGGTTCTGCCGAAATAGCAGCACAGGCGAGAAAAGATAGCAGAATGGCGCGACAGATTCTCATTGTTTCTCCTGTTCTTGGGTCTTCTCATTCGTCAGGCGCACTTACAAGCCATCACACTTCCACCTTGCACAGAAGCCAACACAATTCTTCACGAAAAGAGTCTCGGCTTGGCATGGTGCCAATGATTGTGAAAACCTCATTTCGTGATAATCCTCACCATCGCGCAGCCACGCACTGACGGCACGGTGAGTTCAAACCTGCGGTAATTTCTCCCTGGCCGTCGAGTTTAACGGTGATACCACGGGTTTTGACCTCATAGGGTGACCTGGGTGCGGCAGCAAGCGCGCTGGCTGTTATTTCCTGCCGTGTTTCGCCGGCGCATCCACACTGACGGCCGCCTTGGCGATGAAATCCTTCAGCGACACCAGTGGCGGCATGTCCTTGCTCGCTTCGATGTCGGCGATGAGTTTGTCGAGATCCTTGTCCCCGCCGCCGGCGTCCTGGCTGGCTTTCTTCAACTGTGGCAGCACCGCCTTGGCGTTCGCGCCATACTTGCGCAGGGTGTTCATCAGTCCGGGCATGCGTTTGCCCCTGCCCCAGCGGTCAAAGTCCATCACCGCCACGCAGAGAGCCATGCCCTCGCGGATGTGCAGGCGCGCGAGAAGGTCCACGCCGGCCATGCGCACGCCATCGCCGAACATCTCGTCACTCGGCGCCAGTTTCTCGATCGCCTTGACGATGTCCGGTAACAAGACGGCCAGGTCCCGGTCGGTCAGCTTGTCATAAACACTCTTGCCGATCGCGGAGCGGACGACGCTGTCCTCATTCTGCAAACCCGACTGGATAGCCGGATAGAGCAGCTTGCGGTCCACCCCGTCGAGCGAGTCGGCCAGGATGCTTTGGGGCCCGGAGTGCACGCCGGGCGAGCGCGCAAACAGCACGACACTGGCGTCTCGTTGGAGCATGCGCCGCGGGTCGGCCGGGTTCGGGCGCGCCATCATGGCCAGCAGGTCATTCACACTGGCCGTGCGCACCGCCGGACTCAGGTTCATCAGCGCCTTGCTGGCCGCCCCCTGCAGCCACGGATCGGATTCCTTGAGCAAGGCCCGCAATTGCGGTGCCGCCGCATCGGCCCGCGGCCCCAGGGCGCCGAGCGCTTCGCAGGCGCCGTAGCGGCCGTTCGGATTGGTGCCGGCCAGCATCTTTGTCAGGCTCGCCACAATATCACCGTCCCGCCGGCCCAAGGCCGCAGCCGAGCGATGACGCACCGCCGTGGACCAACTGGACAAACCCGCCAGCAACTGATCGGTCGTGCGCGCATCGTATCCATCCTTGCCGTTGACCGGGAAAAGGTCGCGTCCCGCGGCAATGACCATCTCAACCTCCTGGGCGTTCAACGCCGGAACCGAGCTCGGTTTTTTGCCTGTCAGATAGAGGCTTTTCAGCGGCAGCGCGTAGGCTAACAGATAGGCGCCGGTGCAGTCCCACTTCGTGTACTTGCCATGCTCCTGGCCGCCGGCGGGCTCGCCGGGATAGTCGAAACCGCCATCCCAGCCGCGGGCCAGGTCAAAGTACCACGATTGTTCCTTGAGATAGGCGCCGGTGGCCAGCGGGCCGCTGCGGGAAACGCCGGGCATGGCCCATAGCTCGTTGAAGAAATTGCCGGTGTGTCCCCTTTCCCGCTCGTCGTAGGCCGCGGTGCCCATCCGGGAGAAGAACGACGCCGCCTCGCGGTCGTCCAGCAGGTCGAACAGGACCGCCGCGCTCGAGCACTTGCCATTGTCCTCATGCGACGGCCACGGCCCGTGATCGCCGTAAGGAATGCCGCCCTTGTTGACATACCAGCGGAGGAAACCGGAGGCCCTGGCGATGGCCCGGTCCAGGACCGGATCATGCACACCCGCCTGGCGGGCCAGCACCATCGAGATGGTCAGGCTGAGTCCGGGCTGGTTCATGCAGCCGTAGCCATCGAGGTTGCCATCGGGCCGGGCGAACTTGTGCCCCCAGGTGCCGACGGCGCTCTGGCCATTGGCCGCCTCCATGGCCAGGCGCTTGACGCCAGGGAGCACGGACGTGTCATGGGTCGCCATCACATACTCGGCCAAAAACATGTTGGCGTAACCATAAAGCCAGGTCGCCATGCTGGTGGTCTGATAGGCCGCGACGTTTTTGGCATAGGCGGCGAGCATGGGCCGGTATTCCTGTTTGCCGCTGGCCAGCAGCGCCAGGGCGTTGAGGTCGTTGGGAATCGAGACCGAGCCCAAGCCCTTTTTGGCGATGGCCTGGCACCCGCGGTCAAAGATTTTGGCGGACTTCGGGCAGTTATAGGGAGCGGTGTTAGCATAGGTCCCCATCACCATCAGTTTGAGTTCCACCTTTTCGGTCCTGCCGCCGCGCCAGCGGGTCAACGTGAGCCGACCCCCGTTGCGCTCCTGCTCGGCGGCGGTGATCGCATTGGCCAGCGCGATGCGGGCGTCATGGTCGAACGGCCGGTCACCCACCCCCAGGATCACATCGCCCACATTGAGAACCTTGTCTGCCGGAGATCCCTTGGCGACCTGGGTCACCAGGATCTGCCGTGCCTCGGCGGTCTGGCCACCCGAGCCATAGACCCAGCCGCGCGCGCCGGTGGCGCCGAGCGTCCAGTCGTGGGTGACGTCCAGGCTGCCCGCCGGGATTTTGCCACCCTTGGTGAAATCGGGGATCGGCAACTTGTCGTGCGATTTCCCGGCCCCGCTGGCCGCAGGCACGATGGATAGCGACGCGGCGACGGTCGCGGCGAATAACAGGATTTTCATGGCTCGGTTTTGTTGGTTCAGAGTGATCGATTACGGGCGCTTCCCGCCCTGGTTTTTCATCAATTCCACCATGGCTTCGGCGAATCCCTTGCCGATCTGCGCCATGATCTTGGAAGATCCCAGGTAGTGGTAGGCCTGGTTGGATTTGCCTTTCTCGAGAATCTCCCGCTCCTTGGGGGTGAAAAGTTCCGCGCTGAATTTGTCCACCGCCGCCTGCTGTTCCGCGGCGCTGAGTTTTTTCTCTTTGGCCAACTTCTTCGACAGGCTCTTCACCTGTTCCGATCGGGCGGCCAACTCGCCGAGCTGGGCGTCCCAGTATTTCTCGGTCAGCACGGCCGCGACATTGCCTTGGAATTCAGGCATCGCGGCGGGTGCGGCCATGGCCTTGCG
>Ga0364881_10490_pt1 | contig 20728 bp, 10 predicted proteins | sample ExccelJu500001D4_5_FD_206923 | JGI IMG/M metagenome (GOLD analysis project Ga0364881, IMG submission 206923) | Enriched cells from Trout Bog Lake Hypolimnion, Wisconsin, USA - BchlTB.July30.5000.01.D4 | ecosystem: Environmental > Aquatic > Freshwater > Lake > Hypolimnion/Profundal zone | place...
TCTTGAGAGCTGCTGATTTGACGAAGCAAGCCAAGATCTCCGTGCCGGGCATCTATTGTCGAAGCGTCACCAGCTGGACATATGCGTTGATAATTATCAGGAGATTTGCCAAAAACTTGAGGCTGCGCTTGCTGCGATAATCTATCCTGTGCCAGATTGGCAGCATCAAAGGCAGAAGTTGATTGGTTGACGCCGGACGGCAAAGGCGCCGCTGCCGCAGGTCTGAAAATAGCCAGCTGGGCTGCTACCGGCAACAAGGAGACGATTTCCGGCACCTCTTGAGCGGATGTCCATCCGTTCATGTTTTTATTCCAAACCAATACCCTCGAATCCAACTCACCCAAAAGAAATTTCTGTATCAAGTCCATGTGACTGATTGGTCCAAAAGATTTTTTATCAGCTACGTAAAACCAATCCTCATTATCGATGACCGGTACCGGCTCTTGCTTAAGCCCGCTTGAGACTCTAGCAAATTGTGCTTTTAACGCATCGGCAACTTGCTGCGAGGTAAGCTCCGGAAACTGAGATGCAGCCGTCCAATTCGCTTCGCCTTCACGCCAGACAAGCGTATCGTTATCCAACTGGTTGGCAGCAAAAAGATTTTTTAGCTCCTGCTCAGGAATTGGTCCCACCTTTTCCGTGCCCTGCACGTAATACCAATACTGAGTGGACATAAAACAACCTCCAAGGCAATAGTATATTTTTGCCCAGAAGTAAAAGCTCCCAAACATTAAACCTCCTGCCCGGGCTTTGAAATCCAGCTGTTCTTGCCATGAGAATTCATAAACTCCGGCGGCGCCACTCATCTTTCAAGAATTCTAAATCGCCCATTGGTGCTATTCTATACAGTCGGATAGATAACCATGGCTCAACTTGAGAAGAGGACGACTTGCAGACAAATAGCAAATTAGACTTGACGGCGCGCGCGCACCTTGAAATGGTCGAAGCAGGATTTGTACCAGACTTCGAAAAGGCAGTAAAAGCGGAAGCTCATGCTCTTTTAGGAAAACCTCCCCTGGCTCCGGACAATAAGGTTAAAGATTTACGCTCCTTGCTCTGGTCATCAATCGACAACGATGATTCACGCGATCTCGACCAAATTGAATATGTCGAAACACTAGCCAATGGTGGCTTTCGACTCATGGTCGGCATAGCCGATGTTGACATGCTTGCCCCAAAAGGCTCAGCCTGTGACTCACATGCCCTTGAAAACACGACTTCCATATACCTGGGCATCGTGACTTATCCCATGCTCCCCGAGGAGCTTTCCACCAATCTCACCTCATTGTTAGCTGACGGCGCTCGCATGGCTATCGTCATCGATATGGTTATTGACTCGGCGGGCAACATCAAATCAAGCGATGTCTATCGAGCCCTTGTGCAAAATAAAGCCAAACTGGCTTATGGATTTGTTGGCGAATGGCTGGAGAATGGCGGCACGCTACCGGCCAAGATTGCCGATGTACCTGGATTGGCGGATCAACTGAAAATTCAGGACGATTTAAGAAAACGCTTGAGTAATCTGCGTCACAGCCATGGAGCGCTGCGGCTGATTACCACGGAAGCCACCACAATCGTCGACCAGGGACAGGTCATCGATTTACAAATAATAGAACCCAATGCCGCTCGCGACTTAATTGAAAATTTCATGATTGCCGCCAATGTCTCCATGACCACATATCTCGCCGCCAAGAAATTACCTTCGCTGAGGCGCATTGTCAAAACCCCCGAGCGCTGGGACAAAATCGTCGAGGTTGCGCAAGATGCCGGTGGGCACCTGCCGGCCAATCCCGATGCCAAGGCACTTGCCGACTTTTTAGTCACCCAGCAACAAGTTGACCCTGTCCACTTCCCCGATCTATCGCTGACCATCATTAAATTGTTGGGCTCCGGGGAATACGTGGTACAGCTGCCGGGCAAGCAAGACGCCGGGCATTTCGCGCTAGCCGTACGCGGCTATACTCATTCAACCGCGCCTAATAGGCGTTACCCCGATCTGATTACACAAAGACTGGTCAAGGCGGTGCTAAATGCCCAGGCAACACCTTACAGCCTTGACGAGCTGGAAGATCTGGCTCTCACCTGCACAAGAAAAGAAGACGCCGCCAGAAAAGTTGAGCGCAAAATGCGCAAAGTGGCGGCTGCTGTCCTCCTAAGTAAGCATATTGGCGAAGTATATGACGGCATCGTGACCGGTGTCACTGACGGCGGTACCTATGTGCGCTTATTAAAGCCGCCTGTTGAAGGGCGTATTATGAAAGGTGAGCATGGGCTGGATGTTGGTGACAAAGTCAAAGTCCGCCTGGTTGAGACGGACATAGAAAATGCCTACATTGACTTTGCCAGAGTTCACTGACCGTCATCGATTTAATGGGATTGAAAAGCTCAATACATATGGTATTGCCCGTAGTGCCATCATATTTTGCCTGCTTTAATTCCATAACTATTAAGGCAAATAAAATGTAATTCGGGTTCTCAAGTTCAACGCCCCTAATATCATTTGCAACTTAGATATAAGGAAGCAAATGCAATACCGTGACAACTATTAGGCAGCTAGGAGAATTGCCTCACTTTTCCTATTTTTCTCAAGCCTGCTCTTATTGTCGGCTATGAATTCAGGCATTTAACATTTATGAAATCATAAATGGAACCTTCTGTTCTTCAACCAGTCTTCACTCTAGTCAAAACACATGATTAACATTATGCGTAAACCTTAAAGGCAGAATTAACAAGGACATCAACAATTTCCTGAAATCAATTTATGACTGGCGTTGAAAATACAATAAAGAGGACATATGAAAGAAATAATTGCATTAAGTACCGGCATGCTCATTGCTTGTACCGCTGCCATGGCACAAACAGCGTCTCAACAATCCACAACAACAACCGTGGAGCAATCACAGCAGGCACAGCCGACAAAAACACACAAATTCTTCGGACATCGATTTAACCCGGGAGTCACGGCTGAAAATCAGTCCAATACGAAGTCTGACACCGATGTGACCATTGCTTTGCGTAAGTCAATTATGGCGGAAAAAGGTCTGTCCACGGATGCTCAAAACATCAAAATAATTACCAGAGGCAAGGTCGTACTCTTAAGAGGAACAGTCGACAGCGAAGATGAAAAAGCGCTGATCAGTACCCTGGCAGAGCAGACTTGCGGTGCTAAGAAATTTAACAACCAACTCGAAGTCAAAAGTCATATCAGTCAAAAATAGGTCAACCACCTCAGGAGAAACACAATGAAACAAGCAGTAATATGCATTATGCCGTCAGAATCGCAAGCTGACAAAACCATCGACTCATTAAGAAATGCCGGGTTTTACAATACGAATATTTCGATATTGATGCCAGACCGAGCCGGCAGCCATAACATGGGACACGAACAACATACTAAGGCGCCGGAAGGCACATCTACAGGTGCCGGCGCCGGCGCTCTGGTTGGTGGAGCGCTCGGCTGGCTGGCTGGAATTGGCGCCTTAGCTATTCCTGGAGTTGGTCCATTTGTAGCTGCCGGACCGATTATGGCAGCCTTGGGTGGAGTAGGAATAGGAGCCGCCACCGGTGGAATTGCCGGCGGACTAATCGGGCTGGGAATACCGGAATACGAAGCCAAACAATATGAAGGGAAACTACTCGAAGGCAATATCCTTATTTCGGTTCATGCCAACACAAGAGATGAGGCCAACAGCGCAGAGGATGTTTTCAAAGGGATGGGCGCAAAAGACATCAGACGCACCAGCGAAGAACCACTGAAAGTAGTCAAATAGATAATATCCAGATTTTACTCAGGCCAAAAGGCGATCCTATAACAATCGCCTTTTTGGTGTGTGTAACCAACAATGTCTGCAAATAGCTTAAATTTCACATTTAATCTAACCTCCTTAATCTACTGACACAAACCGGACAAACTAAGAATTTAAAGATCACAAGCGTTTAGAGACTTTTTTATACGGGTAAGACTTAGATTGTGGTGAGGCAGTAGCATCCAGAGTGCCAGTACTTGGCATTGCAACGCTATGGCCATCTTTTAACCTGTTGGGGGAGTGCAATGGTTCAATCAATTCTATCTTCGCTCGAAAATGCTGCCTCTTTTTCGGCAGTAGACTGGCTTAAGAAAGCAGCTCAAATGAAGGCCAGCGATGTCCATTTCCACAGCAACTACCCGCCCCTGTTTCGCCTACATGGAAGCATGGCGCGTATGCAAGAGAATGCGCTGACCGAGCAAGAATTGCGTCCTCAACTCATGACCTTCTTATCGGAGACACAGCAAGCCGACTTCGAAAAAAATCGAGACATAGACTTCACATACGAAATTCCAGGCGTCGCCCGCTACCGGGCCAGCATGTTCTTAACTCACTCCGGTCTCAACTCCAGCTTCCGCGTCTTACCGCCGGGAGCCTCGACGCTTGAAGAGTTAAAGCTACCGGCGGCACTTTCAAAATTCACCGAATTCCACCACGGGCTTGTTTTGATAACAGGACCAGCCGGATCAGGGAAAAGCACAACGCTTGCCGCCCTGGTCAATCTCATCAACGAACACCATAGCGGTCACCATATACTATCTCTGGAAGACCCGATTGAAATTGTTCACCCTAACAAGCACTGTATTGTTAATCAGCGCCAAGTCCTCGACCACACCCAATCATACGCAAGAGCCATGCGAGCAGCACTTCGTGAAGACCCGGATGTGATTATCATCGGCGAAATGCGCGACTCCGAGACTATAGGACTGGCACTTACGGCTGCCGAGACGGGACACTTAGTCATGGCTTCCATGCACACAACCGATGCGGTCAAGTCCATCAGCCGGATTGTCGATAGTTTCCCACCGGAAAAGCAAGCTCAAATACGAACAATGTTATCCGAATCCCTGCAAGCGGTATTCAGCCAACTGCTTTTACCGACAGCAGATGGAAATGGTCGGGTTATGGCATATGAATTGCTGCTTGTCACATCCGCCATCAGTAATTTGATGCGAGACAAGAAGACATTCCAAATTCCTCAGATGATGCAAGTGGGAAGAGATCTAGGCATGATCACTCTTTCTCAAAGCATCGCCGAATTAGTCAAAACCGGGAAAGTGAAACCCGAAGTGGCTAAGAAATATGTGGAAGAAACGCTATTTTAACAACACTCTTTATTTAATTGCCCGGACTTATTTTTGTTGGAGGGTACATGGCAAAAATTGACGAACTATTCATTAAGTTGAAAGAAGTAAAAGGATCGGATTTGCACCTAATCGTAGGGCAGCCGCCCAAGATGCGCATCCACGGACACATCGACAATGTGGAAGGATACGAGCCATATACCGAAGAGTCGCTCCATGAGTTACTTGTTGAAATTTTGAAACCACATCAAAAAGAAGTTTATGCCAAGGACAGAGATCTTGACTTTGCCTACGAAATGCCTGGTGTGGCTCGTTTTCGTGCCAATTTTTTTCACCAGAATGACGGTCCGGCGGCAGTTTTTCGTATCATTCCGGCCAATATTGTTGATCTGGTTGACCTCAATTTACCACCGGTATTAGGGACGCTTGCCGACTATGAAAGAGGATTGATTTTGGTTACCGGCCCGACCGGCAGCGGTAAGTCAACGACTCTGGCTGCTGTTATCAATGAAATTAATATCCGCTATCCAAAACATCTGGTTACCGTAGAAGACCCGGTTGAATTTGTGCACTCACCGAAGAAGTGCGTCATCAGCCACCGCGAAGTCGGTGCTCATTGCACAAGCTTTGAAAGCGCGCTAAGAGCTGCCGTACGTGAAGACCCAGATGTTATCTTGGTCGGTGAAATGCGCGACTTAGAAACAATTCGATTGGCTCTTACGGCTGCTGAAATGGGATTTTTGGTATTTGGTACTTTGCACACCAATTCAGCCGCCAAAACAATCGACAGAATTGTCGACGTCTTCCCGGCAACTCAACAAGCCGGGGTAAGAACCATGTTGGCAAGCTCTTTGGTTGCCATAGTATCGCAGCTTCTGGTGCGGGCCGCCGATGGCAAAGGACGTTGCGCCGTCAACGAAATCCTAATATCAGCAAGCGGTCTCTCCAACAGTATTCGCGAAGGCAATATCAACATGATCCGCACCATCATTCAAGGCGGCGGCTCCAAGGGTATGCAAATGATGGACGATGCCATGGAAAAGCTGGTGGCGGCCGGCAAAGCCGATCCGCAAGACGCGTTTATGAAGGCGACTGAGAAGTCGCGCTTCCAGAAATATATCAAGCAGCCGGCAGCAGCCGGTGTGAAATAAGGATTTCTCCACAAGAGAAGCGCAAGAGAGAGGCAGGCAAAACCTGTCTCTCTCTTTTTTCTCAATTGCTCAGATTTCGGTTGGCATACATCCAGGCAATCGCGTTGCGCTCTATGTATTCAAGCCCGGGACTAGCCTCGGGATGCGGGCTTATTCCTATGACCATGCCCTTCCCGCAACTGCCTAAGACCATAGCCGGGGCCCCTGTCATAACTCCAGGCTCTCCACCAGGAGCGACAATTTCATCTTCAAATCTGGCCAACACCTTTATGCCACCAGCGGATGAGCCACCATCAGAGCCAATCTTTTCAAAAACAGGGCCGTTATGATACAGCACTTGCATATCTTTATCCTTGGGTTGCAAAACTTGCATGCCCAGGTCGGTAAATTCGATAGGCAAAAATTTCTTGCCGCGATACCAGTGGGCAGCGTCAACTGTTCTTATCGGTAATAGTCCTAAATCCGCCGATTTGGAGCTGGACATCAGATAACAGCCTGCGCAAACACCAATGTACAATCCGCCGTTTTGCACAAATTGCCTAATCTGATCTCGTCCGTCCGCTTCTATGCTGTTAGACTCCTTGTTGGCTGAACCTCCAGGGACAAACAGCACATCGTAATTATTCAGGCAACCGTTACGGATATCCTCACCATAGACTTCCGTCAAAGTCATATTATTTTGATGACCCAATACATCAAATACTTGTGGTCTTGCGTGCGCACCAGTGCCGAGGAACAAAACAATCCTGATGTTATGGCTTGTTTGATCGGCTTGGGCACTGCAAATGTTGATACCGGAAATACATGCCAGCGAAGCCACAATCACCAAAACCATCCCCACAAGCAAACTCTTTTTCAAAACAATCTCCCCGGGCAAGAATTCAAGAACTCAAATCAGCCATCAAATCAAATCCAGAATATATCAGAATATCCACGGCTAACGAATAGCTGAGAAGTTCTGTTTGCCGAAATTCAGCTGGAATCATGCTGCAACCAACAGATCAAACCATCAACCGCTCAAAATAAATCAACCGCCTACAAGCTGGAGAGAGAGAACCGGCTCATTTGGTGATTGATTTATTTGGTAACGTTGGTCGCATCTAATTTGTGTGTTTATAGTAAAACACTAGCCGACAGTTGTCAACATATTTATTTACACGATTTTGTGTATAGCCAAATAGCTTGGTTTACGGCATCATTAAATTCATTAACGCAACAATTACTGACTTGCTCGTAATAACTTGCTCGGCGATCGTTCACTCAATTTTTTGCAGAACTGGCGATTACCAGATCTTTAGCCCAGGGCTCATCCGCCAAAGCAGGATCGACAGCTATCAAAGTTTTCAAATCTTTCATCGCCAACCCATAATCGCCCAATTGGAAATAGACATTAGCTCGATTGACATAACTCAAGGCATCACGGGGGCTAGTGGATATTGCTTTACTGTACTCTTTTATTGATTGGCTATAGTCGCCCTTAGCTGCATAAGCCATCCCCAGATAAACATACAGATCATGAGGACTAGCCGGGCAGAATTGTAATGCCTTGTTGTAATCACTTATGGCTAGGTCGTACTGCTTTTCTTCATACCAAACATGGGCTCGATTGCAGTAAGCATCAAAGTCCAACGGCGAGTAATATATGGCAAGATCAAAATCGTTAATAGCATTTTGAAATTTACCCAATCGATCATAGCCTTTGCCGCGCTCGACCAGGACATTGGCACTTTGCGGCTTTATATTGAGAGCTTGATCGAAATATAGTATCGACGCTAGTGGACGACCGGACCTTGCGAGTGCTTCGCCTTGCCTAACATAGCTCTCCGTGGATATACCTGCATCCGCACGTGCCGGCAGCTGCAGAAGCAACCAGACAAACTCCACCAATAGAAAAGTCATCAGCGCCAGCAAAATATAGTCCATTGTATTCTTTTCTACAAGTTCTCTTCTCATCATCATGTGTTTCCAAAGCTCCTCAATACTCATCTAACTACTGAGTACTACGAAGAAAAACGGAAAAAGTTCAATTTTTTGAAGATATTTTGATTGAGTTTAATAATTGCGCCCGGCTAATTGCCAGGACTCAATGATTTGCGCATCAAATAGGGCGGATAGCCCTTAAGCTCACACTGTTGCTGGCAGTCAAAGCCGGTTTTGTTCCAATAATCCATGTCAATTTCGGACAGATGAGTAATGTTAGAACAATGAGGCTGGTAAAATTGGCTTGTGAGCGCGTAAAGACATGAATATGCAACAGCACACTTAATCAGCCATTCCGGTCTATTATCATTAACAAACTCAGGCGCCAGCACTAGCTCCACTTGCATGCCATGAGCAGGCATGAGAACCTTAGCCAGCCGCATAGCTCTCTTGTTTTGTGGTCTGTCCGTAACAAGATAAACCTTTTGAATGCCCCAACTTTCCAATATAGGTATGGAATAAACAAAATTATCAAAAGTATTCTTGGAGCAATGCTCCATCCAGACTTTGTCTTTGGGAGCCTTGGCTTTATCGAATATTAGCCAAATGCAGGGGTCTGGATCGCCTGTGGAGATTAAGACAGGAATATCAGGATGCTGCAAAACCAGCTGCGCCACAAAAACTTCTCTCAATGGACAACCGCCGAGCACCAAATAAGCTTCTTTAGGGTGATTTTCAGCAAGGCAAACCTGGCCGGCGCGCAATATCCCGATGCCGGTTAGGACAATAAGGAGGCAAGCCAGTACCTTCCCAGGCAAGTTCCACTTTTTAATCTCGGCGGCAAATTTACCCACGGATATATCCAAACAAGCCAAATCCCTCAACAGTTAATCAAAAAACCGCTCCCAAGTGAAGAATATACTATATAAGGTACTTTTGGTCTAAGAGCCGTTGGGGTCACACTTAATGTTCGTCCTTTCTTGATTAACTTTGCCGAAATTTGGGCATAAAATGCAAGTATTGTCTCAAACCAGGTTGCAATTATATGGCATATACTGAACTTAACCCGGAACCGGAGAGGGCTGATTTTGCGGCCTCTCAAATGAGAGAGAATCTTTTAGCTAATGAGGTACTTGGGCTTGGTCGATCATTTGGGCAATCAGGAAATGATAGAAACGAAAACCGCAATGACGATCCTGTAATGCAGGCATTCGGACTGGGTCCAGTCATGGGTGTATTGCGAAACCTGACGCAAGGATATGTCAGAGACAGCATGAATCAAGTGTCACAGGCTGAACAAAGATATGCCGGGGACGGCTCAAATCAATTTTCACGGGCTGAACCAGGAAATTTCGGGGACAGCATGAATCAAGTGTCACAGGAATTACAGCATTTTGTAAAAGAAGCCAAGGTCGATCATGTTGTCGATCAAATCGCCAAAGATCCTGAGACTGCAGCTGCTTTCGCCTCATACTCCGGCAAACACCTTCCGCCTGATCTCGCTCAGCCTGATCCGGATGGGCATCTTGATCGTGAACGAGCCCAATACATCAAAGAAAACATTCCCGTATTCAACAATCTGGACAATATCAGCCAATCAACCCTGGATGCTTGGGGTCAAATCTCAGAACATCAGGCGTCACTGAAAGGCATGTGTCAGGTAATGGATATATCAAAAAACCTCGGCGGGAGTAATCATAACGGTGATGCTAGTGTTATTGAAGTCGCTGCAAATCCCGGATTGGGCGGACTAGTAGAAGCCGCCAAAATGTTGACGGAACGACCTGATCAGCGAACTAATGAGACATATGCCAATCTAACAAAATTGGTTGAAGAGGGGAAATTGAATCCTACACAATTGGAAGATCTGGATCAGAAGGCTCAAAGGAATTCTTAAGTTTTAGATTTTTTGTCAAACGCAGCAATTTTTGCCAAGAGCGGCATTTGTTCTTGACTTGGTTTAATAATGTCGACTGTTACCATTTGCTTTGCGAATTACCTGCCAGGGGAACTTCATGACTTAAGCCAAGTCATTCTAGTGTGACCATTATTTTTGAATATAGCTGTTTTTCACGAGCAGCATTTTCTATAAGGAGATTACTCATGAAACGACTCTATACTGCAATAGCAGTCTTGTTATTCACTGTCACCTGTAGCACTTTTAATTCGCCCGCTATGGCTCAGACAACACAAGAAATAGTAAAGGGTAATTGCGATTCCTGTTCATCAACCTGTGAACACACCTTAACCTATTGCACCGTCAAAAAAGGACAATACGATCAAGCAGCCATCACCACGGCACTAAAAGATTGCATCACCGCTTGCAAAATGACTGCTGACTTTTTATCACGCGGCTCAGCCCTTGAGCCAAAATCAGCGGATATCTGCATCGCAGCCTGCGATACCTGCGTTAAATCATGTGAATCATTTTCGGGAGATAATAATATGACGGCTTGTGCTGATGAATGTCGCAAGTGTGCAAGCAATCTACAAAAGTTAGCAGTAGCAAGCAAGTAACAGTTGCAAAAGCTATTTACAATCACTCTGCTGAAACAAATATGAAAGAGGCAATTAATACCAATTGCCTCTAGAGTTCGTTAGAAGTAGCAACTATCTCGACATCTGCGTGTACGGACCGTGACTGGCGGTCACCTGCGCCAAGCATGCAGCCATTTTGATGATTTTATTCGTCAAGCTATGATCATCCGCCTCGCTACTCTTGCATAAGCCTAAGAGTAGCTTGTCCTGTTGAATGAGCGAAACCAGCGAGACCTCTGAAGTAGAAAGGCTCTCACCACTCGTGAGATCAAATAGCTTGATATAACGCCTGGCTATGCTATCGCTCGCCAACTCTTTGCCAAGAGCTTCCTGACTTGGTCCGACACTAATTTCCTGTCCGGACTCAAGGGTGACCTTGCGCTGTCCGGCGGTGACTTGCACAGAACTGCTCCTTGTCTCCCATAGATCTACAACCTTCAAGACATTCTTGCTCAGACCCACCATTACCAGAGAGCCAGGTTGGACGGTTATAGAGTATTTACCTACCTTTGCTGTCGTCTTCTCATGTGCCGCAATTATCATTTCACCGCTCTCAAGACTCACACTACCTGTCTGGTCAAACCCAACACTGGCGTTGCTATCGTATTTCACGGCAGCTGTCGAGGTTGTGATCGTATGATGACCGGCGTAATTATTAGAGCCGATATTTGGCGTGATGAAGCTAATCTTCGTCACTGGTGAGGTCTTATCACTTTGACCGTTCTTGGATTTTGGCTGAGTCGAAGAAGGCTGATAGCTGACTCGATTACCGAAGACCATGTCTTGTCGCACTTTCTTGAGCTGCTTGTTGATGTACTGTGTATTATGTCCCTGATAACAATTAAGTAACGGCTCCTTTTCTTCCATTTGCTGGCGATCATAGCCACTCTTTTGAGCAACGATTTGCGCGGATATCGAGATTGCCCCTCCTAAAGGCTTTCTATCTATACCATCAACCGGTATCAAATCTTCTTGATCCCCCGTACCGCCTGTAGATATTGTGATTTCCTCACCAACTGTAGTTGTAAGCTCTTTATCGGTGTTGTTAACCGTAGTACCAGTCGTACCTCCAAATAAAGTAACCACTCTCATTGAGCCGTTTGTTCCTTGCTCAACTATCGTCGCGCTCTCAGCGGGAATATATACCTTGCCTGTCGGCGTTTGTACGGTCACTCCCTTGGCGCCTGTAATCGCCAGCATCTTGCCTTCTTTGAGATTGAGTACACGCTCTCCACTTGCAGAGAGTATTGTGCCGCCGCTACCAAATAATATCGAGTCATCATAACCATAGAGGAATGGTTGACAATGATTGGCTACAAAGAACTCGCCATTACCCGGTCTGGTGTCACTCACTAGTTCCGGATTAATCGTAACCGGAACCTGCGGTTTCTTTTCACTAAATGGGCTGGTTGTATCAATAGGAATAGCTGTAGAGCTTACCACCGGTGGTACTACAAAAGCCGGTGCCGGTCCGCCGCCGGTTGTGATTATCGGAAGGATGAACACAGGCGCCGGTGGCGTAACCGGTTGTGGATTGAGCGATGGACCCACTATCGTCAAGTCAGCGCCATCAATATCTATTACACCCGGAGGATCTATGCTTAATACGCCGCCATTGACTGCCACCGTTGAGTTGGTAAGAGATAGCGATCCGCCAAGCGGCACTGTCAACTCTACTAAGGCTCCATTGGTCAAATTGGTGCCAAGGACCAGCGGTGTTCCGGTTGTTACAACTCCGGCACCGACAGTTAGTGTCCCGCTACCTACTCTAGTCAATGCTTGGTTATAGAGATAAGTATCATAATTGCCAGGCGATGATCCGGCGAATATTGCCAAGCCGCCGCCAAAGAAGTTATTTATCGTCTGGCCGTTGATGATTACGGTACCGGGTATGGTGCGAGCTACGGCATCAACAGTTATGGCATTGGTTCCTGTTATCAAATTGGATGCCTGTATTGCCACATTGCCGCCTTGAGCGAAGAAAGTATCAGTGGCACCGGTATTGACGTTATTAGCACTTGTCACCACGATACTGGCTCCAAAGCTCTTTAAAGCTACCGAATCGCCCAAATCAACATCGCCAGTGTTACTGGTGACCGTCACAGCTCCCTGGCTTTGAATTCCAGCGGCTAACGTATAATCGGACATATTTGTGCTAACCGGATTGACGAAGCCGAATGCCTGACCTCCACTGACATTCACCGCAGCACCTCCACCGGCTCCGATTTGCACTCCCGCCTGACCTGTTAGAGTCGTGCCTGTAAAACCCGACAAGGTGCTGTTCTGAACAGCATTTAAAATACCGCCGCCGGCCGTTAATGATAAAGCTCCCAATGTCGCAGCCACATTATTGACAGTCAATCCCGAAGCCGACGTTGTCGTGCTAAAGTTATTCGCCGCGCTGCCGCTCAGTGTACCGGTAATTGTGCCTTGCGTTGTATTGACATTACCCAAGTTGCTTACTGTCGATATTGTCGCAGCACTTAGTGTCCCACCATTATTTATAGTCAAGTCTCCCGCCGTGCTGGTAATATTCAATTGCGCTCCGGCATTAGTGGCACTCAACGTACCGCTATTGGATATCGTGTTGTTGCTCACATTTATCGTCATGTTATTGGCGGATGTGACGGTACCGGCATTAGTCAAGTTGCCTCCGCTTACATTCATGTTAAGTGCATTGTTGGTCGATACCGTAACACCAGCATCAATTGTGGTATCAGCAAGCGACGTGGTCGTTGTCACAGGACCACCATTAAATTCAAGAGTTGTTGTCGCTCCCAGTCCTGCCGGAACAACAAAGTGCAATTGCTGTCCTGCCGTAGGTGCCAAACTTATGCCCGCTCCAGCCGTCGAGAATGTCGCAGTACCTCCATTTACTCCCGTGATAGCAAGCGGTGTAGCGGCAGCTCCCGCATTCAGAGTTATCCCAGTGCCCGCCACCATGCTATCCGAAATAGTCGAGCCTGCTCCCATTGTGATAGTGGATGCACTCAACGTCAATGCACTGCCTCCGGTCACGGACTCCGTTACACCACCTCCGGTTGTTATACTCCCGTTAGTTGGAGCTTGAAACTGCACTGATCCTGTTGCACCATCATTAAATGTGTATGATGAATTCAAATTGAGCGCATTCCCACCTGAGGAAGCCACAGTTATTTGTGCCGCTCCACCTCCTGTTACACTAATGGGGTTACCGGCGCCTGACAATGTCAGCTGCCCAGTACTTTGAATATTTATCGTTCCGCCGGCGACTGAAGACGTAATTGTTCCATTATCAGCTAAAGCCTGCGTGTTTATTCCTACCGCATTGCCCGAGACTGTCGCGGCTCCATTTACTGTTATCGTACCGCTGCCATTTGTTGTCAGCGTGGTCGATGTGGTGCCTGTCACATTATTGTTAACCGTTATCGCTCCATTGTTTGCCGTCGTTTGCAACGTCACCGTTTGACCACTTACATTGCCGCCGGTTGCGATGTTGTTGTTGTCCATCAACTGGAAGGTCCCTGTTGCACCTGTTGCACTTGCATTCAATGTCACAGCGCCGCTATTGGTGTCATATACATTGCCAGCTCCTGTTGTGTTTGCACTCAACGTCGTTGCTGCTGTCAATATGTTATTGCCCACCGTTCCTATCGATCCACTTCCCGATTGCAACGTCACCGTACCTGCCGTCAACGTCCCAGAACCATTGTCCGTTATCGCTCCAGTTCCATTTGCGTTAACCGTCACTGAACCGGCTGCTCCAGAACTTACATTATTATTCAGTGCTATCGCTCCGTTATTCGTCGTATCTAACGTCACTGTCCCAGCCCCCGTCACCGCAACCGTGCCACTCACCGTTAATCCGGTCCCAGCATTGATATTCACAGTCGTCACCCCACCACTTACCGAACCAGTATTCGCCGTTCCGGTAGCACTCACTGTCAATGTCTTCGTCCCAACCGTGATTGTGTTGCCGGCGTTGGAGTAATTCCCACCCGCGTTAAACACCAGGTTATACTGCCCAGCACCAGCCCCTGATACGTTCATATTCGACTGAACCGTGAGATTGCTTCCGTCTGTTGGCGTACCCACCGTCAACGTCCCACCCGTGATATTTGCCAAATCACTATTCGTTATGTCGAACGTGCCGCCACCACCAACTGGATCTGCTACCGCCACAGCTTGTGCTCCATTTGGTATTAGACCAACATTGCCATTGCCGGCGTTAATCGCTCCTGTTCCGTTGAGCGTTACACTATTTGCCGTCACCGTTATCGGCGAGTTCGTCGATGATAACGTGTCTCCATTATTCACCGTCACATTGCCTGTTCCTACCGTCGTCAAGACAACTCCATTGGTACCCGTCACGTTGTTGTTAACAGTTATCGCTCCGTTGTTCGCTGTCGTCTGCAACGTCACCGTTTGACCACTTACATTGCCGCCGGTCGAAACATTATTGTTGTCCATCAACTGGAACGTTCCTGTCGCACCCGCTGCTGAACCATTTAGCGTGACAGCTCCAGTATTAGTGTCATATACATTTCCAGCTCCAGTTGTAGTTGCACTCAACGTCGTTGCTGCCGTCAATATATTGTTGCCCACCGTTCCTATCGATCCATTTCCCGATTGCAACGCCACCGTACCTGCCGTCAACGTCCCAGAACCATTGTCCGTTATCGCTCCAGTTCCATTTGCGTTAACCGTCACTGAACCGGCTGCTCCAGAACTTACATTATTATTCAGTGCTATCGCACCATTATTTGTCGTATCCAGTGTAACCGTCCCAGCTCCCGTCACCGCAACCGCACCACTTACTGTCAATCCAGTCCCGGCATTGATATTCACAGCCGTCACTCCACCGCTAACTCCTCCCGTACTTGCCGTACCCACTGTAGTCACCGTCAACGTCTTTGTCCCCAGTGTAATGGTGTTGCCCGTGTTTGAGTAACTACCTCCTGTATTAAAGACCAGATTATACTGCCCAGCTCCTGCGCCGGCTGATACATTCATGTTAGACAACACGCTCATACTACTTCCGTCTGTCAACGAACCTACCGTTAGCATTCCACCCGTGATATTCGACAGCGCACTATTGGTTATGTCAAAGGTCGCTCCTCCACCAACAGGATCTGCCACCGCCACAGTCTGCACGGCATTGGGTATCAAGCTCACACTTCCATTACCGGCGTTTATCGCTGCGGTTCCATTCATCACCAGGTTATTTGCCGTCACAGTTATAGGAGCATTCACCGACGCCAGTGTACAACCATTGCAGATAGTCACAACGCCTGCACCATTTGTCGTCACCGTTGCCCCGTTATCTCCGGCAACGTTACTGTTCATTGTCACGCTGGCATTATTTGCATTGGTAACCAAACTCACAGTGTTGGTAGCCGTTATACTTCCCACAACCGTAATTGCCTGATCATTGGTGACAGCAAAGGTAGTACCACTGTTGCTCGCACCTCCGGGTCCTATCGTCAACCCTGCACCTGCCCCAGAGTTGAGCACTGTAACAGACCCTGTACTATTTGCCGTCAAGTTGGTCGTGCTGGTGGTTAAGGTTCCTACACCGCCGCTGCCACTGGATATAACTAAATTACCCGTAGTAAGTGTCCCAAGCGTCTGATTAATACTTCCATCAGCGCGCGTGCCAGTTATCGTTAAAGTTGCCGATGAGGCAGAACCTGTGTTGACGGATGCTGCCAAATTTACCGTATTAGCAGTTATATTCACGGACGAAGTATTATCTATATTATAGTTACCAGCCGCATTTATATTAACTATGCTGCTTGCTCCGGCAGTAGCAGTAATATTTATTGTGGATCCCACTCCTAAGTTAAACGTTGGCGCCGCATTAACATTTATGGTAGTCGTTACGAAAGGTCCATTTTGTCCAATTGATACTGTCGAACCCGCAGCAGTGTTAAATGTACTTGCCGCGTTGAGATTCAATGACGTGGCGCCCGTCAAAGATATTGATGCAGGTGCGCTAAATGTCCAAGCAGTTGACTCCGTCAATGATCCTGCCTCAGCATTGACTGCAATCGTACCGGAAGCAGCAGACACCGACATTGGACTATCTTGTGTGCCATTAAGTGTGACTGCTCCGTTCACAAATACCAGAATTGAGTTGGTTGCAGCTATCGTACCATTATCCGTAAGCGTACTAGTACCAAGGCTCATGGAATTGGCACTTAACGTTGTACCGCTACCAGCCGTAGTGCCCACAATCACACTACCTACCTGAGCAGTTAACGCTCCAGGCACAGCTTGCGTGGTGCCATTTGCCAGAGTAAGAATCGAAAAGCCCTGACTCTGGAAATTGACCGATGACGTAGCACCAATATTGTATGTGTTCGTAGCACCTAAATTTATGGCACTTTGCCCATAAATGTTGACACTCGAATTAGCGCCGGTATTAAATATCTGCGCCGCGTTGATATTTACAGTAGTCGTTAGCCCGCCTCCTACATTACCAATCGTAATCGTGGAGTTAGCGCCCGTATTAAAAGTATTGCCGGCATTCAGGCTTAATGTCGAACCGGTCATTGATATAGACCCTAGGGCACTAAATGTCCAAGGGGTTGCCACTGTCATTGGCCCCCCGGTGCCAATCAAAGAATTGACGGAGATGGTTCCGCCTGCGGCAGTCACCGACATTGGGTTATCTTGGGTTCCGTTAAGTGTTATTGGCCCGTTATCAAATACCGCGATTGAGTTTGTTGCAGTTATCGTCCCATTATCCGTCAACGTCGCCGTACTAATGCTCATAGAATTGGCACTCAGCGTAGTGCCGCTAGTAGGTGTGGTACCAACAATTACAGCCGCAACCTGCATAGTTAAGGCTCCCGGTATAACCTGCGCGGTAGCATTTGCCAGAGTAAGAATCGATACGCCTTGACTTTGGAAGTTAACTGACGAAGTAGCTCCAATATTGTAAGTATTTGTAGCATTTAGATTTATAGCAGTCTGTCCATAAATGTTGACGCTGGAATTGGCGCCGGTGTTAAACGTTTGTGCAACATTCACATTTACAGTATCCGCCAACGCAGGTCCAACTTGCCCAATCGATATAGTCGAATTAGCACCTGTATTAAAAGTATTGGCTGCACTCAGGGTCACAGTGTCACCGACCATTGATATTGCCGCCGGAGCACTGAATGTCCAAGCTGTTGCCACTATCAAAGATCCTGCCTCAGCGTCGACGGTAATAGTCCCAGCAGCAGCGGATACAGACATTGGATTGTCTTGTGTACCATTAAGTGTTAATGGCCCACCGGAAATTATAGAGATTGAATTCGTTGCCGTTATCGTGCCGTTATCCGTCAACGTGCTGGTATTATAGGTAATACCAGCCGCATTGGTGGTCGTTCCGGTGTTAACAACTGCAGTACCTGAAGTTATGCTAAGAGAAGACGTAGCTGATAGATTGGCGCCGGCTGTAAAAGTACCAGTGTTGTCCTGAATCACTATCGTGCCTGCTGACACTATACCAGTTGTGGTTATATTATTGCTACCGTTATTGAGCTGCAGCGTCCCGCCAACAGTGGACAATCCGAGACTAAGCACAGCTGAATTTGAGATGTAAGCATTGCCGCCTGTTTGCACCGTAAGAGCGGAAGCCGATGTGGAAATCGGATTGCTCGACAAATCAGTGGTACCATATATATCTCCAGTACCCGACTGCAAATTAACCGACGATCCTGATATTGCTCCTGCCGACTGCGAAATGGTACCACTGCCATTAGCGTTAATCGTAGTTGTAGTTCCCCCGCCCACGTTAGCAGCCAATGCTATATTGCCGTTAGCCGTCGTCAAAAGACTTACCACACCTCCGGCTGTCACCGTGACTGCCCCTGATGCCGTTGCACCTGTTGCACCTGTGATAGTTACAGTTGTATTTCCGCCAGTCACTACCCCCGTATCAGCTGTACCCAGCGCATTCACTGTCAACGTCTTCGTTCCGAGCGTGATTGTGTTGCCGGCGTTGGAGTAATTGCCACCTGTGTTAAACGCCAGATTATACTGCCCGGCACCAGCCGCAGCCGAGACATTCATATTCGACTGAACCGTGAGATTGCTTCCGTCTGTTGGCGTACCCACCGTCAACGTCCCACCTGTAATGTTAGCCAAATCGCTATTCGTTATGTCGAACGTGCCGCCACCGCCAACCGGATCTGCCACCGCGACCGATTGCGCTCCATTTGGTATCAAGCTCACATTACCATTGCCGGCATTAATCGCTCCGGTTCCATTCAGAGTCACATTATTTGCAGTCACCGCTATAGGTGAATTCGTCGATGATACGGAGTCTCCATTATTCACCGTCACATTGCCTGTTCCTACCGTCGTTAACGTCACTCCATTGGTGCCACTAACGTTGTTGTTAACAGTTATCGCTCCATTGTTGGCTGTTGTCTGCAATGTCACCGTTTGACCACTCACATTTCCGCCGGTTGCGATGTTGTTGTTATCCATCAACTGGAAGATTCCTGCTGCTCCTGCTGCTGACCCATTTAGAGTGACGGCTCCAGTATTAGTGTCATATACATTTCCAGCTCCGGTTGTGTTGGCACTTAGCGTCGTTGCGGCCGTCAATATATTATTCCCTACTGTTCCTATAGATCCGGAACCTGATTGCAAGCTCACCGCACCTGCCGTTAACGTTCCGGAGCCATTGTCCGTTATCGCTCCCGTACCATTTGCGTTAACCGTCACTGAACCGGCAACTCCGGAAGATACATTATTATTCAGAGCTATCGCTCCGTTATTCGTCGTATCTAATGTGACCGTACCAGCTCCCGTCACCGCTACTGCTCCACTTACCGTCAGTCCAGTTCCACCGTTGATATTGACAGTCGTCGCTCCGCCACTTACTCCTCCGGTACTTGCTGTTCCCGATGCATTGACAGTCAATGTCTTTGTCCCAAGTGTAATTGTGTTACCAGCGTTGGAGTAATTCCCACCTGTGTTAAACACTAGGTTATACTGCCCGGCTCCCGCTCCTGCCGATACGTTCATGTTCGATTGAACCGTCAGATTGCTTCCGTCGGTTACCGTCCCGACTGTCAATGTCCCACCTGTGATATTCGCCAAATCACCATTCGTAATATCAAACGTCGCTCCGCCACCAACCGGATCTGCCACTGCTACTGATTGCGCTCCATTCGGTATTAGACCAACACTCGCATTCCCCGCGTTTATCGCTCCTGTTCCATTGAGCGTTACATTGTTCGCCGTTACCGTTATCGGCGAGTTCGTCGACGAGACTCTGTCTCCATTATTTACCGTCACATTGCCTGTTCCTACCGTAGTCAAGACAACTCCATTAGTGCCAGTCACGTTATTATTAATTGTGATTGCTCCATTGTTGGCTGTCGTGGCAAGCGTCACCGTTTGACCACTTACATTGCCGCCGGTTGCAATGTTGTTGTTGTCCATCAACTGGAATATTCCTGTTGCTCCGGCTGCGCTTCCATTCAACGTCACAGTACCCGTGTTGGTGTCATATACATTTCCGGCTCCCGTCGTATTCGCACTCAACGTTGTCGCTGCCGTCAATATATTGTTCCCGATCGTTCCTATCGATCCGGAACCTGATTGCAACGTCACCGTACCTGCCGTTAAAGTCCCAGAGCCATTATCTGTTATTGCTCCCGTTCCATTGGCAGTCACAGTCACTGAACCTGCAGCGCCCGATGATACATTATTATTCAGGGCTACGGCTCCATTATTCGTCGTATCTAAAGTGACGGTACCAGCTCCTGTCATCGCAACTACTCCGCTCACCGTCAATCCGGTGCCGGCATTGATATTCACAGTCGTCGCTCCGCCACTTACCGCACCAGTATCAGCCGTCCCTGTGGCATTCACTGTCAATGTCTTCGTTCCTAACGTGATTGTATTCCCGGCATTCGAGTAATTACCACCTATGTTAAACAGCAAGTTATACTGCCCGGCTCCTGCTACTGCTGATACATTCATATTCGACTGAACCGTGAGATTGCTTCCGTCTGTGAGTGTC
>Ga0364881_10491_pt1 | contig 20720 bp, 13 predicted proteins | sample ExccelJu500001D4_5_FD_206923 | JGI IMG/M metagenome (GOLD analysis project Ga0364881, IMG submission 206923) | Enriched cells from Trout Bog Lake Hypolimnion, Wisconsin, USA - BchlTB.July30.5000.01.D4 | ecosystem: Environmental > Aquatic > Freshwater > Lake > Hypolimnion/Profundal zone | place...
TTCATTACTGTTACCGGGCTGACAGCTATTTTCCAGTTGACCTAATTTTAGATTTCACAATTTTAAATTGCATCACATTATTTTATATCTTCCTAAATATTTAACAATTAAGATGATCATCCGTTCTAAGGCTATTTCGTATTTAAAAGTGGGCTATTTGCTGCATATCATGACTTTACTTGAAATAGCATTCTTGATTTTTTTATTTCAAACATGCAGGATCGGAACTTGGCTGATGGACGGAAATTTATTTCTGAAAATGATGCTGCTCCTTCCCTTTGCAATTGCACCTTTCTTTCCGCAATTTGATGCGTATTCCCGTTTTCAGAATTATAAACTGATAAAAGATCATCTTTTTATACGGGGCTTTCAGCCGAGGGTCTTAAAACCATTTATCCAATCACGTTGCCAACGTGACGCTGCCATGATTGCAGCTGAAGAATTGGGCATGGCGAACCAATGCAGAAGCCATTTTTATAACCATGGCTACAGATGGTATCATTTGCTTCCTGATTTTTTATTTACTGAGCCCCGGATACTTAGTTGCAAAGCATTTTGGCTAAATACCTTTTTTGCAAAAAAATATACAGCAAGGTTTGATTACAAAAAGATCGCCGGCAGTTATCAGGAAGAGTTGAACTCGGTTTCTTTACAACAATTTGCTGCGAGTTAACAATCACCAACTAGCTTTGCATTACAATTGAATTGTTTTCCTAAATTTAATTTTATGAGTTATCAGGCTTCACCAAACAGATATAATGAAATGCTCTATCGGCGCTGCGGAAAAAGCGGAGTTAAACTATCGGCATTATCATTAGGGCTCTGGCATAATTTCGGATTTGTAAATGATTATGAGAACAGCAGAAACATTATAAAGACAGCATTCGATGCAGGTATCACACATTTCGACCTGGCCAATAATTATGGCCCGCCGCCCGGATCTGCTGAAGAGAATTTCGGAAAAATATTGTACAGCGATTTTTCCAATTACCGGGATGAAATGATCATTTCATCAAAAGCCGGTTATACCATGTGGGACGGCCCTTATGGTGATTGGGGTTCAAAAAAATATTTAGTAAGCAGTCTGGATCAGAGCTTGAAAAGAATGAAACTGGATTATGTAGATATTTTTTATCATCATCGTCCCGATCCTGATACACCCCTGGAAGAAACCATGCGCACACTGGACCTGATGGTAAGGCAAGGAAAAGCATTGTACGTGGGCATTTCAAACTACCCTGCTGCAGAAGCAAAAAAAGCGATCGACCTATTAAATCAATTAGGCACAGCCTGTTTAATTCATCAGCCCAAATATTCCATGTTTGAAAGATGGGTGGAAGGCGGATTATTAGATGTATTGGAAAATGAAGGGGTAGGCTGCATTCCATTCTCTCCTTTGGCACAAGGATTATTAACCGATAAATATCTGCACGGCATTCCTAGTGACTCGAGGGTTGCAACAAGTGGTATCTTTTTAAAAGAAAGTAATATCACAGCTGCCATAATTGAAAAAATAAGTAAGCTGAATGAACTGGCAAAACAACGCAATCAAAAATTAGTGCACATGGCATTGGCCTGGCTTTTAAAAGATGAAAGGATCACTTCTGTATTAATTGGTGCCAGCAAACCCGAACAAGTGCTTGATTCAATAAAATGTTTGGAGAATATTAAATTCAGTGAAGAAGAATTGAAAACGATCAATACTATTCTAGCTTAATTTCTTTTTCGACCAATCTGCTACTGTAATAAAAGTATACCGTTACAGGTGAGAGATTCAGCAATTGCTGATCGATGGGTATCATGTTGAAGCCCTTTCCGAAAAATCATTTGAATCCTCCTAAATCCACGTTCAGACCAATTCTTCTTTCAAAAATTTTGCAGTAAAACTTTCTTTGTTCTTGATCATTTCTTCGGGACTGCCTTCAAATAAGATCCTGCCGCCGCCATCACCGCCTTCGGGCCCGAGATCGATAATATGGTCTGCGAGTTTTATCACATCCATATTATGCTCGATGATGAGAACAGAATTACCCCTGTCAACTAATTTACTGACAACGTCCATCAATAATTTGATGTCCTGAAAATGCAAACCCGTTGTGGGCTCATCCAGAATATAAAATGTTTTGCCCGTATCTTTTTTACCAAGTTCGGTAGAAAGCTTTACACGTTGCGCTTCCCCTCCACTCAGCGTTACGGCCGATTGACCCAAAGTGATATAGCCCAAACCAACATCCTGCAGCACTTTTATTTTACGATATAACCAGGGTACTGCCTGAAAGAAATCGCAGGCTTCATCTACCGTCATATCCAATACATCGCTGATCGACTTTCCTTTGTATCGGATTTCGAGGGTTTCCCGATTGTATCTTTTGCCATTGCATTTTTCGCAGTGTACATATACATCAGGCAGGAAATTCATTTCAATCACTCGCATGCCACCCCCTTCGCAAACGTCGCATCTTCCGGTTTTTACATTGAAAGAGAATCTGCCTGCATTGTAACCACGGATCTTTGCTTCGGGAACCGATGCAAACAATGTTCTGATCTCTGTAAAGAATCCGCAATAAGTGGCAGGATTGCTTCTCGGTGTTCTGCCGATGGGTGATTGATCGATCTCGATCACTTTATCAATATGCTCCAAACCCTTGATGGTCTTAAACGGCATTGCATTGCCCTTGCTGTCGTAGCAATGCTTCGCTAATAAGGGATATAATGTTTCATTGATCAAAGTTGATTTGCCGCTTCCGCTCACCCCACTTACTACAATTAGTTTTCCGAGCGGAAATTTTACACTCACATTCTTTAAATTATTTCCATTGGAACCATTTAGTTCTAAGAATTTCCCATTTCCTTTTCTTCTTTCTTTAGGAACAGGGATGGATTTCTTCCCGTTTAAATATTGTGCCGTTTCGGAACCCGATAATAATACTTCTTTTGGTGTGCCCTGTGCAACAATTGCACCGCCATGCTTCCCTGCTTTAGGCCCGATATCAACCAAGTAATCAGAAGCCAGCATGATGTCTTTATCGTGTTCAACCACCAGCACACTGTTACCTATATCGCGAAGATTTTTTAATGCTTCTATCAAACGATGATTGTCTCTCTGATGCAACCCGATACTTGGTTCATCCAAAATATACGTGATACCCTGCAATTGCGATCCGATCTGTGTGGCCAAACGGATCCGCTGTGACTCACCACCGCTAAGGGTCTTAGAAGGTCGGCTTAAGGAGAGATAGGTCAACCCCACATCCAATAAAAATTGCAATCTTTCTCTGATCTCTTTTAAAATATCTTTTGCGATCGTATTCTGTTTGTTGCTTAAACGCTTTTCAATTCCGTTGAACCAGGCTAAAAGTTTATCTAGATTCATATCACTTAACTCTGCAATATTTTTTTCATCTACTTTAAACCACAAGCTTTCTTTTCTTAATCTTTGTCCATTGCAGGATGGACAAACAGAAAGTTGCATATATGTTTCTACCCATGTTCTTAATCCATCATTACTTTGAGTAGATGTAAACCATCGTTTCAGCATGGGAATGATCCCTTCATAACTGCCGGTAAAAGTTTGGGGAATGGTTTCATCATCCAGATTCATTTCTAAGCCAGGACTAATATTTTGATCCCCGTACAAGAGCAAATTCAATTGTGCTTCAGATAGATCTTCTATTGGCTTATCCAGACTGATCTTATGTTTTTTTGCAAACACAACAACCTGCTGATAAACACTTGCTTCTCTTTCACCTCCTAATGCATGAATACCGCCTTCTTTTACAGTCTTTGTTTTATCAGGCATTACTTCATCCATATCGATAGTATATACATTACCCAGACCTTTACAAGTTGGACAAGCACCATAAGGTGAATTGAATGAAAATGCATTAGGACTTGGTTCTTCATAACTGATACCCGTATCCTCGCACATCAATTGTTTGGAATACTGAATGGTCTTATTGGTATCATTCAATAATAAGAACATGAGTTCTTTTCCCATTTTTAAACTCTGCTGTACACTCTGACTTAACCGAACCCGCATATCATCCGTAACTGCCAATCGATCTATCACCACTTCAATATCATGGATCTTATAACGGTCAACCTGCATTCTTGCCGTCAAGTCCAGCACTTCACCATCCACTCTTACTTTCAGAAAACCTTTCTTTCGAATGTCTTCAAATAATTCACGATAATGACCTTTACGTCCACGGATCAATGGCGAAAGAACAGAGATCTTTTTACCCTTAAACTTTTCAAAAATATTTTCAACAATTTCCTCTTCGCTGAACTTCACCATTTTTTTGCCGGTATTGTAACTGTATGCTTCGCCAATTCTTGCAAACAATAATCGCATGAAATCATACACTTCTGTCACAGTCCCAACTGTTGAACGCGGATTTTTATTCGTAGTTTTTTGTTCAATGGAAATCACCGGTGACAATCCCGTTATCTTATCAACATCAGGCCTTTCCATATCGCCCATGAATTGTCTTGCATACGCACTAAAACTTTCCATATATCTGCGCTGACCTTCGTTGTAAATAGTATCAAATGCCAAGCTGGATTTTCCGCTGCCGCTCACACCGGTAAAAACAACCAGTTTATTTTTAGGAATAGAGATATCAATGTTCTTTAAATTATGTTCACGGGCGCCAAAGACTTCAATGTGTTCATCTTTCTGTTCGCTCACTGCTTCCAATATCTTTTTATCTTTTGCCATAGTATTGAGGTAAAGATAAGAACAAGGTTTAAGCTAAAAAGTTTAGTTTTTAACACAGAATTTGTATGTAGCCGACCTTACAGTTTTTCCATCAGCTTAGGATCACATAGTTCTTTAGCAGCAGTTTACTGAGCAAAAAATCATTGAATATTTCAATTATCCTATTATTTAAGTAGGGTAACCAATATTTTTCAGTCTCCTTAAACACAATACAGCAAAGCATTTCATTGGACTTAAAAAAAATATTTTAAAAAAGATTTGGCAAATTGCCCTATTCGCCTATACATTTGCAACAGTTCTTTTAACAACACTTATCAAGAAAGGCAGAGGGAATTGGCCCGATGAAGCCTTGGCAACCCACACAATCAACTCGTTTGTGTGAAGGTGCCAACTCCAGTCATGTGCGCATGACAGAGATAAGTCAGAGTAAAGTTTGCAAATAAGACCGATCAACCATCGTCATATCATTTCAAGCTCATCTGACTTCTCAGGTGAGCTTTTTTTATACCCCTAACCCCTGAAGGGAATAAAGAAGCACCTGAAAAGTACTCGCCATTCTTGATTAGAAAATTTATTTACTAAAAAATTAAACACTCCCTTCAGGGAGATGGAGGGTAAAACATATGAGCAACGCAACACAATTACTGCAAAGCATTCCGATCGATCCTTTAACAGGTGCTATCTCAGTTCCCATTTATCAAACATCCACATTCGTACAGGAGGCGCCGGGTGTAAATAAAGGTTACGATTATTCGAGAACAAATAATCCTACCAGAGCAACTTTGGAAAGCATTGTTGCACAATTGGAAAAAGGGGCCGTTGGTGCTGCTTTTGCCAGTGGATTGGCTGCCATTGATGCTGTGGTTAAACTATTGAAGAGTGGCGATGAGATCATTGCAGTGGATGATATTTACGGCGGCGCCTACCGTTTATTTACTCAGGTATATGAACAATACGGCATTAATATCAAATTTGTTGATGCCAGTGACCCCATCAATATTTTCAATGCCATTTCAGAAAAAACAAAACTGATCTGGATCGAAACACCTACCAATCCAACTTTAAAAATCGCAGACATTGAAGCCATTGCAAAAATTGCAAAAGCCAATGGCTGCTTACTTTGCGTGGATAACACTTTTGCTTCACCCGCCTTACAACAACCTCTTTCGCTGGGAGCTGATATTGTAGTGCATAGTGCAACAAAATACCTGGGCGGACACAGTGATACCATTGCAGGGATCGTTGTGATAAAAGATGCAACACTCGGTGCCAGAATTAAATTCTTTCAAAATGCATGTGGTGCAGTGTTAGCACCTTTAGACAGTTGGTTGACGATTCGCGGTATTGAAACATTATTTCTCCGTATCAAACAACATTGTTTAAATGCACAGGCTATTGCAGAATATTTGGAAAATCATCCTGCAGTCGATAAAGTATTTTATCCGGGATTGAAATCTCATCCCAATCATGCTGTTGCTAAAAAACAATCCAAAGGCTTTGGCGGTGTGGTTTCATTTTCTTTAAAACAAGATGAATTAAAACTCGCCGAAGAATTTGTTTCCAAAACACAGATCTTCAAATTGGCTGAAAGCCTGGGCGGTGTAAAGAGTTTGATCAGTCATCCGGCAAACATGACACATAAATCCATTCCTGCCGAAACCAGAAGAGCAGCAGGTGTTGTAGATAGTTTAATAAGATTGAGTGTGGGCATTGAAGAAGTAGAGGATCTGATCGACGATCTTGAAAAAACATTTAAACAACTGAACAGGCATTCTTTAGTACAGGATCAGAACAAAACTAAAGTTGAAGAGAATTCTTTTTGTTAAGAACAAAGAAAAAAACTAAAAGAGAAAAACTAAAGATTAAAAAAAGAAAAACTAAATCGTTGAGAGTGATAAAACCTATCAACAATTAAACTAATAAATCAATAAACTAAATGGTAACGCATAAACAATTGAACATCGGATTATTTGGATTTGGCGTAGTGGGTGAAGGTTTATATAAGGTATTGCAGCAAACGCCATCGCTGAAAGCGCAAATAAAGAAAGTGTGTATCAAACATCCCGGTAAGAAACGTAATGCACCCGCAGACTTATTTACAACTGATAAGAATGATTTGCTGTTTGATGACAATATCAACGTGATCGTAGAAGTGATCGATGATTCGAATGCAGCTTTTGAAATTGTTTCTACCGCATTAAAGAATGGCAAAGCCGTAGTAAGTGCCAGTAAGAAAATGATCGCCGAACATTTACCGGAGATATTGCAATTACAACTGGAAACGGGTCAGTCATTTTTATGCGAAAGTGCCGCTTGTGCTTCCATTCCTGTGATCAGAAACCTAGAAGAATATTATGATAATGACCTGCTTCATTCTATTAAAGCGATCGTGAATGGCAGCACCAATTTTATTCTCACCAGGATATTTGAAGACAAATTAAGCTTTGCCGATGCTTTGTTACTGGCACAACAATTGGGTTTTGCGGAGAGCAATCCAAAATTAGATGTAGAAGGATATGATGCGGTCAATAAATGGACCATCCTATTGAATCATGCTTATGGAATTGTTGAACACCCTGACAATATATTATTTACCGGTATTCAGAACATTCAATTGAGTGATGCAACGGTTGCATCGGAAAAACATTACGATATCAAATTAGTGGCACAGGCCAAGAAATTAAAAGATGGGACTGTAGCTGCATTTGTATTGCCTCAATTTGTAAAAGCCGATGAGCCATTATCCTTTGTAAAAAATGAATACAATGGCGTAGTGATCGAAAGCGGATTTGCAGACAAACAATTCTTTTATGGAAAAGGTGCAGGTAGTTTTCCTACTGCTTCTGCTGTATTAAGTGATATTGCCGCCCTTCGTTATGATTACAAATACGAATACAAAAAATTATATCACCACAAACCACATCATTTAAGTGCTGATTTCTATGTAAAAGTGTATGTGAGTTTTGATGACTGGAAATTTATTCCAAGGGATAATTTCGAATGGATAGAAGAATGGCATGCAGGTGAGGACAGGAAATATTTGATTGGTGTTTTGCATGCAAAAGAATTGTTCAACAACACCTGGTGGAAAGAAAATAATACTTCGCTTATTTTAACCCCCGAACCCATCATTGAAAATTTAGACATCATTAATTTAAAGAAACGTAGCCTTGAGTTGGCAGGTGTTATTTAAAATAGTTTCTGTATTTGTTTTTGGCAATAAAAAAGTCCCGCAATCTTGTGGGACTTTTTTATTGAAATATCTTAGAAGCCGTTTGCGTTAATTATTATTAATTGGTCATGCATATTGTTTTAAATTGACTTCTCTGCGAAAACTCCCTGCCTCCCTGACTCTGCGGTGAAAAAAATCTCAACTCACCGCAGAGCCGCAGAGAACGGTGAGGTTTCGCAGAGTGATATATATGACATTCATTAACTCAACCAACCTCTTAATCTGCCAAAGGCTTATTCTTATCCCGGATGGCTTTAAACTCAGAACCGGCTTTCCATTGTGGCCATTTGGTCTCATTGGCCAATTTCTTTCCTACAGAAAATAATATTTGCATATCCTGCATCCCTCCTTCAAAGGTCCACTTTCCATCAAACTGGTCTGCGGGTCGATGATAACGATTGGCCGTATAATCGTCTTCCATTTTCTTTCCATACTCTTTCCCTTTTCCAACCACATCAATTCCACCACTGCAATCCAATGCAGGCACACCCACTTTTGCCAGACTGAAATGATCGGAACGATAATAATGTCCTGCTTCAGGATGTGCTTCAGGCGCAAGGTATCTGCCCTGTGATTTTGCAATATCCGCTACATAATCTTCCAGATCGTTTTGACCTGCCCCAGTAATGATCACATCTTTTGTTTTTTCCATCGGATTAATTCCGTCCATATTGATATTCGCAACCGTCTTATTTAAAAGATAGATGGGATGTGTTGCGTAATAAGCAGAACCTAATAAGCCCTGCTCTTCAGCAGTCACAGACAAAAAGAGTACAGTACGTTCGGGTTTCTCTTTCAGGTTTTTAAATGCTCTAGCTATTTCCAATAAAGCAGCTGATCCACTTGCATTGTCGATAGCGCCATTATAAATCGAATCGCCTTTTTCATCAGGTTTACCAATCCCTAAATGATCCCAATGTGCCGTATACAACACATATTCATCAGGTCTTTTCGATCCTGTTATTTTAGCGATCACGTTATGCGATAAATTATATTTTGCTTTTACTCTCACATTCAAAGAAAGTTTCTCTCCGAAAGAAACAGCTTTAAAATTATTCTTATTGGCACTTACGATCAGGGATGTGTCTTTACCGGCAGCTGCAAATAATTTTTTAGCCGCATTCGCCGAAACCCAGCCCTGTAAAGCCAGATGCGGTTCTTTATTGCCTTTTTTATCGAGGTATAAATTAGAACTGCCCCATGAATTCTGTACCACACTAAAAGGATAAGATGCGGCTTTTGTATCATGAATGATAAAGCAAGCTTTGGCACCCTGCCTTGCAGCTTCCTCATACTTGTAGGTCCATCTTCCGTAATAGGTCATGGTATTGCCTTTGAATATTGTTGAATCATCTGTTCCAAAACCGGGATCATTCACCAATACCAACACTACTTTTCCTTTTACATCAATGCCTGCATAATCATTCCATTTATATTCGGGTGCCACTACACCATAACCGGCAAAGATCAATTCATCATTCTTTAAAGAAATAAGAGAATCTGTATTCTCTGTTGATACAACAAAATCGCTTGTCCGCTGCAGATCAAAATTTCCTTTTGCTGATTGAACTTTCATAACAGCATCAGCCGTTGGTGTGATCTCTACGAGTGGAACATCTTGAATATAACTATTGCCATTGCCGGGCTCCAGTCCAAGATTCTTAAATGTTGTTTGCATATAATCAACTGCCTTTATCTCTCCTGCTGAAAAAGGTTTACGGCCCTGAAAGGAATCTGATGCCAGGATCTTTATATGCTGCGTAAGACTGTCTTTATTGAATACTGTAGAGTCTTGGTCTGCTGAAGAGCTGCCCTGTTTACAGGCCGTATAACTCATTGTGATGGCTGTTATCAAAAGACAAAAAAACATTTTTTTCATGTGTCTGATTTTCCAAACAAGATAGGAAATAAAAGAGAAACCTGCAGTTCGTTCATCAAAAAGCAATTCAATCAATTACATTTGATGCTAGAAAAATAATTTATGGAGAAACTTTCACTTGATCAGTTCAAATCGGGGTTAATCATGACAATAACAGGCTCTTTCTTGCTGTTTCTGTTTAGCTGGATCATTGGAAAAGATGAACTCTTCCTTTTGCTGAATGCAGATCTTGGAAAAGGGGCAGATTATCTTTTTATTTTCTTCACATTTTTGGGTGATGGTATCTGGTGGATATTGATTCTTATTTTATTCATTCTTTTCAGAAGAAAATTTTTACCGCTTTTATTATTTTCATTCCTATTCTCAGAAATCTTTATCGAATCATTCAAATATTTTATTCTTCCCAATGAACCAAGACCTATTACTGCTATTGCAAACAGCAAACTGATCCATACTGTTGCGGGTGTAGAATTACATACCATCGCAAGTTTCCCTTCGGGGCATACTACTCAGGCTTTTATATTTTTTTTATTGGCTTGTTTGATGATCGATAAAAAATGGATTGTATCTATTGGATTTCTATATGCAGCATTGGTTGGCTATTCCAGGATCTATCTGGCTCAACATTTTCCAAGAGATGTTGCAGGAGGAATGTTCTTCGCAAGCATCAGCGTTTTATTATCCGTTCTCATCTATCAAAAATGGTTTGAAAATAAAAAAGCCCTGCAATAAAATTGCAAGGCCTTTCTTATCATTCTTTTGATCCTATTTTTCAGGATTCAAAACTGCTTTCACATAATTGCCAAAATTAAAATATTTCTTAGCCGCATCCTGTAACTGCTGAACGGTGATGGCATCTATTTTTTTAGAATAGTCGAGAAGCCATGCGGCATCTTCTCCATTGATCCATGCACTGCTCAATCCATCCAGCCAGTAATCATTTTGTTTTAATTGATCCTGATATTGTTTCTTCAATGTTTCTTTTACCTTATCGAGGTCTTTTTGTTCGATCCCCTTATCCTGTGCATCTTTTATCAATACAAATAAGGCATTTGTCAATTTGTCAACATTCTCAGGTCCGCATGGAAAACGAACGGTGATATTATACTCATTCGTTGGCCTTTTAGAAATCCCGCCACCCATACCACCGGTATAAATACCACTCATTTCTTCACGCAGTTGCTCAATGATCTTGATATTTAAGGCATCGGTCAAGGCTTTGATGATCAGGTTTTCCTCTTTACTGTAAACGGCTTCGCCTGTAAAGATCACATTCACCTGGCTTTGTTTTGCAGCTCCCTTCACAATGGTTGCACTCACCACACCTTTTACAGGCCTTAATCCAATATCGGTAAATTTATTTTCCTTCTCTTTTGCTGGAAGGCTTGCCAGATATTTTTCCAGTAAAGGCTTGATCTTATTCATATCAATATTCCCTACAAGTGTAAAATGCAAACCATAGGCATTACTATAGATCTCCTTATATATGGCGAATGCCCTTTCCATATTTATTTTATCAAAGTCTGATGGATCCGGTATACCACCTGCCCATGGATTATTATGATACAGGATCTTCGATAAAGTATCTGCAAAATAGTTGGAAGGATTTGCTTTCATATTTTGAATGAATCCTTTCTCCTGTGCAATAAAAGCCTTGAACAAGGTTTCATCTTTTCTCGGTTCTGTAAAATACAAGTGAACCAACTGGAAAAATGTTTCCAGATCTTTTATACTGCTATTGCCCTGTATACCTTCTTCTGTTGGATTGATATAGGGTTGAACATTCACAGTTTTACCTGAAAGAAATTTTTCCAGATTAGTAGGAGTGAAACCGGCAACACCCATTGTCTGTACTACAGTGGCAGCATTCTCTGCATTTTGTTTATCCGCCAAACTATAGTTATAAGAACCACCTAATCTCCATGCATCCATCTGAATATCATCATTCTTGAATTCTGTTGGTTTGATGGTTACAGTAATGCCGTTACTTAAAGTAATATCCGTTGTTCCCAATGCGGTATTTGTTTTTTCAGCTACGATCTTTCCTGCAACGGGTTGTTTTTCCAATAAGGATTTTGCAATTACTTTTTCTTCGTATGCTTTTACCGGGATCTTATGTGCATCGGCTAATAATGTCAACAGGTTTTCTGCGGTGGGAAGTTTCTCTTTGTTTTTGTCGGAAGAAAGGATCATCGCAAATTTTCCCTGTTTAGATTCCATATTCTTCGCATACGCATTCAATTCTTCCAGGGTTATTTTAGGCAGGATCTCTTTTACAAAATTATATCTGTTGCGGATCCCGATAATAGGTGACGCGGATGTATAATGATTGATATAGCCCTGCACCAAAACACCTGATTCGGTTTTGTCTTTATTGATAAATGCCTTCTCCGTTTCATTCCACAAATTACTTTTCGCCCTTTCCAGTTCTGCGGGAAGGAATCCGAATTGCTTTACGCTTTCTGTAGTTGTTACCAATGCATCTACCGCTTCTTTCACGGTTTTATTTCCAACCACTGCAACCGAAGCAAATTCGCGATAACCTCGGATCATTTCTTCAAAGGAAGCCTGACCAAATACAAATGGTGCATCAGCCAACTTGGTCAATTCGCTTAAACGCTGATTCAGGATAGCATTGAAGAGGTCTTCGATGATATTTTGTTTGTAATCCGCCCAGGTAACGATATTCTTTTTCTTCTCTACAAAATTGGTGATCGCTACAACAGTGTAAGGGAATTCCTTATCTGTTACAACAACAGCATCATCCTTCTTTCTTTCGGCTATTGGAATGATAGCAGGTCTTGGTTTCTGATTGACAGGATTTTTAAACTGACTAAAATGTTTAATGATCTCCTTTTCTGCCAGCGCAGGGTCAATATCACCTACAACGACCACAGCCATCAGATCGGGGCGATACCATGTTTTATAAAAACGCTTTAAAGACTCGGGTTTAAAACTTTCCAGGATACTGTCTTTACCGATCGGTAATCTTTGTGCATAGAAAGAACCGTTGAATAATTTAGGGAAGAATACTTTCATCATTCTTTCCGTTGCATTTTTACTTAAACGTGATTCTTCCAGCACAACACCCCGCTCCTTATTGATTTCCGCTGTATCCAATAATGCATTACCGGCCCAATCTTCCAGAATGGTAAAGCCGCTGTCGATCTTTGACTGATCATCTGTTGGAATGGGTAATATATAAATGGTCTCATCAAATCCTGTTTGTGCATTTAGATCAGCACCGAATTTTACACCGATCGATTGCAGATAACTCACCAACTCATTCTTAGGAAAATGTTTCAGTCCGTTAAAATTCATATGTTCCATGAAATGCGCCAATCCCTGCTGGTCGGCATCTTCTAACACAGAACCCGCATTTACTACCAATCGAAGCTGTACTTTCTTTTCGGGCTTTACATTCTTTCTGATATAATAGGTTAATCCATTGGGCAGTTTACCGATCTTCACATTACTGTCAACAGGCAACTTCCCTGTTAAGTTAAATTGTGCAAACGAATATTGTGCAGCTATGGAAAACAGCAACACAAAGAAAATGCGGAAAGGGTTAAAGATTTTTTTCATAGAATTTCATTGAAGTAGCAAATAGAATTTTTAATACGCTAATATATAAACTAAAATTTAGATTTCTCGCAGGGAAAACCCCATTCTAAATGAAAGAATTAAAACTTAACAAAATATAATAAAAAGTCCCGAAGGATCTTCGGGACTTTTATTGTGAGCATATCTATTGTCAAATATTGCGGTCTGTCGGGATCCCATTAATTTTTAATCAAAGAGAATTTATACTCTGTTACGCTATGGTATTTCTGTCCCGGCAATAAGATCGTGCTTGGGAAATTGGGTTGATTAGGAGAATCGGGATAATGCTGCGTTTCTAAACATAGCCCGGTATGTTGATTGATCGGTTTTCCGTTGCTTGTTTTTAGTTTGCCATCCAGGAAATTACCGCTATAGAACTGCAAACCGGGTTCTGTTGTAAATACTTCCAGTTTCCTTCCGGATACAGAATCTGTTACTGCTGCAACCAATTGTAAGGAACTGTCTTTTCTGTTCAAAACCCAGTTATGATCATAGCCTCCCTTAACACTATCGATCCTTGCTCCTATTTTAGTTGCAGTAGTAAAATCAAAAGCTGTGGATTTTACAGATTTGATCTCACCGGTCGGGATCAGTGTACTATCAACAGGCGTATAATGATCTGCATCGATCCATAAACTATGATTCAAAACTGTGTTCGAAGGATCGCCTGTTAAATTATAATAGTTATGCTGTGTAAGATTAACGGGAGTTGCTTTATCTGTTTCTGCATTGTATTCAATTTTCAATTCGTCATTTTCTGTCAATGTGTACTGCACAGTCACTTTCAGATTACCGGGATAACCTTCTTCACCATCTTTACTTATATAGGTCAATATCAAAGAAGGAACAGAATCTGATACAACTACTGCATCCCATACCACTTTATCGAATCCTTTCAAACCGCCATGTAAATGGTTCTTGCCATTGTTGGTGGCTAACTGGTATTGTTTTTTATCCAATGTAAATTTCCCGTTCGCAATACGGTTTCCGTATCGGCCGATCAATGCACCAAAATAAGGAGGAGGTGCCATGTATCCACTCAGACTGTCAAAGCCTAATAAAATGTTTGCATTGTTTCCGTTCTTATCCGGAACGATCCATGCTGTAACCGTTCCACCATAATTCGAGATCTTAACTTCTAACCCATTTTTATTGGTGAGTGTGTAAAGATCAACCTCCTTATTATCTTTTTGTCCCCACAATACTTTCTTGATACCGGGTTGAACGGTGCTATTATTTTTTCCCGAACTGCAGGCAGTAAATATGATTGCGGCAAAGATCAGGAAGGCTAGATTTTTCATTGTCGTTTTATTTTTTGTTTGAATTTAGAAAACCACTATTGATAATAGTGGGTGATTCAACAAGCAGTTTGCGTATGTGGAATGCTGTTTGACAAGCTTTTGTTTATAAGTGTGAAAATAACACTTATTTTCAATCAGCACAAAAATTTTGCTGTCATCTCCTGCAGGTCAATTTTCAAATATTAAATCCAGCATACAGTTATAAAAAACTACTAAACCCCCGCAATTCAAATCAGTAGCCATACTGACCGATTAGCCATTCCAGCCTACTACTTTCTCCTCCTCTTGTCCCTGATTAATTATCCAATAACCCTAGTTCAAACCATAATTCAACTACCTATAAGCCTCATATAAACCATATCTAATCAAGGTAGCTTATATGAGGCTTATATGAGGCTTGTATATGGGTTATATGAGGGTTATCTCCGAATATGGTTACAATGAAACAGGAATCATCTAGCCCTTTATCCCTTAATAATACAGCCTGAAACCAAATGGGCTTAACAGAACTAAAAAAGGCAAGCTGTTATAAACTTGCCTTTTTGCTGTACTGCCTTGCGCAGTATAAAAAAGCGCTGCATTTTCAGTGTGATTTGAAGTCCATATTTATAATTTGACCCTGATCTCCTTTCCTGAATAGAGGACGGATCTATCTATTTTATTGCTGGCATCAGTATTGGATCCGTGCTCCCTGTTCACCAATACAACATTAAAAACATGGTCTTTGATCATTCCCGGAAACGCACCCTTTGTATCAGAAAAAATGAGTTCATGCAATCTGTCATTCCACGAGAGTTTAATAATTGCATAGGCCCCTTTTTCATAATTATAATTATCGTTCTCATCCTCATAATATTCAAATTGCGCATCGGCACCGGGATAAATTCTCAATTCAATACTATCGGAAGGCTTTTCCGTTGCATATTCCATCACAGGCCCCATCGGAATGATCGAACCCGCTCTAACATACAATGGAATAATGTCTATAGCTGCAGATGCTGCAATAGTTTGTCCACCCTGAAGCAGCTTGCCCGTATAAAAGTCGTACCAATTAGCAGCTGCCGGTAAATAAACAGTACGTGTATTTTTTCCTGAGGATGCATTCCGGCCGCTGTACAATTGTTCGGTTACGGGATTGACAAGAAACGCAGGACCGAACATATATTGATCGGGGATATTGATAATATTGGGATCTGTCCTGAAATCAAAAGCCAGTGAGCGTAGAATGCTGCTGTTATATCTGGTTACTGCTGCAGATAATGAATAGATATAGGGTAGCAAACGATATCGAAGATCGTCGTATTTTAAAAGGATGGCTTTCGTTTTATCATCCCAATTTTTGGAGAACAAAGCCCTCTCGCCTTTTCCATGGATGCGAAAGATGGGACTAAATGTTCCAAACTGAAACCAGCGGATAAACAGTTCTCTGTATTCGGGTGTAGACCAATCAGGAATTCCTTCAGGTGAAACCCTAGACATATAACCACCAATATCGGAAGTCCAGTATGGAATACCCGAAACGCATGCATTAATTGCTTGTGGTATCTGATTTTTCAAAGAAGAAAAAGTTGTTGTGATATCGGATGACCATAATGTTGCTGCATTGGCTTGTTCGCCGGCAAATGATTGACGGATCAAAAAGAATGCTCTTTTATTAGGTATATCCTTGCGCCAGTTTTGATACAAACCTTTACTGTGTTCCAGCGAATAGGTATTAAAATAATCGATGCCCTTTCCTATAGAAAATACAGCTTTCCTTCGCTCATCCAGTAAGGATCCATTATCAGGTTCGCATTGATCTACCCACCATGCATCCCATCCATAACGTTTCACCAAACTATCTCTTGCCTGCTGCCAGTAAAGGTCACGGGCTTTGGAATCGTGTGCATCATAATAGGTATCGAAGGTCTTAACAAAAAAATTATCCCAGGTGATACTGGTGAGTGCGCCGGCTTTTTTAAGTGCATCAAAATTTGCAGTATGTTCTCCAAACACAGGCCATATAGAGATCATGGCATGAAGATTTGCCTGATGTAATTCATCCACCATTGCTTTAGGATCGGGATAACGGATTGGATTCAACACATGTGAACCAATGGGTAATGGTTCCCAATAAAACCAGTCCTGAACAATCACATCAACGGGAATATGATTATTGCGATAGTTGTTTTTTACTGATAATACCTCATCCTGTGATTTGTAACGATCCTGTGATTGAAATAATCCGAATGCCCATTTAGGGAACATGGGTGCTTTACCTGAAGCCGTACGATACAGATCAATGATATGATCGAATTCAGGCCCGTAAAAAAAGTAATAATCTATTTGCTGACCGCTTTCAGAAACATATTTAAACTGTGTATTATCTGCCTCAGCTCCATAAAATGCAGAAGCAGCATAATTATCCCAAAGGAACCCGTAACCTTTTGTAGATAGCAAAACAGGGATCGCGCCGGTCAGGTATTTGATCAGCATATCCTGATTACGCCCTTTATAATTAATGGATAAAGAATCTTCAGGATGGCAACCGAGACCGTATAAAGCTTCATCTGCGGGAGAATTGAAACTTGTGCTACAGTTATAGGTATTGATGCCGGCAATGGTTACAGCCTGCATGGTTTTATTATTCAGCTTATCTTCTGAAGTGATCAATTTTCCATCATGATCTAAATAAGTAATGGCCTGAGTTGATTTATCGACCAAGAGTTTTAGCTTACTCGTTGTAATCACAATATTGCCGTTGCCGTCTTCCATCTTAAAGTATACTTTCTCAGTCCATTTATTATTGATCACCAAAGAAGTTTTCGCAGAGAGCTTAGGAAGTATGGTATACCGCACTTCAATAATATCGGCACTGCATATTTTGATCTGCATCTGACCCTTATCCAGATAAAAGATAACGCCTTCGGCATCTTGTTTATAGGATCGGATCAATGCATTTGCAGTATTTGAAGCAGCAACGCAAATGAGCAAGAGAAGCAGGGCTTGTATTTTTCGCCTGAAATTTAATTTGATTGCTGTAAGCATAAAATTCTTGTTTTTATTTACCCGATATTTATTAGCAGATGAAAGCGAATTTCTAAAAGCTTTATTTCAACTCATCTAAAACAGCATGATCCAATCCTTTTAGTTCATGGCTTCCTTTATTCAGGAGATCTAATACAATGATCTCATTGCTTCCTTCATGCATCCATTCCACAGGAAGGTAGAGTGTTTGCTGCGGACCGATACTCCAGTATTTTCCCAGATTATGTCCGTTCACCCAAACGATCCCTTTACCAAAATTGCGCATATCCAAATAGGTATCACCTACTGATTTAATATCGAAATTCCCTTTCTGTAACATAGGAACATCCTTTACAGGATCATTCTTCTTGAAACTAAGAGAAGGAATATCATTGAAAGGAAGCCCATACATGTTCCAATCTTTCAATTCTTTATTATTGAGTTTTACACTTTCGGTGATTCCCTTTTTATTTTGCAATAAATATTCACCGAAATTGATACGCCCCATATTCTCAACAAGAATATCGATTGTAACTTTTCCTTTAGGCAGATCAAGGGCAATACTATCCTGATTCAATCTCCTGTCCAGCACTCCTGCTTTTTTCCCATTAATAAAAATAATTCCATAATCACGCAGGTTATTAATTTTTAAAACACCTGAAATATTTCCATCTGTAATAGTGCGATACAATACAAACCCGTAAGCCTGATTCAGATCTTCAAAACTCAAGGGAGCATCATTGCTGATGGCTGCAGGGAGTTGATCAAAAACACTGCATTGTTTTGTAAAGTTTATTGCAGGAATAGATATTGATCTCTTTTTGTCAGGAACGGATGGAAGTATTTGTCCGGCAGGCAAATGCTTTTGGATCACTTCTCTGAATTGCATGAATTTTGCTGTTGCATTACCTGCTTCATCTAAGGGGGCATCGTAATCGTAACTGCTGATCTGCGGTTCAAAAGGGCTTATATTCTTTTTATAATTTGCACCATTCATGAATCCTCTGGTGGTTCCGCCATGAAACATATACATGTTGATAGAAATACCATTCGATAAAACAGAGTCCAATGCCGCAACATATTTATCCGGTGATACCGTATGATGTTTTGTTCCCCACCAATCGAACCATGCGGGATACCATTCTGCGATCATATAGGGACCTTTTCCATTATTATTTTGCCGGATGATTTTCTTAACTATTCCCGGATTATCCAATCCGTTTACTGCAGGCAATAAACCGGGCAAATGACCTTTCGCTACATCAGTGGCAGGATCGCAAGTGTATAACAATCCATCAAAGCCCGCATCTATAAACATCTTCCTGTTAATATCAAGATACTCTTTATCGCTACCGTATGAACCATATTCATTTTCGATCTGTATCATTAAGATATTCCCTCCATGATTTATTTGCAGCGGTGCTAATTGTTTACCGACTGCATTAATATAATTTCTATAAGCCTCTAAATATTGTGATTCCTTACTTCGAACGATCAGTCCTTTTTCATTTTGCAACCAGAAAGGATAACCGCCAAATTCCCATTCGGCGCACACATAAGGGCTTGGCCTTAATATCACCCATAATCCTTCTTCCTGTGCGATCTTTACAAATGCTGCCACATTATTATTGCCCGTAAAATCATATTTGCCTTTTAAAGGTTCGTGCAAATTCCAGAACACATAAGTGCTGATGGTATTCAAGCCCATGGCCTTCGCCATCTTTAATCTTTGTCGCCATGCTTCCTGATGAACACGAGGATAATGGATCTCTCCGGAAATGATCTGCAAAGGCTTTCCATCCAACAAAAAAACAGAATCACCTAAAGCAAAGTTGTGTAATGCCCGCTGAGAAAAAACAGGCAAAACAATAGAAAGTATACAAACAAGAATCAAAATACTGCGTTTCATCCTATACTATTTTGGAATTTAAATTTTAGTTTCATAATGTAAAAGAAATAGCTTTCTCTAAAAGTTAATAAGTAAATAAAAGGCACAAAACCGTGATTGCTAGTGTGTATAGCTAAATTAAGCATAACCATGCAAGTATCACTGAAATCAGATAAGCTAATAATAGAATCAAACACTTAAATTTAAGTTTCAAAGTCATATATGATAAGCATATCGTTTTTATATACGGCAGATACATTTATTATAAAGGGCCTATTACAAATAATTGCGAAGGCTGAATGAGAAAATCGATCCTGATATTATTTCTTTTCTTTTGGTATACCCGATCAAACGGACAGGGTTGTACTACATTGGGACAAACACCAAACACAGCATTTCCCGTATGCGGTACTTTTGTTTTTCAGCAGCATTCTGTTCCAATCTGTACAAACGGAACAATACCTGTACCCGGTTGCGCAGGAACGACCACTTATAGCGACAAAAACCCTTATTGGTTTCAGTTTACCTGTTATCAGGCAGGCACATTAGGTTTCGTAATTACTCCAGATAATTTGGGTGATGATTATGATTGGCAGTTATTTGATATTACAGGGCATAATCCGAATGATGTATATACAGATGCCAGCTTATTTGTGGTAGGTAACTGGTCAGGTTCTTCGGGCAAGACGGGATCTTCTGCAGCGGGAACAGCTGCAGTACAATGCGCATCAGACCCTGCAGCCAATGTAAATACATTCAGCAGCATGCCAACCTTGCAACTCAATCATATTTACCTATTGATGGTCAGTCATTATACCGATACACAAAGCGGTTATGATTTGTCATTTGGCGGCGGCACGGCAAGTTTGGTTGATCCACTTATTCCTGCTTACCTTAATGCTGCAGGCAGTTGCGGCGGCGATAAAGTGTATATTAAATTAAACAAACGAATATTGTGCAGCAGCATTGCCCCCGATGGAAGCGATTTTAAAATTCTACCGTCAAATGTTTCAGTCACTGCTGCATCAGGATATAACTGTTCAAATAGTTTTCTTACCGATTCGGTAATTGTTCAATTAAGCAACCCTTTA
>Ga0364881_10492_pt1 | contig 20702 bp, 13 predicted proteins | sample ExccelJu500001D4_5_FD_206923 | JGI IMG/M metagenome (GOLD analysis project Ga0364881, IMG submission 206923) | Enriched cells from Trout Bog Lake Hypolimnion, Wisconsin, USA - BchlTB.July30.5000.01.D4 | ecosystem: Environmental > Aquatic > Freshwater > Lake > Hypolimnion/Profundal zone | place...
GAACTTCTGCGGAGATTCCTATTGATACCTATGATCATTTCAGGGAACAATTCAATCCGGTAAAATTCGATGCCGACCAATGGGTGAAGATGGCCAAGGATGCAGGGGTAAAATATATTGTTATCACTTCAAAACATCATGACGGTTTCTGCATGTTTGATAGCCGGCAAACAGACTTTGACATAATGAATACACCCTTTCATCACGACCCGATGAAGGATCTTGCCAATGCATGCCATAAATATGGGCTAAAATTCTGTTTTTATTATTCCATCATGGATTGGCATCATCCTGATTATATTCCAAGGAGATCGTGGGAGAAATTTCGACCGGTTACAGGCGCCGAATTTGAGAAATATGTTCACTATATGAAAGCCGAACTGAAAGAATTGCTGACGAATTATGGAGAAATCGGTGTTCTCTGGTTTGATGGTGAGTGGGAGAGTACCTGGAATGAAAAATTTGGAAAAGAGATCTATTCGTGGTGCCGCAGCTTGCAGCCGAACATCATCATCAACAACAGGGTAGGGGCAGGACGTATGGATATGGAAGGATTGACAAAAGAAGGATCTTTTGGCGGGGATTTTGGAACTCCTGAGCAGCAAATTCCAGCAACCGGATTACCAGGGGTTGATTGGGAGACCTGTATGACAATGAATGATCACTGGGGTTATAACAAGAATGATAAAAATTTTAAATCTGCAAAGGAAATACTGAGAATGGTTGCAGATATCGCATCAAAAGGAGGGAATTACCTGCTTAATGTTGGCCCTACCAGTGAAGGTTTGATTCCACCTGAAAGTATCGACCGAATGAAATCTATTGGAGTCTGGATGAAAGTGAATGGGGAATCGATATATGAAACTCAGGCCAGTCCTTTCCGTTCGCTTGACTGGGGAAGATGCACACAAAAAGAGATCCCTGATGGAGTTCGTCTATATCTTCACATCTTTGATTGGCCGACCCATACAATAACAGTTCCCGGTGTGTTGAATGAACCTATCAAAGCTTACCTTCTTGCAGATGTAAATCAAACTCCGCTCATCATTACGCGTAAGGATGATGCTCTTGTAATTAATTTGCCGGTTAAAGTGCCGGATACAATAAATACAGTTGTTGTTTTAGACCTTAAAGGAAAACTTGACCTTACTGAACCTCCTCAGATCCTTTCCGACTTTGATTCTTTTGTGACTGACATACATGTTAAACTTAAGAGTGACCGTGAAAATGTACAGATTCATTATGCAATTGATCAACCCAATCCTGATATGAGTTCTCCATTGTGTACCGGCCCTATTCTTCTTCGTAAATCTGCTGTTGTGACTGCCCGCTGTTATCGGGATGGTAAACCGGTTTCGGGAATCAGCACAAGGTCTTACAAAAAAATAGAACCGCTTCCAGGGGTCAAAGTGATAAACCCTGTTCAGGGAATTAAGTACAATTATTATGAAGGCAATTGGGACAGTATCCCCGATTTTCAACATCTCACACCGGTGAAAAAAGGAACTCTTGATAATTTCAGTTTGAGTTCAAAGAAGGTAAAAGAATATTATGGATTCAGTTTCGAAGGGTACATCAATGTGCCTTCAAATGATATCTATGCATTTTCAACCAACTCTGATGATGGAAGCAGCCTATGGATCGATGGGAAAAAGGTTGTCAATAACGATGGACTTCATGGCGCAAAGGAAGTTGAATCGACTATTGCCCTCAGCAAAGGCTATCATGAAATCAGGGTCGACTATTTCAACAAAACAGGCAGTGATGGGCTTACGGTTTCAATCAGGAGCACTACGATGAAAAAACAAGAGGTTCCTTCAAATATGTTAGTTCGTTGAGGAACTGGCGAAATATTTATAAACTTTATGAGCATACTGTGAAAAAGATTTTTATTCTATTACTCTTACTATCCCTTAGTTGGTGTAAGTTATTTGCACAACAGGAATCATGGCCAGGAAAGTTCTACAAAGGCTATACACGGTCACTCACGACCGGCAAATTCTCTTATCATTCGCCACAGCCTGATGTAACTGAATCGTTGCTTCTCCGATCTGTCGATTCAGCATCATTTATATCATGGGAAACGGAAAAGATTTCTGAGGATTTCAAAGATCCCTACGCCAATTTTGTCTGGATGTTTGGGATTGATGCAAATCCGGAAAGTCATACTTATCGTCTTTACATTAATGGAACTTACTGTCTCACCTTTGCTAATCCTACGATTTCTGAGATAAAACCCTGGACTGTATCCGGGAAAGGAGGTTGCTCTCTTAGTTTCCTTACCACCATGCTGGATAAATATGATGATCCGATGGGGTATGCTGTTCTGAACCTTCCTGCTGGAATGATCAGGAAAGGGCAGTCCCAGGTTATAAAAGTTGTTGGCGAATCTGCAGGGAGCAATGTCTGGTATATGACCTTCGAATCGGCCGTGGAAGAAAAGTTGGATATACTTCAGGAAGAGGCGGTGGTTAACAATGCAGGGAATCCTTGCTATTCAGTTTTATTTAATTTTGTTCACCTGGGTCCTCCCATTGAAGGAAAGCTACAAATAGCAAACCAGAAAGACATTCCAATCCTCCTGCAACCGGGTTTTAACCGTATTTCTGTTTTGTTGCCTGCTTCAAAAGATTCTACCCATTATATTGCAACAATCAGCTTGTCTGGCCGGGATCCCATTCATCGGAATTTTTCCGTTCATCCAGTCAGACAATGGACAATTTATCTTGTAGAGCATGCACATACAGATATCGGTTACACACGGCCCCAGACAGAAATTTTACCTGAGCATATGAGGTATATTGATTATGCTTTGGATTATTGCGATCAGACCGATTCGTTACCCGAAGAGGCCAGGTTTCGATGGACATGTGAGACATCATGGGCACTTAGCGAATACCTTCATTCACGTCCTGCCTTTCAGATAGAGCGTCTGAAAAAACGTGTGGCTGAAGGCAGAATAGAACTAACGGGGTTGTTCCTGAATTCATCGGATCTTTCTGATGAAGCCACAATTGCATCCTACCTTCAACCAGTAAAACAATTCCGCGAAGCCGGCATTCCTGTTACAGCAGCCATGCAGGATGATATCAACGGTGTTCCATGGTGCCTGGTGGATTATCTTAATGGATGCGGGATCCATTATCTCTCCATGGGACAAAATGATACAAGGGCGCTGAGACCTTTCGACCGTCCTACCACTTTTTGGTGGCAATCGCCCTCGGGTAATAAGATCCTGGTAAACCGACCTGAGCATTACATGTGGGGGAATTCACTGGGTATTTTGACCAATTCAACCACATTTGGACAGGCACTCTTTCAGCACCTTTCCGATATTATTAAGAAGGGATACCCTTTTGATCATTATGCAATTCAATTCAGCGGGTACCTTACAGACAATTCGCCTCCTTCCACTACTGCCTGCAAACTGGTTGAAGAGTGGAATAAAAAATATATCTGGCCCAGGTTGCAACTGGCGACCATAAGTGAATTTGGGAAATACATGGCAAAAGAGCATGCAAATAAAATTCCGGTTTACAGGGGTGCCTGGCCTGATTGGTGGATTGATGGATTCGGGTCGGCCTGTATGGAAACAGCTTATACGAGGAAGGCACATGAAGATTTTATCTCAAACCAGGGATTAATGGCCATGGCTGTTATGATGCATGACAGTATTCCTGATCATCTCAATGAGTTATCAAAAGAGATTGCAACGGATCTTGCATTCTATGATGAACATACATTTGGCGCTGCTGAAAGCATCACTGATCCAAGGATTGAAAACAGTATCGTGCAATGGAATGAAAAGGCTGCTTTTACATGGGATGCTGTCAAGAAGAATGGAATACTGAAGGAGGAAATAATGGGCATCATTCAGGATAAATTACCTCTTCTTGATCATTCGAGCATCACCGTTTTCAATACACTAAGCTGGCCAAGGTCAGGGTTGGTGAAAATATATATTGATCATCAGATTCTTCCTGTTGGGAAGTCATTCACAGTTGTTGATCAATCCGGTAAAACGGTACCGCTTCAACAACTGGAATCAAGAGAGGAGGGTACTTATTGGGCATTGTATGCAACGAATGTTTCTCCAATGGGATATGCAACTTACCGGATCATTTTGGGGAAGGAGAACCGGACTGAAAGCAACCCATCATTTACAGGCGTGTTGGAGAATGAATACTACCGCCTCAGAATCAATTCGACAAAAGGTAGCATTGAAAGCCTTTATGACAAACAATTGGGGAAAGAACTGGTTGATGCGAATTCGGTATATGAACCAGGTCAATTCATTTATGAGCGCCTGGGGAAAAACAGGCACCAATTGGAAGTCCTGAAACTTGATGAAGCCAAACGTCTTACTCTTCAGGATGTTCATATTTCACCGGATATCATAGATGGACCTGTCTGGCAGAGTATTTCTTTTTATGGCTCCATGCCTGAATGTGCAGAAAAGGATGGCATCAAGTGTGAGATTCGTTTATACAAGACCGAAAAGAAAATCGAATTCTGTTATTCCATGAAAAAGCTCTCATTGACTGATCCTGAAGGAGGATATGTTGCGTTTCCTTTTCAACTGTCGAATGGCCATCTTGTTTATGAAGTTCAGGGAGGTACTGTAAGACCAGGAAAGGATCAACTGGAAGGCTCGGCATCAGATTGGAATGGCATTCAGAATTTTGTTTCCATTAAAAATGATAACTCACAATTGGTGCTGGTGAGTCCTGAGATCCCGGTTGTTCAATTGGGCGGACTTAATCTCGGAAAGTATGCAAGAGTTGCAAATCCAAAAACAAACACTATTTTTTCATGGGTCTTCAATAATTACTGGACGACCAACTTCCGGGCTTATCAGGAAGGTGAATTAAAGTGGACTTATGAACTTACTTCATCAATAGATACTTCAAACGTTTTACCGACAACATTCGGGTGGAACCAGCGTGTTCCCTTACTGGCTCGTATTTTTACTGCAAAAGGAAAAAACGCCAACTCCGTTGACAAATCATTTATCCATTTGCCTCATGATCTTTTGTTGATAGATGCAAAACCAGCTCCTGATAAAACCGGAATTATCTTACAGATAAGGGAAATTGCAGGAAGCCATTCATTCATTATCTGGAATGATGTTCTGTCATCATGGACAAGTTTGCAATCCACAGCCAATGCTAAATCTGCTTATGAGGTCAGTGTTTTGGGAGATAAAATCTCAAAAGTCGATAAAAGAATTGAATTCAGACCCTTCGAAACGAAATTCATTAAACTGGTGATGAATCAGTAGAATTTATTTCCGGATCAGAACTGCATTACTCTTATCTGCCCGGGCAATCTTCTGTAGATAATTCGTCAGCTCAGTGAATGATTCGGGCGGATAACGTCCTTCTTTCCTCTCATAGTTACGATAAAATGTTATTACATTGTCTTTTTGCAATGAAGACAAATGATAATGACCAAATTGAGAGGACACTTCCGTGTTAGCTGGTAAAGATTCAACCTTGTACCAGGAGGGGATATGGATTTCGATGGTATCTGAATCGATGGTTGAATGTCTAAAATAGACAGGAGTTTTTCTGCCGGATGATTCACTAATGTTTCCGTTCTTACTACCGAATAGGTTGACAGGAAGAAATAGCCTGTTTCCTGTAAGCGATGCATAAGAACGAATCGACATTTCAACCATCTCATGTGACTCAGGAATTTGAGTTTTATTGAAAGTGTAACTTATCTTTTGGATTGTGGCAGATGGACTTGCAATATTTTCACTGAAAGCAGTTTTCATATCTTTCACTGACATGCTCTCCATCTCCCTAACTCTTTCGTACTGAAGTCCTCTATATAATGCATTTATCTTAACAGATGCATTACTATTTGTATCCAGGTCGATGGTGATTTTACGGTTCAGGGAATTAATATTTCCAGGATAATACGGCGTTTTTGCCAGAGCCCCTCCTTTTGGAGTGATTATCAATACATGACGATTGTCAGTAAATGAGCCTAAAAAGCCAAATGGGATTGATTGATTTGTACATTCGAGCCAGATGGTGTCTTTTTCCTGCGGTACGCAAAGGATAACATGATCAAACTGGTCAGAAGGAAAATCGGCAAGAATATCTTGTTTATTGCTACCTGATTTTACAAGAGTAGCATATGACGTTATTCCTGCAACAGATAATAGTGCTTTTGTATAATTCACGAGTCCTTTGCAATCGCCGTAACCTTTTTCGGCAACTTCGCTGGCATCAATTGTTTGCAATCCTCCGATTCCCAATACCACACAAACATAGCGGGTGTTTTGCTGAACAAAATTATAAATTGCCTTTATTTTCGAAATAGTGTCTTTCTTGTTTTTAATCAAGTCCATCACCAATTTACGGGTTTTATCTGGTAAAAAGCCCCTGTCTTTATTGATACTGTAATCCCACAATCCGATTTTCTCCCAGGTTTGGAAATCAAAATCCTCACTAAGTGTCCTGTAGATATTAGGAGCAATGTAAACAACAGGCACCCGTTCTTCAAGTGGGATGCTGAATTTCTCTCTTTCCACAGCAGGAAGATTTTCAAAAATGTAAGAAATCGTTGTTTCTCCTTTACTTTCATTGATTTTCGCAGGTTGAGGGATATTACTTTCCCTGAAGCGGGGAATTAAATTGTCTTCAGCTGTAAGGTCTAATTCCGAATGCTCAACAGAAACCCTGTAATCGTCCTGCGGTTCCCATCTGGGGTAACCGACCATTTTATGCATATCAAGTTCATAAAAATACTCGACAGTAAAAGGGTATGAGGGTTTTAAGATATTTACCCTTTTAATCCGATCCTCAGTATATAAAAGTCCATTAGGTACTGCACTCTCATCTATGATTTCGGAAGATTTTGCATGATCAGTCACCAAACCAGCAGCATTATAAAAAATTGCCTTTATCGAGTTTACCTTAGAGAACTGGTCGTAATTCAATGCAAGGTTTGCATCCTCAAGAGCATTCTCTCTGAATACCGTTATCACAAGATGAACTCTAATATGGATTGATGTCAGTGATTTTATTTCAATATTCTTTTCATAAACGCGTATGACCATGTCAGCATTCTTTTTCAATTCTTCAGGGATCGCTGAGACAGGGAATTTTGGTTCCGACGAACTTGATGGTAAAGGACCGGCACTTCCTTTCGTACTAATTCCGGATCCGAAAAACAAGAAAAGAAACATAAAAAGCAGAACCGGATATTTTTTCATTGTGAGCTAACTTTTTTTAATGACGATTTTTTCTGCTTGTTTAGCAACCATCCGCGTATAGAATTCCCGCAAGTCAGCATATTCAGACATCACAAAGAAGGTTTTTGTCAAATTGAAAACACTGTTTATTGCAATTTTATTTCCGACCTGAGATGCTGTGAATTTAAATGTACCGGCATTATCGGGAAGAGCCAGAGCAACTTTTTGGGGCAAAGATTCAACAGAAAATCCTTCAGGAACGTCAATCACAAAAATGTATGATTCTTTGATCGGACAACCGAAATCAACTGGATACTCACGTTTTTCAGCTATTAAAGGATTGGTATTTTCTCCCATTCCAAATAAGGTATTGAAAAATATCATATTGACATTATTCTCAACCAGCTCCTGTGAGTGAAGATCATAACTTAATTTTAAGGGCGATGTAAGTTCAGCATTTTCAACTTTGACACTATCCAAATGTGCAGTTTTAAATTCGTCTTTCAGATCCTTTATATATTGATCGGTGCCTTTTGTCCGGATTTGTTCCCTGTTATTAAATGCCGGATAGCCATCGTAAGTCACATTCACTTTTCCTTCTATTTCGCCCGATTGTGTGAATTTAAATTCCCCATAATAACGAGTATTTTCTTTTTCTGAGTTCAAGAGATCAATCCACTGTACACTATCTTTTATTGCAAGGATTCCTTTCCCATTCAGACACCTGAAAGGAAGCATTGTATAGGGCCGGTCAATGTCTGTAGCATCGAGTAAATGTTTCTTTCCTGCAATTTCAGCACATGCAACAACATAATTAAGCCGGGTAAGATTTGGAGAATTTTCCCTGATAGTGCCATTGTTTCGTGTACTGAGGAGAACAGGATTAGCGTTAATTCCAAGTTCTTTAAGAAGTAAAATCAAATTGAGATTCACGTCTGCAGCATTACCCTTGTTTTCGGAGAAAGCCTTTCTTAAATTGGTAGTCGGATATTTTGCCATCTGGCTATTCCATTTCATATGGGTCCGGATATAATCGTAGGCAAGGATCATTCTTTCAAGTGGATCAGAAGATTTACTGATAACCTCTTGTGCCGCTTCTTTAACGATGCCTGTCCTGTTTAATTGACCCCCGAAATTCTCATTCGCTAACAACTTGTGTATGATCTGATCCCAAGTACTGGTAAAGTCATGAAATGAAGCATGGGGGAATTGGTAGGAGTTAAGTTCATACTCAACTCTTGTGTGATAGTTTTTCATTGAGCTGGTAAACTTTTCACTCCTCATTGCCGGAACATCTTTAGCCGCCAAGCGGTAAATGTTTTCTTTATAATTAATATCATAAGTTGATGTTCTTGGCCTTGAAACATTCACTGTATTGGCTGGTGTTTCGGTTTCCTGGTATGTTTTTGTGATAAGATTGGTACTAAATTCATTGATGAAGAATGGGTAGTATCCTGTAACCATTTTTTTATAATTAAAATATTCGGGAATCCGAACCTCATATTCGCTGTATTTTTCAGGGATCACATTCTGGAAACCCCATGGCTGGAGGTTAAAAAAGAATGGACTTTTGATTGAATAATAGATATCGATAATGGAACCCTCTTTAATAGCAGGAAGCGTAAATTTTCTTATTGTCCAGTTAATATCAGCTTTTTCATCGAAGACGGAACCATTGTCAATTTTTGTTTCAACGATCTTTTTGTCAAAAAGGTTATAAGTGCATGCCTTCAGGGATGTGACTTTTTCTTCCAATTGATCGTTATGGTAAAGCCAAATTTCCTGGTTACCCCAGGAATAACCATTTTTTGTAATGATTTTAATTCGCAAGAATCGTTCATAAATCAGATCAAAATCATCATTGTCTTTATTATAATCAAAATAGCTCGAACCAATATCAGACAGGATGACTGCTTCGGCTGAGGTATCTTTATCATACCGGATCATTTTAAGATCGGCCATACTGACTTTTCCAAATTTTGGTTTTTCATTCTGAGCTTGTAGATTTAGGGAAGTCGTCAGGCATAAGAGTAAGAGAAGGAAGAGAAAATTCCTGGAAGTTGTAAAAAATATATTCATATGGGATATTTTTTGTAAAAATAAAAAATTCTCCCATATCCAGTACTTTGTCATGAAAATTTAACGGTTTACGATATCTCAGAACTTCATCCTGCATTGCAACTCAATTTCTGATTTCGTATTTCCATGGATCAAATCAAGACCAGTGCCTATGACAGTTCTGTCCGAATACCAGGTTTGTCCATATCTGATTGAAGCCTCAAACTTGTTGCATGGAGCCCATCCAAGCATTCCCATGCATCGAATTCCCTTTCCGTAATTGGCTACAACCGAATAGCTATAGAGTACATCAGATTCGTAGGCATAGATCCTTTCACTATAAGAATCCGTATCAAACAAGGCATAGAGAATTGTCAGTGAAAGATGGTTTTTGGGAAGTTTGTATGAAAGGTTCTGGCTTACCAAATAGCCATAAGCCTGACTTGAATTTCCATTCCGGTTACGCAGCCAATCAATCCGGCTTTTCAACTGAATATTATCTGTTACCTGCCAATCGGCCTGATAGTGCAAGCAGGTTGATTTTTCATCTTCCAGGACATTTACCGGTCGTGCAGCTTCCTGATTATTTATCTGTTTTGACCTGATTCTGATCCTGAAATTCATCTTGACAGACCTGCCTGCAGAATAATCTGCTTGCAGTTGGTATTCGCTACCAATGGAAGGGCTATCGGTTCTGTACTTTAGCCAAGGAAAACGGTAAATATCGGCATATCCTGACAAACCAAATCCGGGGAATAGGGAGGAATTGAACGTTACTTGTACTCCTTCTTCATTTGCATTTGAACTGTTTTGCCCCAGTGCATTTGAAAGTAGATCCTGGTAATTTGGCTGATAGTCGCGAAGAGATATTGAAAACATGAGTCTTGGATCTGGTGTTGACCGGATGCCAGTAAGAATTGCAAGTCCACCATTTCTGCTTCGTGAACATTCGCCAAATAAAAATGTATTTGATAAGACAATCTGAAAATCGACCCCAACATTCAGGTTTTGATTTCCACGAAAATAAAAAATGTTATATGGATGGATTTTTGGTTCCAGATCTGCACTCCAGTGACTATGAAATCCAGTAATTCCGATGGAAAAGAACGAATTTTTAAAGTTGACATTACCTCCCAGGATGGATTCCCTGATGGCGTTTTTATCTTCGATCTCCCTGGGTGTCCGGTGATACCCGGTTTCGGAAAAAGAACTGGCAATTCCTGCATCGCCTGTTGCGGTGTCAATACCAGTCACATTCGCATCTCTTTTATGGTTTGAATAGAAAAGGGAAAGCCTGCAATTCAAGTTCTTCAACACCATGGCCACACCACGCAGGTAGTTTTCCTCGTTCACCGACTGACTTGGCACTATGCCACGCGCGTACTTTTTTACATTTCCGGGAATAGAATATGATGAAATACCTGAACTCAGGGTCAGGCCCTGACCGAAGTCAACATTAAAATTGCCGATCGTTATTTGTTTCAAGATGCCAGAGTTTTGAAGACTAATATACCCTGAATAAAAATCCATTCCATATGACTGATTTCCCCTGAAGAACTGTTCTCCTGGATCTTTCTGACCACTGAACCCAATATAAAGACGGTTAAAAAAAAAGTAGGAATAGCGAAAATAAAGTTGTGCCTGGCTTCCTTTATAGCCGGCATTTGGATTCTTTTTAAGTACGGAATCTGCAACGTGATATCCAGCTTGCTGCTGAACAACTTGCCCGGCCCTTATCAAAAGCTGGTTTCTTCCTGAAGTCAAGAGATCCTTCATTCTTAACGGATGTCTTTCCTTCTCCTTACCTACGATAACATAAGAAAGGATTTTTTGGATCGTAGCTGAATCAAAGCCATCCACAACCTTGAGCTCATATACAGAATAAATTGTCCCATAGGTCAGTGTGTACCTGATCAGATTGTCCATCTGCCGGTCGCTCAGGATAAGCAATTGGCTAAGTTCATCGCGAGTGGTGTTATTCAGGTTGATCGGATGGGTTTTTAAATGTTCAAGAACATCTGAGAGTTCTGAAAAATCGATAGGCTTGTCGGAAATTTCAGACAATCTGTCGGTCAATCTTTCTAACAGGTCAGGGTTATCGTCTTGTGAATATCCATTTACAGTGATAAGAAAAACAGACGCCAGGAAAATGATTATAAAAATTTTCATTGCTTCGTTCTGTTGTTGTTTATCTACCCGGTTTTTTTCCGAAAAAACAGACTAATGAAGCTTGAGGAGAATAGCCCAATATCAGATGGTAAGAAGATGCCAGGTCGAACTGCAGATTTCCGAACTGAAACCCAACCCCAAAAGTGAAAGTTGCCGGCTGAGATAGAAATCCCATTCTGATAAAGAAGGATTTAGTTGGACGGTACTCAATTCCAGCTTTGAGAGCAGGCTTTAGAATGAGGTCTTTTTCCACTTCAGCATTCAAATTTAGCCCATCTGAAATTCTCCAACAGATCCCAAATCGAAAAAGGGTAGGGAGCCGGTTATTGCTTATTGGAGAGAGTTTTACCGGGACTGGATTAGATACATGCATTCCAAGCCAAAGGTGTTCACTGGCCCTGAATTGCAGCCCGATTTCACAGGAAAAGACGCTATTGTCCTTAAAACCGTCAGCTATATGCAAACGTTGATTATCAATCTGAATGCCTGCTGAGAATCTTTTTGTCAGAGGTATCCCATAGGCGATGCCAGTATTTATTTCAGAATACAGGGAGAATCCAAATTGATAAAAGGAACAGCCAAAAGCCCCTTTACCGACAGGAAGCGTTATGGCAATCACCTTTTCACTAAGATCTTCTAATAAAAACCGGTTCTCAAAATAGATGGCTACGCTGAACCGTTTACACCAAGCCAGACCAGCCTGGTTGTTGAACACTGACCATTCATCTCCCTGCGTAACAGAGGTGTATCCCAGGGCTGCGGCTTTGCCTCCAACAGCAGGGTTATCACCGGCAGAAAAAGCACCTTTGGGAAAAAGTAAAATGAAACAAAGAAATATCCAATATTTCCACATTCATTTTGAGTATTCTGCTTAATCGGGCAAAAATGGGAAGGTAATAGGCTTTTTGATACAATTTTATAAACAAACCTAAAGTGAATATGGCTTAACCCTTTCAGGGCTTTGCTTTTATCATCTTTTCCCCATGGGTTTCACCCATGGTTATTCAGATTAAGCTCTTTCAGAGCTTAAGGGCAGATAGTATTATCATCTCCATGGGTTTCACCCATGGTTATTCAGATTAGGCTCTCTCAGAGCTTTTGTCGGTATGTGGTTGACAATTAATCCCGGCACATCAAAATAAGGTTTTGCTACTGAAATTGCTAATTATTTTAGCGGATCATCAGTGAATCCGATTACTGATTAACTTTGCATGATAAAACAGATTCATTGATGAGAACAACCATAATTGATTTTTTAAAGGACCTTGAGCAAAACAATGACCGTGAATGGTTTCAGGCAAATAAACCAAGATATGAGGAGGGGAAAAAAGAGTTTGAGGATTTTGTCAATTCCCTGATCCCTGCCATTGCAAAATTTGATGAATCCATCAGATTTCTTACTGCAAAGGATTGTATTTGGAGAATTTACAGGGATGTGCGCTTTGCAAAAGATAAATCGCCATATAAAACAAATTTTGGGGCTTTTATGGCCAAAGGTGGTAAAAAGAATCATGGACCGGGATATTATTTTCACATACAACCAGGTGATTGTTTTCTTTCAGGCGGAGTATGGATGCCTGAGCCGGAGATTACAAAGAAAATAAGGCAAGAGATTTATTACAACTATGATGAATTTAATGGAATTCTCAACCATAAAGAATTCAAAAAGTACTTTGACGGAATCAATGATTGGGATCGTCAGAAGCTACCTCCCCGAGATTTTCCTAAGGATTTCCCTGGAATGCATCTGCTGTTGAACAGGAGTTTCACAATCTCTCATCCATTGAAAGAAAAGATCCTGTTTAGTGATGACCTGCTTAATTATTCAGTGAAAGTTTACCAGGCGATGTTGCCTTACAACATCTTTCTGGCAAGGGCGATGGAATAAACTAGATTCTTCCTATAATGGTTTGCTTTCCTCGGACTATCTGGTTGAGTGTGATTTCAAGTTGAGTATCCAAAGGCAATAACAGGTCAACACGTGAACCGAATTTGATGAATCCGAGTTCGTCGCCTTGAACTTCAGGTGTACCAACTTTGGGATAGGTGACGATTCTTCTTGCAACAGCTCCTGCGATCTGACGAATCAATATTTCTTTACCATTAACAGATTGAATTACTGTTGTTGCACGCTCATTCTCCAGAGAGGATTTTGGACTGAATGCCACCATATGTTTCCCCGGGTGGTATAAGTAATATTTGATCATTCCAGAGATTGGGAACCAGTTGATATGAACATTTCTGGCTGACATGAAGATGGAGACCTGAATCCGTTCATCTTTAAAATATTCGGGTTCTATTGTCTTTTCAATCACGACAACTTTTCCATCTGCAGGGCAGGAGATGATATTTTCTCCTCCGTTCAGTTCCCTTTTAGGTGCCCGGAAAAATCTGACAATCATTATGAAAAACCACAAACCCACAACGTATAAAACGAAATGAACCCAGGTCTGCTCCGGAAAAATATGGTTGAAGGTTAGCAGCACAACGGCTACAAACAAAAACCCTAAAAAAATTGTGGTGTATCCTTCTTTGTGAATTGTCATCTTTTTATTTTAGAGATTAATCTGAAAGATAAAGTATAAAAAAACAAAAGGTGCTGAAACAAAAATAGTATCAAATCTATCAAGAATTCCTCCATGGCCTGGTAAAATAGTCCCTGAATCTTTCAGGTTCAGACTTCTTTTAAATAAAGATTCTGTCAGATCTCCGAAGGTGCCGAAAAGAATTATAAGCCCTGTGAGGATCAGTAATTGGATGAGCTGAGTTCCTTCGGAAATAAAATACAAACCGATTGAGGCTGCTATTGCAACGAGTGTTCCCCCGATTGTACCTTCCCATGTTTTCTTGGGAGATATCCGTTCGAAAAATTTATGTTTCCCAAAATTCTTTCCTACCAGATAGGCGCCAGTATCATATATCCAGGTGATCAGGAAATAGGATGTCAGGTATGCCGGAAAGTGATGAAATATTGTACTTCTGTCTGATTCGTTCATGATAGTAAGGAGGGAAACCGGAATTGCAATGTAGATCAATCCAAAAATGGTGACTGCAGAATTAATCAGAGGTTTTTCTTCCTTCCTGAATAATTCTATTATTACGGGGATGAAAAGCACAGGTAAAATAAAAGCGATAGAGATGGTAATAAAGAGGATTGCCGGCCCATGAAATAAAAAAAAACCTGTAGTGCAGAAATAAAGGCCAGTCCCAATTAAAGTCCCCGTTATCTTTTGCGGTTTACATTCTTTTGTAACTGTGATGGAATAAAATTCCAAGAGCCCTAGAATGACCACGGCAAGGAAAATTGAGGCAAAGAAAAACCGGTTAAAATAAAGAGATGCCAGGATCAGGAAGACCATTGAAAGGCCGGTAATGGTTCGTGCCCAAAAATTACTCATTCTCCGGAATTTTATCTTCAATTAGGAAAACATATAATTCTTTTGGGCCGTGAGCACCAAGCACAAGGGTCTTCTCAATATCAGCTGTACGGCTCGGGCCAGTAATCAGTGAGATCAAAGAGGGAAAGTTATTTTCATACTTTCTCCTCATGTTCTTTAGCGCATCTTTCAGATCCGGAACGAGCTGAGATGAATAACCGACTACAATATGGATTTCGGGGAAAACGGTCATTCTTCTACCAGGTGAAACGTGTGAGGAGACCATCACGGTTCCTAATCGTGCGATCAAGTATTCGCAGCGAGTTATCCCCAGTTTTATATCCGTGAATTTTTCAGGATCAGATTCAAATGGAATCCCTCCTTGTTTGAGAAGCATCTGTAATTTTTCATCATAACAGAACATCACAGGCCAGTCCTTTTCAAGGATACAAGATTGGAGAAAAGAAATAAATTCATCTTCGCTTTCGAAATAGCCGAATTTCCCAGAAACTTTAATGAGTTCTTCTGCAAAAGTCACATCAAGGGGTTCTGTCAGAGGTAAATAAACAGAACTTTCCATATCAATGATCGGATAGGGAGGATCTGACTTTTCGATCATTCCGTCTCTTATTTTCTTTAGAACCTTTTCTTTCGATGTGCTTTCCTCCATGTTGTCATCCGTATTATTCAGGCAAGTGTATCAGGAAGGTCTTTTTCAGGAATTAAATTTGTTGGTTCAATAACAGGCAATACAGGCTCTTCATCGAAGGGTCTTTTTCCAAATACTTCTTCCAGGTCTTCTCTGAAGATCACCTCTTTTTCGAGTAAGACTTTAGCAAGGCTTTCAAGTTTAGTCTTGTTTTCAATAAGTATCTTTTTAGCTCTTTCATATCCTGACTCAAGAATTTTACTGATCTCTTCGTCGATCACTTCTGCGGTTTTTTCACTATAGGGTTTCTGGAAGGAATACTCTGCCTGCCCAGTAGAATCATAATAGCTAATGTTTCCGATCTTCTTGTTGAGTCCGAAATAAACCACCATGGCATAGGCCTGCTTGGTTACTTTTTCGAGATCGTTAAGTGCACCTGTTGAGACTTTCCCAAAATTCACTTCTTCTGATGCACGACCACCAAGGGCAGCAGTGATCTCATCAAACATTTGTTCAAAAGTGGTGATCTGTCTTTCTTCAGGGAGATACCATGCAGCGCCCAGTGCTTTTCCTCTTGGGACTATAGTCACTTTCACGAGGGGATGTGCATGTTCAAGGAGCCAGCTTACTGCTGCATGACCAGCTTCATGGAATGCAATTACCTTTTTCTCATGAGGCGAAATAATCTTGTTTCGCTTTTCGAGACCGCCAATGATACGGTCAATGGCATCCATAAAGTCCTGTTTCCCAATAATGATCTTGTTGCCCCTTGCTGCAATGAGAGCAGATTCATTGCATACATTGGCGATATCGGCACCGGAAAAACCGGGAGTTTGTTTAGCGAGAAACTCAACATTCACCGAATCATCCAGTTTTAATGGTTTCAGGTGTACTTTAAAAATGGCTTTTCTCTCTTCGAGATCAGGTAATTCAACATGGATCTGGCGATCAAACCGTCCGGCACGCATGAGAGCTCTATCGAGAATATCTGCCCTGTTGGTTGCTGCCAGAATGATGACCCCGGCATTGGTTGCAAAACCATCCATTTCTGTAAGCAGTTGGTTCAGGGTGTTTTCCCGTTCGTCATTTCCACCTGTAACAGCATTTCGACCACGGGCACGGCCAATGGCGTCAATTTCATCAATGAATATGATACAAGGGGCTTTTTCTTTTGCCTGGCGGAAAAGATCACGTACCCTTGAAGCTCCAACTCCTACGAACATTTCCACAAAATCAGATCCCGAAATAGAAAAGAAGGGAACCTTGGCTTCGCCGGCAACTGCCTTTGCCAATAGCGTTTTTCCTGTACCAGGAGGACCAACGAGTAATGCACCCTTTGGAATTTTGCCACCGAGTGTTGTATATTTTGATGGATTTTTTAGGAAATCAACGATTTCCATAACTTCAACTTTGGCTTCCTCTAACCCGGCAACATCATTGAATGTGATGCTCACACTAGTGTCTTTGTCAAATAGTTGTGCTTTCGATTTTCCGATGTTGAAGATCTGGCCACCACCGCCACCTCCTCCACGGCTCATCAGCCGCATGATCAGGAACCAAACCCCGATCAACAAGATAATTGGGATGAGGTAAGTCAGGATATCTCCAAATACATCTTTCCTTGTAGTGAAAGAGGGAGGATAAGGATATTGTTGTCTAAAAACGGCTATTTGCTGTGGGGTCTTGTTTGCTCTCATCATTTGAGCAGAAATCGTATCCTGGGCTCCCTTCATCAGGTCACGGAAACTTTCATCTGATCCTATGTTATAAGAGAACTGGGGGTTATCTCCAAAAGAAGTGGAAAAATTCTTTTTTACAAAATCCTTATAGGCTGTATCTTTTGCAATCCGGTCTTTTTTGATGTAAACCTCAGCCTTTTCCTTGTTAACAACCACAATCTTTTCAACATCCTGTTTTTCCAACATTGCATAGAGTTGGTTCCATGTGATATCTTTTTGAGGGCTGTTGTAATTAAAAACCTGTATTCCGATAAAAACGATGGCCAAAATTGCATAAATCCAATAAAAACTGAATTTCGGTTTATTTTTTTTGGGGGTTGGAAAATTTGGAGGTAAATTCTCCTTATTCTTATTTTTATCTGCCATTCTGTCTGTCCCTTCTGGTACGAATGATTATTGTTTATGAGTTGAGTCTATCTTTATAATCTCAGCATCAGCCCATAGTTGCTCAAGGTTATAGAAGTAACGCTTCGATTCCTGGAAGATATGAACGATGATGTCTGCATAATCAATCAAAATCCATTCCGCATTTTCAAATCCTTCTTTATGATAAGGATTCAATCCTGTTTTTTTCTTGACATCACGGATTACACCGTCTGCTAATGCTTCTACCTGTGTACGTGAGGTTCCGTGACAAATGATAAAAGAATCGCATAATGAGTTGCCCGACTTTATAAAGTCCAATATTACCGGGTCTTTTGCTTTTTTATCAAGCAATGCTTCAACCACTGTTTCGGAGAGAATATCGACTGGATCTTTTGCTTTTTTTCTGGGCATTAAGGTTTATTATAATAATACAAAGATAAGATAAATATCAATGATACCAATTCATTGGCAGGATCAGAAGTTAGGTTTAAGCGCATATTCATTATAGAAATCGTTGATGAATTTGACGGCTTCTGCTGCATTGTCAGCAAGATAAAAAATATCAAGATCTTCCGGGGAGATACTCTTCTCACTAAGGACAGTCGTTTTGATCCATTGAATCAAGCCTGACCAAAAATCCTTCCCAACCAAAACGATAGGAAACCTTACAAGTTTCTGTGTTTGTATGAGGGTGATTGCTTCAGTAAGCTCATCCAGGGTGCCAAATCCTCCCGGCATGGCAATAAATCCCATAGAATACTTGAGAAACATTGTTTTCCTGACGAAGAAATAATCAAATGTAAGCAGTTTGTTACTGTCGATAAAAGCATTTGGCTTTTGTTCAAAGGGCAATGCAATATTTAATCCGACAGATTTTCCCCCAGCAAAATGAGCGCCTTTATTGGCCGCTTCCATAATACCATGTCCACCTCCAGTAATGATTCCGAACCCTGATTTGACGAGGAGGTAAGCAATCTCTTCGGTCAATCTATAATATTTATTGTCCTCAGGGGTTCTTGCTGATCCAAAAATTGAAACACAAGGTCCTATTCTTGTAAGTTTCTGAAACCCTTCAACCATTTCCGACATCACCTTAAAAATTTCCCAGGTGTCCTGGCTTATGGTTTCCGACCAGGTTTTAGGATGAATGAATTCTTTGATCTTTTCGATTTCCTGATTGTCCATGGTAAGCGAGTAATATTGATTTTGTAAATTTAGGATTTAATTGATTTCACTATTGTCCGGTTGTTGATTTTTGAAACCTCTGTAATACGTTAATATACAATAGATAAACCATCGTTCTTTGATTTTTTAATTTGAAATTCATCTGATCTTTGCCAAAAAGGAGGTCTGATGAATTCCGGTAAAACAGTTTTTGCCCAGTTGATGTCATTTCTACCATGGTACGAGTTTGATAAGTGCGTCCAGCGATACAATGGCAATTATAAGGTTCAACACTTTAATTGTCGCCAGCAGTTGATGGTAATGATGTTTGCACAGATGACCAACAAAGAAAGCCTGCGTGACATTGAAGCCTGTCTGAATGCCATTCCTGAAAAACTCTACCATGCTGGCTTTCGTAGCCTGATTAAGAGATCAACATTGGCCGACGCAAATGAAAGCAGGGACTGGCGAATCTTTGCTGACTTTGCCCAAGTTCTGATTGCCGAAGCTCGGGCGCTGTATAAGACCGATAACAATTTTAATGTTGATATAGACAATATGGCTTATGCGCTCGATAGTACCAGCATTGAATTGTGCCTGAGTCTTTTTCCATGGGCGAAGTTCCGGAAGCATAAAGGTGCCGTCAAAGCGCATACGCTAATTGATCTTAGAGGGTCAATACCAACCTTCATCAAACTCACTGACGGCCTCTGCCATGATGTCAACGTGCTGGATGATCTGGAATATGAGCCGGGCGCCTTTTATGTCATGGATCGTGGTTATGTCGCTTACAAACGATTATTCCGGATTCACAAGGATGGAGCCTTTTTTATAACCAGAGCCAAACGAGGAATGGATTTTGAGCGATTGAGTTCACGAAAAGTCAACAAAAACAAGGGGTTGATTTGTGATCAGACTATTCGGTTAAAAGGCTTTTATCCTTCCAAGGATTATCCGGATACTTTACGCAGAATTAAATTTCATGATAAAGAAACGTCAAAAACCTTGGTATTCCTGACAAACAACTTCAAAGTCAAGGCAATAATTATTACACAACTTTACAAAGAACGATGGAAAATAGAATTATTTTTTAAGTGGATAAAGCAGAATTTACGAATAAAAATATTTTATGGGACAAGCAGGAATGCCGTGTATTTGCAGATATGGATAGCCGTCTGTGTATATCTCCTTCTTGCCATAATAAAAGCGAAATTAAATTTGAAAATAAGCTTACAAACAATGTCACAAGTTTTTGCATTTGGAATTTTTGAGAAAACCCAGTTAAATCAACTGTTTGACAGAACCGATTTGAACAAGTTTACTCATGAATTTTCTAACCAATTGATATTGTTTGAGTAATAACCGGACAGTAGTGATTTTAAAGGTATTTTCATGTTACCTATAATGCTAATGGTGTGAAAAATTATTTGCTAATCTTTTAGATCGAGTGTACTCGTACCAAATGATATGCCAATCGGAAAGAAATGGGAGCTAAGAAAAAATCGTGAAAGAACTTTCCAGGGTTATCAATAGTTAATAGATATAACGAATTATTACAATAGACATCATTTTTTTTAAAATGGATATAAATGGAAGTTAAGAAATGAAATTATCGCACAAATGTGTGATTTCAATCTTCTTTTTTTATCTTGATATTGTATTTTTTCATTCTTCGGATAAGAGCATCCCTTGTAATTCCCAAGGCGTCAGAAGTTGCTTGCTGGTTGTAATTATTTTCCCTCAATGCTTGTCGAATCAGGTTCATTTCCTGCTCTAGCATAGTTTGAAGTTTTTTGCTATCTTCAGGTTTATAAAAATTTACTTTTATTTGAAAGTCCTCAGCTATGAGTGTTTCCCCTTTTGACAGAATGATGGCTCGCTCAGTCATATTCTTCAATTCTCTGACATTTCCAGGAAAGGAATATTTTTTTAACATCCCAATTACATTTTTGTCAATCTTCTTTGGAATTTTG
>Ga0364881_10495_pt1 | contig 20649 bp, 21 predicted proteins | sample ExccelJu500001D4_5_FD_206923 | JGI IMG/M metagenome (GOLD analysis project Ga0364881, IMG submission 206923) | Enriched cells from Trout Bog Lake Hypolimnion, Wisconsin, USA - BchlTB.July30.5000.01.D4 | ecosystem: Environmental > Aquatic > Freshwater > Lake > Hypolimnion/Profundal zone | place...
ATATTTTGATTTATCAAAGTTTATTTCTTTTCTTCTTACGAAAGAACTTTATTTAACTCGACTCGATAAATTTCAAGATAAATATGAAGGAGAACTTCCCATTAATGATTATTTAGATAATATGCACGAATTACTAGGTCGACTCTCTTTTATTAAAGATTTGAAAAGAGAAGACATGTGGTCATTCTTAGATATTCAAAACAAATTATCCCTTTTTGCAAATTGTTGGCATTTAAATTCTATTGAAAATTTTGCAATGTGGAAGATATATCTTTCTTCAAATGAAGGTGTAGCAATTAAAATTAAAATCGGAGACCTAATTTCTTCAATTAAAAATCCGACAGGACTAATATATGGGAAAGTTAACTATTTAGATTTTAAGAAAGAAAGCATTAGTCATTATTGTAATAGAATGAAGGAAGAAGGTATCAGAAAAATACCACTACCCTGTTTTTTTAAGAGAAGTTATTATTCGTATGAGAGTTAATTCCGAATTTGCGAGATGATGGAAGCAAGTTATCGTTCAGAGCAAACATATCGAGAAGAGATAGAAAATTTACTCAAAAAAGCCCCAAAGTATAGAAGTTATGAAATAGAATTAGATACTCTTGATTATGAAATATATGTTTCTCCATTTTCTTCTGATTGGTTTTATGATACTATTGAAAGGTTATTAAAAAGACTGAATATAGACAAAAAAATCTACACTTCTCAGATAACAAACAATATTGAATGGAAATAGAAATTAAAATAAATATACTGCAGCTAATAGCTGCTAAAATCCATTGGGGCAGATGGTTAGATAAGTTTTATTTTAGTACATTGCAATAATTTTACCGTGGGACGACGACGCTGCTTCGAACTCCCCAACGCATTTTAGCAGCAAACGTTGGCGGTAATAAAAAAACGATAACGATATAAACAATAGAAAATGAATCCAATTGAAAATCCATATAGACCTGGTGCTGGTACAAAGCCAACATTTCTCGCTGGTCGTGATGAGGTAATGAAAAAAGCCGAAATTTTAATCAAACGTGTTAAAGTTGGGAATCCAGAACGTTCATTAATGTTATATGGATTAAGAGGTGTTGGGAAAACAGTTCTATTAAATAAGTTTAATGATTTTGCAGATTGTGAAAATTTCATCATTGAACAAATTGAAATGTCTGAGAATGATGATTTCAGAAAAGTAATATCAAATCATATTAGAAAAATTCTTCTTAAAATTAGCAGATTTGAGAATGCAAAAGAAAAATTGAAAAAGGCTTTAGGTGTATTTAAAGCATTTACGATTGCGATTCCCGATGGTCCAGAATTTAAATTTGATGTTGATGCTATACATGGAGAAGCAGATTCAGGCGATTTTGAAACAGACCTTTCTGACCTTTTTGTTAACGTGGGACAAGCTGCAAAAGAGGAGAAGAAACATATATGTATACTAATTGATGAAACACAATACTTGAAAGAAAAAGATATGGCAGCCTTAATTGCTTCGTGCCATAAAATTTCTCAAAAGGAATTACCCATTGTTGTTATATGTGCTGGTTTACCATCAATTGCTGCTTTATCAGGTGATGCAAAATCCTATGCTGAAAGGTTATTTGAATTTATTCCTATTAAAAACCTTGAAGACCCTCAGGATAAATTAGCATTGACTGAACCAGCAAAGAATTTGAAGGTGGAGTATACTCCCGAAGCCATTAATGAAGCAATTAAAATTACAAGAGGTTATCCATATTTTATTCAAGAACTTGGTAAACATACTTGGGATTTAGCAGAAAACTCGCCAATTACACATGATGATATCCTGAAATCTAAACAGATAACATTAAAAGCCTTAGATGATAGTTTTTTTAAGGTTAGACTTGATAGAGCAGCTGGTCGAGAGAAAAAACTTATGTATGCAATGGCTAAATTGGGACAAGGCCCTTATTTAATGGCAGATGTTGCTAAAACATTAGAAATAAAAGTTAGTTCTCTTAGTCCGACAAGAGCAACGTTGATAAATAAGGGTTTTATATATACCCCTGAATTTGGCTATATTGATTTTACAGTACCATTATTTGATGACTTTTTAAGAAGGAATAATTAACTACCGCCAATAACGGCTCATAAACAATGCGAGTTTCAGAGCAATTTGCAAGCTCAGTTCCCGTAGGCAAGTTCAGTAACGGGGGATAGGTTCACATCCACGTAATCCCGAACTGCTCATAGCCGCGACCGTTACCTTATCATCATTCTTGTTGCATTCAACACTGCATCAGCATTAATCTCTGCCAATTTATCTGCCAGTTCCGGCAGGGTTTGATCCAGTAATGGGTTAAACCATTCATTGGGAAGTCGGGGCCGGGGATCATCTCCCCACCAGGTTGGCTGACGAGTAGATGGATCTTCCGATTTGGCGGTTCGGATTACCATACCAGCTTGCATCTTGTACCCACGACCAACCCCCTTATGAACAAACACGCCGTGACGCTCAAAAGTGTAAGTCACGCGGTCAATCAAACCATAGGATTTCTTAGTCAGCGATTTAATGCTATCGTTGAGATTTTTCTCAATTCGCCCAGGGCGACTGATGGTTCCCTCTTTGCCATGCACAAAAACGGATGTGCGATCACACAACTTACGTTGAACCATCGAGGCCCATTTTGAGACCACATCATTCTGGCCTTTTACATCAAAAGCAGCGCCTGAAGTCAGGCCTGTTACTTCAGGTATTCCTGATTGAGTTATTCCCATTGAATTATCGCTTTTATAATTGTGGATTATTGCTCGTAAAATTCCACTTCTCCGGATTTACATCAGTCGGTAGTGGCGAGGTGATTGTAAACGTGCACCGGATCCCATAGTTTTTATCGTTTTCATTTGCAATAAGCGCTACATTTACGCTACCCAGGTCGAAATCACGGATGGCTTTGGCTGCCGGATTTCGTTTATCAGATTTAATCCGGACGATGATATCGTCACAAATCATTTCCAGATTGTCCCATAACTGGTGCATTGCGTCGTAATCTCCAACATCGTTCAGGTGGCCAAGGAGCATAAAAGCCCCTGATCGCTCTTTTAGAACATTATCACTCTGTTTATCGGTGAGCGAATAGCGGTAACCTTCCAATATTAACGCTGGATAGTTCACTTTTTTCAGACCGGCAAGTACTTCGTCGAGTTCGAATCGGTAGAAGTGTTTATCTGTGGTGGAATGTCCAATATCAACATGTTGGGCAGCCAGGGTTCTGAAATATTGAATCAGATCGGAAAATTTTGATTTCATGGTAATTACGATTTACACGGAGTTTTAACGGATTACACGGAATTTACACGGAGATTAAGAAGAGTTTCGAGAACTCTCTTTGTATTTGTTGGTCATGTACCTTAGAACGGTATGAACCGAAAGTTCAGCGTAGCGATCCTGATTGATAAGGTCATCCCCAACCAGCGATTCAAAGGTCTTAAGCCATTGTGATTGTTTGACTTGAGTTTCGGATGAAGCCGATGCATGCTTTGCCTCTACATTGTCCTGAAAAATAAGCGGATAGCATTTTTGCAGCCAGATCATAATCAGACCATAATTGAAGGCTATAGCCTGACGGATATCTGATTTTACCGATTTAATTCTTAAAGCGTTTTCAGTTATTGATTCGTTATTGAATTTCTCACCTTGAATCAGGAAAAGTGAAGCAATAAAATTATTCAGTGCTATATCCTCTTTTGTTGACAACCAATCCTTGTAATACGATTCGGTATAAATAAACTGACCAAAAGTTAATCCGGCAAATTTTGCTTTTGGGGAAATGAAATCAGTTCCAGGTATTTTGGAAATCAAAAATTCGGAATAAGAATTCCCGGCCTGCCCGATAAAATCAATCGCTTCTGAAAGTTTGAACAGGTCGAACGGCGAGAGTTTTTTCAACAGGACTTGGTCAATACCGGTAAGTACTGAAAGGAAACGGAAGTCAGGTTCAATTCCATTAACTGTTCTCGAAATAACAATAAACTGTTTTTGGGAAAGTTCCTTCCATGATGAGGGAGCTTTACCTTTGGCCGTTCGTCGGGAAAAAAGACTGGGGTATTCTATCGCGATATCGATCATGCCCAGAAGGTTTTTTTGTTGGTATTATCACGCCGGAATATTTTTCCGCTTGATGGTATTACCTCGGTCCAATCTGAAGAATTAGCTGCCAGATAGCTCCGGAGCTGATCGAGATAAGCATTCCCGATGTTCCGGTTACGGTTTACGAGAATAGCAATCCGGTCAGAGGTGGCCGGTTTACGCTCAGTGTCGTTGTTAAAACCTGATGCTGTCGAGGTAAAGAAGAGACCATTATCTGTCAGATCAGCGCCACTCTCCTCCATAAGTAGGGCAGATGCAAGGTAAGCAACTGGTTTACGGACATAGGAAAGTAATGCCTTCACTTTTGCTGCCTGATTGGCTTTCATCATTTCTGATTTCACAAAAGCAAAAGCAGTTGGCCCCAAAATGGTTGATATATCAGTATCTTCAATCAATTGCATGTGTGGTTTCATCCTTAGAAAGGTCAGCCGGCTTTTGTTTATAAAAACTATATCGTTAAAAATGTCGGTTGTTGGTATAAAAACCGATTTAAGCAGGGTGAAAGCAGGTGATTCAGAGAACTCACTAAAATCGGAGCTATTAGTTTCAAGGTATTGCAGCACTGTGTCGAGGCCATTAAACCCATTGGCGCGAAAATAGGTTTTGAGGTTTTCTTCCTGGTATTTAAATAATCCTTTCACTGAAGTTGATTCTGTCCGTTTAAACCCTCCGTCGGAGATATGGGAATTCAACAAGTCAAAACCGATCCAGTAGGCAATATGAATTACCGCTGATTGAACCAGGTGAAGTAACTCTGCTGTTTTTTGCTCCACTTCTGTAAGTTCCTCCCCAAATTCAGTTTTATAAAAAACCATCAACTTTTCGAACATAGTGGTACCAATAACCGGAATCAGATAGTCGCGTTCGGCATTTGCAATATGCGGAGCAACACTATCAAAATCGGAAGATGAGCTTACAGGTACATACTTCCTGATCTCTTCCATTTTTGGGTTTTTCTCTTTGGAAAACAACATGATTACATGAATTTGAACGGATTACATGAATTTATGAAAGTGTTTTGGTGGTGCCAGCGCCGGTATCAAGTGTTGTGAGCACTGTATTCCGGAAGCGCCATTCAATATCTTCCTCGGCGCCATTGTAACGGATAAAAAGCTCTAGCGGGTCGAGAAGATCCTGTCGATCGAGCCAGCAGTTGGCAATATTGACCAGGTAAGCTTCGCGGATATTGCTGCCTCCCTGGTTCCCTGCATAAGTGCCGCCTGGCATTCCTGCGCCCAAGACATTGGGATTGACCATAATCGAAAACATGATTTCAGAGTTGGCTGCAGCAGAGGTCACCAGGTTTTGCTCATTACTCAGTTTGTTTTCCAAAGGCTTGATAATCCATTGTTCTTCAGCCCGTCCGTTCTGTGGATTGATCTCAAAGAAAGTGAAGATTGGTTTATCTGCATTATCTGTTCCGCAAAGGTTGGCCTCGATACTGTCCATATAGTTTTCGATGGACTGCTTCCGCGATTCGGTATCCGGGAAATCGGTTTTAGGAAACTGTTTGTCCCAGAAAGCATAGGGTATCTGGATGTGCCATTTCCAGGTAATCTGGTTTTCGTAAGCTTTTTTCAAAAATGTAGGAACTTTCTTCGCAATGTCAATCCATCCGGCAAGATAGGCTGCCCACCAGATGGCAGAACTGTAATATTCACCATTTCCCCAGCTGTCGCGGATTACATAGATAAATGATTTTCCGACAACCTTATTTCCATAGCGGCGACGCTGCAAATCGGCAAACGGATCATATTCATCAAGAACATCATAGATTTGATAGTAACCTTCTCCGGGTGTATCGGGCCATCTTCCGGAAACAACGCATTGTGTGATTACTCCGTTTTGATCGGCCATGCTTAACCGGCAATATTTTGCATTGATGGTATTAATCCCGACAATTTGGCTGCCATCAGCATTCATTAGTATTTGCACAAAAGCACATCCAAACTTCAGGTAATCGCGCAAGGCTTTTGACATAAAACGGCGGACCAGCCGGGAGTTCGCAAATGTAATCAAGGTTTTGTCTTTGACCCTTTCAAGGATTTCATTGCCCTGTTCATCATAATCAGAAACTTTGCAGGCAAATATTCCTTGGCCCATCGTGAAGTTTCGGGTAAATTTCAGTCCTGTGTTAAGTACACCAACGCTGTTAATTATGGAGTCTGCACTTGTGGGAAAATCATTGGCTGGTCCCCATGCCGATATCTGGATATTCCCGACAGTGAGTTTATCTTCATCCGGATTTTTCGGTTGAGAAGTGGTTTTTGGCTTTTCAGCCGGAGTACCGGTAGTGGTTGCCTGGTAGCTTTTCCCGTAGGCGATTAACGGAATACCCGATTTGTTGAATAGGATATCTGCCATTATAGTCTGATTTTTTTTCCGTTCCACTCAATAATTCCATCGATATGCACGGGGGTCACATGCCCGGAACCATTATTATCTCCATCAACAGGCATTACACCACGCATGCGGTTCTCTTTCCCGTTAAAAGGAAGTCCTGCAGCAACAGCACGAGGTATAAAAACATTTTCTCCGTTTTTCTTAACAAACCGGATCGAGAAAACAGCCTGTTTTACGTCTGGAGTTTCTTTTATCTCATACTCTTTAAGAGCCAGGTTGCGCCTGATGGTTTGAATTTCTGCCATAATCTTGTTTTTGGGTAAAGATATTTGGCAGGGAGGGGGAAGAAAAGGACAAAAAAATCCATCTTGCGATGGATGACTTATCAAAATATTTTGTTGCGTTTGCTATTATTGCTTTTTCTAAATTATTTTTTTAAATAAATTGTAATTGTTCATACAATATATTAAAATGGAAGAATGTTCAGATGAATTGACTTATTAGATTCAATAACAATTATTGTTAATCGAGAATGAAGATGAATCGAGTCGTAAAACTCATATCGCTGAATATTTATATTTGTCGGGTCAGGAAACTTTATTTTAAATGCAATTCTCCTTCTGTTATCCTTTTAGTAAGAGTAAGGATGTACTTAAAGCATTTGTAAAAGCTTTCTTTATCCGGCCATTCGGTAGTAACCTTATCTGATGAAAGGACTCTTTTAAAATAACTCGGACGTGATTTAATACAAGCTTTTATCAAACCTTCTTTTATCGCTTCAATAGAATCTATTTTTATTCCATCTTTTATTGATTTACTAACCATTGGATTAATTGGTTTTAAGTAAAATGTTGTCAAAATTGAATTAATCAAAAAATTTTTAGTGTTTGTTTTTCATTGTTTAGTTCATAATCAAAATCCGAAAGAATTTTGCGGTAAGTCGAATTAAACTTTTCTCTTAAAGTGCCATTAATTAAATTACTTCTATTTATTGGAGGTAATCCATGCGGCCAGTTTAAAGTGCTTTTATATAGATCGAAGTATTGGATCAACCAGAATTTATTTTCTAGATCACTAAATTTTGTTAATGCCTTTAGATATTCATCCTCTGAATTGACCATTTTATTTCTTTATTTAATATTTTAGGTTCTAAATGCAAATGTGAATAGGTTTATAGAGATACCTGAAATACCCTAACAACTCTTGTCCATGTGCTTTTCCATTCACCATTTCCATTTTCAATGGAATGAATCATTTTAAAATTCGCCTTCTTCGAAAAATACTTAACAAAGGCGTTTAAACGACTTGTTCTGGTATCGTTAATATATGGACTAACGCAAATAAAATGATTATCTCCTGGGAAATTGGATTCAACCAATTGTAATAAAGCAGTGAGTGAAAATTCATCAATGTCCAGAATGTTTGAGAATAAATGAACATGTGTATGAGTTTGATTTGTTATGAAATCTTCATTTGAAAGAGTATCCAGATCCTTATTAATTGTATGTATATCTGTTGTTGGACTAAAGTATCTTATATGCAATGAGGCTCTTTTTAATGCTATTTCGGATGGCTCGATCAAGGTAAGGTTTTTTATTTCCTGTTTAGTGCCAATTTGAGTTAAGAAATCAAAATATGCCATTGAGGCCATCGCCTGACCGCAACCCCAATCAATGATATTAGTTTTCTTTTCAAAGAATGATTTTGGTAGCGTTTTAAATGCATCAATCAGTTTTTCATAGTGCATATTACCATAGCTATTCATGTAAGCGTACAATTGATTTTCGTCAAACAATATTGCTACACCTCTGCCTAAAGAATTAAAAATTGAATTTGATTTTATCAATTGATATTTGCTTACTGAAATCTGTCTAACAGCTTTAAAACTTTGCGCGACTCCAGTTAATAAATCGCAATAATCAGTTCCGGTTTCGATTAGGAATTCTTTCCTGTAATCTGGCCTAATTACATGACGACCAAGAAAGGAATCACGTAGTGTATGAATGCCTAAATAAGCATCTGTAAAATTTTGAAAATCTACCTTCAGTACATCCTCAATTAATTTGTTATGCAGAAATGAAAATTCAAAATCCGAAAGACTTTTTTTGATTTTAGCCTTTAACTCTTCTACCTTCTGAATATTGAACTCCCCAAAGTCGTAAATTACTTGTGCATAGTAATTCACCATTGTCATTAGTACTCTATCTGTATTATCCTCCTCTGTTTCAGATGCCAGTTGCAAATGATTGTAAATTGATTCATATCTATTTAAATAATCATCAGCCGTTCTTACACCAATGAGATAAAGGGAAGCAGCTTTTAGCCTTTGACCTATGTTGTACTCTTTTCCTTGTAAGTGGTCGAATAAGAACCGAAAAGTCGCTAAAAGCCCAAGTTCTTCGCTAATGTCGAGCAGTAACGAAATAAAAGCAAGATTTGTTTTTTCAGAGATGTTAAGCTGAAGAATTACATTTCTGTTAAGCTGAATGTATCTATTCAGCTCATCCCTTGATGCTACTAAATCAGAATGTTTTTGATGTGTAAAAAAATCATAAACCTTCTCAAAATTATCCGAAAGAAAATTTTGTAATGAGATAACATCTCCAGATGCGTTTATCAAATCTTGAACTACTATCATAAATAATTAAAGAAGGGTGGGCTGTGATTTAATAAGTTTAATTAGTTCTTCTTTATTTTCAATTTTGGTGTAGCCCTTTACCTTCTTTTCTTTGGCAATTTTTTTCAATTCGAGTAAATTCAATAAATCATAGTTGACTGAAATTTCTTTAACTGGTTCCTGAACCATACTAACCGTATCGATATCAACCGGAACAACCTCCTTTTCGGAATTATCTGCGTTATATAAAGGTTCAATCGAATGCTCAGTAACTGGAGATATTATATCACTATTTTTAAGCCTGCTATTTTCTTCTTTTAGATTTGCTATTTCTAACAATAACTTATCAATGTTCATCTGGTTAGTTATAACAGCCTCTTGTATTTGGGAATTATAATACTCTTCACATTCATTTTCTATTTTCTTTTGAAGAGCTTCAGCAGAAACTGTTAAAACATTCTGCAACTGTTTTTGAAAAAACTTGATTGCTTCTGTTTCATCAATCTTAACAAATGGTGGTTGCCACTGATTAATTGACCTAGCTATTGTTAAATAAATTTCTGACGAATAATTTTCCAAAAAAAGCTCCAATGGGGTTTGTTTTTTTTTTGCGATAACAATAGTGTCCAGTATTTTATAGGTTTCATAGCCTTTAATTTTGTCTTTGTTTTTGCTTATCGGACACCACTTATCTATGTAATCAAATGGATAGTTCGCCTTTGTCCCATAAAATGCAAATTGAAAAACACTTTCAATAATGTAATAATCCAATTTACTTTCCAAAGAAAACTTGACATTAATATTCCTAACTGAGCCTTTATACTTATTTCGAAGTTTAGAATAGCCATTATTTAAACCAAACAAAATTGAAACGTCTTCTAATTTATCCGGATATATTACACCGTTTGTTAAATCAGTGACGAGGTTATCTGTACTTTTATTTTTCCGGTCACCATATGTTGCCAATATGGCAAGTTCATATAAGTGGGAGTCCGGATTAATTGAATCTATTTTCAATAATCCAAATTTCTTCTCGACTTTTTCGCCTTCTTTAGCAGCTATTATCTCAATATCCTGTGGTTCTAAATTCTGAAAAACATATTGCTGCCATTTACTCCATTCGCTTTCATTCTTTGAAAACAATCCGGTGTATTTACTACTAAACTTCAAGCCCTTTTCTTTTGATGCATTATTGGTTTGTTCTTCAACTAGCTTGTTGAAATATGATAAAGTAGTAAAATAATTTGGTGAGTAGTTCATGAAAGAAGACCCCCCTAATCGCATAAATGCAAAACCGCCTAGAATAATATCAAATCTTTTAATTTTTTCAGACAGCTCAATAACTGACTTAAATTCATGACCACTCTTAATCTCAATGTCAGAAATCGGTTCAATGTTAATGTTTTGCTCAACCGAAACAATGCTCTCGGGGATAAATGCAGCACCATTGTTTATATTCCAAATTGTTGTTTCCTTTTGCTTTGGATCTAAAAAACAAACCGATTTTACCCTTGAAATAGGGATAGGCGTATTGCAAAAGAATAAATGATCAGATATACGGTTTAGCTCTTTAATTTCTGCATCAGTTAATATAACTTCCAAAGTACAATCTGAATTTTTAACCCATTTATTTTCTGAAACCAGTATCGAATCGTTGAAGTTATTTTGAATGTCTTCCGGTTTATTTGAAAAATATTTTGCAGGCAGAATAATTGCCTTGCTGAAATAATGAGCAAGACTGCCTGAATTTATTGGCACATAGAATGAATTTTCCATTATAGTATTTCTTTACTGTATGTTAATTTTTGTTGTTCGGAACGTTCAAGGAAATTGGGAGTCGAAGTACTGATTAAGTACAGATTTCGTTTAGCCCTTGTAATTGTCACGTAGTAATCATTTTCTTCAATAACGTTTAATTGGGCAATGTTAATTAGCATATTCTCGAAGTCAGGAATAATTACTGTGTCAAATTCTGTGCCCTTAGAAGATTTAAATGTGGTAACATGAACATTGTCAATACTACCAAGGCTTCCATCTTCTGTTTTAAAACTTGAGCATTGGATCCCTGCATTCCTGATTAAGTTTACGTATGTGTCTACATGATGCTGCAGAGCTACTAGGACTGCAATATTGTGGGTTGCAGATTTAAATTGATTTATAATGTCAGTAATTGCTTTGTTTTGTTTGGTGGCATTGTTATTCGATACGAGTAAAATTGGTTTATTCCCTCTTCTATTTTCCTGCAACAAGTTATTTAAGGTGCTTTGTGGTACTAATTTTTGCGGAAACAATGCTTTTACAAATAACATTATCTCATAAGAATTCCTAAAGTTTTCATCAAGTACATAGCTTCTATTGTTTGGGAATATTGTAGCTAATTGTTGTTGAGTAGTTGCCCTGTTTCTGAAAACAATTTGCTGATCATCTGCTCCGTATGAAACTACTCTTGAGTATTGTTTGATGGTCGTGTATCTTGCTCCTTCAACGTCTTGTGCTTCATCAACGATAATTTCATCATAACTTTTAAGATGATGAGTTGTCCACCAGTACGTTCTATCAACAGCATTTCCTGCATCTTCGTTTTCTGAACCTGCAGAAGATGCTAAGTAAATTTCTAGAGTTTTCGTATAGGTTAGGAGCAAACTGCGTTTGCTGCCAGTACCATAGTTTCTGATATGCCGCCATAATGAGACAACACTCTTGCCAGTCCCAGGACCACCTGAAATAGCTATTGCATTCGGTTCATTTAAGGCTGCCTGTTGCCCTATTGTTAAATCAGTTATTGCTGGTAGTTTGAAAAAGTACGACATAATTAATTTCCGGTTATGGTTTCTGAGGTAGGATTCGCATTATGTGATTTATAATTTTGAATGGCAATTTCTTTTGAAGAATTCGCATAACAGTATTCGCAAAGATGGGGGCAAGTATTATATTCTCCGATATCTTTACTGATAATACAATGGCAAAATTCACGCTGACCTTTATCTTTGTTATTTCTCTTTTTTACAATAACAACATTAGGATTAAAAATGTCCGGTGGAGTTATTGTAACTCCCAAAAAATCCATAAGTATCTTATCTTCAGGAAAAAGTTTAATCATTAAATCATCGTCAACACATTTGTTATGAATAATGCCATACTTTTCAAGGGGTATTTTTTCGGCACAAGTCCCGATTTCAAAATTCCAAGAATTGTTTAACTGTTGAAGTCCTGCAGCAATTTCATTCATCTTGCTTTCGTTAAACTCCTGGTAATTAATTAAGCTTTTCGATAAATTGCTTTGAACCTTCTTATACAATTTTATATCCGCAAAACTGAATACCATTTTTTCGGTATATTCTTTCAGTTGATTTCCAATATTTTCAACTTTTCTTAGTAATTCGTCAACTCCAATTTTATCAGTTAGGATTAAAGGATCAAATCTCCAGATTATCTTAGTTTTACCAACTATCTCAGATAATTTGACAAATGTTTCAATCCTTGAAGTGACTGAAGGTACGCCAGGTTCTATCCTTTCAGCGTCATAGTCATTTAATGTAAATTGGAAATAGAAGTTGGGAATTTTCTCTTTAATAAAATCAAGATGTTTTAAAATTGGTTTTGGATTTTTAGACCAGAATACTATTAGCCTAGTTTTTGAAAAAGATACATAAAGTGGTACTCCATTAAATGGGTTCTTCCACTTTACATGTCCTTCTTTCATTCGTTCAATAAGCCAATCAGAATAAAATGCTGGGATATCGGTTGAACGACTTGCGGAAATAATAATAGGTGCCTGAGCATCAACTTTTTCTCCGTTTTGGTTTATAATTTGTACTTTCTCCCAATTCATTTTATGACTCTAAAAGTTAGGTTTATCCGTTCTCCTATTATTTTATTGGTCTTTGGAACCTGATGTTGCCAAAAATGTTGCAATTCTCCTTGCATTATTAGAAGACTGCCATGTGTTAACTCAATTTCTTTTATTTCCCTTGTATTTATGTGCCTAAGCTGAAATTTTCGGGTAGCTCCAAAGTTTACCGATGCAATAACTGGATTAATACCTAATTCTCTCTCTGCATCCGTATGCCATGAAATTGAATCTTTACCATCTCGATATAAGTTCAATAGTACACTATTAAACAGGATCTTTGAAAATGGCTCAATTTTGTTTTTAATAGCTAGAATATCTGTTGTCCAAGGATGAGGACGTAATGTTATTCCTGAAAAAGAATAGGATTTATCATTATTCCCATACCATGCGGTCAATCGTGGAAAGTCAATTTTTTTACCATACATATTCATTGATTCCTGATTCCAAAAGATGTTATTTCGGAGGCTTTTGAAAAGAGAATCGCTTTCTTCCTTTGAGAAAAAATTCGAAAAGAATATATATTCCCCGTTTTCGATTACTGTCAAACCCTCTTTCGGATAGTTGACAGATTTTTGGGGAGATGGATTACCAAAAAGATCTAGCTGACTCATAACGCAAAGTTAAGATTTTAGAGATAAAAATGTTGATTTTTCGTCGAACCGTTTCAAAATCATATGTGCCATAATTGTATAATCTATATGATTTTATCCTACAATTGCTTTTTTGGACCTTTTTGTTTATTTACTCATTTACGATGTTGTTTTTATCGTTGCACTTTGCCGCTTGGCATAACTAATAGCTATTCAATAATTTTAATTAGTTGGGTTTATTTGTTCAATTCAATCAGTGAATACAATTAAATACCTCTGTTTCATCTTTAGACATAGTCTTAAATATGATCCAATTTTAGGGAAAAATAGTTGATTAATGTTGTAAATTATGATCTATCCTTAGGATATTAAATGGTAGTAAATATAACGTTTTTAAAAAATTGTTATGGCTGGAATTACTTATTCCTGTTTTACAACATCTTTAAATACTACCCCACGACCAAAAAAAGGGAGCTTCTCGCTCCCCTTTCTTTAAAGATTGATTTGTTCTTCAACCTCTTTGACTTTCGCTTCCAAGGTCCGTTTCATCTCGTCGATTACTGAGGTGATCACTGAGGAGTTGGAGGTTTTGAACTCATTTCCGGCTGCATCCCTGAGCAGAATCACCGAGCTGAGTGAATCAGCACCGATCTGGAAGGTTTGCAATTTCCGGCGTGATTCGCTTAATGTTCTCCAGCGGTCAATCATCAGGGTGAGATCTTCTACCCTTTGGATTTTTTCATCCAGACTGAGCTTACGTGGCTCTTCAGATGCATTTTTTACAATGGTCATCACCGGAATCTCAGGAGCTTCAGCAACAACAACTTCATTTTCTGCCAATTCAACCACTAGTTCGTTGGCTTTTGCGGAACCGTTTAATTTACTCATAATCATTTCACCTCTGCCCTGCGGGTTTATTTTGGCATCTGGCTCGCCGTTAAAATTAAATTTCGGGCAATCAACATTGAGCCGGGTGGATTCTAGTCAAGGGTGAATGTCTGGTTTCCAGCACCCTCATTTCGACTTCGCTCAATGAACAGGTGCAGGAAAGCTGACCGAACACGAAGTGCCGGAGGTTGCTGCTCCGCATACATTATTCCGCAGTAACCGGAAGGCCCTTGACTTTTCCGGGCGGCGATCAATACCTTTGCTCCGTAATTTGAGTATAACAAGTTATTTCTATGTCCCTTTTCATTTAGCAGAAGTCACCGGGTGACTTCTTAAACTGGTATCTTCATTTATTTCCCAAACAAGTCACCCGGTGACTTGGAAAGCGACCATAAAAAAAGCCCTGGTCAACAGGGCTCTTTTCTCCTTAAAATGGAAGGTCTTCTCCTGCATCAAAGACTTCAGCCCGATTTAATTTTTTCCTGGGTTTTGTGGTTTTTACCTTCTGCTTTGGCTCGTTTACTTCGGCTTCTTCCTTCTGGCTTACATAAACGGTGTAGTCCCGTCCGAAAGTATCGGGAGATTTCATTTTGGCGACCTCGAAGGTGACATACTCTGTGCCATCATATTCGTAGGCAAATTTCTGAAGATCTTCCAGTTTACAGGTGATCTTGGCAATGTTCAATCCGGCAACTTGTTTTCCTTTTCCAATGTAGTTTTTTACGAAAGTTTTCATGACAGTAAAATTTAAGTTTAAAAATTATATGCAAGATTAAAGTGCAGCATAGAGGGGCAGTCAAGGAGGAACTGGAATACCGGAGAGTAGAGAGGATATGCCGGGAAAATCCTTTAATGAGGGGACCGATACCTGGAGAGCTACACTAGCTTAGCATGGAATTTCAAACAAATTCTGTCAGGAGGACCAACCGGAAAAACAGGAAAAGGGAATCAGCCGGATGCCCATGCTACGATAACCAAACCAAAGAGTTCTTCGTGCCGGAGATGGAGATGGTAAAGCTGTCACATGGTCGCATTAAAGCTCCCATCGGGCGGATACATACCGTGTAAGCCATAGGTGAATGCCACCAAAGGAAGGTGTTCTCCGAACAAATACCAGGTATTAATGGACTGATGTCAATGTAGTGAGATACCCATAAAGGAGATAGAGCAGTTGATCAGGGCTGTTAAAAAGGGGAGCTTATTTTCCCAACGAGCAAAAGGGGGGATCCCCTTCTTTTATTTTACCAGGCACATGGATTTCCATTGCCGGAATAGACCTCTTCATCAGCTGCAGAAGAGAGAAACTCACGGTAGGGTGCATCACCGCAACTTGTGCAGTACACTTCTCTGGATGATGGCCAGTAATAGATTAGAGTGCCCTTTTTGATTTTCAGATTGCATTTGCAGCAACTGGATGGGAATTTGGCAGTAATTTCCCGGGGATCATTTGAGTAATGTGTCATTTTATTTGCACCTGCCTTGGTGACTTATTTTGGCCTCTGGCACGCCGGTTTGATTTCATTACAAGGTTTTCGACTGAGTCAACTATAAAGCCTTTATCCCGGTGATGGATAATTGTAGGCAAATCGGAGAATCCCATGCTGACATAGGTAAACAGGATATTGCACCAGTAACCGTTTTGCCATTCACCTTCAACCGATTCTATTCCAAATCCGAAAAGAATTTGATTGAAAGCACACATTTTCTGTTCATTTAGAGAAGGGAGATTGAAGCACTGATTGATCCAGAATTTCACACTTGAGAATTCTTTTGGATCGAGTTGATTGGAGAGAATCAGCTTAATGTTCGATTCCTGTTGTTTTGTAAGATTGAGAATTTTTAAATTCATTTTAGATGCTCATGCCTTTGAGACTTTTAGTGGCATCTGGCGCGCCGGTTTAAAAATTAATCTTCGTCGGGAAACATGATGGTAATTGCCGGAGATGGATCATCCAGGTCAAGGGGGCCAATTACGGCTCTGAGGGTGACTTCCCTGACTAGCCGGTTTCCATCGCAGACTTTTTCGTATCTGTTCCAGTCACCTTTGTCCGGGAGTAGGCTCCAAAATTGGAACTTTAGATCATTTCCTTGACAACCGCGGGCTTCCAGGGAGAACATGTGGAGGATATCCCAGAGACGGCCATCCTCACTCAGATCTTCCATTTTCTCCGGAACCGGGACATACTTGTCATAAACCGTTCGGGTGAGAAAAACAGGAAAGATGATGCAGGCCTCTTTGGTAATTCTCGGACTGATGGGTACCTGAACTCCATCCGCAACAGCTTCTGCCCTGGTGTAACTTGCAATAATTTTCCAGTCGTTTGGTTCCATATTCTTATTGCCCGTGCCCTCGGGACTTATTTTGGCATCTGGCACGCCAGTTTGAGATTTATTGTTTAAAATTCTTGACCACAGCCGATTCATTTTCTGCTTTTCAGTTTTGGAAGATTTAAAGCCAAAGAATGCCTGACCAAACAGAGAATAAGAGCAAATTGCCAATTCATAGATTTCATCATTTGTTTTGCCAATCATCTTTAAACGGGTTATTTCCTTCTGATTCATTGGAATTGCTCCTGCCCTGGAGACTTATTTTGGCATCTGGCACGCCAGTTTTATTAATGGAGAAAATTCTTAGAGAATGCCTTCGTCGGCCATGGAATAGTAGGAATCTGTGGTCATAATCAGGTGATCCAGGAGGGGAATATCGAGTATAACGCCAGCTTGTTTTATCTGAGTCGAGATCTTCCGGTCAGCATCACTGCAAGCAAGATTTCCTGACGGATGGTTATGTGCCAGTATTATTGAGGTCGCGCAGGCTTTTAATGCGACCTGGAAAATAACCCGGACATCGACCACCGCACCGGTCATTCCGCCTTTGGACAGCTGGTGATATCCGAGGATTTGGTTCTGTCGGTTCATCATCAGCATATAACTGAATTCAATGTGATCGTAAGCCGGCCAGATTTTCCGGAAGGCATCGGCAGCATCACCGGAGCCGGATACTTTCAGCCGGTCCTTGGCCTTGACATGTGAAGAATAGGAGATTTGTACTTCTGCAATAAATTCAGGAATCATGAGTTTCACCGGTGCCTTCCGGATTTATTTTGGCATCTGGCCCGCCGTTACGTTTAAATTTCGGGCGGACAACATTGAGCCGGGCGGATTCTTGTCAAGGGTGAATGTCTGGTTTCCAGTACCCTCATTTCGTCCGTCAACTGACGGATCAATGGACGGGTGCAGGAAAGCTGACCGAACACGAAGTGGCGGAGGTAGCTGCTCCTAAATTAATTATTGCAGCGACCGGAGCCCCTTGACGTTTCCGGCCGGCGATCAATAACTTTGACCGGAATTTGAGTGTAACAGCAAACTTTCTCATAACTCAGACTTGGGTTAAAAAAGAAACCCCGCCTATAGGGGCGGGGAGTGATCTTGAAAAGGCTTTAATTGAAAATTGTAATTCGATTCAAGAATTTATAATAATTGGATATGTAAACCTTTTGTAAGAAAAGCCATTAAACTTTAAATCCCCACTTTGATATGAATTGGAAATTCATCAAACAGTATTTTTTATTCTGTGGAGTAAGTTTTTCTTTGCCATTAATAATATCATACATCATTCTAAAATGATGTGGTTTTAGTCGTTTATTTTTTTTATCCCAGTAAATCATTTTTTGTATTAACTCAAGTGTGATTTCCGTAACCTCTTTCTGGATTTCTTCTTTGTGATTTTCAATATCGTCAATTTCAAATAAAAGATCAGGAGCAGTTTGAATCACTGTGTCAATAATCTCAATCGCATTTTTTCTTTCAGTTTCTGAAATAAAAGAATTGTTTCTTACTTTGCCAGACATATTAAATGCAATACCTGACTTATACGTAGTAAGTTCACCAGTTTCTCTCCCCCAATTTTCGATTTTACGCCAAATTTGATAGGGAATTTCTTTAATGCGATCCAGTTCTTCCTGGATTTCAATTTTCACCTGTTCATCTTCAGTAATACTCTTTCTGACCGGCGTTTTCGAACTGACAAAATCAGGTTTCAACAAATCAAAATCTATGTTAAAATTATTCTCCTTGATTGCGTTCCAACATTCTTCTTTTTTAGCCCATTCGCCATAGAGTGCACCAGGTGCGTTTGACTTAATAAAGTTCTCCAACTGAATCATTAATTCATAAAGCAATTTCTTAAAGATCTCACTTACTGATTGATTCTTCCATATTTTATATAAATCAATTTTATAATTAATTCTTAAATTCAATAATGCCAATGAATAAGGTACGGTTAAATATCTCATATCACCAATAGAATTAGGCTTAATCCCATATAATTTTTCTGCTGATTTAAATATGATTGCTTTTGCAACCAGATCTTCATAAAAAATATTATCCGGGACAGCAGGCATATTGTAGTTAAGAAACTGTATATAGTTCTTCTGGCCTCCTCTGACAACTACATGTGGACCAATAGCTAATCTCTTCCCTGACCAAACCTCCTGATAATAATTTACATATTTTGCCAATAGCTCCTTAGTAATAACCTGGTTTCGTGGATTTTTAAAATCAAAAGCTTTTCGTTTTGAAGGTGTGAAACCATCCTTCAAGCGTGCATTCTTATATTGACCACGCGCCCTTTCATAAAACCACCTTGTTTGAATATTGCTACCTTCAGTAGGCTGAGCCCAAACTGCTCTGGAAATCTTTTCCAATCCAATGTGGAATGGTTTATTTGAACTCAAATCAGATGTAGAAACCTTATTTTGCGTATTGGCATATTCGGCAATCCGATTTACAATTTCATTAAAATTATCACGCTTCTTAACAACAGTTAATTTTGTTTGAACGAATATTTTCCGAATATCTGCCTTTTCTTTTTTCCAGGTATGATATACAGATGCTGTTGTCTGACCACCATTGACAATTTGAAAATCTTTCGCCCAGACGATTGCGGAACTACCATCTTCCATAACTTTTATTTCCAACTCATCAGCTGTCGCAGCAATGCCATTATTGAAAGCCAAAAACATATGAGGTTCATCCTTAATGGTTTTCCTTATCCCTTTGTTTATTTTACCTGTAAACTGCAAGAATGAACGAACATTCTGTTCCAAAAGACGTGCTCCATACTCTTCATAAATACCTGCCAAAGTTGATCCAGGAATCAAAGCTAAATATGATTCATAATCATCATTTTCACAGGGAGCTTTTAAACAAGGAATCGGGCATCCATAGTCTTCGAATTTAATTTCAATAGGTACATGTGACTGATCAGAAATGTTATACAAATACTCAATATCAATTATTCTGGTATAGATAGAATAACCAGAAATGCTTTTATTAGACTTAAAATCGGACTTGTAAAAACCATTTGTAAGAATAAAAATATTTACCCGCGATAAATATTCCTTTACCTCTGTAACTTCAGCTAAAGTATGAGCCAAATCAAACACTTCTGAAGATTCTTCCAGTTCTGTTACATATTCCTTGTAAACTGCATTCCGGAAGAACTTCTCAACTTGATTGACAGAAGACTCTGCTTCCTGTTTTGTCAAATTAAAAGGCGTATCAATTCCTTTAAAAACTGAGATAAAAAGATCAAGGGTTTCATAATTTTCTGCGAGCGCATAAGCATTTAGCTTATGCATTGTTCGACCCAATTTATCTTCTTTCCGGTCAAAACAGACCATTGCATTTTCAGTTTCACCTGCTTCTGACAATAAGTCAATGGCAATTTGTGTAAAAATCTGTTCCTGTGCTCCTCCTTCTTCCTCTGAAACTTGTGTCGATTTTATTTCCTGAAATAACTCATTATAAAAATCTTCAACAGTCATTTGATATCAAGTTTTTGTATAATATGGTTAAGATTGGTTTTGTATTTTTCTGTTTCCGATGAAAAAACAATTGAATATTTTACATCTCCTACTCCTTTCATCAGATCCTTTTCCTCGATTCGGGGGAAATCATCTTCAACGCAGAAGTACTCTTCTTCCCGAATTAAAAAGGAAATGTTTTGATATTGTGTTCTGTGATGTTCAAAATAGCCAGCATTCGTAAGTTTACGAATGAATAAATTCTGGCAAATCTTATTATCACCAATAATTGAGAATAACTCATCGACCAAAGTATTTAACGAATATTCTGCACTGTTGCGCTGTTCAACTGATAAGTGAAACAGGAATAAATCGTTCAATAAGGTTGTATCCAACTGTCGTTCGTTACTTATATGAACCTTTTGTTGATTGTGCGTTTT
>Ga0364881_10506_pt1 | contig 20237 bp, 20 predicted proteins | sample ExccelJu500001D4_5_FD_206923 | JGI IMG/M metagenome (GOLD analysis project Ga0364881, IMG submission 206923) | Enriched cells from Trout Bog Lake Hypolimnion, Wisconsin, USA - BchlTB.July30.5000.01.D4 | ecosystem: Environmental > Aquatic > Freshwater > Lake > Hypolimnion/Profundal zone | place...
GAGAAATCAACTGCGCGATAAAAGGATCCCCGATGCAGCTATTTTCAGTATAGCGAAGCGGCTAAAGGCACCTATCAAAGAAGAAGGTTTTGACGAACTTTATTTAGTGCGTCTCGACGGCAATGAAGGCTTTATTGTCCAGTATATGGACAGGCCTGAGTCTAGGCAAAGCCCTGAACTTGAGGGATGAGGCCAGACGTACCGGGCAACCTCGACCAGACTTCCGATGTGTTGACTGTGAAAAGCCCACAAGACCGCATCGAGACGGCGGGGATGGCGGCGCACATTTTGAGCATTTAGAAAGAAACCCCGCCTGCCCCTTGAGTGACCCTTTCCGCTGAGTGCAGGTTATTGAATAAGGCTCGTTTATGGCTCGTAATTGCCCGTTATGTAAAGTTCGACAGCGATAAACTTTCGGGGAAAACAGCGAGAAAGGTGCCGGGGTCATTTTATAAACGGAGACTATTTACAAAAACCAAATTTAGTCCGCTCACTATTATAAAGTTCGCAATCTTTTAATTGACAAGCATATCTAAGATCCTCACATGCCTTTATATCTTGGTTTCCCCGTACAAAATATTCCAGCCCTCGCTTAAAGATAGATGCAATACCCCGCCTGCCGTATGCAGCGGCATAATTTGGATCAAGGCGGATCGCTTTGTCATATTCAGCTATTGCTAAGTCATAAAGCTCCTGACTGGCATATAAAAGTCCCAGACTGTAATGAGCACTTGCACTATTTGGTTCAATGCCATTGGCGTGCCAGTAATCTGCTATTGCCTCGGTAAACTTGTTAAGTTTCGTATATGCAAAGTAACGGTTGTTATAAGCTTCTGTAAAATTAGTATTAATCAGGATTGCTTGATCGTAGGACGCTACAGCACGGTCATACAGACCGGAGGCTGCAAATGCCATCCCCAAGTTATTGTAGAATCCTGAGTTTTTGGGATCGATACTGATTGCCTGACTGTAATCCTTTATCGCAAGGTCATATTGTTTAAGACTGAAATGTGCCGTTCCTCGGTTGCTGATAGTCAAAGGCTCATTCGGGTTAAGACGGATTGCTTGGTCGTAATCCGCTATAGCTTGAACAGGTTGTCCAAGCCTGTCAAATGCAAGACCCCTGCTAGAGTATGCAATTGAAGATTTTGGGTCAAGATGGATTGCTTGATCAAAATCGATTATAGCTTGGCTATATTGTCCGAGCCTATCGAATGCAGTTCCCCGAAAAAAGTATTCATCGGAAGACATTGGGTCAAGATGGATTGCTTTGTCAAAATCCGCTTTGGCCAAAGCAAATTGGTTGTAATCAATGTATGCAAGTCCCCTGAGACTAAACATTAACGATTCATTCTGGTCAAGTACAATTGCTTGCGTTATGTAGTCAATGGCAGTTTTAGGATCAGCATAATGCTCTCCATCAAACAAAGCCCAAGCCCTTTGTACCCAATCATATGCGGTTAGTTTCTGACTGGACGCCTGGAACTTTCTCTTTAATTCTGCAGATTGTTGTTTAGTTTTCCCCTTCTGTTTGTTTTCCTTTTGAAGTTCTGCAAGCTGTAACAGCAGTTCCTTTTCGCGCTCACGGGAGTCTTTCAAATCCTTAAGAAGGCTTCGGTTGTTAAGCATTTTCTTTAAGCTACCCTCAATTACATCTGTATCTAATTCAACTTTAACTGTAATCTCAATCCCAAAAGCATCACCGTCAATATAGTTTTTCTGCTTGATTACCTCTGCGCTGGTGACGCCGGCGGTCAGAGCAAGTATCTCGTCGCTGTCAACCTGGCTGTTTTTTACGACTGTAGTGCTTTCAATGTATGTACCAAACTGTTCAAGAGCTTCACGTTTTGCCCTAACTATACCAGCGATTCGTGCGTCATCAGGGGACTGACTCCCACCAAATGGCTGTTGTACTGAATGAATAACGCTTTTTATCTCAGCTGAAGCTGCGAATGGAAGGCTTAGAATTATTGCGACAATAAGTATTATCAATGATCTCATTAAAAGAAATACCTCCGTGCTTTGGTTTGTCTTTCAACGGGCCGGGAGAACAGCGGTTTGCCCACTGTTTTTTCCTAGTCATGACATTTCAGTTACTTTCGACTATTTGCAACACACTCATTGTATTGGTTCAGTTGTTTGAAATAAGGGGAAGGTTTTCCATTCATTCAGGCACACGGTGGTTGACGAACTTAAGCAAGCAGGTGAACCGAAAGAGCTTGTATCTGAACTGGTAGGACAAATTGTCAAGGACATGACTTTCGGACGATATGGCAAGTGTTATTCGGTACAAGTTCTCAAGATGGCGGTCGAAAAGTTAAGGTTCGACGTAGACTTGTCCCCATTCTGCACCTATATTAGCAAATGCGGGGAAAGGGACTTATAGCTCAGCAGCGAGCACACTTACTCGACATTTACGCCTAAGCTCTTCAAATATACAGTTTGTTTCTCTTCTCTTTTACGTCGTATCATCTCGATATTGGATATTTCGTTTTGTAGATATTCCAAAGGGTTAACATCAATAAACTCCCTTTCAGGGAGTCCATATTTCTGTCTCAATTCCAAGGATACATTGTAAACATTAGCACCTAACAATGCATATTGATATTGACGTTCTTCAAACCATTCATCATAGTCTGGAGGATCAGCAAACTCGAAGCGAGAGCCTATCAGAGCATTTGCTTCTTCTATTAGATTTGGTAAAATCAAGATAGAGTACATCAATTTCTTCGGGATGGCTGTCCAATCTAGTTCTACGGATCTCGGATGGAAATTTGGCAGAGGAACTTGAGGTACCAAACGACCAGACTCATCCCGTTGGCCATAGCATAAACCATCGTCCGCAACAACTTTACAGCATTCATTCAGGTATCGATCTAACACGCAAACTATTTGTACAGCAAGGTACTCTGCATGCCGTCGTCTTTCTCGATATTTAAACAACAACTCCTTTAGCGGTGAGAGTAAAATATCTATTCCCATAATTCGATCCTTATAGGTCACTTCACTGTATACACACCAGTGCTTAATAAATCTCAACTCACGTAATAAACATCTATCAATCTATTTGCTTTGTTTTTTACATGCATAAAATATAACCATAGATATTCTTTCATCTGGAGCAGCATAAGACCATTTATCATTTACATCTGGGCTTCCAACTTCTCCTGAATACAAGAGTGATTTTACTTGTATTGTTTTGTATTTTGATTCTGAGCACACAATTTCTTGATACATTTTCCACTCTTTTGCATGGATTCTCGATGATAGGTCTACCAGAAAGTTGGCTTTAACCCAAACTCTTACAACATCATTACTTATATTTTTAATAGTTGATAGATCAATACAATATTCAACCGTTCCGTCTTCAGATTTATCGTATACAGTCCATTCGGCACTAGCTATATGCGCTAACAGAAAAACAGACATCCCAAATATAGCGGCAACCTTCCTAGCCCTAGTCTTTGCCTGATTAAGTAATATCATCCGCCCCCCCCCTAGATTTAATTCGAACTTAAAACGAGCTTCTCTTGTATCAACTTTCCGCCAAAAGGTAAATATTTTTAATGGGGTCTTCACAGAGTATATCATATCATGTCATGTCCGTTTTAGGTACACCCCAAACTGACGTCGGCCTTGGGTAGAAAACGCGTCAGAATAGGGTCTGAATCCGATAACACTGACAGCTTGGTGGCAAGGCCTAAGACCTCAATCTGACGTAAAAATCTTACCAAGGCACCCACAGGACAAGATCTTCGGTAGTCTCTCCATCGCCACGTGTCCCTATAAACTATGATACTGATGACCTTGAGGGAAACTAGTCAGACGATGGGAGGAGCGCACCATGGATTTAGAGGCTGGCCTTAAGCAAATCCTGGAGAAAAGGGCATCGGCACTTCCGCAACGGAAGGGCAACAATAATTGGGTTTACGTCATGGAGGCGGCTTCTGGTGAGGCAGGCACATACAAAATATTGGAGGCATCAAGGCGCGAGGTATTGCAGACGAAGGCAGGAGTTGCCGCGGTGATCCATGAGTGGGACGCTTACCCTGGCAGATTCTTCTTGAAGGTGATCAAAAGAATATTCCGGTCCAAAAAATATTCTCCCAAAAAGGGAGTGTTTTGGTACCGACTCGACGACGCGGACATCCTCTGGTTAAAAGGCCTCCGTGCATTCAATAGACATTTCGCCGGATTGTTCTTCGAAAACGAGGTGATTGCCTTTACGGGTGCTACTACTGTTGCAGAGCTGCGGAGAGAAGGGCTATACACTCCCTAGGTGATCCACGGCATTTTCGGCTGGCCAAAAACCCTCAAAGTGCCAATTGGCCTGTGAATGGCACCAGGGGGCCGGCAATCCATGCCCCCTCGGCTCGATGCCCTTTGCGAGCACCAAATCAAAGATAACATGTACCATTACGTGCGGCAATATGTACCGGTACATGGCTTAAAACCCTTTAGTTTCACTCACTCACATTGAATGTACCACAAAAGGGGTTCACTTAATCTGTGATTCCCTCGATGAGGTACTCGACCGGCTCCTCCGCGGTCACGATGCAGGTGCTCGGGTCGTTCAGGTGGCGCACGCAGCTGTAGAGCGTCGAGGTTTTGCCGCTTCCGGTGGGGCCGGTGACGATCATGACCCCGCTCGGGGTGTCAAGCGCATCGTCGACGAAGCGCTCCAGCATGCGGTTCGGCATGCCGATGTCTTTAAGGTCCAGCAGATCGCCCTTCTTGCTCAGCAGCCGCAGCACGATCTTTTCGCCGTAGATGGTGACGTAGAAGGAGACCCGCATGTCCAGGACGGAGCCGCTCTTGGCGCTCTCGTAACAGATCCGGCCGTCCTGGTGGCGCCTTCTTTCCGCGATGTCGGCCTCGGCCATGATCTTGATGCGGCTGCTGACCGGCATGGCGAGCTCCTTCTGGAAGTCCTTGTAGAGCAGGAGCATGCCGTCGCGCCGGAAGCGGACCCTGAGGGCGGCGCGCATCGGCTCGATATGGATGTCGCTCACCCCGTCCTTGAGCGCCTCCTCGAAGATGGAGTTCACGATGCCGGTGACCGTGTGCTCGTCGGTCGCGGTGCCGTCACCCTGCACGACCCCGCGCTTGAGCGAGCTGACGGTCTCCCTGATTCCCTTCAGCGTCGCGATGGCGAAGCAGGTCCCGGAGCCGAACAGTTTCTCGGCGGTCCGCCTGGCTTCCATGTTCAGCGGGTCGGCGATCGCCACCAGGACCCGTCCCTTCTCCTCCTTGACCGGGATGAAGCTGTGCTGCGCGATCCAGTGCTGCGGCATCTTGGCCAGCAGCGTCCGGTCGACCGTCTCCGGGTCGAGGTCGAGGTACGGGTAGCCGAGCTGGAAGGCGATCACCTCGGCGAGGGTGTACTCCTCGATGAAGCGCTGCTCCACCAGCACCTCGCCCAGCATCTTGGAGTGGCCGCCGTCGCGCTGCAGGCCGAGAGCCGCCTGCAGCTCCGCCGGCTTCAGGTAGCCGAGTTCCACCAGCAGGGCCCCGAGCTTCACCGAGACGATATTGCTGCGCAGCGTCTCCCGGAGCTGCTCCTTGGTGAAAAAGCCGAGCTCCAGCATGACCGCGACCAGGGTCCGCGGGGAGAGGAGCTTGTTCTTCACCCGCTGCGCGTACTTGAGCTGCTCGTCGGCCAGAAACCCCGACTTGATCAGCAGGGTGGCGATCTCCAGCCCCGAGTCCCTCGACTCATCCTTGCGGTCCGAACCGGCTGCGTTGCTAACCCCTGTCTCCATATGTTTTCCCCTTCTGAAGCGGCACCTTCAGGCGCCAGCCGAAACCCACACGCCGGGGTGGTATCGGTTTCCGGGGTAGCTCTTCATTGACAGGCACCCCGGTTCACTGGTAGTATACCATGTCGATTGGAGAGGGCTAATCTTGAGCCCCAGGAAAAAAGAGTCCCCGATCGGTCCCCGGGCGGACCCTGCCGGTGCACACCCTGCAAACCCTCGCCAGGAGTGCTCGGGGCGCGCAAAGCCCCGAGATCCCGACCGCCATCAGGCGTGGAGTCCGGCGGTCAGCAAAGAGAGTAACGCCGGTCCGGGGGGAGCTTTCCCGGCCCAGGCAAACGGATGTCAAAAAAGGAGATAGCTCATGCAGCGCGGTCTGATCATTGGAATCATGGTGGCTTTTGCGGCTTTAACCGGGTGCGTCTCGAGCGGCACCTTCCAGCAGAAGAAACTCCAGGCCGAGGGGCTGGAGCAAAGCCTTCAGGAGCGGCAGGCGGCTTACGCCAAACTCAGCGCGGAAAACGAGCAGCTAAAGGGAGAACTGCAGCGGCTGGCCGGCGAGCTCGCCGCCAGGACGGGCGAGCGGGACGCCCTGACCAGCTCCAAGAAGGGGCTGGAGGAGTCGCTCAAGTCCACCTCCGACGCCAAGAACCAGAAGATCGGGGAGCTGAGCCAGCGCCTGGGCCAGCTCGAAGCTGAGAACGCGCGGCTTAAGGAAGACATAGCCCAGCTGCAAAAGCTCAAGGAGATCGAGGTTCAAAAAACCAGCAAGACTTACGAGAACCTGCTGGACAGCATGAAGAACGAGATCTCCAAGGGAGAGGTGACCATTTCCGAACTGAAGGGGAAGCTGACCGTGAACCTGGTGGAGTCGGTGCTGTTTGACTCCGGCAAGGCGGAGGTGAAGCCCAACGGCCTGGTCGTGCTGCAGAAGGTGATCGACATCCTGAAGAACATCAAGGACAAGGTGATCAGGATAGAGGGGCACACGGACAACGTGCCGATCGTCGGCGCCTTGACGCGCAAGTACCCGACCAACTGGGAGCTTTCCGCGGCCCGGGCCATCAACGTCGCCCGGTACCTGCAGCAGCAGGGGATCGATCCGGCGCTCCTGGCGGCGGTGGCCTACGGCGAGTACAAGCCGGTGGCTCCCAACGACTCGGACGAGGGGCGGGCCAAGAACCGCAGGATAGAGATCGTACTGGTTTCCAAAGAATAGGCGGGCGCGCATCATGAAAAAGAGAGAGAAGCCACAGTCACAGCCCAAGCCGAAGGAATTCACCGCTTCCCCCTTCGGGGCGCTGAAAGGGGTGGCGCTCGAGGCACGCGAGCAGGCTGCCGCGCCGGCGCCGCCCAAAAAGCCGCAGCCCAGCGCCCGGGAAGCCGACGACATGTCGCTCTTTGCCAACGCCTTTGCCGACGTGCGTCCCCTGCACCCGGCCCGCGCCGCCGCGCCCAAGAAGCAGCTGGCAGAGGTTCAGGACGCCGATGACGAGGCCCTCTTTCTGAGCGCCTTCGCCGATGTGCGCCCGATGCAGCCAGGCCAGGCCGCGCCGCATCGGGCTAAGGCCCGGGCCGCCAAGCAGGAGAAAGAGGACGAGGAGATGCGGGTCTTCATGCAGGCCGTCGAGGCGCTGAGGATGGATGTCCGCTTCAGCGACGAGATCCCGGAGCAGGAGGCGCCGCAGGCCCCGGTGAACCGGTTGCGACAGCTGCGTCGGGGCGGCATCCGGATCGACCTGCAACTCGACCTGCACGGGCTCACCCGGGACGAGGCGATCGAGAACCTGGACCGATTCGTGAAAGGAGCCTACAACCGAGGCCAGAAGGGGGTCCTGGTGATCACCGGAAAGGGAAACAACTCCCCGGGCGAGCCGGTCCTGAAGCTGGCGGTTGCCGGGTGGCTCAAGGACAGCGGCAAGGCGATGGTGTCGGAATTCGTGGCGGCCCCTAGGGACATGGGGGGCACCGGCGCCTTCGTTGTTTTCTTGAAGGAGAAGAAGCCCCAGGAACCTGCAGCCCCGTAGCACTCACGCCCCGATCTCGGGGCGTTTTTCTTGGTGGATCTTTATCCGCCAGTTGCGTCGACCGCGCAGAGGGTGGGGCCGCATTTGGCCCAGTTTTCTGTAGGGGCGAATTATCATTCGCCCGTGTTCGCTGGGCAACACCTTTTCCAAGCACGCCGTCAAAAGGAGGTCATGATGGACGCCGCAGAGCTCTACCGCATTGGGATCGACCTGGGTGGCACCAAGACGGAGGCGGTTTTGCTGGATCCCGGTGACTCGATCGTGCTTCGGGAGCGTCGGGCGACCCCGCTTGCCGAGGGCTACCGCGCCGTTTTGGAGCAGGTGGCCTTCATGGTGCGTGGCGCGGCAGCCCGGGTCCCCTCCGGCAGGCGTTACACCGTTGGCATCGGCATCCCCGGTTCGATCGACGTGGTGAGCGGACTGGTGCGTAACGCCAATTCCGTCTGCCTGATCGGCCAACCTTTCCAAGCGGACCTTGAGGCGCTCTTGGGGCGGGAGGTAGGGGTGCGCAACGATGCCGATTGCTTCACCCTGGCCGAGTGCCGCGCCGGGGCGGGCGCCGGCTTCGGGCTGGTCTTCGGCGTCATCATGGGAACCGGGTGCGGCGGCGGGATCTGCCTGGATGGTGCCGTGCGGGAGGGGCCACACCGGATCTGCGGCGAGTGGGGGCACTTCTCGGTGGATCCGCTGGGGGCGGAGTGCTACTGCGGCAATCGCGGCTGCATAGAGACCAAGATCAGCGGCTCCGGGGTGGAGGCAGCCTTCCTGGGCCGCTATGGCGAGAGCCTCAGCATGGACCGGATCGCAGCCGGGGCGAGAGAGGGAGAGCCGCGCTGCCGGGCCGCCTTTGACGCCTTTCTGGACGACTTCGGTCGCTGTCTGGGCGGGGTAATCTCCATCCTCGACCCTGATGCGGTGGTGCTTGGTGGCGGGCTTTCCAATATTGCTGAACTGTACCGCGAGGGATTCGATCGGGTGCGCCACTACGCCTTCCACGGCGATCTGCGCACGCCCCTGCTCAGGAACCGGCTGGGCGACTCCGCGGGCGTGTTCGGGGCCGCCTGGATCGGTAAGGGCGGCGGCTGCAACTAGCGGGCTTATTGGCTGCCATCAGGCAAAAGAAAGAGGCTCAAGGCAAATCAGCCCGAGCCTCTTTTTTATGGGGCAGGTTAAGATTGTCTGGTGACCCAGGATTATGGTTCCTCCGCAGGGCTGGCCTGCACGGTCGCTCGCAAGTGTTCGAGTTCGGGCATATTAAGGATTTCCGCCTCGCTATGTCCTTCCTTCAGCGCGCTCGTGATCAGGCAGAAATCCGAAAATGACAGCGTGGGATCGTGCAGGAGCTCGTGAACGGTTTTGGCCTTTTCCATCGTATCTCCACTTCGGACCTGGCTTCAGGTCCATCAGGGTAATTTCAGTGCTTCACATGCTGCGGTATTGGTGCATGCCAATGTTACCAAAGAGAGCAAGGGAGGCAAGTGGGGCGTGGCATATTCCCTTATTCATTCAGGCCTGGTTTTTTATTTTGACTGAAGGGGGTTCTGGAATTCCGCTCTTTGATACGGGCTTTGGTTTCGGGGCGTCCTCCTTCGTCTTGTCATCGAGGCGTTCCCGGAGCATTTTCATCTCTGCCCGCAGTTTCCTGCGGCCCTTGATTTTTTCTACAACAAGGGGATGAATCTCCTCAACGGCGATGACTTTTTTATTCAGCAGCACCATCATCAGGTCCTCCAGTGCCCGAATCATCATCGCGTCAGATTCCGCAAGTTCCCTAGCTATGATCTTGACCCGGAATCTGGCGTCGATGTCCTTTATGTTGGGAGTAACTTCTTTCTGAACCATGTGAATCTCCTCGAAAACGTATGTTCGTGTTGTCAATGCGTGCGGCTGGTGCTGCGTCGTTGCAAGTGCCAGAGCCCAAGCCCTCCAACTCTCCTTTCGGCAGTAAATGGATTTTCTTTAGGATGTTGATTTCGATTGGTGAATGATAATGAAATGCTGTGTAGCGAGGTGACACAAGGGGGAGTTCAGCGGAGAGGAATCCCTAAATTACAACAAGTTCAGCAAAACACGAAGCTCTCAGAAGTATCGCGGCGTGCCTCAGACAATGGCATAGCCAGGGTTGGGGAGTGCGGTACTACTGGATAAACGTACTGGTCAGACACCTTCCTTGTTAAACCTTATACGCTTCCGAAGGTACACCACAGCTTGCCGGCTAGTTTGGCAGGGATGTTTGATATCTTTGGGACGCAGATTTTGACAAACAAAAAGGGCTACGAGAATCTCGTAGCCCTTCGTTTTACTGGAGCCATCTATCGGAGTCGAACCGACGACCTATTGATTACGAAACCCGAAATATGACCTTTTTGGGCCATTTCAGACCCTTCCATTCTGTATCCATAGAGCATACATTCATTTGACAAATCAGTAATTTATGGCTATTTTTATAGTTAGGGCGTTTCAAATCTTTTCGTCCTAGCAGACAACATTATTACGGCGTTATTACGGCGCGGACTTCACGCTGTGATAAATCGAGGGGGTCATATGGCACGATCGAAAAGCACGATGTTTACCGATACCATGATTCGGAAGCTGAGGCCGGAAGATAAAAGGTATACCCGGTCCGAGGGGAATGGCTTCTCCCTTCGCGTCTGGCCCTCCGGGGTAAAGACCTGGCTGTACGTATTTGCCTTTGGTGAAAAACGCAGGGAGATGAACCTTGGGAGCTACCCCGAGGTTACCCTGGAAACCGCCAGGGGCAAGTTCGAGGAAGCCAGGAGAAAGTTAAGGAACGGCGTAGACCCCATGGCGGAAATGGAGAGCGAAGCAGAGGAACTCCGGGTCGCTCTCACCGTCGCCATGCTGGCCGACGAGTACATCGAAAAGTGGGCAATGCCGAACAAAAAATCATGGAAGGGGGACAAACGCCTACTCGATGTCGAGGTGGTCCCGAAGTGGGGCAAGCGCAAGGCAAAGGACGTGCGGCGCCGCGAGGTGGTCCTCCTGCTGGAGGGGATAACGGGGCAGCGTCCCGGAGAGGTGGTAACGATGCACTCCGGCGAGATTGACGGCCAATGGTGGACCATCGCGGACCCGAAAAACGGAATAGCCCACCGCGTCTTCTTGACGACCACCGCGCTGGACCTTATTGGCGGAAAGACCGGCTACATCTTCGAATCGCCGCGTACTGACAGGTCGACGGGGAAGCCCAAGCCGATGCACGTTAACGCTCTTGCCCATGCCCTCAGATTAAACCTTGAAGAACCCGGTGAAACCCAGGAACCCGAACCGCAAGCCGAAGGCGTCAAGGAGACGGATGGCTTGAGGCGCAAGTTGATTATGCCTTTCTGGTCACCTCACGACCTGCGGCGAACCATGGCTACCAAGCTTTCGGAGCTCGGGTTTTGGGATGAAATCATCGACGTGGTTCAGAATCACAAAAAGAGGGGCATCGTCAGGACTTACAACCGGAACAGGTACGACCGGGAAAAACAGGAGGCACTTGAGGCATGGGAGCGGAAGCTTCTGGGCATAATTGGAGAGAGGGACTCGGGCAATGTCATCGCTATTGCCGCAACCAGATGGAAGGGGAAGAGTGTGGAATAAAGGCCAATCAGTATGGCTGAGGGGGAGGTTGCCAACGGTTACTGTTCACAATCTAACAATTGTCTTAATTTTAACTTTTAATTTATCAATTTGCTGATAAAATTTACACCTCTGTCTTTTAATGCAGCACTTTCTGGTAGAGGGGGGTGGCAGCATGGGGCATCTATATTTTGGGGACAATCTGGAAATCCTTCGCGATCACATCCGTGACGAGAGCGTTGATCTCATTTACCTTGACCCCCCCTTCAACTCTAAGCGTGATTACAACCTCCTTTTTAAGACCCCGAAGGGCCACACTTCTGGTGCCTCAATTACTGCCTTTGAAGACAGTTGGCATTGGGGAGAACAGGCGGAGGAAGAATTCGACCAAATTTTGCACCAGTCAAACACTAACGTAGCAGAGATGATGCAAGCACTCCGGAAGTTTCTTGGCGAAAATGACATGATGGCCTATTTGGTCATGATGTGTAACCGGCTCCTAGAGCTTCAGCGCGTCATTAAACAAACTGGAGGGCTCTATCTTCACTGTGACCCCACCGCTAGCCATTACCTTAAAAGTAACCGTCAACCAGAGCCCATCTTGCCGGCCCCTCCCGATATCGCTAAACTGACCTCCTCAACAATGAGGAGGCTTTATGATGTTAACACCCAGTCAAGAATGGTCTGCCAAAATCACAGCCTGGCAGCAGAGCGGAATGCCTCTCGCCGGATGGTGCCGGGAGAATTCCGAAAACTATCACCGCTTCCTATACTGGCGCAAGCGATTGGCAGTACCTGATCCAGGAAGGTTCCTGGAACTCACTCTTCCTGCCGCGCCGATCTCCCTCGAATGCAACGGCGTCATTGTCCATATCTCCAAAGGATTCGATTCCGGGCTTCTTGCCGACATCCTGTCTGTGCTGAAGAGGGATTAAGCTATTGCGGCCCTCTGGCGTCCACCGCATCTTCCTCTACGATCAGTGCGTCGACATGCGAAAGAGCTTCGAAGGCTTGAGCCGGCTGATCGAGGTCTCGTACCCGGACAAACTGCTCACGGGTGCGCTCTTCCTTTTTCTCAACCGCCGAAGGAACCTCATCAAGATCCTGCATTGGGACGGCGACGGCTTTGTCATCTGGTACAAGCGCCTGGAACAGGGAACCTTCTCCGGCTGTTTCTCAGGTCATGACGAACTGTCGAGACAGCAGTTCACCATGCTGTTAGAGGGTGTCGTCCCCAGGCGGTTAAATAAGCGTTTTTCTCTTTCAAACTAGACAGTTAATGTTTTGAGAATAGCCCTTTTTGTGCTATATTTCGCCCATGTCCAACTGCCTTGAAAGCATAGTCGACACTCCCCGAATCCAAGAGGTTCTCCAGCAGAAGGACCAGCGCATTACTGCCCTGGAAGGGGAACTCTTCGTCCTTAAAGAGCAACTCGACTGGCTGAAAAAACAGATCTTCGGATCCAAAAGCGAACGGATCGTGGCGGACCTGGGCATCCAGCCGCTGCTGCCGGAGTTCGACCTAGGGACGACCTTCGTCCCAGCACCGCAGGAGGAGATCGCTTACAAGCGGAACAAGCCTGTCAAAAACCGCGGCTGCGATACCATCTCCTTCCCCGACGATCTCCCCGTCAAGGTTGTCGAACTCGACATTCCTGAGGAGGAAAAGATATGCCCGGAAACGGGTGAGCCCCTGGTGTGCATCGGCAGCGAAACCAGCAGGAAACTGGCCCGCAAGCCGGAACACTTCTACATCGTGCAATACGTTCGTCCCAAGTACGCCTCCAAGGCGCGTCCCGAGCTCGGGGTAAAATACAGTGGGCTCCCGGATGTGGTCATCCCCCGTTGCCCCGCCGATGAAAGCCTCTTGGCCTTCGTCTTGACCTCCAAGTTCGCCGACCACCTGCCGCTCTACCGCTTGGTGGAGATCTTCGAGCGCTCCAGAATCAAGATCAGCCGCCAGACCCTTTCGAACTGGGTGCTTACCCTCGGTTCGGCCCTCGCCCCCGTGTATGACGCCATGAAGGAGCGGGTCCTCGAGAGCGGAGTGGTGTTCGTGGACGAAACCCCGATCGATCTGCAGGTCAGAGGGAAAAGCCGCATGCAGGAAGCGTACATGTGGATCTATGTCGGCGGGGGCGGCGGCGATCCTCCCTACCGGTTCTTCGAGTTCTGTCTGAACCGAAACCACGAGCACCCGCTGAAAACCCTCAAGGAATACAAGGGGGTGTTCCACTCCGACAAATACGGAGCCTACGAGAAACTTGCGGCCAAAGAGGGCATCACCTGGTGTCCCTGCATAGCCCACGTGCGCCGTAAGTTCGTGGAGGCGGAAGGTGGCGACCCCGAGTTGCGCCGCCGCATCCTGCGCAAGATCCGTTACCTCTTCATGCTTGAGCGCGTGGCCTGGAACCGCGAGCCTGAGGAGCGCCTACGGATACGTCGCGAGATTGAGAAACCGATCCTGGACGAGCTGATGAGGATGGTGAAAGAGCGCCTTCTGGCCGGGGGGCTGCTGCCCAAATCCAACTTCGCGAAGGCTCTGAACTACTGTCACAGTCTGGCGCCCTACCTTCCGAACTATCTGGACAACGCCGATGCCCGCCTCGACAACAACGTGGCGGAGCGCGGCATCCGTCCGCTCACCATCGGCCGCAAGAACTGGCTGTTCGTAGGCAGCGAAGACGGCGGCAAGGCAAGCGCCACCATCCTCTCCCTGGTCCAGACCTGCCGCAACCTGGGCATCAATCCCCAGGAATACCTCGAAGACGTGCTGCGGCGCATCATGGGGCACCCCGCCAAGCAGATCCACAAACTCCTTCCAGACAACTGGCTTGCCGCCAGGCAGAATACCCAATAGCTAACTCAGACTCAAGATGGGGCTGGGTTGACGGTTACCCTTAAAATTGTTCTTGATGGTATTTTTGGAAAAGAAAACTTCAAAAATGAAATAACATGGAAAAGAAGTCATGCGCATTCAGATAGCACGCAAGGGGCTAAGCATTTTGGTCGTGTGACTGATTCAATTTTATTCTATAGTAAGACAAAAAATAATTACTGGAATGTACAGTATCTTCCATATACTGATCAATATTTAAATAGAGATTATCGCAGAATCGATGAAAATGGGAGGCGCTACCGGCTGGGTGACATTCAAGGACCAGGGGGGGCAGAAAAGGGTAATCCATTTTATGAGATAATGGGTGTATCTAAATATTGGCGGTATTCCAAAGATAAAATGGATGAGCTGATCAGCCAAGGTCGAATCATTCAAACTCGGCCAGGAGCGGTTCCTCAATACAAAAGGTATCTTGATGAAATGCCAGGTGTGCCATTACAGAACCTCTGGGACGACATGCCATGCGTCAATAACCGCTCAAAAGAGTTTCTTGGCTATCCCACTCAGAAGCCGCTTGCTTTACTTGAACGCATCATAAAAGCATCCTGCCCCCCTGATGGACTCATCTTGGACCCGTTCTGCGGCTGTGGCACTGCAATCCACGCCGCCGAAAAGCTGGGGAGACAATGGATCGGCATCGACATTACCCACTTGGCCATTTCTGTCATTGAAGAGCGCCTAAAGACACACTTCCCCGATATTCAATTCAAAACTCATGGTACTCCGAAAGATTTTGAAAGTGCACAGGAACTTGCGAGGCGGGACAAGTATGAATTCCAATGGTGGGTATGTCATCTAATCGGTGCGCAGCCTTATCAGAATAAGAAGAAAGGAGCTGATAGCGGAATAGACGGGCTTATCTATTTTACCGATGTAGGATCAGGTCATAAAAAAATTATAGTATCAGTAAAGGGCGGAGAAAATGTGAGCGTCGCGATGATTCGGGACCTCGGGCATGTGGTGACACGAGAAAATGCTGCCATCGGGTTGTTCGTTACCCTTACCCCTCCGACACGCCCCATGAGAGAGGAGGCAGCAAAGGCAGGGTTTTATGCCCCTCCTTTTGTTGGCGCAAAGTTCCCAAAAATTCAGATCCTTACGATAGAAGGCCTTTTGAAGCAGACAGAACAGCCTTCCTACCCCTCCCTCGCAAGAGGAGGTATCAAGCCCAAGAACCTCAAGGGTCAGGCTGGGAAACAGATGTCGTTTTTGCTGCCTTATGAAGGGAAAAAAACCGACAGCACAAATGTTGCTGATCTGAACATAGAAACACCTGCCATGCAAAAACGACGGGTTAATGAAGCAAACCCTGTGGCGCTTTAATCGTTGCAGTATACCCGACGCTAGGCTGGCCGGCCCGACCTTGCCGGGTGGATGGGACGCCTTCTTTCATCGACTTTCGTCAACTATGCACTGGTCCCGGCTTGTGTCACAAATCTTCAATCCACTTCTGCAAGCTTATTCAACTCTGATTTAGCTTCGGCAGGCTTCCTGAGACACAATTGACTTCATCTTACGTCCGCATATCCCTCTCTCACCAACTTCACAAAACCAACCGCTTGCTCAGCGAACTTCTCCCCCCGCCTCCATTTTAAATCACTGGAAAGGCTTGCTCAGCGGGAAACCGGTGCGGGAGCCGGTGTCTTCCAACCCTTGGCTTCGTAGATAGTTTCCAACTTTTTAAGCCTGACCCCATTGCCCCTTGACCTTTAACTATTGGTTAGTCGGCATAGTTCTAAAATAAACAAGCAATTCGTCCACATTAACTTTATCAATACTAGAAAAAGTGAAATATACATTATATAGTTCATCATAACTCGCCCAATCAATCAGTGGGTATTCTGTTCCGTAAAACAAAGTTTTTTTAATATCATCACGATATTTGCTTAGGGGGTAGGTGATTTTATTTGTTAGATTTGAGGTAGTTTCTACTTGAGCATATTCAATACCATATCTTCCAATTACATCGAGCAGAGTCAAGGCCCCTTTCTCGAAATTGAAGATAAAGTAGTATTTGACATACTTAGAATCACTAGTATTAGCACTAATACCAGCAGTAAAGCCAGTAATACCATTCCAAACAGGAGTAAGCTTCAATCGTATTACATTATTCTTATCCTCGTATTTGCTCTCAAAATAATTAGACAGGTCAATCAGTTCTTTATCTGTATGCTTACCCTTGCCAATATATGCCTCACATAATAGAATCTGAGTAACCATGCACAGGTTTTCTTTGTTTGTTTTTCCGGACATTGCAATAAACGGTATGGCCCCTTCCCATAATTTTGTGTCTATTGCTAGTGCCGAAGAATCCCCAAAAAAGCCAATTAACAAAAAACATATAATGCAATACATGAGTTTTACCATTATTTCTCCTTTACGGATTCTTCCTTCCCCCGCTTATCCTGCTTACGTGTCCCAAGGTCCCAAGGTAACGCCCCAGCGTTTCAAGTTAGGGGTAGAGAGGCGTATAAAAATATAAGATTCTCTCTTGCTACCTCGTCCTAACTACAAGAGACCTGTAATCTTATACGCGTCCTTCTTGTCCCACTGGAACCGCTGCTCGGGCAGATTTAGATTCAACTTAGAGATGCAGCAAGAGTGTGTGGGCCGTTTACCACAAGACAATCCAATAATTCGTAAAATGAAACATCTACACTCCATCTACCCAGTGCATAGCCACTGACTTGTCCAACCGGAAACAAAAACGTGAAACGGTCGCCGCTAACAGTAAATCTTCGGAAATTTTTAGCGTCCGCACCTGCACCTCGTTCAAATGATTCAAGCTGAGAACCACTCAGGACTTCTCCAGTCCTTTGCCAATATTCCTTTGATAACTCGTGCAAGCAGAGCTCACTAATTCGTTCAATTGCCTTTCGTGAATCAGAAAAGAAGTCAAACAGATCAAGGCTAATTAGCCGGTCTAAGAACTGAAAATTGTAGGTAGCGGAATAGTAATTTGGATGAGCAGCTCCAGCACCATACCACCCCACATCGAATGTGATGCTGAGAAAGTTTTGGGTCGCGTGCACGATGTCAAAATTTTCCCAATGCCCATTCATTGCAGCCGGTCCTTCTTTTGTCTTGAACACGTCCGGTTGCTGATCCCATGGTTTCTGCCTAGAAACAATTAACGCTTCAAAAGCTTTGCCCGCAAAAAAACCAGACAGTTCTTTGGCTATATCCGATCTTGAACCTGACTGGAATTTAGGGTATTCGATTCCAATATTGTGACCCGGCAAAGCTTTCCAGTTTTCCTCTAATTTCTCGGTAAGCACATTGAAAGGTCCGGCAATGACCCCATGTTCCAACTCAATGGATTGCTGTTTAGATGCAAGTTTAAGCGCGGCCCTCACCTGATCCCACGCACCTGTAATACTAAGATCCATGTATTGCAAACGTGCTGATATATGGCTCGGCACCTCGCATGGTTCGAGTAATAGTGGGATAACGTAGATATCTGTTGGCTGTTTTTGGCGGAGACGGTTAATCGCATCATTTGCCTCCCTCTGAACAAAACCGCGCTTGGACACGCTACGCTTACTGAGAAGCAAAATTACAAGATTGGCATCGCTGAGCGCGCGGTCGATTTCAGCTTCCCAATTTTGGCCAGGAAGAATCTCCTTAAAATCTATCCATGGCGCCGTACCCTCTTTCTCAAACAACTCGTAGTAGCGCTCTGCAGCCTCACGGTCCTCTTTGGCATAGCTAATAAACACCTTTAACGCCATGTTCCATCTCCATTTTGAGCCAGGGAAGTTCATTTGCGGCCAGGCTTAGAAATGTCTTAAATTCAAGTGCTCTCCGATAATATTATCCGACTCACCCCATTTCAATTTATGACGTAACATGCTCCCATACCTACACTCGCATACCAACCTACGGCAGTGTGGCTAAGCTCTACGTACTGGAACCTTTTCATTCATACCGTCAACTTCAAGGATATACTGACCTCTGTCGTCCCATATTCTTGCCCTTGGTCTATAGCTATAGTGGTAGCTGTACCTATAACTGATAAGTTCCCATTTGGTGCCATTCTCAAGTTCATACTTTTTGTCCCCATGCCAGCCTTCAAAATCATCGGAGATTAGCGAGTCATATACGAGATGCATGATGTTTGATCTCCCACATATTGTCCAACAAACTATTAGGTAGAAGTGCGTTATATCTATCAACAGATACGTGTATCTACCACTATATAGAGCATCTACCGGTAGACACCCGAGTCCTGAGCAGAGTTTTCATGAGGTTTCTCCCCGGCGGATCTTAACGGCAAAATACCATAGCCAGTGAATGTGCATCAATGTAAATCTGCTTACCCAGCGCTATACATATGCCCACATTCCGTTAGCCCGCCGTCTGGCATTTACAATCCAGTATGTTAATATTTACTAATGTTTTGGGCGATCCAGCTGCGGCTGATGACAGATCCTGCCGCCAATTTCGAGGAGGCCGCCATGTTGTCCCTTTCTCCAGCGATGACCGCGGGCCAGGCGGGCGGATACTTCTCGCGTGAGGACTACTACCTGAGGGAGGCCGAGCTGGCGGACAACTCGCGCTGGTGCGGGGAAGGCGCCCGGGCGCTGGGGCTGGAGGGGCCGGTCCAGGAAGAGGACTTCAGGGCGCTGTGCCGCGGTGAGACTCCCGGCGGGGAGCGTCTCGTCGGGTTCAAGCAGACTCGCGACCCTGAGACGGGAGCCCTGATCGAAACCCATCGCGCCGGCAACGACTGCACCTTCTCGCCCCCGAAGTCGGTATCTGTGGCCTACGCGTGCGGCGTCGACGCGGTCAAGGAGGCGCACGACGCCGCCGTGCTCTCGGTGGCGCGGCACCTGGAGGAGCACCACTGTTTTTTCCGGACCCCCGAGGGGCTTAAGGCCGGCAAGCTGGTGGCCGCCAAGTTCGACCACGCCACCTCCCGCAACATCGACCCGCAGCTGCACTCGCACTTCTTCGTGCTGAACCTGGTGCAGACCCCGGAAGGCGAGTGGCGGGCCAACGAGCCCAGGGGGATCTACCAGGAGGTGAAAACCCTGGGGCTCCTGTACCGCTTGGAACTCGTGAGAGAACTTGAGGCGCGCGGCTTCGGTATCTATATGGTGGACCGTTCCCAGATGACCTTCGAGCTCAAGGGGATCAGTCTGGGGCTTATCGAGCACTTCTCTACCCGGCGGGCCGAAATCGAGGCCCAGGTGGCCAACTGGCAGGAGGAGGGTAGGTTCGCTGGGGTTCCGCACGGCCGGCTCTACGAGATGGCGGCCCTGGAGACCCGGGATCCGAAGCACGCCATCAGCAGGGAGGAGGTGGCCAGGATCTTCGAGCGAGGGTTCGAGGCCTGCGGCACAACTCCCTTGGAGGTGAAACGGGGACTGGAGCTCTCCCTGGCGCCTTCCCTTACTATGCCGGGGCCGGAGCTTTCGGCAGTCGAGTCAGTGCAACTCGCCTCCCGCGAGCTTACCGAGCACGAGGCGGTGTTCAAAAGGGAGCGTCTTTTGGACCTTGCCGCGCGGATCTCCGGGCCGCGTCCCGGCCTGGGTGAGCTGGACGCCGCCATCGACCGGGTTGCCCCAGGCCTCGTCAGGATCGGCACGGACCTCAGGGGACGGGAGCATTTCACCACCGGCGCCATGCTGGAGCTGGAGGCCGGCAACCTGGAGCGGGTGCGGGAAATAGCCGCCATCCCGTTCCAAAGCCTCGCCCTTCGGGAGGAGGTCGAAGCGTTCCGGGAGCGCCTGGCCTTGGAGGGCGTCCGGCCGACGGCCGGACAGTGGAGGGAGTTTTTGGGCGAGGTGACCGGAGGCAGCTCCTTTCTCCTTACCGTCGGGGACCCGGGTGTCGCCAAGACCAGGACGCTCGGCATCATCGAGCGCTTCAACGACGAGGCGTTGAGACCCGGCAGGAGGGCCCCCTGCACCATAAATCTCGCCTACACCGGAAAGGCCGCCCGGGAGATGAGCCTCGCGACCGGCG
>Ga0364881_10507_pt1 | contig 20199 bp, 16 predicted proteins | sample ExccelJu500001D4_5_FD_206923 | JGI IMG/M metagenome (GOLD analysis project Ga0364881, IMG submission 206923) | Enriched cells from Trout Bog Lake Hypolimnion, Wisconsin, USA - BchlTB.July30.5000.01.D4 | ecosystem: Environmental > Aquatic > Freshwater > Lake > Hypolimnion/Profundal zone | place...
CAAAATACCGATTATCTTCATTAGTGGTGAAAGTACTGATCAGCAAATCGTTCGCGCCTTCAGGGATGGGGCTTTTGATTTTCTATTGAAGCCCTTTAGTGTTGAAGTTTTCCTGAGCACTATCAATAGAGCTCTTGAGTTCGATGCTTCAGAAAACCAGAAAAGAGATGATCAAAATATGGTTTCTGAAATTCTGAAAATCTTGACTCCGCGTGAACGTCAGGTTTTTGACCTATTGGCCAAGGGCTATAGCAATGGAGAGTTAGTGGAGGCCTTAGGGATAGCCATGCCTACAGTCAAACAGTATAAATTTGAAGTCATGCAAAAGCTGAAGCTTCGTTCAACCTCAGAATTGATTGCTTTAAATGGCTCATTAATTAGAGTCTGAAGTAAGTCTTTTAGATCATTGTGCTTAAACATTCTCAGAGCCAATCAATCCTACTTTTGTAGGGCATATTTCTGTAGGAGCTACTTCTGTAGGATTTTAAAGATTAGAAATTATTGAGAAGATCGGATTTATTAATCCACTACTCAGTAAATCATGAATCGAATCTACCGTCTTATTTGGAGCAACGATCGCCAGTGCTTTGTTACTGCATCTGAAATTTCTAAATCTAGAGGCAAGGGAAGTTCAAATTCTCTGGTACAAAATTCCTTGGGTGACATTGAGACTAATGCTAGCGATCTCAATAAATCTATTGCAACCCTATTTCGACGCAAGATCATTCATGCGGCTTTAGGATTGTCTGTGGGACTATTCAATTTTTATAGTGGAAATGCGGTTGCAGATTGCGTTTCTTCCAGTGGCGATATGACTTGTGCTGGCTCGGTCGGCACTTCGAGCGACACATTCGGACTTGAGCTCTCCTCATCGGTTGGCACCCTTACTAACAATGACACAATCCTTGGCCCCCAAAGTGGTATCTTCAATCACGCGGGAAATACAATTACAACTTTTAATAATATCGGCACTCTTTCAAGTAATCGCGTGGCTCTTGAGAACTGGGGAAGTTTTGGCACCATTAACAATAGTGGAAGTATTACTATCGTAACCCCCTATTGGAATGGCGAAACATTGCTCGGTGTTTATCACAGCAGAGGTACTATTGGTTTATTTAACAACACTAGTACCGGAACTATTTCAGGAGTGCAAGTCGGCATTCAAAATTCCGTGGGCGGTACTATTACAGAACTTAGAAATTCGGGTTCAATTACAGCTAGCTCTACGGCCATTCAAAATGACGCGGGGACGACCATTACCACTATTAACAATAGTGGATCGTTAACCGGAGGGTCATCTGGAAGAGGTATCGATAATAGTGGTTCGATTGGAACTCTTAACAATAACTCAAGCGCAACTATATCTTCTGGTGGGTGGGGGGTCTACAATAGTGGCACTATCACCACTGTTAATAATAGTGGATCGATAGTCGGTGGTCTATCCAGTTCTGGCTGGGGTATTCAAAATTATGGCACTATTGGAACTCTTACAAATTCTAGTACTGGATTAATTAACGGTTACTATCTTGCGCTTGAGAACTTTGGATCCATTACAAGCATTGACAATTCTGGCAGCATGATTGGCGTCAATCAGGGAATTTTTAATCAGCGTGGCACGACAATAAATAGCATTACAAATAATGCTGGTGGCGTGATCTCAGGCTTTGACAGCATTATTAATATTGGAACCATAGGCTCTATTAGCAATAGCGGTAGCATCTCAGGTGGCGATCGCGGTGCAATTTACAACCAGCAAGGCGGAACCATAGGTAGCAATGACAATATTGGCGTCACCAATACCAGTACCGGAATCATTAGCGGCACTATTGGTATTGGAAATGATTCAACAATGAATGGCATAGCCAATAGTGGAGCCATTACTGGTAGCAGTATGGCGATTAAAAATGGCGGAACACTCACGACCATTAACAATAGTGGTTCATTGATTGGTGGACTTACTGATGCAGGCGGTAAGGGTGTCGAAAATAATGGCACTATTGGCACTCTTAACAACAATGGTGGGGGGTTAATGAAGGGCTTCTGGAGTGGTCTTGGAAATAATGGATCCATAACGACTATTAACAATTCCGGCACAATGATTGGAACCTTTCAAGGAATTGAAAATACTACAGCCAGCATAGGTGTAATTACAAATAATGCTGGCGGTATTCTTACGGCTACAAATACAGACCATCCAGATTGGGGAGGTGCTGGTATTTGGAGCTATGCAAGCATTAATGCCATATCAAATAGCGGCACCATAGGAAGTATTTCCGGCGGCACTTCATCCTTGACTGGTATTTGGAATTACGGATCAGGCGCTTCAATTGGTAGCTCATCAGATAGTACAAGCGGTATTACAAATAATGTAGACGGCACTATTTCGGGCACTGAGAATGGTATCCGTAACACCGACGGCAGCGACTATACCGGGGGTGGATCAATCTACAGAATCAGTAATGCTGGCACTATTTCAGGTGGTAATGTTGGAATCAATAATGGCGGAACAATTACCTCCATCGCTAATACAGGATCAATATCTGGCTCGGTTGCCGGCATCTACAATACTGGAACGATCACCACCATCAACAATACTGGATCAATATCCAGCTCAGCTTCCAGCATCTACAACACCGGAACAATCACATCAATTACCAATAGTGGGTCTGGGTCAATTCCCTCCATCATTAATAGTGGATCAATTGGGACTTATTCCGGCATCCTTCCTTCAAGCTACAGCATCTTGATTAATGGTGTAAACCCGGGACAGTATGGTCAGATTGGTTTTGGTACAGTTTCTGGCACTATGAGTTTTGGAATTTCAAGTAGCTCAACAATTACTGAATACACCTACATAAATGTCTTGTCAGGTATAGCTGCTGCTAGATTGGCCTCAGTATCCGGATCTGTTACTGGCACTAACTACATGTGGCAATTGACAAGAGATGGCAATAATTACGATTTAGTTGTTAGCACTGGCATTTCTAGTATTAGCTCTAATCAGACAATTTCAGCTAGCGCATTATCCGGAAGTAACGCAGTTGCATTGACTGGTGGCATTCTCACAGCCTCAGCTTCAAGTGCTTCTATTGTCAATCCACTAACCATCAATGCGCCTAGCGTTATTGATCAAAATGGCCTTACTACTACTATTGCTGGTGCCATCACCGGTACAAATAAACTTTCTATCAGCAACTCTTCTGGGACGAGTGGAGTTATAGTTCTGGCCGCTGACAATTCTGGCTTTTCAGGCGGACTAAGTATTGGTACGGGCGCCAATGTTCAGGTGAACGCGGCCACAGCTCTGGGCACTGGAAATCTTGAGTTAATTGGTAGCTCGACGGTTCCAGCAACCTTAACAACTACAGCTAATATGACAATTAGCAACTCGATTGCCGTCTCTGGCGACCCGGTATTTAATGTAGCGTCTGGCACCACTACCACTATCTCTAGTCCCATAACTGATGGCTCATCTGTTGGCGATGTTGTAGTTTCTGGTGGTGGCACTTTAGCCTTAACTGCAGTAAACACCTATAAAGGCGCAACTACAGTTAATAATGGCTCTACCTTGGCATTAACTGGCTCGGGATCTGTTGCTGCCTCAAGTGGAGTTGTCGATAACGGCGTCTTGGACATTTCAGGTACTTCAGCTGGTACCAGTGTTAAAGCAATTTCGGGATCTGGTGCAGTTGTTTTAGGAAATCAAAATTTAACTGTGTCTAATGCATCTGGCAACTTATCAGGTGTGATCTCAGGCGCTGGCAATCTTAATATTAGCGGTGGTACACAAACACTCTCTGGAGTCAACACCTATACTGGTACTACCAGCATTAGTTCGGGTTCTACCTTGGCATTAACTGGCTCAGGATCTGTTGCCGCCTCAAGTGGAGTTATCGATAACGGCGCCTTTGACATTTCAGGTACTTCAGCTGGTACCAGTGTTCAAGCTATTTCGGGTTCTGGCACTACCAATCTTGGCTCTCAAAACCTCGCGATCACCAATGCCTCGGGTAACTTAGCAGGCGCTGTAGCAGGTACCGGTTCAATCAATATCACCGGTGGTAATCAAACTCTGTCTGGTAACAACTCTGGCTTTACTGGCGGAGTACAAGTGCAATCTGGCGCTGCACTCACCATTCCTGCTGCTAGCGCCCTAGGTACAGGCTCATTGGCTTTGGTAGGTAGCAGCTCTGTTCCGGCCACTTTAAATGTCACTGGCACCACAACCATTGCTAACAACATCACCGTCGCAGGTGACCCTGTCTTTAACATTGGCACTGGCACAACCACTACGGTCTCTTCCCCAATTACCAATGGCGGTATCGCTGGTGATGTGGTCGTCGCTGGGGGTGGTACCTTAAATCTCGCTGCTGCAAATACGTACGCTGGCTTAACCGCAATTGGTGCAGGCTCTACCTTGGCATTAACTGGCAACGGTTCAATCACACCATCTGTTTCCGTAACCAACAACGGTAACTTTAATGTTTCAGGTAAGGCTGGCAATGTGGCCCTCGGCGGCTCCTTTACCCAAACGTCAACAGGCAATCTGTTGATGAACATCTCGCCCACCAATAATCAGCAAATCAATGTCACTGGCGCTGCCACATTGGCTGGTGGCTTATCTTTGAATGCCACTGCAGGAACTTATGCTGCTGGTAAGTACACCTTGCTCACTGCAAACGGTGTGACTGGAACCTTTGGAACTTTTGCATCCAATCTATCTTCATATACCCGCCTGGGCTACGCCCTTGGCTACGATGCCAACGATGTGTATCTTTACCTTACTCCAAACGTAGCTGATACCCAGCAATCATTAGTCAACAACGCTTCTGCCTTGCAAAACATCTACACTTTACAAAACACCGTATTGGCCAATAGCTTCTCTTATGACTGTAATTTGTTTGGTGAGAATGATGTGTGCGTCTCAGCAGGTGGCCGTAATACTGCTGTCTCAGCAGCCAATGGCTTAAATAACACCAGCGCCTTGCTGATTGCTTCTTATCGTTTGGATGAGAACAACTCTCGTGTGGGTGCTTATGCTGACCAGAACTTGTCTATGAACCAAGCTGGCAATACCGTGAACTTGGGTAACAACACCCCATTGATGGGACTCTTTGCTGCTTGGAACGAAAATGCCGATGGCACCGGTGCTGAAGTTAAAGCTGGTATCGCCTATGGTCAAAAAAATGCCACAGTCACTCGTCAAGTAGTGAATACTTCTGAACCTGGTACTGGCTCATCCCAGTTAAATAGCCAAGGCGCTCAAATCACGGCCAAATATGGTTTTGCCCTAGATAAGCAAATCATCTTCTCTCCATACATTGGTATGCGTTATACCCAAAATAATATGGGTGGCTACACTGAGGCTACTAGTGCATCAGTGACTTCACCATTAACTTATGCAGCCCTTAATACCAATGCTACAACTGCGCTAGCTGGAATAGGGGCAAGCTACCACTTTATCCCTGAGGCTACTTTATTTGCCAGCGCCGGTGTTGAAACCGATACCAATACCGCAAATGGCACTTACTCTGCTGCAGGTCTTGCTGGACTTACTCCAATCAACTTCAATGCCAATCCAGTCAAAACCAGACCTACAGCCATGTTAGGCGCTTCCTATGATGTTGAAAAGAACCAAAGAATTGGCATTACCGGTATCTATCGTCAAGAAGCCTTCCAAGCAGTTTCAACAACCAGTGTGATGGCTACTTATACAGTAGGCTTTTAAACAATAATCATCGAATCAAATAGGAAACCCGCTTCGGCGGGTTTTTTGTTGCCAGTGAATCACTCTTATGGGTCGTTAGCAGTTATTGCGGAGGTAGTGTCCGCCTATAATGCAATCTAAAGCGAACTAGAGGAGTCTAAGCTCGTATATTTCAGGGTTAGGTCTTCCTCTCCCCCAATGATCAATTGAAATAAGCCTAAATGGCCTAGGTGGTATCGATAGTACACAATACGTTAAGGCAAACTCAAGTGCGTCAATTAAATAAACTACTCTGATTCACTAAGGCCGCATGCCAATAAGAGTTCTTCGTGCCCTAATGTTATTGATGGCCAGCATTTTTTTAGTGGCATGCTCGACGACAAAATCAGATTCATCGACCGTTGTACATGTTCCTAATGATGCTTGGTGGAATCAGCTTGCGGATGCAAAAACTGGGAGTGATCCCCAAAAAAATGTAGCAACTGTACGCAAGAGACTGGCGGCAGTTAGTCCCATTCCATTTAGTATTGCTTTCTCAGAGAGTAAGGAAATCAATGCATTTGCAAGCTTGCAGAACGGTCAAAATTTGATTGTTTTGACAAATGGATTTATTTTGCAATTCGGTAATGATCCAGATGTTTTAGCTACTGTGTTGGGGCATGAATTAGGGCACCACCAATTAGGACACACCCAGCCCGATTATGGCAATAATCGCGATATTGGTATTACTGCTGCAAGCCAAGCTCTGGGTATGCTTTCTAGTTATTTCATCCCGTTTAGCGGCTTGCTGGTAGGTAATGCAGTTAAAACGGCGGGCCTGACATATAACCGCGATGATGAGCGAGATGCGGATGCCTTTGGAATGAAGTTGGCCTTGGCAGCTGGATATTCTCCTTGTGGAAGCTATCGCTTTGCCGCGAAGATGAAAGAGTTGGGGCAAGGTCCGGCCTTCACTTTTCTCTCAACCCATCCGGGTAATGATGAGCGTTTGGAGAACTCAGAAAACTTTAGTGTGACTAGCAATGGCATGGGCTGCAGTAGTCTGCAATAATTGCACTCTCGTCGCTACCATTCATTCAATTGCAATGGAATGGTGGATATTTAAAGATCCCCGCACATTGTGGGGATTTTTATTTCTGGAGCATTTTGAGCCCATCATATTAAGGAGCGTTTTAGTTGCAATCGAGTCACCAAGTCCTTCATGATGTGTTTGGGTTTGATCAATTCCGGGGTGTACAAGAGTCGATTATTCAGCATGTCGTAGCCGGTGGAGATGCGCTGGTGCTAATGCCTACGGGCGCTGGCAAGTCCTTGTGCTATCAAATCCCCGCACTTGTAAGGCGTGGCGTTGGGGTTGTAGTTTCGCCCTTAATTGCATTGATGCAAGATCAGGTTGATGCATTAACTCAACTTGGTGTGAAGGCCTCCTTCCTCAATTCCAGTCTGGATACGGCCCAGTCGCAAAAAGTCATCAGTCAACTATTGGCTGGAGATCTGGACTTAATCTATGTCGCGCCTGAGCGTTTAATGAATCCTGGTTTTTTATCGATGCTTGATAGATTGAGTACGGGCCCTGGCATTGCTCTGTTCGCAATTGATGAAGCGCATTGCGTTTCTCAATGGGGGCATGATTTTCGTCCTGAATACCGTCAGCTAACAGTGTTACATGAGCGCTTTCCTAGGGTGCCTCGAATAGCTTTAACTGCCACTGCAGATGCGCCCACTAGAGCTGAAATCGTTGAGCGCCTCTCGCTTGAGTCTGCCGAGCAGTTTGTCTCTAGCTTTGATCGGCCTAATATTCGCTACCGTGTACTGCAAAAGCATAGTGCTAAACAGCAGTTAGAACATTTTTTAGATGCTGAACATGCCAATGACTCTGGAATTATTTATTGCTTATCTCGCCGCAGCGTAGAGGAGACTGCGCAATGGTTAAAAGACCGAGGTTGGGATGCCATGCCTTATCACGCCGGTTTAAGTGTAGAAACGCGTAGTGCCAATCAGAAGCGTTTCCTGCGTGAAGAGGGAGTCATTATGGTGGCTACAGTCGCTTTTGGTATGGGTATTGATAAACCCAATGTCCGTTTTGTGGCTCATCTTGATCTCCCGAAGAGCATGGAAGGTTACTACCAAGAGACCGGTAGGGCAGGGCGAGACGGCTTACCTGCAAATGCTTGGATGGCCTATGGCTTGGGAGATGTGGTGAGCCTACGTCAAATGGTCGATTCTGGTGAAGCCTCCGAAGAGCGTAAGCGTGTGGAGCGTCAAAAGTTAAATGCCTTGTTAGGGTATTGCGAATCAACTGCATGCCGCCATCAGGCAATCTTAAGATACTTTGGAGAGCAACATCCTGGGGGCTGCGGCAACTGCGATAACTGTCTTGAGCCAGTGATAAGCTGGAATGCCACGAAGGAAGTGCAAAAAGCCTTATCTTGCGTTTACCGAACCGGTCAGCGCTTTGGCGTCACCCACTTGATTGACGTATTACTCGGTAAAGTGACGCCTAGAGTGAAACAGTACTTTCATGAGCAAGTAAGCACATTCGGTATTGGCGCTGAACTCAATCAAGCGCAGTGGGGTAGCGTCTATCGGCAATTAGTGGCAGGCGGTTATCTAGACGCAGACATTGCCCTACATGGCGGCTTAAAGTTAGTTGATCATATTGCCCTGCCAGTATTGCGGGGTGAGCAAGAGGTTTGGTTGCGCAAAGAAACTGGCTACTCCAAGAATAAGGCGAATCAATCCGTTACAGGCAAAAGATCCACACATCCCTTTAATAATATTGCCGATGAAACCCTTTGGGAGGCGCTCAAGGCAAAGCGTACCGAATTGGCGCGAGAACAAGAGGTTCCGCCTTATGTGATTTTTCATGACAGTACTCTGCAAGAAATGGTTAGAAGCGCGCCTACGAGCGTAGAGCAATTTAGCCGTATCGGTGGCGTAGGGCAGGCTAAGTTAGAGCGTTACGGAAGACACTTTATCGAAGTTATCTTAGTCAATAAAAAGCAGACTCCTAATAAATGAGAATTCATCGACGATTTATTCAGTTTTGATGCTAGATTTGGCTTATTTCTAGCGCTCCATAAAACCAACATTGCGCCTCTACTTGCTTCCAGCCCAAAGAGGTGAGGCCCTCATGCATGGAGTCTTCATACATCTTGAGCATTAACTCTTGTTCGCCTTGGGCAATATTTTCACTAAAGCTATATTTGGCATAGGCATCATGTAATGAGCCATCAAATGGATCAAATGCTAGGTTTACATCAATGCCCAGGGTGGGGTTGTAAGACTCTGGAAGTTTGGGTTCTTTATTCACCAAGACATAGCCTGAGCTCCAGCTTAGTTCAACTGTGAGGGTCTTATCGGATTGCCGCCAAACTTCAATTTCTACAATTGGGTTTGGTTTGATGGCGGCAATCTTATAGACCATCTCAGTAAGCCGTATTCATTAACCAAGCATCGATAAATCGCGTACCGCACCCTTATCAGCAGAAGTTGCCAATAAGGCATAGGCCTTGAGGGCTGCAGAAACCTGGCGCGGACGTGGCTGGGCTGGCTTCCAGCCTAGAGCATCTTGTTCAGTTCGGCGCTTGGCTAGCTCCTCATCGCTCAGCAATACATTGATGCTGCGGTTGGGAATATCAATGCGAATACGATCACCATTTCTGACTAGGCCAATAGCGCCACCCGATGCCGCCTCAGGAGAGCAGTGACCAATGGATAAACCAGATGTACCGCCAGAGAAGCGACCATCTGTTAATAGGGCGCAAGCTTTACCAAGTCCCTTGGATTTAATGTAGCTGGTAGGGTAGAGCATCTCTTGCATGCCTGGGCCACCTTTAGGGCCTTCATAGCGCACCACCACAATATCACCCGCTTTCACTAGGTCACCCAGGATATGCTCAACCGCTTCATCTTGAGACTCTACTACATGACCAGGGCCTTCAAAAACTAGGAGGCTATCATCTACGCCCGCTGTTTTTACGACACAGCCATCGAGTGCAATATTGCCTTTCAAGACTGCTAGACCGCCTTGGGTGCTAAAAGCATTTTCAAAAGAACGAATACAGCCCTCTTTACGATCTATATCCAGGCTTGGCCAGCGAGTATCTTGACTAAAAGCTGTTTGCGTTGGGATACCAGCAGGACCTGCTTTATAAAAAGTTTGCACTGCTTCGCTGGGATTACGGGCAATATCCCACTCGTCGAGCACTTCTTTCATGGTCTTGCCAAGTACGGTGCCCAATTCAGTATGAATGCGGCCAGCGCGATCAAGCTCACCTAAGATACCCATAATTCCGCCAGCACGGTGAACGTCTTCAATGTGATATTTGTTGGTATTTGGAGCTACTTTGCACAGCTGCGGCACAACTTTAGAAATACGATCAATGTCGGCTAACGTGAAATCTAATTGAGCTTCCTGGGCAATGGCCAAGATATGCAAAATGGTATTAGTCGAGCCACCCATGGCGATATCGAGCGCCATGGCATTTTCAAAAGCCTTGACACCCATCGAGCGCGGTAATACTGAAGTATCTTCTTGCTCGTAATAGCGCTTGCAAAGATCCACAATCACATGACCGGCTTGTTTAAAGAGTTTTTCACGATCGGCATGGGTTGCTAACATCGTGCCATTACCAGGTAAAGACAGGCCAAGCGCCTCCGTTAAGCAGTTCATCGAATTAGCGGTGAACATGCCTGAGCAAGAGCCGCAAGTGGGGCAAGCAGAACGTTCAATCTCCGCTAAATCAGCATCACTAATTTTGTCATCAGCAGCCATCACCATCGCATCGATGAGGTCCAGCTTTTTAAATTCCATTGCATGAGTTTGGGGATTAGCTAAGCGCACCTTGCCTGCTTCCATTGGGCCACCAGAAACAAAGATCACTGGAATGTTCAGGCGCATTGCAGCCATGAGCATTCCAGGAGTGATCTTGTCGCAATTAGAAATGCATACCATCGCATCAGCGCAGTGGGCATTGACCATATATTCCACTGAGTCTGCAATCAAGTCACGGCTTGGGAGAGAGTAGAGCATGCCATCATGGCCCATAGCAATGCCGTCGTCTACCGCAATAGTGTTGAATTCTTTTGCTACACCACCGGCGGCTTCAATTTCACGAGCAACTAATTGACCTAAATCTTTAAGATGAACATGGCCTGGTACAAATTGCGTGAAGGAGTTGACTACTGCAATGATTGGTTTGGAGAAGTCGTCATCTTTCATCCCAGTGGCGCGCCACAAAGAGCGGGCACCCGCCATATTGCGGCCAGCAGTTGAGGTTTTTGAACGGTAAGCAGGCATGTCTAAAGCTCCGGTGTAAATAGTAAAAATGGTCTTTTATTATCGCCCAGACCCCAAGGGGCCGCTGAGGGCGGGGCGGCTTTATTTGAGGTTGTTTAAAACAATCTGCAGCACTTGTAGCAGCACCAATAAAACCACCGGGGAAAGGTCCCAGGCCCCCGAATTGGGGAGGCGGCGGCGAATTGGCGCCAGTACAGGCTCAACTAAGATCCCTAAAATGATCTGCATTTGTGAGCCAGGCCCTACCCAGGAGAGTAGAACACTAGCAAAAACGAGCCCAATCAGGCCAGATAGAGTCATCTGCAGAAGGTCCAGCAAAGAAAATATCAGCAGCGGCAGCACTTCAAGAGGAATGCTAATGAGAGTTGCAACGGCAATGGCCTTGAGTAAGACAACGATGTAAGCTGCCAATAGGCTGGCGCTATCTAAGCGTCCAACACTTGGGGTGACTTTCCGCAAGGGCAGAACCAGCCAATTGGTAATTGGTAGGAGATAGGTGGCAAGCGATTTGCCTTGACCGATTCCGAGATTAAAACCGAGCCATTGCAAGTAACAGCGGAGTATGCAGGCGCCCGCCACTACGCTAACAGTAGTTTGTAATAGGAAGTTAAGGATCTGAAAAATCATTTAGGCATTCTGTTGTTGGGTTTGTCGGGCTATATTGACTTTGTGGTCAGGCAATCATTGGTGTTTAGCATCGCTAGGGCACTGCGCCAAAGAAAACAGTGAAGCAGATGACATGATCCTATCTAAAGGCATCTTGACCAATGAGGCCGCCAAGACAATCATTTCCATCTGGCACAAACCTAAGCCTGACTCAAATTTGGTGTTATTTTTCATATGCTCTTCATTGTATTGGAGAGCCCACAGGGTAAGATGCAAGAATAAAATAATGACTATTTTAGGGGGTTTAATGCGTTTTTATCACTTCATATTGATTGGATTTTCAGTGCAAACTCTATTGGCTTGCAGTACGCCAGTCAGTGATTTTGGTGTGTATCGTCAATCTGATGGCACTGTAGGGGTGCATGCTCCTAAAGGCGCAACTGATACGGAGGCGCATGAGGCCGCATTATTGGAGTGTAAAAAACTAGGAAAAAGGGCTGCAACGATCGTTACAGCCCACCCTACATCGAATGATCGATTTCCAAATACTTACATCTACAACTGCATTTATTAAGACTTAGCTTAAAAGCCATTTCTTAATAGACTTATTGACGCACATTGCATCGATCGCTAGGCCAAAAAATTCAGAGCCATTAGTGATCATGCTCTCAATAGCCTCTACTTTTCCGGATTTGATACCGCGTAAGTAAGTTGCTGCGCGGTAGCGTAAGAAATGCTCTGTTTCACCTTCTTCATTTTCGGTAGAGCAGATCTCCAAGCTACCGTAGCGAGTTTCAGGGTTGATATTGAGAATCGATAAGCCTAGTGCACCAATTAATTTCTCAGGCACTGGGATCGGAACGTAAGAGTAGAGGGAGATCATCATTTCATCTTCATCGACTTCGATGATGTGATCTACGTCAAAAACGTCTTTTTCGGTTAATTCAGTTTCGCCTGAATCACCACCACCAAAGGTGGACTCAAACTGCAACATTGCTGTATTGCTGTCCTTAGAGATCTCAATCATGTCGGGATAGCCCAACAGACCTTTCCACCAGTACATCAACGAGAAGGTGCATGGCTTTACTTCTACCAAGCCTTTTTTAGTGGACTTTGCAAAGTACAAGCCATAAAACTCATCATCGGATTCTAGACCGTATTGATCTACCTTGAGGGCCTTGGTAGTGGCTTTAGGTGCAGTCTTCTTAGCCACTTTTTTAGCTGCTGGTTTCTTGGCGACCACTTTTTTTGTAACTGCTTTCTTAGCTGCAGGCTTTTTGGCGGCAACTTTTTTAGCAGTTGGTTTTTTTACTACCTTCTTCACCGCTTTTTTTGTCACCACTTTCTTAGCGACAACTTTTTTGGCAATTTTCTTTACAGGGGCTTTTTTCACCACCTTGGTAGCTACTTTCTTCTTTGCTGGTGACTTTTTCGTAGCCATGGTTAATTACCCTTCTTTTGCTAGTTAATATGCTTGAAACACAATCATATTACTGCACTTTCTATACTGTTTTCTAACTAATATGCGGGGGTTTTCCTGCAAATATCAAGCGCTCTTCATAACTTCCCTGTTATGCACTGCATTGACTATTGAATTTGATCTCGAACTTGCTACACTGAATCCAGGTAGTCGTGAATAACCCAAAATGGAAAAAAACTTATGTTCCCTGAATATCGCGAATTAATTACCAAATTAAAAACATCCGATCGCCATTTTTCGCATTTGTTCGATAAGCATAATGCGCTCGATGAAAAAATTATCAAGATGGAGGATCACAAAGAACCCAGTACTCCGGAAGAAATCGAGAACCTTAAAAAAGAGAAGTTACTACTTAAAGATCAGATTTATGCAATCTTAAAAAAGGCGAGCGCTTAGGCTTTTTTTAGAAAGCAGGCTTTAAGCAGCATATTTCCTGCTTCTGTTTTGCAATCCACTTCATGATCGCCAGAAACCAGGCGAATACCTTTGATTTTTGTTCCCACCTTCAGGGTGGTAGAGGAACCCTTTACCTTAAGGTCCTTAATTAAGGTAACGGTATCACCGTCAGCTAGTAAATTGCCATTAGCATCTTTTACGATCAAACCAGTTTCCACCTCTTCAGCTTGAGTGGCAATGGGCCACTCATGGCCACACTGAGCGCATACATAGTTAGAGCCATCGGGATAGCTCATATCCTCTTGGCAAGCAGGGCATATAGGGGGATTTGTGTTGATATTCATTTGTATAAAAAAAGGGGGGGGTGGTTTTTCTGTAATGATTCATTCCATTCTAGGCCAATCATCCTTTTTGGAGGGGCTGGGAGTTAGAATCTGATGAGTGATGAATAAAAAGGTCTCCATCCTTCTGGGCATGCTAGCGGCGGCGATATTGTTCATTGGCGCTGGAGTTTGGTACGCAAGTATTTTTGTTAATCCTGTTGCCCTGACTGCTCTGATTCAATCCTCTGTTAAAGAGGAAAGCGGCCGAGATGTCACTATTAGCGGCCCAGTGAGTTTGTCTATTTTTCCAGTTATTGGTGTAGTGGCCGAGCAAGTCTCTATAAGTAACCCTTCTTGGGCATCTCAATCTGAGATGGTCAAACTAAAACGGATCGATTTGGATATCAAGCTACTACCGTTATTGAAGCGGAACATCGAGATTGGCCATATCAAATTGAGTGGTCTAGACCTTTACCTGCAAACTCAAAAAGACGGCACTGGAAATTGGTTGCTGACACCAACTTCAGTGCACTCGAATACAAATTCAGGGCTTCCTAGCGATCAAGGCGATATGGGGGTGGGCACCCTCAATTCTCCTGAGGAAATCACTGTGACGGATGCCCGCATCCACTTTCAGAATGCCGGTGAAGCTGAGCAGGTTTATGAAATCCCCAAGCTTTCCCTGGTTCGCAGTTGGGATAAAACAGACATTGATCTTGCACTCAAGACAAGCGGCTGGACTCTCGGAGTAAAAGGAAAAGTAAGTGAACTTTATAAATTGATAAATGATTGGGATGTGAGGCCAACCACAATGGATGCCAATCTGGAGCTGAGCTTGAATGGTAAGTCACTTGTGATTGCTGGCACTGCCCAAAAAACGCCTGCACAAATTCCCACACTGAATTTTTCTTTGCGCTCTAAATCGTTTGACGTGATTCCTTTGGCTGGTGCGGCACTCGCCACTCCTACTCAAGTGCTTGCGAGTACCAAGCCATCACCAAGTAGCGCATCACCTTATCTGTTTAGTACTAAGCCAATTGCATTTGATTTACTACCAAAGGCGAATGGAAAAATTACTGTAAACATTGGGGAGCTGGTATTTCCTGATCGACTTCCTTTGCAAAATGTCGATGCCAGTCTACAAATGAAGGGTGATGAAATTGATCTACAGAAATTGACATTCCAATTGGGGACTGGTTTAGCCGAGGTGAAGGGGACCCTTTCTCAATTTAAGAGCCCCGTTCCAATCATTGCCCTTCAAGGATATGCAAAAAACTTTACCATTGGTAATTTATTGCAAAACATGGATACCAAATACAAGGCTACAGGCGGTCCCATCAAGATGGCATTTAATCTCAAGGGGGCTGGAGCAAGCGTTCATCAATTGCTTGCTAACTCCAGTGGCAAAGTTCAATTTACTGTAGGACAGGCCACTATGGGCACAAATTTTTTGAACGATGGTGGTGATTTTGTGGTGACTCTCTTAGATGCCGTTAACCCACTGCGCAAAAAAACGACCCAAACCACTTTAGAGTGCGCCGTTGCTTATTTACCCGTTAGCAATGGTCAGATATCCATTGCCAAGAGTGTGGGAGTGCAAACAGATCGCCTCAATGTTGTTCTATCGGGGAGCCTCAATTTGAAAACAGAGCAAGTAGATCTTAGTATTGCTCCCCATGAAAAATCGGGACTGACAACGGGTTTTGATTTGGGTGGGCTGGTTAAAATTCAGGGTACCTTGATGCAGCCAAAGACGGCAATTAATAAAGAGGGGGTAGTCAATAGTGCGATTTCTATTGGCTTAGGCATTCTGACTAGCGGCGCTACGATTGTTGCTGAGAATGCAAAGTCCATGGCAACTAAGGTGCAGCCATGCGCAGATGCGCTGCACCCCTGGTCCGATATCTATCCAGGAATGAATTAATCCTGCCTTAAAAGACTAAGCCACCCACAAAGAGGCTAAAAATCGAGATAAAGAGGCTGGCAAAGAATGCAGTCCAGAAGCTCGAGATGGTAAAGCCGCTTACAAGCGCAGCAACCAACATTAAAACCAGGGCGTTAATGACCAATAAAAAGATACCCATCGTCAATACGGTCAGGGGCAAGGTAAACAGAATCAGAAGGGGTTTGACAATTGCGTTGGCAAAGCCCAGCACTAGGGCGGCGATGATTAAAGAATTGCCGTCAGCAAAACGTAAGCCGCTAAAAATATAGCTTGCTACCCATAGTGAAAGAGACGTTAAACCCCACTGAATTAAAAATGGCATTAAGTTAGTCATGATGCGATCCCCTTTGATTGAAGTAAATCTAGATAAATAGTATCAGTAGATTAATAGTGCGGGGGGATTTCATCGTGGGGGTTAGTACTAGCAGCGCCACTACCGCTGCTGCCAGCCTGCTCTTTGAGGGCCTTTAATTCTCGATAGAGGAATTCAATTTGCTGTTGTTGCTTGTAAACCGTTTGGTTGAGTTTTTCGATGAGATCTTCTGAAAAACTAATCTTAATTTCTAGATTTGTAATTCGGTCTTGGTTTTCTTGTGTCATTTTTATTCCGATATGATTTCGAAGCGACCATCTTCCATCTCAAGCTGGGGTCTAATCCAAAAATCGTGAGATTGCATCGATTCATATACATAGGCCGGCTCTAAGCTTGCCTCGATATTAGCCAACAAAACGACTTTGTAGAAGCCGCCTGTTTTTATATGTCGCAGTGTGCTCCCAGGCTTGAAGAGTCCGCCGTCTGGAGTTGCCATCTTATGTGTGCCCATGTCAAAACGGTACTTTCTCAGTATGATCTTGGGATGGCTCATTCCACCCCATACTCCATTCTAGATATATCTCCCATTCCACAGGGATTTACTGCTGCTGACGCCTTACGCAATACGCTCGATGTTGCGCAACACGCAGAGCGTTGGGGCTATACCCGTTATTGGCTGGCCGAGCATCATAATATGACTGGTAATGCTAGTTCAGCAACCGCAGTGGTAATTGGGCATGTTGCTGCCGGAACCAGTCATATTCGGGTGGGTTCAGGTGGCATTATGTTGCCTAACCATGCCCCTTTGGTGATTGCCGAGCAGTTCGGTACCTTGGCCTCTTTATTTCCAGGGCGGATTGATTTGGGCTTAGGTCGAGCGCCTGGTACCGACCAAATGACTGCTAGAGCTTTACGCCGTGATTTGATCGGAGGTGATGACCGCTTTCCGCAAGATGTACGGGAACTTCAACATTACTTTGGACCCATACAAGAAGGGCAGGCGGTGAAAGCGATTCCTGGTGCCGATACGAATGTGCCAATTTGGATTTTGGGATCTAGCTTATATGGCGCTCAATTAGCCGCCCATTTTGGATTGCCATATGCTTTTGCTTCGCATTTTGCACCTAGCCAATTGCTGGAGGCAATGCACACATACCGAACTTTGTTTAAACCCTCAGCGCAATTGGCTAAACCATACGCAGCATTCTTAATGAATGTGGTGGCTGCCGATACAGATGACGAAGCTGAGCATCTCTTTACGAGCTTGCAACAGCATTTTGTGCGCATGCGTCGTAATACCCGTGGTCAGTTGCCACCCCCTATTGATGATATTGATGGCTTCTGTGAGCCACATGAAAAGGCGGGGATGATGCAGATGCTTGAATGCTCAACTGTAGGTAATATGAAAACCGTGCAAAAAGGCATGCAACATTGGCTTGATCGAACTGGCGCAAATGAAATCATCATGACAGGTCAACTTTTTGATCATAGCGCACGCCTGCATTCTTTTGAGCTTGCTGCACAGGCTGCTCAGGGTCTGCAATCGCAGGCGCAATCAAATTAAAGTGGAAGCTGACTACAGTCTTTTGTAATCAAAATATGCTCTTGTGAGGCTTTATTCCCAAGCTCTAAGAGAGCCAAGTCTTTACTGATCAAAATTGCTGGGCGGACTGTAAAGGCGGTATCTAGAAATACTTGATCATCGGGGTCTTTGCATTTCCAAGGAGCGGGGTGCAAATCGGCTCGATCAATTGGATAAGTCAAAGCTTGCCACTGCTCTAAGATTTCTTTTTGCCTTGCAGCTTCCAGCGAAAAGAGGGGGCGTGAAATGACATCTGCAAGTTCAAGAAGACTCTCTTGGCTTGCAAATGTCTTGAATCGACGCGCTATTAAAGCCTCTTTCAGGCGATTGACTGCAGGATCATTAAATACAAATAGGTCAAGCAGGATGTTGGTATCTAAAACCAGAGATTGCATTTGCCGAGCTTATGCTGTGTTTATTGCTTATTACGCCAAATTTCTGGAGTGATGGTCACTTGACCTTTATCAGATGATACATAGGCCTCGCCATCTTGCACATTGACATGAATCACCATGCTGCGCTCAACTAAGCTATTTAATGCATTGGCTTGCTCGGCTGGGATCGAAATGATCTGAAGATTGCGGGCGCGATTCAATTTATTGGCGATCGCATCCCACCAAATCTTGCTAGTATGGCCGCCATAGCAATACACCACTACTTGATCGGCTCTACCGCACGCTTTTAGAATGCGGCGTTCATCTGGCTGCCCAATTTCAATCCAGAGCGAGATGGCATCGGTTAAATCTTTTATCCATAGATCTGGCTCATCGGTATCGCTTAAGCCTTTGGTAAACACCAAATCTTCGTGGGCTTGCAGCGCAAAAGCGATGACTCGTACCATCATGCGCTCTTCTGTTTCAGAGGGATGTTTGGCAATGGTGAGAGAGTGACTGCCGTAATAGTGGCGATCAGAATCTGCGACATGAAGGTCGACTTTGTGGATGGTTGCGCGTAGAGCCATGAGGCATTATCGCCTTTAAAGCTAATAATCTCCCAAGAGGCAGTATTATTTTCTAAAATAGCCCCCATTGCACCGTATTGTTGAAATTCATGATCCGTATTACTGAACTGCGTTTACCCATTAATCATCCTCCTGAGGCGCTAGAGGTGGCCATCCTTGAGCGCCTAAAAATAGATCCCAAGGAGTTGATTCGCTTCAATGTGTTCAAGCGCAGTTACGATGCCAGAAAAAATGTTGCATTGGCTTTCATCTACACAGTAGACGTTTCGGTAAAAGATCAGGCGAAAGTTCTAGAAAAATTTGATGGCGATATTCATGTGAGGCCATCACCTGATACTAGCTACCACTTTGTTGCTAAAGACCCAGCGCTAACAAATTTGCCAAACTTTCTGCGCCCCGTGGTAATCGGATTTGGACCTTGCGGAATTTTTGCAGCATTGTTATTGGCGCAAATGGGTTTCCGTCCCATCGTCCTGGAGCGCGGCAAGCCAGTGCGTGAGCGTACTCAGGATACCTGGGGTCTGTGGCGAAAAAATGTACTGAATCCAGAATCCAATGTGCAATTTGGTGAGGGTGGGGCAGGCACATTCTCGGATGGAAAGCTCTACAGTCAAATTAAAGACCCTAAATTTTACGGTCGTAAAGTGCTTGATGAGTTTGTAAAAGCGGGTGCACCCGACGAAATTCTATATGTCGCCAAGCCTCATATTGGCACCTTCCGTCTAGTGGGTGTTGTCGAGAAGATGCGACAAGAAATTATTGCATTAGGTGGAGAGATTCGTTTTCTACACAAAGTGACTGGCTTTGATATCACCAATAATCAGATCGTAGGCGTCAAAATTGAAGGTCAAGCTGACTTACCCGCTAATCATGTGGTGCTAGCTTTGGGGCACAGTGCACGTGATACTTTTGAGGCGCTTCATCATGCTGGTGTATTTATGGAAGCCAAACCCTTTTCGGTAGGCTTTCGAATTGAGCATCCACAGTCACTGATTGATAGGGCGCGCCTAGGGCCACATGCCGGCAACCCCTTAATCGGAGCGGCCGACTATAAGTTGGTGCATCACGCTAAAAACGGCCGATCAGTGTATAGCTTTTGCATGTGTCCCGGCGGTACTGTTGTGGCTGCAACCTCTGAGCCCAATCGTGTAGTTACCAACGGCATGAGTCAATATTCACGTAATGAACGCAATGCTAATGCGGGCATAGTAGTAGGCATCACTCCAGAAGATTATCCCGGCGGTCCACTGGCTGGTATTGAATTTCAGCGCGCCATTGAATCCAAGGCGTACGAGCTTGGTGGATCGAACTATGAAGCCCCCGGTCAACTGGTCGGCGACTTCTTGGCGGGTAAAGCCTCTACTCAATTTGGTGCGGTCATACCTTCATATAAACCGGGCGTACATTTAACCGACTTAGCAACCAGCTTGCCCGATTATGCGATTGAGGCAATTCGTGAGGCTATTTCGGCATTTGAGAAGCAAATCAAGGGCTTTTCGCTCAAAGATGCTGTGCTTACAGGGGTGGAGACTAGAACTTCATCACCTTTACGTATTACGAGAGGTGTTGATTTCCAAAGCCTGA
>Ga0364881_10510_pt1 | contig 20177 bp, 25 predicted proteins | sample ExccelJu500001D4_5_FD_206923 | JGI IMG/M metagenome (GOLD analysis project Ga0364881, IMG submission 206923) | Enriched cells from Trout Bog Lake Hypolimnion, Wisconsin, USA - BchlTB.July30.5000.01.D4 | ecosystem: Environmental > Aquatic > Freshwater > Lake > Hypolimnion/Profundal zone | place...
CGCGCTTCTGCCTTACCGCCGCACTGGACGCAACCGCCAAGCGGCAACTGGAAGCGTGAACTCGCCCGCCGGCGACGCCGTTTCAGGAGGGCAATTATGAAAAGCGAAAACCAAGAACAGGACCGCGGGATAGAGAGCATCGAGATTCTGCGGCAGTTGAAGCCGGAGCAGCAAGCTTGGCTTCCCGAGGATAAAGCGCGTGTGCCGGAGTACGAGCAACGAAGAGAAAGGGGGCGATAGTCATGCCTGAAACCATCGCAGTGAATTGGCTGATCGGACTTGGGTGGTTGATGTTTCATCGGGAGATGTACGTGCGTGATTTAGTGTCGAGCGCCGAGTTCTTTACGTTGTGGAACTGGCGAACGACATCTGTATGGACGTGGTGTGTGGGACTGCAGACAACTATTTGGTTCTGGGTGCAGTTCAAGCTAGGTAGGGGTTTTGATAAATACACACTAGCGAGGTCTTCGACCTCAAACCGACAAGCTGTGGAATTCGGCAGCTTCACTGGTGTTCTTGGCGTCGTTGCGGCGTGGCGTGAGACTCTTCTTCCAGTCCATTGACGATACGGGAAATACCGTCCTTGATCAGCGCCGCGTGGAAATTGATCAGCAGCCCAAGCCGCTTGTCGGCCAAGCGCAGGTAGGTCAGAAGCTGCTTTCGGTGAACCGGCGCGAGCACCTCGACCGATTTGATCTCGACGATCACCCGATCCTCGACAATCAGGTCGGCCCGGAACCCGATGTCGATGCGAATCGTCCCATAGACCACCGGGATGGCCTGCTGGCTCACCGTTCGGAGTCCCCGCTGAGCAAGTTCATAGGCCAGCACCGCATGGTAAACCGATTCCAATAGTCCCGGTCCGAGCGTGGTGTGGACGCGAAAGGCGGCGTCCACGATCTCTTTGGCGATGGCATTTTCAGTCATAGCGGCTTTCTATAGTCTCTCGCCAAGACGCCAAGACGCCAAGAACGCAACGCCATTCCGGGCATAGAATCGAGAGCATGACGAGCATCCCCGAACTGTTGGACGGACATGTGACGTTGGAAGTGGAATGCCTGGACCGGTTGTACCTGAACGGCTACATCGGCCGCCTGGCGACCTCGGGCGGGCTGGTGACGTTTATGAGGGAGCAACTGGGCAAGCCGATTCCTTCACCCGTCGTGCTCGGGCAAGTGACGGAGAAGTTCCGCGAGGCGGTGAAGGCCATGGCGGAACGGGAACGGGTTCCCATCTACGAGTTCCACCACAAAGAACGGAAGGATGACGTGGCCAACGATTTCCGTCAGAAGCGTGGAACTCGCGATGGGGTGGTATTCGTGGGCGTGGCGCAGGAGAAGGCGCAGGCCTTCCAAGGCAGGAAGATCGACGGGCAGTTCCTGTTCACGCGCGACAAGACGGTCTACGTCAATCACTACTATTTCTACATTGACGATGCCGACTTCGGCCCGCTGTTCCTCAAAGTGTGCAGCTACGCACCGTGGTCCACCAAGCTGTGTCTGAACGGCCACGAATGGGCCAAACGCCAACTGGAGAAGAAGGGGATCGCCTATGAGGCCTTGGACAATGGCTTCTTATCGTGCGCCGAGCCGGAGCGGTTGCAGCAGATCTGCGATTCGCTGGGGCCCCAGGACATCGATCAGGTGTACCGGAAATGGCTGGCGCAGATCCCGTTGCCGTTGCGGAAGGAAGATCGTGAGGCCGGCTACGATTGGAATCTTTCCATCTGGCAGATGGAAGTGAGCCTCACGCAGATCTTCGACCGGCCCCTGCGGGGCCGTGAGTTCTTCGAAGAGGTCATCCGCGACAACCTGGACTTGGGCCGGCCGGACCGGGTGCAGTTGGTGTTCGATCGGGTGGTGACCAAGAAAACGCCGGGGGAGTTCCGCACGCGGGTGATTCAGGAGGGCGTGCATCCGAGTCTGCACATCAGCTACAAGAACTTCGACCTAAAGCAATATTTCAAAGAAGGCCGCGGTTGCCGGACGGAGGGGACCTTCCGCAATCCGAAGGACTTCGCTGTGAACAAGGGATTATCCAATCTGCCCTATCTGCAGAAAATCGGCCGTGAGATCAACCGGCGCTTGCTGGAGGTCGAACGCGTCAGCCATAACAGCGGCCTGAGCGGCGACAGCATCCAACGCGTGGTGCAACCGACCGTTACCGAAAGCGGTGAGAAGGCGCCGGCACTGAAGTTCGGCCAACCTCGCGTCATGGCCTTGTTATTGGCCTTGACCCTGTTTCAGCACCTGATCGACGGCTTCCACAACCGCGACCTGCGGGCCTTGGTGGCCGACCTGCTGGGTGTTTCGATCAGCGAATATACCGGGGCTCAGATGACCTATGACCTACGCCGCCTGCGGCTCAAGGGACTGATTTTCCGGCCACCCCGCACGAACCGATATATCGTCACACCGTACGGCTGGAAGGTCGCGCGCTTGTTCGCGAGGCTGGAGGCGAGGGTTTTTCGCCCGGCCGTCGCCATGTTCACGGGCAACGATGCCGTCCTGCCGTTCCCGTTGCGCGCTTCCCTGGATCGCGTGGACGCGCAACTCGATGAACTGATCTATCAGGCGTTTCCGCAAGCGAAAGCTTCCTGACAAACTTGAAAACTTGACACATTCTTTTAGATCTGACTTAGATCAGACGGCTAGTCTATCCGGCTCTCACCATAGGTGTCATGTGGGTGTGGGAGAGGGCATGGGCAAGCAAGAGGAGATGGGCGAAATTTAAGGCGAAATATCCACAATACGCAGCCGACGCGGAAGAACAAATTAAGCACCAGACATTTAGAGAACGCCTTGATGGTTTTCCGTTGTGGGGCATCATCGCTATTGGATTTGCCCTGATGATTGTGCAGCAATCTGTATCGTCCACGCAGAGACTTTATGCGTGGGTTGCCGGTTGGTTACTGATTTGGGTGGAACCATATCCGTTTAGGTGTCTCCGACGGATCATAGTGAAACTGAGGCTACCCTCCTCTCCCGAAAGTCGTCAAGGACCGATTGCGCGTGGATCGCGACTATATGCGGATGCAGGAGGCTCCGAACCATCCTTTCCTCGTGAACGAACGAGGTATCCAGGCCACGGTTTTGAGCGCGGAGCGCTTTGCCGGCAAGGTACGTATTGACGGACGTGGAAACGCTGTCTTCCCGCATTTCGACGCCGACGGCCTTTGCGGCTTCGAGGTCAAGAACCGCGGCTTTACGAGTTTCGCGAGTGGCGGGGCGAAAGGCCTGTGGGTTAGCAACACCACGGATGACGATACGAACATGGTCTTCTGCGAGAGCGCGATCGACGCCCTGAGCCATGCCGTGTTGTTTCCCGACGGGCACACGCGGTATGCCTCGATCGGTGGCAAGCCGAATCCGCAGCAGGCGGAACTTATCAGGGCCGCCGCGGCGCGCATGCCGTCCGGGTCTGCAATCGTGGCGGCCATGGATGCGGACAAGGCCGGCCGCGAGCTCGCGGAAATGGTGCGGAAGGCAGTGGAGCTGTCGGGGCGTGCCGATTTGCGATTCCGGATCGACGAGCCGCAAGGCTTCAAAGATTGGAACGACGTGTTACGGGGCAGGCGCGGCCCGCCGCCCGCGTCCTGCTCGTCGGAGGCGCACCCCGCCTAAGGGTGATTTATGCCCCCTACCCTTCAAGAATTCGATCTGCTGACCCTCGCCGAAGTCGCGAAGCTCCTTCAGTGCTCGAAGGCGCATGTCGGCAAGGCAGTTGCGGGCCGCGTGCCGGGATGCCCGCCCATTCCCGCCGTGTCCCTGGGCCGCCGGAAACTGGTACGCCGGGGAACGCTCCTTGCGTGGATCGAGCAAAACGAACACGCGGCTTCCAATGCTATGATTCCGGTATCGCCAGTACGGGGTGCCGGTAGACGCGCATAGGAGAATTCAGATGCGCAAATGCCGGTACCAAAAAGGATCGGTGAAGAAGCAACGCGGCCGTTGGGTCGCGATGTGGTGGGTCAATGGCAGCCGCAGGAGCCGCGTTATCGGGTTCGTGAAGGACTTGACGAAGTCCGAAGCGCGGGCGGTTGTGGATCGTATCGTGGCCGAGGTCAACGCCAAGTGCGATCAACAGCGGGTTTGGCTGTTCGGGGAGTTCGTGACCCAGGTTTACTTCCCGTATTACAGCCGCAAATGGAAGAGTTCGACGAAGGCAAATAACGTGAACAGGATGTCGGTTCATCTGGTGGAAAAATTCGGAGCGTTGGAGCTTAGGAGCTTGCGGCGCGACGAGCTGCAGGACCTGCTCGATGAGAAGGCGCACTCATTGTCGTTTTCGGTCGTCGATCATCTCCGCTGGGATTTGAAGCAGATTTTCGATATGGCCGTGGCTGAAGGCGTTATCGAGCGCAATCCCGCCCTCTTGCTGTTCACCCCAAAAGAAGCGGCGAAGCCGGTCCGCCGCGTGATGACTATGAAGGAGGTGCAAACCTGTTTTGAAGCCCTCGACCAGAGGGAGCGTTTGATTGCCAAGCTTGCGATCATCGCCGGCATGAGGCCCGGTGAAATCTTCGCGTTGACCTGGGGACGGATGGCCGCAACCTATGCGGATATCCGGCAGCGGGTTTATCGCGGAGCGATCGACACGCCCAAAACGGATCAGTCGGTTCGGAAGGCCGCCCTGCCCGAGAAGTTGCTGCGGGAGATTGAGGTGTGGCGGGAGTTCGCCGTCGAAACCCGCAAAGACGCATGGGTTTTTCCGTCCGAACGAATGACGCCGCTTTCCAAGGACAATTGCTGGCGCCGGTCAATGGAGCCGAAACTGGCAAAAGTTGGGTTGGAGTGGGCTACTTTTCAGGTGATGCGTCGGACGCATGCAACCTTGATGAAGGCGCTTGGAATGGATGGCAAGTTGGTTGCCGATCAGCTTGGCCACAGCCTCGATGTGAACCAAAACGTCTACACGCAATCGCCGGTCGAAAGCAGGCTCGACATGGTGAACCAGCTCGAAAAAAGTCTGCTCGTGATGTAATCGGAGCACAAACGGAGCACAGGGTGGAATGGGTTCGTGCAAGTCGTTGAAAACATGGAGCGGGAGACGGGACTCGAACCCGCGACGTCCAGCTTGGGAAAACGACAAACGTTCGGAAAACAAAGCACATGGCGTTCACCGCAGTACCTCTCAGGCAACCGAACGGCACCACATTATCAATACCTTGCGCGCAGCAACCCCGGAATGGAGTCCTAATGGAGTCATGGATTTCGCAGAACATCCCCGAAAAAACTGCGGTATCGCTTAGGTTTGTGGCGCGTGGAGGGGCAGTCGCGCCGGCAATTTGGTGCTGATTTCTTGCTGTGCCCGGTGGACGGCGTTGGGGTCGCACCGTAGCCAAAAGGCGTCCAGCTCATGTGCGGTCACAATCTTGTGGAATGCCTTTTCCGGTGCCAGGTACACGAGGGTTTTCTTCCCGGTGGCAATGAGTTGCTGGATGTTGTTCAGCGTTCCCTTGCTCTTCCCGTCCCAGAGCATGATCCCGCATTTGGCGTCCTGCGCCATGGCGTGATCCTTGGCCGCGTAGTACGCGAAATCTTTTCGGGCGCCTGGCTTGCTAACGTTTCTTGTCGGCCAGTTGCCGATGTTGTTTCGGCACGCATCCATGCAATACACGATGACATGTTCGTATTTTCGATTGGCGAAGTGTTGCTGCACGGCCTTGTCCGCGCCATTGGCGTCCCCGACGAAGATGATGCACTGCCGTTCAATGAGGTCGTCGAGCTTGGCGAGAATGACCTTGTTCAGTCGTGAGACTGCTCGTGATCCGCCGATGAAGACGCTCGTCATGCGCGTTTGGCCGTCTGCGTTAAGGTTACCAAATACACCGCCCGAGCACGGCCCACTGTGGCGAGTTGCTGTGCGATAGCGCTTGCTGTTGCACCGGAGCGGTACAGGTCATCAAAGAGCAACAACCGCTTTCCCGTGGTCTTGGCTGGATCGACGGCGAATGCACCATCAAGCATTTCCGACCGCTTGGCAAAGTCGAACACGTCCTTGAGCTGGGCAGTACTCTTGATCTTCGTCACGCACCCGTTGCACACGGGAATCCCAAGGGTTTCGCCTAACGCGTTCGCAATGGCGACGACGGGCTGGCGTTTCCTTGCCGTATTCGATGGCGGGACCGGCACGATCGCATCAAGGCCCACGCTCCAACCCTTCAAGAACGTCGCCACGGTGTCGACGATCTCCGCAAGCACCGTCTCGTCACCACGATACTTCAGCCGGTACAGCAATTCGCCTAACGGGGACCGAACAGTATCAAACTCCGGGTGGCCGAACGCATTGTGCCCGATCATCGTGCTACTCGTTGTGTGCACGTCGAGCGCGAAGCCAGCAGTCCACGGACCAACGAGCTTATGCGGATTGATCTTGACCGACACCGCCTCTCATTGTAACCGCAACTTTCGCAAACTGGCCGCGATTGCGCGTAACGCTTATGCCGACGAGTGTGGGGTAAGGATTCACGCCTGTCCCTTGCTCGCACACGCCGTCAATGCGCAAGTGCGTGCCACCGCAATGGTGCTCGCGATGGCATCCGAGTTGCAACGCCCGCACCGCGGGAAGCCGAATAGCGATGAATGCGGAGCGTAAGCACTCATCTCGTCCTGCATCACCTGGTCCTGTCAGGGCCGCGGAATACGTGCGCATGTCCACCGAGCACCAGCAGTACTCGACGGAAAATCAACACACCGCAATTCAGCGCTATGCGAACGAGCATGGCATGGTGATCGTGATGACGTACGGTGATGCCGGGAAAAGTGGGTTACGGCTCTCCGGCCGCGACGCCCTCCAGCAACTCCTTGCCGACGTGCAAGGCGGCCAGGCCCAGTTCGACGCCATACTCGTGTACGACATCAGTCGGTGGGGGCGGTTCCAAGATGCCGACGAAAGTGCGTATTACGAGTACATCTGCAAGCGCCATCACATCCAAGTGCACTATTGCGCAGAAGCGTTCACGAACGACAATACCCCGACCGCCACCATCATCAAGAGCGTGAAACGCGCGATGGCCGGCGAGTACAGCAGGGAGTTGAGCGTCAAAGTGTTCGCAGGACAATGTCGGCTCATTGAACTCGGCTATCGTCAAGGCGGCACGGCAGGATATGGGCTACGTCGCATGCTCCAAGACCAACACGGAGAGCACAAAGGCGTACTCAATCCCGGCGAGCATAAGAGCATCCAGACAGACCGCGTCATTCTCGTGCCCGGACCACCGGACGAGGTAGCAACCGTGCAGCGCATCTACCAATTGTTTATCCAAGACCAGCAAAAGGAAGAAGCCATTGCCATTATTCTCAATCAGGAAGGAATCAAGACCGACTTGGGACGACAATGGACCAGCAGCACCATTCACCAGGTCCTTACGAACCCCAAATACCAGGGAGAAAATGTCTACAACCGCGTCAGCTTCAAGCTCAAACAAAAGCGCGTGCACAACCCGCCAGAAATGTGGATTCGCCACGAGCACGCGTTCGCGCCCATCATCGACGAAAACGCGTTTGCCCAGGCACAAGCGATCATCCAAGCACGCCACCAACACCTCACCGACGACGAACTCCTTGCCCGCCTTCAGCTCCTCCTGCACGAGCGCGGCTCCCTCTCCAGCATCATCATTGATGAAACACCGAGCATGCCAAGCACCAGCACGTACCGATCACGATTCAACACGCTCGTGCGTGCCTACACGCTGATCGGGTACGCCCCAGGACGCGACTACTCATACATCACGATCAATCAACGACTGCGCGAGCGCCACCGGACACTCCGGGACGAACTCATTCTGCGCATCCGTGACACGGGCGCCATCGTCAATGACCAACAACGTCTGCTCCAGATCAACAACGAATTCACGCTCTCCATGCTCGTGAGCCGCTGCCAAACAACGACAACGGGATCGTTGCGCTGGACCATCCACCTCGATGCGACGAGCATGCCAGACCTCACGATCGCGGCGCGCATGCAACCGGACAACGCAACACCACTCGATTACTACGTCTTGCCCAGCATCGATATGCGCCTACCCCAGCTTCGCCTCAAAACAGAAAACGGCATCACGCTCGACGTGTACCGTTGTGTCAATCTCTCATACTTTTACCAACTCGTCCGTCGCGGCAAACTCACGGAGGTCGCATGAACACGATCCACCTCATAAAGATCACCTCGATTCACATCCTCAATCCTCGATCGCGCAAGAAAGCGCTGTTCGATAGCATCATCGCGAACATCGGCACCCTGGGCTTGAAAAAGCCGATTACCGTCACCAGACGAACGGAGCCACTCGGGGAGAATGAGTACGACCTCGTCTGTGGCCAAGGACGACTGGAGGCATACCAAGCGCTTGGTCATGAGGAAATACCCGCAATTATCGTCGAGAAAACGAGAGACGAGGCGTACCTGATGAGCCTCGTCGAGAATATTGCTCGACGACATCAGACCCCCCTCGAGTTGCTCAAGGAAATCACGACCCTCAAAACGAAAGGACTCTCGACGGAAGAAATCGCGGCCAAACTGGGCCTCGACCGCACGTACGTTTACGCCATCGTGCACCTCCTCGAACACGGCGAGGACGTGCTTGTCAAGGAAGTCGAGCGCGGAAAAATCCCCGTGAGCCTCGCCGTCAAAATCAGCACGGCGGCAGATCACGAGGTGCAGGCCGCGCTTCGAGAAGCGTACGCCAGCGGCGAATTGCGCGCCGCACAACTACTCGCGACCAAACGCTTCCTCGCCAAGCGCACACGCCCCACCGAAGGAACCAACAAAAAGCGACTCTCCGCGCAAGGAGCAGTACGCGCCTATAAACAATTCACCGTCGAGCACAAGGCATTCGTCAAACGCGCACGCCAGACGGACGAACGTCTCTTACTTATCGTCAGCGTTATCAAAACGCTCATCGCTGACGAACACTTCGTCACGCTCTTACGAGCGGAACACCTCGACACGCTCCCCAGTTTCCTACTCGAACGCCTCAAGAAAGGATGACGATCACCGTGCCAGCAGTCCCAGCATTCAAGCCAGAGACTATCGTAAGCGTCAGAGCAACCCATCTTTCCTTCCGCCGGCGTTAGTGCTGCACTGGAATTGTGGATGAACAATCGCAGGTTGTAGCAGTCCGGCGGCGCCGGAGTGGCGCCGAAGCCGCGCAGTTGGTGGCCGAGTTCGAAGCCAGCGAGCTGAGCCGCGTCGAGTTCTGCCGGACCCGCGGGCTGAGCTTGGCCACGCTGGCCCGCTATCGCAAGCGCCAGGCGCAAGTCAGCCCGGCGCCGGAGAACCGCTGGGTGGCGGTGGAAGTCTCCGCTGGCCGGCCTGCGGAAAGCCCGGCGAGCAGCGGTCTGGCGGTGGCCTTGGCGGATGGCCTTCGCATCGAAATCGGGCGCGGGTTTGACGCCCCCACCTTGGCGCACCTGCTGGCAGCGCTGGAGCGGCGCTGAGCATGTTCGGGTGGGGGCCGGCAACCCGCATCTACCTGGCGGCGGGCGCGACCGACATGCGCAAGGGCTTCGACGGCCTCTTCGGCCTGGCGCGCGACCGGTTGCTGTGCGATCCGCTGAGCGGGCACATGTTCCTATTCGCCAACGCGCAACGCAATCGCCTGAAACTGCTCTTCTACGACGGCAGCGGGCTGTGGGTCTGCGCCAAGCGCCTGGACAAGGGACGGTTCCGTTGGCCGCAAGCGGCCAGCGGAGAGACAAGAGTGACGCTGACTCACGAGGAACTCGCCCTCTTGCTGGGGGGCATCGATCTGGCCGAAACCAGGCGCCGTCCGTGGCACAGGGGTATTAGTCAAGACGAACGGATTCCCGCCTAAGTTACACTCACAAAACGCTTGTAAGTTACAGCGCGCCGGGTTATAGTATGACTTACTCGCCGTGAACGCCGCCCTATCCACTCCCGAGCGATCCGCAGCCGATGAGAACGCGGCTTTGAAGCGGGAACTGGCCTGGGCCCACCTGAAGATCCAGTCGCTGACGGAGCAACTGCGGCTGTTGCGAATCAAGAAGTACGGTCCGGGGAGCGAGAAGCTCAGCGACGCGCAACTCGACCTGCTCGATCTCGAGCCCGGAGTGAGCGGCGCCGAAGTCCAGGCGGAAAGCGCGCGCGCGCCGCTGCCGGCATCGGCGCCCCGTCCGCGCCGCCCGCATCCGGGACGCCAGGAACTGCCCGCCGACCTGCCCCGGGAGGAGCGCGTCATCGCATGCGCGCCGGAACAATGCGCCTGCAAGGCCTGCGGAAAGCCCACGGAAGTGATCGGCTACGACGTCAGCGAGCAGTTGGACGTGAAACCCGCCAAGTACTTCGTGGTGGTGACCAAGCGCGAAAAGCGGGCCTGCAAACACTGCGCGGAAGGCGGCGTGGCGCCGGCTCCGGCTCCCGAGCGGATTATCGAGAAGGGGCTGGTCAGCGACCGGGTGGTGATCGACACGCTGATCGCCAAGTACACCGATCATCTGCCGCTGTACCGGCAGAGCGCGATGCTGGAGCGGGAGGCGGGCGTCGTAATCGGGCGCGCGACGCTGGACGGATGGGTGATGCGGGTGGGCGAGTTACTCCTTCCCATCGTCGCGGAGATGCGGCGGGAGTTAGTGGGCGGCAGTTACATCCAGGCGGATGAAACCACCGTGGGCGTGCAGATGCGCGACGGCCGGGGAAAGAACCATCAAGCCTACTTATGGCAGTACAGCAAACCGGAAGGCAATGTGGTGTTCGACTTCCGGCTGGGGCGCGGGCGGGAGGGTCCCCTGGCGTTTCTGAGCGATTTCGACAAGCTGCTGCAAACCGACGGCTACGCCGCCTACGACAAAGTGGGCGGGCCGAAGCTGGTGCACGCGAGTTGTTGGGCGCATGCGCGGCGCAAGTTCTTCGAGGCGCATCAACTCAGCCCGGACGAGAGTGTGGCCAAGGGCATTGTGATGCTCATTGACGAACTGTTTGCGGTGGACGCGCTGGCGCGCGAGCGCAACTGTGACTGGGCGGCGCGCGATGCGCTGCGCCAGGAACACGCGCGGCCGCTGATCGAGAGCATCCGCCTGGCGGTGGAGGCGGCGCGTGGGCAGGCGCTGCCGGCGAGTAAGTTGGGCGTCGCGATCGCGTACACGCAGCGGCTATGGGCGAAGCTGACGCGCTTTCTGGACTATCCGGAGCTGGAACTGAGCACCAACCTGGCGGAGAACTCGATGCGGCCGGTGGCGGTGGGGCGGAAGAACTGGATCCACGTGGGGAGTCCGCAGGCGGGGCCGAAGGTGGCGGCGATCCTGTCGGCGATCGAAACCTGCCGGCGGCGGGGGATTCCGGCGCGGGAGTATCTGGCGGCGGTGCTGCCCGGTCTGGCGGATGTGAGCATCCAGCGGGTGGCGGAGCTCACTCCGGCGGCTTGGGCCTCCCGGCGGGGGTAGCACGGCGGAAGGCGCGGAGCAACCCTGGGGTTGGTCTGACGCTTACAGACTATCGACCTGCGCCCGGACCAGCTCGTGCCTCGCAAACACCTCAGCCCCATGCTCAAGCACAGCGCCAAGTACCGACAGATCAAAGCCAGCTTGCGCAGCGTCGGACTCATCGAGCCGCTCGTCGTCTTTCCACTGGGCGCCGACCGATACATGATCCTCGACGGTCACGTGCGCGCTGCCATCCTCACCGACCAACAAACCCCAACTATAAAATGCCTCATCGCGACGGAGGAAGAAGCATACACGTACAACAAGCGCGTCAATCCGCTCAGTCCCATCCAGGAACACCAGATGATCCTCAAAGCCCTCCGCGACGGGCTGAGTGAGGAACGCATCGCCGCAGCACTCGACGTGAACGTCCGGGAGATTCGCCAAAAACGCGACCTCCTTAACGGCATCTGTTCCGAAGCCGCCGAAATTCTCAAGAACAAAAACGTTACCGCGGAAGCCTTCAGGATTCTCAAGAAAATGACCCCGTACCGACAAGTCGAAGCTGCCGACCTGATGATCGCCGCCAACAGCTTCAGCGTCAGTTTTGCAACCGCCATCTACACGGCGTCCAAACCGGAAGACCTACTGGCGCTACCGAAGAAACATCCGAACGGGATTGCACGCGAACAAGTCGCCAACATGGAACACGAGATGACGACACTGCAACACGACCTGGCAACCGTCAAAGACGCCTACGCGAACAACACCCTCACCCTCAGCATCACCGTCAAGTACTTGGCGGGCTTACTCGCCAATAAAAAGGTCGACCAGTACCTGGCCAAACACCACCCAGACCTACTGCGCGAACTACAAGACGCCACCAAGCAACCCAGCGAATAAGCCAACCATTCAGGCCTGGACGTGGCTGAGGCAGTTAGGCGAAGCAAGAACAACGTGATGCAGATCGGTGACCAGTTTGGGAAAAACGGCTGGCGCCCGCAAATAACGACGACATTTCGTCCAACAGACTACACATGACGGCGTCACTACTCAGCCAGCAGCCGTCGTGCGATTGCGTTGCTAATTGGGAGACCTGTCAACATCTCGATCCAGGCCCACAATCCATTAGGGTTCAGTTCAAGAAACCAATAATCACCGGTGGTGTCCTTTATCAGGTCGATCGTTCCAAATTCAAGCTCGAAATGTCGCACCAGATCGATGCAGGCCCGCTCGACATCCGACGGGAGGCGATACGGAAAGTGTGGCGTGTGAGCAAGGTCGTATCGTCGCCAATCAACCGCTGTGCGTTCAGACGCCTGAGAGTGAATTTGTGCGCAGAACACCTCAGTACCGACTACTGTCACGCGCAGTTCGATCGCTTTGTGGATTTCGGTCTGAAATTGGTTGAGACATGATCTCATCGAATTATCGTCGAGGAGTTCGGCGCTTCGGACCCGCGAGGTGTAGACGAGATGTTCGATGCCATTTCGCTTGAGGCTGGGGTGCGAAAGCGTTTTGTAGACCAACGGGCCGTCGGTGGCCTCGAATGCTCTGACGGCAGGAGGGTCGCTTGTGATTAGTAGCGGTGGGTGTTTAAACCCCAACCTCGTCGCAGCGGACAGTTGTTGAATTTTGTTAGAGGCGGCGGTGATTTGATCTGGATGACTGATGTATCGGCACGGCAATGCACTCAGGACTGTGACGGCACAAGCTTTCGTCTCGTTACTAATCCACTCGCGGTATTCAGGATCAATGACGTCGCGGCGTGCCATGGCAGGTGTTTCAACGCCGAACCACCAAACGGCGGTTATCTCTCGCAGCCTGACGCTGCGCTCCTGGTTGCTGATGATGGCGTCCAGTTCTCCGGCTGCCACCGTTGCTGTCAGTTGGGTGCCATGCAGCAAGTCATCCGTATCGAGCCGCAGGTGGTCGGCCCCAAGCGCTGTCAGGGCCGACGAGACCATATCGGCATGTGACGCGGTGGAATGAGCGACGAGAAGTATCACGTGTGCCGGCGTGAGCGTTTCAGGCAGGCCTGATTACGACTCCTCCGTGCGCTCATCCGATCTGGCGTCCGGCCCCGTTCCTGTCGTGCCTGGAAAGGTTGCGTTCTCACGGACGAAGTCCAACTTGGCCTCCGAGACTGGAGTCCACGACCACGTGTCAGGGGAAGAAGTAGCACCGGTGCTCGCCGGTTCTAAGAACCTGGCTCCAAAGGGTCGAATCTTCATTCTCTTTTTTCCGCCTTCCTTCGAAATTCCACGCCTTCTGAGCGACAAGGATAACACACGGCTCCGTTGGTAGCATTGGGGGGCTCGACCGCAAAGTATTTCAACGAATTGCGACTGTACGCCGAGCATGTCATTCACCGTGTTGCGCGAGGAACTGCTCCGAAGGTATCGGGAAGAACGTATCACTGCTCGGGAACGCCCCGAGCAGCTGGTAGCCCTCCACGAAAATAATGCTGCTTTCTTGTGGTCGGTCATTCACTCTCATCGATGGCCGACAGCCGCGATGGTAGGTAAAGAGGGTGAAGAAGCGGCTTGGCTTCTTGCGCAGAACTCAACCGACACGATACTCAAGCAGGAATGTCTGTCACAACTCAGCGCCCTGCCCCAGACGTTCGAGCGTCGCGAGTTCCAGGCATACCTTACGGATGCGATCCTCGTCGAGCAGAACCTCCCACAGCGCTACGGCACGCAGTGCAAGAATGGAGAGCCGCTACCAGTGGAGCATCCCGATCTCTTGCAGGTGCGCCGCAAGGAGATGAACCTCTGCACAATCGAGGAATACCAGACGATTATGGCTTTCCATTCTTCACAATAATCATGCGGCCGAATCGACTGCCAGCTTGGCTGAATGGCATTCAGCATTTGTAAGTGTCACAGAATGAATAACTTGCGAGGCGGTCACAAATGGAGTCACGATGGAGTCAAGGGTTCCATAACTGCTTTAGGTTCTAATACTTACGCACGTGAGGATCGGTTTGGGAAAACGACCATCGTTCGGCAAACAAAGCACATGGCGTTCACAGCAGTACCTCTCAGGCAACCGAACGATACAGTGTTTTCAGCACCTTGCGCGCAACAACCCCGGAATGGAGTCACAACGGAGTCACGAGAGATGCAGGTCATTCGCCTATTGGATCGTGGTGCTTGGTGGCACCTGCAGTTGCAGGTCGTCTGCAATCGTCACGAGACGTTCGATGACGCGTTCATGCAGGAGCGCGGTCAGCAGGCCGTGAGCAATCTCCACGGGCATCGTTGCCGCGAGGTGTTCGACCTCTGCGCCGATTTCTCGCGCGATAGACTCCCACGACACGCGTCGCTTGCGCTTGCACGCTGCGACCGACTCGCCGAGGATGGCGTTCTTGAGGTGATCCAGCATTGCCGGGATGTCCTCCTCGAACTCCACCGTGTACCCGGAGCGGAGCACAAAACCACCAACTGCCTTCTCGTGGCGCGCCACTATCCCGTTCCTCCCGATGAGCGAAAAAGGCCATCATACCATTGCACTCGCAGCAACGGTGGGCGGTCTTGATGATCCGTTGGGGCCATGGCGCGCGTGAGAGAACGGGACTTACTTCCGCCTAACGAGCGACAACTCCAAGCGTCTGGACACCGTTGGCTGTTAGCATTGAGTCCGACCATTGAGGCACAATTGGAATCGTCATGTGGACTGTCAAGAGCTTGCGGCGTTCTGCCCTGGGCGTGAGTGCGAGCCGACGAACTGATATCCCCGCGCTGTTCCCGGCGTGGTTCGCTGCTCGGCTCGCCGCGGGAGTTGTGGAGTATATCCCTGCTGGCCCCCCACGAACCGTTAGGCGTAGCATTTCGCCGGAGGATGTCACGCATTTCACTTTCTGGTCGAAATGGCCGCGCCCATTCTTTCGCGTCCTCGACCAGGTCCGCACGATGGGGTACCCCGTCCTGTGGAATGTGACGATCACCGGGCTTGGCGGCTCGCCCGTCGAGCCACGAGTACCAACCACCGAGAAAGCAGTGGCGGCACTGCTCGAACTCTCCACCATCGTCTCTCCAGGGGCGATCCAATGGCGATACGACCCGATCTTCGTTTCCCAACGCTACCCTGCCACCCACCACGAAGCCACGTTCCGAGGATTAGCAGAGCGGCTCGCCGGACACGTCGATCGCGTGGCGGTCTCGTTCGTGACGCGTTTCGCGCGACGCGTCATGCCAAACCTGCAACGGTACGAGGAAACAACCGGGGACGTCATCACCGACTTGTCGAGCACGCAACGCCTCGACCTCCTCACCCGTCTCGAACAGATTGGTCGCGACAATGGCTTGCGCTTAACGTTGTGCTGCGAACCAGCATTGCAGGGGTTACTCTCGTGTCCGAGCGCCGGGTGCAACAACTGGGAGTGGGCGTGCCGGGTGTACCCGGGCCTCGCGGCCCACCGAGCGCTTCCTACGAGGCCAACACGCGAGGGGTGCACGTGTAGCCAAGAATTCGACATCGGCGTGTACGACACGTGCACCCTGGGGTGCGTGTACTCCTACGGCACCTGCAACGCCGACAAAGCGCGCCAGATGTTCCAGCTCAGCGACCCCGAAGCGCCCTGCATCCTCCCCGTGTCCCACCCTCGACGACTGTAGAACCCACGCCGCCAGCACATTGCGCCTAACCAGCGCGCTCTACAGGCGTTACAAAGCTTGGGGCCCTTATTGCGCCTAACAACCAGCGAACGGGGTTACACAAATTCGCACAACCGCGCCAATAAAGCTTTGGTCTACCGGGTACCAGGCTCAGAGAGCATGACGGGGGCCGACGAAAGTGCCGCTTTTCAGCCCTTCACGTTCTTGGCGCGGTACGCGTACTGCTTCTCGTCGCGCTGGAATCGCTCGATGTCGTACTCCTGCTTGTGGGTGCTGATGAACCCGCGGACGCTGTGTTTTTGCCAGCCGGTGAGGGTCATGATGTCGTTTAACGTTGCTCCCCCATCGCGTTGGATGAGCGCGAGGACCTGGTTCTTCTTGGAGTTTTTCGTCGTTTCGTTGGTCGGCTCGGCCGCGGCGACCGGTTGCTCGCTTGGTTTGGCTTCTTTGGGCTGCTTGCGCTTAGCGACTGGCTTCGCAGACCGCTTCTTGGAGGTGATAGTCTTCTTCATTGCGCGTAACATCCTTTCCGGGACCGGGCATTGCCGGCCCAGCTTGGTGTTTCATCGCTCTAATCGGCGCGTTTCGCAAGTCCTTTCTTTGGTCTCGCCTTTCCCTGATCTTTGCTGGTAGTGTTAGTCCCAAGTAACCGATCCTGCCGTCATCGTCGATCTCCTGCTCGACCACGAGCACTCCCTGGCCCAAAAACAGGCTTTCCTCAACGCGTACGCGGCCACAACCAACGGCCCGACCATCGACGACCTCATCGCTACGATTCCGACGCTCTTCAAGACCATCCCACTGCACGACCGCAAGAAAGCCACAGCGCTCTCCTTCGTCATCGAAACGACCATCCACGAGAACCTCAACGTCAACAACGACGACACCATCCACTAACAGCGAGACAGCATCCACCCGTGCCAACACAGCACCCTTGTCCCCCGCTGGAGACTGGAGACAACCAGACCACCCTCTGCAGTCAAGAACAATGGCACGCCCAACAATCACCCAACCTCGTCCGCCCACACAAAGAAGCGCATAACCAGCACCCTGCGAACAATCACCCACGATTGGCTTGGATCGAGAACAGCGATGCGCCAAACGCAGGACAGGATAATCGGCAGTAATTCGGCAAGCACCAGGAGAATGCTGCCGACTTATGTCAACTGCGTGCCCAAGCAATTCGCCGAGAACTGTGTCATGAAGTGACGCTCATTCGTCGCTGAGCTGTTTTCCTAACTGGTGATTCGATAGCAGTTCTGTTCGTGGCAATCTGCGTTCGCTGGTATGAGCTGCCTACTGTGAATGTCAGCAACGAGTTCGCTTCGGTTCACATATCCTTCGAAGCAATGATCCGGTGATGCAGAGTCCATCGACGTGTTCCACAGCGTGAGGACCCAGCCACCAGCAGAAGAGTTCCAGGTCCCTTCACAGCGCGTATACTCGCCGAAGTGACCAAGCATTTCCATGCTCACGTTGCCGCTCGTGATGACATCCCCGTCAACAACCAAAACTTGCGATGAGGAACGGACCGCGCCACTGCTAGAATCATCGGACGTAATCTGGATAGTGAACGTGTGCGGCAAACCATCAGAACAGGCGACGATGACTGAGCTCAGCACGACGAGTCCAAAAGCCACAGCCACGAGGTTCATGCGATCAAACCTGAAGCAGCGGCTATTTAATGCTTGTGCAGAACCGTTGACTCACAAACGTAATGACGAAGCGACCTGCTCGTTATTGAACCGGCGTGAACGTGACTTGCGCCACGTACATAAACGCATTTGCTGTCGGGGGGCCGCCACTAAACGACGGGCTGCCGTTGCTCCAGTTGTTGAGCAGGAGGTAGCCGGGCATTGCCGGCCCGCTTGGTGTTTCATCCCTCTCTTCGTCGGGTTTCGCAAGTCATTTTCTTCGTGCGCCGCTACTATCGAACGAAGTACAATGGGTCAGGGGGGTGAGACGCCTCTTTATGAACTACAACGCACTGGTCATCGCGGCACTGAGTATCGGCAGTATCGCGTGTCACACACAGAGCAGCTGGCATGACAAGGCAGATGAACCGCACCTGCAGCCGTACCACGGCACAAGACCGGGCGTGCAGCGGTACTATCAGAATGGCAGACTCACTAGTACGAGTGTTGTTATTGGGCAAACGAGCGACCCGACGATCAATAACATCTACGGCTACCTTGATGCCAATAACAACGTGACATCGGTCATTGTCGAGAGCAAGGAACACGGTTGCTATGTGGGAACGGTACTGCCCTACTATCAGCAACAATATCAGGCCTGCACGCCAACACAGGCACGACAATACAGCACCTTGATCATCGCAGCAGCGCACGAAGACCGCAACAAGTAACTTTAGACGGCAGTAGTGACACCCCCGGTACTGGTCTACATTTCTGTTGCGGCGCTGGCATTGGTGGCCACTTCTTGGGAGCGATGGTCCTTGTCATTGCGCGTAACGACTTTCCGGGACCGGGAATGCCGGCCCGCGTGGTGTTTCATCGCTCTAATCGGCGCGTTTCGCAAGTTCTTTCTTTGGTCTCGACTTTCTTGGTCTTTGCTGGTAGTGTTGGTCCCACGTGACTGATCCTGTCATTATCGTCGATCTCCTGCTGGACCACGAGCACACGTTGGCTCAGAAGCAGGGGATCCTCACCGCGTATGCGGTCGCGATCAACGGCCCGACCTTCGACGACCTCATCACGACCATTCCGACCCTCTTCAAGACCATCCCAACGCACGACCGCAGAAAAGCCAGGGCGCTCTCCTTCGTCATTGAAACAATCATCCACGAGAACCTCAACGTCAACAACGACGACACCATCAACTAATAGCCAAACAGAATCCTGAGCTGCGCACAACACCCCATCCTACGCAAGAAGACTAGGACAACCCTTGGCCCCCCGTGCTCAGCAATAGCGGCGAACCAAAACAATCAACGGCCTCTTCGGACCCACACCACCAGCACGTCCCAAGCACCCTGTGGACATTGATCAATGACTGGCTCGACACAACCGAGGATACTCCTTTCAGTTCATGTGGTGAGCGCGGTCCTCTTAGCTCGTGATTCTATAGCAGGTGTGTTCGTCGCAACCGTTGGAGACCGGGACTAGCGTCCCGCTGTTGATTTCGGCCTCGATGCTTGCTCTTGTCGGCGTGCCTGCTTCAAGTGAGCAAGGTCCTGGAGAGCTGTTCGTTGATGACTCCCAGTGCGTCGTCACCCAGCGGTTGCTTGTTGTGTTGTACTGGTCCTCGCAACTCAAATAGTTGTCTCTGCTGTTGACATTCAATGTGCGCACTCCGCTCACGAGCCCATCACCGTCGAACGTATAGGCTTGCGTGAACGTTCGTGAACCACTACCGCTGGAGAGGTCGTTTGAGAGGAAAATACTGAAGTGGTGAGGAAGCGAGGATGCGCAACCGGCGAGCAACAGGGTGATGACAATGCAAATGGCGGCGCGCATAGAACCACACCAGTGACCTCTGTGTTATTTAATGTTTCCCGTAGTTATGCTGGCCGGCCTTTGTTAGTTCAGTGGCACGTACTTGACCCAGGCAATGTAAACATACCGTGGGCCGGTGAACGACGCTCCAATTGGAAGCCCGCCCCACGAAGGGTCGGCATTACCCCAGTGATTCAGAATGATGCTTGCACAAGCCGCGTTCGGAGCTGTGCAATCGGCAGCACCAGTGGGAACGAACGTCATGAACGGACCTGCTTGCGGGCCTGTGGTCGTTGCGGGTGCATTACCGTCGATAGTAAAGGCGACGAAGGTCGGGGTCCATGTGAAGGCGTAGGTGTGAAAACTGCCGCAATTGTTGCTTGCGTCTACGGAGAGCGTCTCCCGTGGCGGGTTGTTTGGGTCGATTGTGCTCTGGGGCTGTGGATTGCTCCACGAGCTGATGTTGACGAGGTCGGGTTGATTCCCGAGCGCTTCCACGTCGATTTCGATTTGTGAATTATTGTAGAAGTTGAAGGCGCCTGAAACACTGCCACTTTGACAAGTCCCGGCACCGCCGGGACTGATTGAGGTGCTTGAGGCGCGCATGCTAAACGTGTACGTGCCGTAAGAAAAGCGCTGAGCGGTTGCGATCTCACCCCCGATGGATTGAATCTGCGCCTCTGGGTACGGTGACTCCAGCGTCTGATCGAGGCGTAATTGCAAGT
>Ga0364881_10488_pt1 | contig 19941 bp, 8 predicted proteins | sample ExccelJu500001D4_5_FD_206923 | JGI IMG/M metagenome (GOLD analysis project Ga0364881, IMG submission 206923) | Enriched cells from Trout Bog Lake Hypolimnion, Wisconsin, USA - BchlTB.July30.5000.01.D4 | ecosystem: Environmental > Aquatic > Freshwater > Lake > Hypolimnion/Profundal zone | place...
TGTCGACCATCCCAATATGATCCTCAAATTCAGGGTCAAAGCCGATGGTCAAAAGGCCCTTGGCGAAGGCGGTGGCTTGAGCGTCCTTGAGATAGCTGCGGGTAAAGGGACTGGCGCGTCCCACAGCTTCGAGCAGGTCGGCCCAGAGTTGGCCGAGGTCCCCGAGAGCGGCGGGCGACGCGACTGCGGGGGGCGGTTGGATTGGGGCGGTTTCTGCCCGGGCGCCGGCGGCTGCCGCCGGCGCAGTTCGCGGGATGACCGACTCGATGGGGGCGGATTGGGGAATAACCGTGGCGTTTTGCCGCGGCGTCGGCGAGGCGGCTTCCGCGCGGAGCGGCTTTGGCTCCGGTACCGGGGACGTGGAAGCCGGGCGGACGGCGGCGCCGACCACGTCGCTGGAGGACCGGCCCTCGCGGAGGGCTTGGAGTTGTTTCAACACGGCGTCCAGGCTCAATGCATTCCGGGCTTCGATCGCTTTGAGGAGGGTGACTTCGACCAGGATTTTCTTGGAGGAAGCATCCCGTAGGCGCATCTCAGCACTGCCGAAAACGTCCAGGATGCGGGTCAGTCCCTCGGCGCTGGCGAGCTTGGATTGCTCGGCCAGGGCCGAGGCTTCCGCCTCGGACACCTCCAACATGCGCAGGTCGCCGCGCGAGACCTGAAAGATCAGCAGGTTGCGGAAATGGTTGAGGAGGTCGGACAGGAGCCGGGCCAGGTCCTTGCCGTTGCTGGCCAGATCGTTGAGCTGACGCAGCGCGCTCTCGACCTGGCCATCGAGCACGGCTTGCGCCAGGCCCAGGAGCTGCCGTTGGGCGGTCAGGCCAAACATCGAGAGCACGTCGGCCTCCTCGATTCGGTTGCCGCAAAAACTGATGAGCTGGTCAAGGGTGGATTCGGCATCCCGCATGCCGCCCTCGGCGCCGCGGGCGATGGCGTAGAGCGCCGCAGGGTCGACCTGGACCTGCTCCAGGCCACTGATTTGGGTGAGATGCTTGACAATCAAGGCGGCGGGAATGCGCCGGAGGTCAAACCGCTGGCAACGGGAGAGAATGGTGGCCAGCACCTTTTCCGGCTCGGTCGTGGCGAAGAGGAATTTGGCGTGATCCGGCGGCTCTTCCAGGGTCTTGAGCAGGGCGTTGAAGGCGTCCTTGCTCAGCATGTGGACTTCATCGATGATATAGACCTTGAACTTCCCGGTCGCGGGGGCGTAGCGGACGGTCTCACGGAGGCCCCGGATGTCCTCAATGCCACGGTTGGAAGCGGCGTCGATCTCGATGACATCGAGCGAGCGGCCTTCGGTGATCTCCTGGACGCGCGGATCCAGGTCGTCGAAATCGGCGGTGGGGCCGTTGGTGGCATTGAGGCACTTGGCGAAAATGCGGGCGATGGTGGTCTTGCCGGTGCCGCGCGGCCCGCAAAACAGATAGGCATGGGCTATGCGGTTCTGCTCGATGGCGTGGGACAGCGTCTGGGTGACGTGTTCCTGGCCCACGACATCGCTGAACCGTTGCGGGCGGTATTTCCGGGCTATGACTTGATACGACATCGCTTCAGTTTTCGCCGGGCGGCCCGCCGGGCGGGCCGCCCGCAGTAAAATTCAGTACCAGGGTTACCACGGCAGATGCGGAGCAAATTACCGTTGCTGCCTTCCGGCCCTGGCGGGGTTCGTAAGTCCGCATTCCATGGGCCCTGGCAACTCAACTCTGCCGGACACCGGACAGCGCGGCAAGCAGAATCAGATAAGGGAAGCCCGAATGCTCAGCGGCCCACGCCGTCCGCCCCAAGCTGGCAAGCCGGGTTGTGCTTCCGTGGGCGAGTTGCTTGGGTTGTACGCAGAAGTGCAAAGACGCCAGGGCGATGGGCTCACCGCTTCTTGAAATAGAGCATCATGAGCAGGAACAGTATGACCTGCAGAAGGACGACGGCGAGGATGACGGGGACGGAACGGAAGCGGGACTTCCAGATCTGTGGGGCCTGGAGACGGGTGTAACGGTTGGTCATCTCGACGATTTCGTAATCATCCAACTCGGCCTTCATGGCGGCGGCGGACTGGAAGCGCCGTTTGGGGTCGCGTTCCATGGCGTGCAGAATAATTTCTTCCAATACCGGGGTGAGCTTGGGATTGGGTTTGCGTGGGGCGATGGGGTCGCCGGTGACGCGGGCGTTCATGATCACGTAGGCGCTGTCCCCGCCAAAGGGGGTTTCGCCGGTGCTCATTTCGTAAAGGATGGCCCCCATGCTGTAGATGTCGGTCCGGAGATCGCCCCGGCTGCCGCGCACCTGCTCGGGCGCCATGTAGTCGGGGGTGCCCATGGCCGGGGTAAAGCCGACAAAAGTGAGCCGGCGCGAACCCTGCGAGCGGGCGATTCCGAAATCCATGATGCGAATGGAACCGTCGTTGCAGATCATGATGTTCTGCGGCTTGAGATCCCGGTGGATCACGCCCTTGCCATGCATGTACTCGAGGGCTTCGCACACCCGGCTGGCGATCCTGACTGCGTCGGGTTCGGGCAAGGGGTGGACATTTTTGAGCAACTCGCTCAAGGTCTGGCCTTCCAGATACTCCATGGCGATATAGGGCCGGCTCTTATTTTCGACGGGAATAATCTTGAGAATATTGGGGTGATCGAGTTGGAGGCCGATCTCCTCCTCGCGCTTGAAGCGATCGAAGCCGGCTGGGTCGCTTTCGATTTGAAGGTAGGGCACCTTCAACGCGATGGCGGCTCCAGTCTTGCGGTCCGTCGCCTTAAACAAAGAGGCCATGCCGCTCTTGGCGATGACGTCGGTGATCTCAAATCTCGCGTCGAGCACATTGCCGACGCTGAGATCGGTGCCGAGCGGCCGGCTGCCGGCGGAGGGGACGCTGGCCTCCAGGGCCTGATCGACCTCCCATACCTGGACGATCTGGACGGAGACATTATCGCTGGCCTGCCGTTTCTCGGCCAACGCAATGAGGCGTTTGCAGGCCTCGCCGGGGTGATACTTGATGACCGCTTCGAGGATCTCATCATCGAGCAGTGATCCATAGAGGCCGTCCGAGCATTGGAGAATCACGTCGCCCTTGGAGAGTGGTTCGGTCGAAATGTCATAATGACACATCGGTTCATACCCGATGCTTCGGGTCAGCGTCGAGCGATGTGGACTGGTCATGGCGTTCCGCTCGAGCAGCAAGCCGAGTTTGACCTGCAAGGAGGTGTAGGAGTGATCGGTGGTGAGCCGCTTGATTTTCCCCGCCCGGATCAGGTACGCGCGCGAGTCGCCCACATGCGCGATGGTTACTTTGTCGTGCCGGAAGATCGAAATCAACAACGTCGTCGCCATCCGTCCCTTCTCCTGCGCACTCTGAAAGACCTTGGCCGCCGCGGTGTCGAACATCCCGCGGACGACATCCCGCAGGGGCAACTCGGGTTTGGCTTCACGGAAGATCGACAAGGCGGTTTCCGCCGCGAGCCGACTGGCCACCTCCCCGTTGGTTTCCCCACCCACTCCGTCGGCCAGCAGGGCGACGCTGCCCAGGTCTTGACGCTGGGAGAAATCGTCCGGTTCCCAAAAGGTCAGGAAATCTTCATTGTGGTCGCGAACCGGCCCGGCGCTGGAAACCTGGTGGCATTTAACTTTCATGGATAGCTAGTATCTACTAATGGAGGAAATTGAAAAGTGGCTAAGTTGGGCCGTCGCCGAGGCTTCCTCGCAAGCAGGGAGTTCGGCTCGCCCGCCGCTCTGGGAAATCGGCGAGGCAGAGAGCAAACCGTCGACCAAGGAGGCGACAAAGGTCGGCACAAAGGTTTTGAAAGGGGCGTTGGGGAACGGTTCCAGATAAGCAAGAGACCCGGTCATCCCGAGGACGACCGGGTCTCATGGTTGCGGTTTGAGTTGGCGGTTAAGCTGGTTTTTCCGAGAGGAACATCGGACGAGCCAGGGTGGCGCTGCGTTTACGGAAGTATAGCAATCCGTAGATGCCCCAGACGGCGGCGACCCCGAGGGCGATATAAGGTTCTTTCCAGCTCATGCCGCTGACCATGAACGGACCGATGAGGTAGAACAACATGCAGGCCAGGTTGGCCACCAGGCCGAACATGGGGATGAACACATGTTTGAAGCCGTGGAAGCTGTCGTGCTCTTTGAAGGCCACCATGGCGATGAGACAGGTGGTCATGTAGAGCAGGAAGGTGCCGAAGTTGCTGATGAGCGTGATGATGAGCAGCGTATTGGGCAACTTGGTGTAGGCTTCGGGCGAGAAGATGCCGAAGCTGTACCAGAAATTGTGCTTGTCGAGGGCCGCCGGAGCGGTGGATTGCTCGCCCATGTAGAGCACGACCGAGGCGATGCCGACCACAATCGAAATGAACACCAGCGTCCAGATGGCGCGGTGCGGGGAGAGCGTGCGGCCATGCACCAATCCGAAGTGCGAGGGAACCTCCTCGTCGCGGCCCATGGCGTAGGTGACGCGCGCGCCGGTGTTGATGCACGAGAGCGTGGTGCCGATGAGGGCCAGGAAGACCGTCGAGGCCTGCACAATCATGAAGGCCCAGCCGGCCTTGTAGCTCCCGAAGAGCCAGGTGCCCGTGAGCACCATCATGTCGCCAAGCGGTGCGCCCGAGGCGCCCGCATTAGGGAGCGTGTAGCCGTTGTGCAGGAGGTAATTCGCGGCGAAGTACTCGAACAGGTAACACACCCCGCCCTGAATGGCCAGCGAGAGCAATACCGCGCGCGGAATGTCGCGCTTGGCGTTCTTGGCTTCCTCGCCCATGGCGGTGACCGACTCGAAGCCCACCAGGATGAGAATGGCGATACAGGCTTGGATGAACATGTAGCTGAATTTGTGCGGGGCGACCACGGAACCGGCGGTGGCATGGAAGTTGACCGTCAACGGGTCCTTGGCATCCCCGTCTTTGCCCGTCATCGCGTCTTCGGGTTTGTAGCTGACCAGGAAGGGGTCGGCGATGGCGTGGGCGTCTTTATCCAGCACCAGTTTGCCATCTTTGTCCTTTTGGAAGGCCGGGTAAGGATCCCCTTCCGCCAGGCCCATGGCAGTCAAGGCTCCGAGCACTGCAGCGTCCTTGTTCTTTTCCTTGTCCAGGTCGTCTTTCACGACGTTGCGGTCCTGCATCTTGGGAACGGCTTGGCCTTTGTCGTCCAGTTTCGGCGAATTGTCCGCCCAGGTATCGCCAACGGGCTTGCCCTTCTCGTCCGTCACCGGGACCTGATCCACGTTATAGGCCACCGGGGTTTGACCGGAGAGGTGTAACCCGACCGAGCCTTGCGGGTGCTGAACACGATAGGCAATCGCGATGATCGAAAAGACCACCAGGGCGGAGATTTGAATGACGTTGATGGCCACGTTGACGCCCGTGGAACCATTGACTCCGCGGAAGGCGATGTAACCGACGCCCAAGGCGAACACGATACAGAAGAGGATCATGAACAGCGGGCTGTTATAGGTGCTACTGAACGTGTTCGGCCAGAACTGACTGGCGAGGTAACCCGCCAAGATGGCGGTAACGCCCACCATACACCCCGGATAAACCCAGTAATAAAGATGGCTGGCCCAGCCGGTGAAGAACTTGGCCGCACGCGCGAACTTAAACCACTTGGTCTTGGAGAGGAACGCCTGTTCCGCGTAGAGATACGAAGAGCCGGCTCCGGGGAAGATCTTCGACAACTCGGCGTAACTGTACGCGGTCGCGAAGCAGAGCAACAAGGCCGCCAGGATGCCAAACCACATGGCGCTTCCCGCCAGTGGGGCGCCATAGAGCGATTGCATTTGGAAGGTGAGCCAGAGAAAGGCGCCCGGCGCTATCAGCGCCATCGCGTTTGAGGTAAGCCCGGTTAAGCCCAGGGTTGCTTTAGTGGTGGGCGATTTTCCGCCGCCACCGGTGGTATTGTTCATTTCTGCGTTTGCCATATTTGTTTTGCTAACTGTTTTGCGTTTCTTTGCCCGCGAACGCCACCGCTATCCCCGCCTATCGTGCTTTGCCCGGCGGGGCGGTTTGTTTCTGCCCACCCATATAGCAAGCCTTATGCCATCAATTGGACGTAAATACACAACCCATATTAGGTCAATGGATTAGATATGAAAAAAACCTTTTGATGAGGCCTGTTCCAGGGGTTGATTGTCGCGTTTTATACACCTTGCTGGTTTCGATTCATGGAAGGCGGCCACCGCCACAGGCGCTACCCGCTTGGGTTTACCGGAGGCGGATCACACTGGCGGTATCGTGACCCTGCGCCGGCGCGGATGAGCCGCGGTTTGAGCCAGACTCGACAAATCGGGGAGGCTGCGGCTACATTGGGCGGGATGTTGTTGCAAAACCAACCATTGATCATCGCCGGGCGGAGTTTCCGTTCCCGCCTCATTCTGGGGACGGGCAAGTTTTCCGCTCCCGAGGCGATGCGGGACGCCTTGGCGGCCAGCGGGACCGAGTTGGTGACCGTGGCGTTGCGCCGGGCCGACCTGAGCGGCCAGCGGGATCCCTTTGCCAATATCCTGGAGTTTATCGATCCAAATCGCTACCTGCTGCTCCCCAACACCAGCGGGGCCATGAACGCGGGCGAGGCCGTGCGGTTGGCTCGGTTGGCGGTGGCGGCCGGGCTGCCGAAATGGGTAAAGCTGGAGATTCATCCGGACCCCCGCTACCTGCTGCCCGACCCCATCGAGACACTCAAGGCCGCCGAAATCCTGGTGCGAGAAGGATTTGTCGTGCTGCCTTATATTAATGCTGACCCCGTGTTGGCCAAGCGCCTGCAGGAGGTGGGGGTGGCGACCGTCATGCCGCTGGGGTCGCCGATCGGTTCGAACCGCGGTTTGCAGACGCGGGACCAGGTCCGCATCATCATCGAGCAGGCCACTGTGCCGGTCATCGTGGACGCCGGCCTCGGTTCGCCGAGCCACGCCGCCGAGGCGATGGAGTTGGGGGCCGATGCGGTGCTGATCAATACGGCGATCGCGGTGGCGGGCGACCCGAACCGGATGGCCCTGGCCTTCAAACTGGCGGTCGAGGCTGGCCGGATGGCCTTTGAGTCCGGCCCCGCCGCCCCGCAAGCCAGCGCCAGCGCCACCAGTCCGCTCACGGCCTTCCTCGATTGATCCCCTATGACCTTACCCCCTTTGTCTGGCGACCGGGCGCGCGAAATACTGGCCGAAGCGGCGCGAACTCGCGTCGCTGTGGTGGGCGATGTGATGCTGGACCAATTCGTTTGGGGCAGCGTGTCGCGTATCTCGCCGGAGGCCCCCGTACCGGTGCTGGATTTCCAGCGGGAGAGTTTTATGCCCGGAGGCGCCGCGAATGTGGCTCGTAACCTGACTTCGCTCGGGGTTCCAACGGAACTGTTCGGAGTGGTGGGCGAGGACGTGGCGGGAGAGCAGCTTGCGGGGCTCTTGCGCGAGCACCGGATCGGGTGTCGGGGGATGCTCGCCGACCCCCGGAGAATGACGAGCGTCAAGACCCGCATCGTGGCTCACAAACAGCAGGTGGTTCGGATCGATCGCGAGACCCGCGAGAGCATGAATGGCCAACTCGCTCGCCGACTCCTGGCGGCGCTCAAGGGGCGAATTGCCCGGACGGCGGCGGTGATCGTCGGGGACTACGGCAAAGGGGTGGTGACCCAGGACCTGCTCGACGAGATCAAGCAGTTGTGCCGCCGGCGTGGCGTTTGGCTCAGCCTCGATCCCAAACCGGTTCACTGTCTCGACTTGACTGGCATCTCCCTCATCACTCCGAACCGCAAGGAGGCCTTCGAATTGGCCCGTCTGCCCGACGACACCCGTCACGCCGAGCCCCTGGCGGACACCAACTTAATGAAGGTCGCGGAACGGTTGCTCTCCGAGCTGAAACCGGCGGTGCTCCTCATCACCTTGGGTGAGTTGGGCATGCTGATGTGCGCGCGGGGCCAGGCGCCCTTCCACATCCCGACGGTGGCCCAGGAAGTATTCGACGTTTCCGGCGCGGGCGATACGGTCATCGCCTCTTTCACCCTGGCCATCGCGGCCGGGGCCTCTCCGCTGGAAGCGGCGCTCCTGTCCAATTACGCCGCCGGCATCGTGGTGGGCAAGCTCGGAACCGCGACGGTGACGCCGCCGGAGTTGCTGGCGATCACGCGAGCTGCTCGCGGCTGACCGGTGACCCGTCTGGCGGGCGGCGGCGCCACCCAGCCTCAGGGGCTGGAGCGCGTTCGCGGCCCCTGCTGCACCGAGCCATCCGCCAGCAGCACATGATGATGAATGGGGCAGATCGCCAGTACTTGCTGAGGGTTGGTGCTATTCACGCTGGGGAGGGTGCGCAACTGATACGTCACATTCGCCGCCGAGAGGTTCCGGAAATCGAGCGCCGCGATCTTGGACGCATCCCCGGGGCAGACCAGTATCTTGGGCGTGCTCAGTTCATTGGACAGAATTTGGAAATGCAGGGCCGGGTTGCGGTCGGTCCCGTCCGTGCTGGGGCGGACCCATTCCCGCGTGCCCCCGGCATTCGTGCTCACGGTGAAGGGATACTGGTCATTATTGTCGAGCGCCCAGATCTTGTAGGCCAGGCCGATTTGTTTCAGGTTGTTCACGCAGTTGATCGACTGCGCGCGGTGCTTCGCGCTGGATAAGGCGGGCAGCAACAACGCGGGCAGAATGCAGAGCGTGATGAAGAAGGTGTTCACGTAGCCCAGGATGAACCCGGCGATGGCAAAGCCCGCCCCGCCGTACTGCTGCGGGGAGCGGCGTGCCCGCGCGTGCGCGATATGGCCACAGATAATCGCCGGCAGGCCGGTAAACGGCCCTAGGCAGAGCACCAGGCCAAAGACGAAGCTGGTGATCGCCAGACCGCTCCGTACCTCGCCCGGCGGAACGGGGGAGGGGAGCGGGGGTGCGGCCGCCGGGGCCGCGGCAGGCCCGGCGAGGAGCGCGCGGATCTCGGGAAAACTCGAGGCGGGCTGCCAGTCGGCTACGCCCTCAGGCCGCACCCGAGACTGGCCGTTTACCCGACCCTGGGCGATCCATTGCCGGAGCTCCTCCAGGCTCACCGGCCCGTATTCTTTGCCGTCGTCACCGATAATCTTATACATGGCTGCCCCTTCCGCAGTTTGAACAATGGCGCATGGTGGCGCTGTCGGGGAGGCATTGTCAAGGCCCAAACCTCATGGTTTAGGGGTTCATCCACGGCGGTGGACAAAGTCGGGGCGCAGACAGTTCTCGGGACTCAAACCGCACCCACACCGCCGCCAACCCTAGCGCGATGGGCAAGGATCGCGTGTCCCGGGGACGTGATCGTCAGTTAATTGCACTTTTGTTTAAAATAACGGTTGCACATCTTCGGATTTGAAGCGAAAGGTCTCCAGTCATAAGCCAATGTGCAGTGTCGGCTTAGGCAAACTATTTTAAAAATAGAACTTGCGCGTTCTCGGGTTCGAGGCGACAGGTTTCACATCATAAGATACGATTTAGTGTCGGCTTAGGTCTGCTTACCATGTGGCCGCGTGGCTGCGCCGCGAAGTCGGTTGCCTCCTGTTACTCGGCGCCGAGGAATAGGAATAGCGGGTTAAGCGAACGCCCGGCAGGCGGGGATCCGAGCGCCGGCTCACGACTGAGTTTAAGGCTAGTGAACTATGAAGAATAAGTTGTTTTCGGCAATGGTGTCATGGTCATGCCTGGTGGCAGGGGCCTGGACGGCGTCGGCCCAGTGGCAGACCCAGTCGGTGCAGATCAAGCCGGGATGGACGGCGATCTACCTTTACGTGGATGCTTCCTACGCGACCCTGGACAACCTGGTGGGCAGCGACCCGCACAACCCGATCGCGGAGGTATGGCTCTGGCAGCCGACGGTCAGCTCCGTGCAGTTCGTGAACAACCCGCTGGCCCCGATTACGGGCAGCAGCCAGTGGGCCAACTGGGAGCGGCTGAATACGGGTTTGCCAAGCACCCTGGCCACCCTGGCACCCAATGCCGCTTACCTGGTGCATTCCGTGGCGGCCACCAATTACACCTGGAAGATCAAAGGCCAGCCGACCGCCCCCAGCTATGCCTGGAGCGCCACGGCCATCAACCTCATCGGCTTCCCTACCGTCACCAACAGTCCGCCGACGCTGGATAACTTCCTGGGCGCGGCGCCCGCCTTCGCCGGGGTGGCCACGGTCTACCAATATGTTGGGGGTGACCTTTCGACCTACAACCCGACGCTGGTTTATGCCCCGCATACGGTGCCGGTGGCCCGGGGTCAGGCGTTCTGGATTAACGAGACCAATTTTGTGAACAGTTATTTCGGCCCGTTCCAGGTAGTGGTGAACGGTTCCGCGACGGCCTTTGGGACCTCGGCCAACAGCACCAGCATTCGCCTGGTCAACACCACCCCGTCACCGGTCACGGTTAACCTCACCCTCCAACCGTCGGAAGCGCCGCCGGCGGGGCAGACCGCCATCGCCGGGGTGCCGCCGATGATTGTCCGCGGGGCGCTGAACGCCGCCGCCCTCACTTACACGGCGTCCAGCCTCAGTCCCACGACTCCGATGAGCTGGACGCTGGCGCCGCAAGGGCAGGCGGGGTCGGATATTCCGGTAATCCTGGGGGTCAACCGGGCGGCGCTGACCAGCAACGCCGGCGGCCTCTATGCCGGCATCCTGCGGTTCACCGATTCCAAAGGTTACACGGAGGTGGACGTTCCGGCCTCGGCCAAGGCCGGCTCGTACACCGGATTGTGGGTGGGCAGCGCCGTGCTTTCCCAAGTGTCCAATTACCTCAAGAATTATCAGCGGGATACCAATGGCAACCCGGTGCTCGGCACCAACGGGGCTTACGTCGTCACCGGCGTCAACACCAACCTGGGCGCGGTCGCTTCATCCGCGGTGTTTCCGATGCGGCTGATCCTGCATAACGACGGCACCACCGCCAACCTCCTGCAACGCGTGTTTTATGGCTCGGATGTGAATTCCAACACCATCGTGGCGACCGGCGAAACCGCGCTGGATCCGGCGCAACTCTCCACCGCGCGCCGCATCAGCAGCGTGGAGTTTCCGTGGACACCGACCAACCAGACGTGGGCGTTGTCTGGAGCGTTCGTGCCCGGAGCCACGCTGACCGGTACCGTTACGGTGCAATACGACGATCAAGCCTCCAACCCGTTTCTCCACACCTATCACCCGGATCATGATAACCTCGACCCAACCTTCCAGTTTCAAGTCGGCATCGGTCAGGAATCCTATCAGATTGATCGGTTGATCAGCCTGCAACTCACCCCACCCGGCAACGATTTCAACAGCTTGATCCAATACGGGCAATCGTTCTCGGGCGCCTACGCCGAAACCATCACCCTGACCGGGATTTATCCCGCTACCCGCACGTTCAATATTGGCGGGGCCTTTACCCTGAACCGCCTCTGTCCCATCGCCGTGTTAACCCGGGCGCAATGAACGCGTCCCACTCCAGACTCTGACTTAAAACCATCTCGAAAAACCGCAAAACCATTATGAATATGAATCGGCACCTACTCCGCCTGGCCCTGCTGGCCATCACCTTGGCGTTCGCCCCGCAAGTCTTGAACGCCCAGACCAACACCGCAGCTCCGCCCGGACTGATCAGCTACCAGGGGTTTTTGACGGACGGCAACGGCATCCCGCTGGCCACCAACACGCCGCAGAATTTCAATGTGCTGTTCAACATCTATCCGTCCAGCAGCGCTACCACGGCCTTGTGGGGCGAATCGCAGGTGGTGACGGTCGATCGCGGTTTCTTTACCGTCCTGTTGGGGGTCGGGAGCGCGATCAATGGCGTCTTCCATACGAACGATCTCACCTACCTGTTTAGCACCAACAATGCGCAGTCCCGATTCGTGGGCGTCACGGTGCAGGGAGTGAGCACGGCGGAAATCTCGCCGCGCTTGCAGTTGCTCTCCGCCCCCTATTCGTTGCTGGCGGCCAACGCCATCAGTGTGGTCGGTTCCGGGATCATTTCGGCGACGAACCTGGCGTCCAACATCGGGGTGTGGAGTGCGGCCAACGGGAACGTGTTTCGCACCAACGGCAATGTCGGCATTGGCACCAGCACGCCGGCTCTACCCCTCACCGTGGTGGGCAGCGTTGGCGCCTATTCGCCAGGGGTGGCTGGTAATCCCAGTTTGAACCTCTTTGACAACGCCGGTACGGAGCGAGCTGCTTTGGGAATCGCCGGCGGCGCCGGCAATTGGAGCACGGACGCTGCGGCCGGTGATACCATTCTCCGCGCGGACACCGGAAAGCTCCTGCTGCAAAGCGGTAGCGGGGGCTCCGACATCGCCATCAACGGCAATAAGGTCGGCATCAACACGGCCGCCCCGACGCAAACGCTGGATGTCAACGGCTACGTCTCCCTGGGCGGCCCCGCGGGCGGGAATCACCTTCAGTTGTTCGTGAACCAGATTCAACAATACAACGGTGGCTCGGTGGGCGATCTGTATCTCAATTATAGCGGTGGCAACGTACACGTCGGCGGCGCGGCCGGCAGCTACTTGAACGTGACCGGGGGTTCCCAAATGACTGGCACCCTTCGGCTGGGCTCCGAGACGGGCACTGCGGAAGGCCCGAATATGCCGGGCTTGGTGGTTCGGCGGCTATATTCCAGCGTTTCGACCGCTGGCTCCATCGTGGCCCGCAATGAGGAGTTCGCCCTGGAAAGGGATGGTACCCCCGGGGGCTTAAAGCTGGTCTACGTGGGCCCGCAAGGGGTAGGTGGCGCGAACGTTGATGCAAAAGGGGTCAACAATGCGGCTGCAGGGTTAAACTACTTCTACTACTTTTACGGCGGTTATTCCGGCAGTCAGCAACTCTTCACCGCCGGACAGCACATTAACTACTGCCGGATTAGCTGGAGTGACCCCTGGTGGGGTCTAGGCATGACGACGGTGGAGATGATGAGGTTTGACGATGGAGGTAGTAACATTAGTTCGACTTGGGTGGGAACTATTACCTCCACCTACAACCAGTAAGGGAAGTTACCGTCTTGGAGGAAACGTATGATACCATCCCCAACCCCGGCGCGAGCCGTCGCCCGCCTTTCGCCTGGATGCGCGAGGGTGATCGGCATCGCCCTTGCTCTCTGCGTCCAATGGACCGCGCAGGTGGCCTCCGCGCAGGTTCCGGTTACGCCCCTATTCGCCAGCCAAAAGGCCTTTCTCTACAACACCAATTCGAGCGTGGCGCCACTTTACGGGCCGGGCATCAACTGGCTCTCGGTGGGTGGGTTGCCTATCGGCAGCACCACCAATCCGGCGGTGGGCTCTAACGGGCGGGCCCCGACGGTCGCCGCTCAGTTGGCCTTTGGTGGGAGCACGAATCTACTCCTTTATCCGACCAATCCGGCGACTCCCCGGCAATTCACCGGCTTTGTGCCGGTGGGTGGAGTGGCGGTGCAAAACAACAGCAGCAACCTCACACCGGGTTTGAGTTTTGCTCAAAACGCCCGGAACCTGGGTTGGCCGCTCGCTAACGGCGGCAACGGCAGTCCGGCGGTCATTCTGCGGGCCGCCCAGGTGGGAGCCCCGTATGTCAACAATCAGATCACGTATCTTTTCGGCCAAGTCATCGCTCCGCCTCTGGCGAGCGAAACCGGCGCGGCGCTGACCAACGGTCTGAATTTGTCTTACTGGCAATCCGCGCCCGTGAACTGGCAGAGCTACTCCAATTACTACTACAGCACGAACGCCAACGCGGTGTTTGCGGTTCAGCCGGGACAGGTGACGATCGTCTGGCAAAAGGCGGCGCCGAGCAACCTCGTGCCCACGAACCTGCCGGCGACCTTTGGGTACCTGAGCAATTCGTACAGCTATTACGTGCTCTCCACCAACACTTACCTGGTGTCGAGCGCGCCGGTGAAGACACCGCAGATCATGTACTGGACCGAAGGGGCTTACGCGGGCACCGGTTTTCCGGTGCCGGTGCCGCAGTCGGAAGTCAGCGCGGTCAATATCATCTACGGGAACGTGACCAACGGCGGCTTCCCGCAGTTCGTACCCATACCCGATACCATTCCGGTGACAAACTACCAAACCCTCTGGTATGATGCCTCGCTGCACGAACTGAGGGCGGACAACGCGGTCGGCCAGGTCTTTGTCGAGTTGCTGGGCGAGTTGTTGCCGGGCGGTGGCCGGGCCTTCCAGGGATTCGAGATTGTCGACGTCAACGTGGCGCCGTCGCCGATTGATATCCAGGTGGAGCTCGGCACGCGCATCGGCGCTTACGGCGACGGCAGCGATGATTCACAGTTGGCCGTGTCGCCGCTGGCGGGCACGAGCAAGTTCTATTATCAGCAATTACTCCCCAACAACGTCAAGAACCTGTGGGCGACCCACCTGACGGTCAATAAGAACGATTTCCCATGCTACTGGCTCATTACAGGGGTGGCCGGCTTGCAGTGGCCGTACTTGTTCAACCGTTACCATGAGTATTGGTCCAGTGACCCGTCGCATTACGTCAACTATGCCCGGCCGAGCGTCACCAACGCCGCGCAGGCTGCCCTGACCTCCGTGCAATTGCCCGCCTCCGAGGCCCCCTCGATTGCGTTTCAGGACACGGATACCGCGTATCCCGCGCGGGCTAATCTGAATTCCACTGGACAGTTCTACACGTTTTTGGATTTGGCGCACCCTTCGCACCGTGCTCTGATTCAGTTCCTATCTGGGCACAACGTCGCTTATGAACGGGTATTCTCATGGCTGGATCTGGCCTTGGACAACACCGCGCTGCTCGCCAATAGCGTCGCGACGAATTTGACCACCTGGAACGCTACCAATCAGTTCATGCTGTTCACCAACCTGGCCATTGCCCCTTATGTGATCACTAATTCGGTGAACGTGGGGGATCGCATCACTGCTCCAGGGGGTGAACTGGGCTCGACCAATGGATCGCCGTACTTGGCGGGCTCGATTGTGCAGTCCATCGGCAACTGTTTTAATCCGCTCGCTTACGTGGATCCTTTCAGTGCGGGGTTCACGACGGCCAATCAGGGCGCCATTATTCCGGTCAATGCGATTCCGGGGAGCAATACGCTGGAGGTCATGTGGTTTAGGGCGGACAACGTGAATACCGCTCAGGGCTTTCAAATCTCCTATTGGCCGGCGGTCATCGGGTATTACCAGGTGCAGTGGCCCGCGGTTCCGGCGAACGAAATTATCTTGGCCAGCAACGCCGGGTCCGGTCCTCTGAAGGCGCTTGGAGGCGCGAATATTTACGCGCAAAATAACCCCGCGATGCCTGGTTACAATCCGAATGAGGAGCATGCCATCATGCTGGGCGGCGCCGCCTACGCCTTGCGAGATGACCTGAACAACACCAACGCCGGGCACTACACCTCCGCGCCGTATGTCTTGATCAGCTACACCGCCCAGGATCTGCGGCCGGCGATGGTAGCCTTCCACGTCCGGCGCGAAGCCCCGGAGCAGGGGATACTCTTTGACTATCCGGTCAACGCCGGCACCATCTTGCAGGCACCCATGCCGCTGCCACTGCTGGCCCCGCCCGTCGTGGGTTCCGGCATGTTTGCCACCAATTACAATACTGCCCCGCCGGCCCTTTCCGGGGATCTCCCGGCCGGTTGGAACAATCTGCCGACCAACTCGCCACTTGCCTATTACGGCGGCTTTACCTACCAGGACCGGAAAAATAATTTCTGGGTGTACCGCGGCCTTAACGCCGGCCTGCCCGCCATGCAATTGGGCGCTTACAACACGAACACTCAAGCCTTCGGACCGTTGCCGGCGGCCACCGCCTCGGTAGGGACAAACTTCACCTATTACCTCCATGTTTCGCGTCCGGTGAATGGACTCACCATCACCAGCATACCGACCCTCCCGACTTGGCTGGCCGTCACCGCTAGCACCACCAACGGCTTGTACCTGACCGGCACCCCGACGCTCGTGAGTAGCAATGTCTATACCCTCACGGTATCCGATTCCGACATGAGCAGTGCCACCGCTACCTTCTCACTCAACATCGTGAGTAACGGGGCGCCCGTCGGTCTGGGCCCCATGGCGATCACCAGCACCAACCAGTACTCGGGAGCCCTGGTGACCTATTCCAACCGCCCGCCTTTCCTGGCGGCGGCGCCGACCCCCGCCAACAGTTTCACGATGAATTTCTATTACGTGAATCTGGCGGCCTTCGATTGGCCCGGCATTGCCAATCCGCCGACCAATGGAGCGATTGTGCCTTATTTATTGCCCTACAATGGTGCCGGCGGTTTGGTGGGCGTCCCCACGGCTGCCTCCACCCCGAGTCTGCCCATCGTATATCGCCCGATCTGGCCTTCTATCGTCAACAACCTGGCGGTGCCGACCTTGTATTCGGGTCAGACCCTGACAACCCCCATCAACAATCTCCCGGCCATTCGAGGTCAAAGCAGCGCCCAGGTGCTCTATCAGCAGTCGATCGCGACCAACGATATCACCAAGCCCAGCCTGTATGAGAGTGTGGCGCTGTTCGACCCCACGGTGCAAAAGAAGTCCTACTTGGGTAATTTCGGCCTTGGGGCGCTGCCGGCCAGTGTGGTTTCCTCTTCGTACGAAGGGCTGTCCTATTTCCCCAACCTGCCTCCGAACCTGGGGACTCGGTTCTGGTTTGACCCCAATACCACCAACCTGGTATTCGCGGGCCAGTTTGAAAAGCAAACGGTCGGGGACAACTACCTGTTCCTGAACGTGCTCAACGGCGCCGATCTGGCTGCCGTGGAGGCGCTGTGTAGTGCGGGGGACCCCAATTATTCCAATTGGACCAACGCCGTGGCCAACCTGTCGGTTTCCTTGTACACCTTTGGTCAGGCCTTCGATGCCAAGACCAACTCGATTCCAGGGACTTACGTGATGCAACCCAACGCTACCCAGGTGTTCTTGTCGGGGCAAGTCGTGGCGGTGACCAACACCGAACAGTTGGTGGATTCTTACGCGATGGGGGCTACCGGTCCGGGGTTGGGTTACATCAGTTGGATTGTCGCAAACTCCATCAATCCCCAGTTCAGCGGCAACCCCGTCACGGTGTACATCGCCCGGGTGGCCGAGTACCCCAGCCTCGCGAACCCGCCCGGGCTCTATCCGGGAAGCCTGGTGACGGTTTACGACCAGAATCCACTCAGCGAGAACATCTCCTTCCAACATACCCTGGATCTGGGCGGCAACACCGCCAACTTTCAATACGACTGGCGAATCGAGCCGCCGGTCAATGGTTTGCAGCCCACGACTGACCCTTCGACCTGGCCGCAGATGACGCCGGTGGGCAACGACATCGCCCATTATACGCTCGGCGGCTCGGGCATTCAGTCGTTGTCGGATAACTTTGTGGCCGTTCGCTATCGGGAGATCGATACCAATGCGCTGCCGGCCAACACCAACTGGTCCGCGTGGACGGCACCCGCTTTCGCCCCCGGTTACATCAAACGGGTGCTGGAGGGGATCAACCCGTTCGAGCAGGAAACCAGCGATCTCTTCAACAATCCCGTCAACACCACCGGGAGCATCCTGACCACCGCCGGAGCGCGTTGGGAGGGGGATGTACCGCTCAACGCCGCGGCGCTTTCGGATGTCGGGCTGATCGCGGTCTATGAAACCGTGTTGAACCGCGGGAAGAATCTGAGCATCAACTCCGGCATTAACTACGGGCCCGCCAACGACGCCTTGCTCTTGGCGGCGGGGGAGATTAGCGACCTCTACAGTTACGTGGCCAACGATGCTGCCGCCGACGCCGCCAATCCCACGATCGGCATTGGGACCGACAGCACCACCTACGGGAACGTGGCCACGGCGTTGTTTGCCTTCCAAGGAGAGGAACCTTCGCTACTCGAGGAGGAATTGGCGCTTCTGCGGGGGCGCGACGACTCCGTCACCACGGTTACTCTGCCGCCGGTCTATAACCGGCTGTATTGGAATTACACCCATGGCATTGCCGCCGGGGAAGTGATCTACGCGCTGAATTACAATATTCTAGACAAGAACGGCGATGGCAAGGTGGATGCCGAGGATGCGGCCATCCTGTACCCGATGGGACATGGCGATGCTTACGGGCATTACCTGACGGCGATGGCAAACTACTATCAGCTCATCATGAGCCCCTACTTCGATTGGGTGCCCCAGGCGGAAACGGTCAGTATTCTAGGCGCCTCGGTCGCGGTGAATTATGAGCACGAGCGCAAATTTGCAGCCTCCGCCGGTTCCCTGGCGCAGACCGGCCTGAAGGTGTTCGATCTGACCTGGCGTGAAAGCTACACCCCGGGCACCAGCGGCGGTTGGGGTTATATGTCGACCAGCCAGCCCAACCTGGGGACCAGCCAGGGGTGGAGTTCCTTCGCCACCGCGGTGACCAATGCGGCTCCGCGAACCTACCAGAAGGGTTCGGGCACCAACGCCATCACCAAGACGGTTACTCGCTATTGGGGTTTGGACCATTGGGCGACGCGGGCTGGGCAGGGGGCACTGCTCAACTGGGTGGTGGGCAACGCTATCCTGCCCCCGACGGATCCCAATCCCTTCGACCAGGGCATTCAGAAGGTGGACCGGACCACAGTGCCCGAATTGGCCCAGGTGGCGCAGACTGCCAACCAACTGCAAACGGACATGAACAATGCCGAGGCCGGCTTTACGCCGTTCGACCTCGCGCAGAATGCCGTCCCGTTCGACATCAACCCGTTGCAGGTGACGGGCGCCAACCCGATGACGCATTTTGAGCAGATCTATGCGCGCGCCCTGGTGGCCTTGAACAACGCCGTCGCCGCGTTCAATGATGCCCAGGGTGTCACCGAAGAGATGCGGTCCCAGGAGAACACCCTTGCCGATTTTCAGGCAGGCGTACTTTCCCAGGAATTGGCCTACAATAACCAGTTGATCGATATTTACGGCACTCCCTATCCGGACGACATCGGGCCGGGTGGCTCTTATCCCCAAGGTTATAACGGCCCGGATTTGAACCATTACACCTACGTCGAGACCCCGAATACCAATTTGTTTGGGGGTATTCTGCCGAATCCGTACGTGGCGCAGACCAATTACATCGATATCCAGAGCTTGCCGACAGACTGGTCCACCACGATGTATTCGGATTTCAACTCCATTGTAGCCAGCACGGCTGCCGGGTACACCGATCCATCAAAGAACTTGTCGGTTCCTTTGGTCATAGGTCCGAACGGGTTCTTTTCGAAGCCGGCCGGGTGGAGCAGCCAGCGGTCATCTCCCGGGCAAATCCAGCAAGCGATCTCGGCTTACTTGGCTGCCATGGACAGCCTGCGACAAGCCGAGTTCACCTCGACCTGGGACAAGCAGGCGCTTGATACCGCTCAGAACACGTTCAAGTCGTTGATATTGGGGAACGAGACGACCGTGAACACTTTGAACAACGCCAATGCGGGTTTGGATATCGTGCTGCAGACGCTCACCGCAGGTTACAATATCTATAATCAATGGAATCAATCCGCTATTTCCGATTGCAACGAACTGGCCAACATCGTGGTGCAGACCATCCCGGTGAATTTTATCGCCGGGCTGGCTGACGGTGGGGATCTCGGGGCTCCGGCCCGAGGGGCTCTCTACGCGGCGGCGCTGGCGCCGGGAGACGTTCTCGGCACCATCGGTAATGTGGTTTATACCGCTTATCAAGTCGCCGAGGGACTGGCTCAGGATGCCCAATCCGCCAACAACATCGTGGCCAACAATTTGGGTCTCGACACCGACATCAAAAACGCGGTGCAGAGTCTGGGCCAGCAGGAACTGGCCCTGCAAGGAGATGTGCTCACGATCAACCAGAAGATGCGAGCGGTCAGTGACGCGAAAGCCGCCTACCAGGCGATGGTCGCCAAGGGGCTGGCCGTTCAATCCGATCGCGCCACCTGGCGGCAGCACGCAGCCGCGATCGTGCAGGGTTACCGCACGCGGGACGCGGCTTTCCGCTTGTTCCAGAGTGAGAAACTCCAGCGTTATTTGTCGCTGTTCAAACTGGCGGGTGAATACGCCTTCC
>Ga0364881_10517_pt1 | contig 19938 bp, 23 predicted proteins | sample ExccelJu500001D4_5_FD_206923 | JGI IMG/M metagenome (GOLD analysis project Ga0364881, IMG submission 206923) | Enriched cells from Trout Bog Lake Hypolimnion, Wisconsin, USA - BchlTB.July30.5000.01.D4 | ecosystem: Environmental > Aquatic > Freshwater > Lake > Hypolimnion/Profundal zone | place...
AGCAAATCGACTGCAACCAAATTAGTCACGGCCCGAAATGATTGTTCGCGTTTCTCCAGCTAGATAGTCTGTGCGCGTGAACGGCCAATTCTTGCATAGCAGCTTCATAGAGCGCTCTCTCCCTCCGTATCGCACGGTAGGCCACCAGGCTCACGACCCCCATCAGCGCGGCCTCCCAGACCTCAAACGTGTTGCCAATAACGATTGCAAGGCAAAAGGTGATAAGTCCGTATCGCCATGCATCCAACTTGGGCCGCATGCTCCAGACAGCCAGTCGAGCAAGATGCCGGAAGAATGCCCAGGCAAAGGCAGACCCAAGGCTAACTAGGAGGAGCATCAACCAATATTCGTTCACGGTGATTCATGCTAACGATGCAATGTAAAGCTCCCTCGGCATTGGCCAGATTTCACAGGGGCGCAATGTGTTTGTGTTAGCGCCTCGCCCCATGAAAAGCACCTCTCCACAGCTCTCGATTCCGACGGAGCAACGTGTCTTTGGATGGATAGATGCTGCGGTCATGCTGGCCCTTTTTTCCCTGCTGTGGAGTGCGCTGCACTTTGGCAAGGGCATGCTGGTGCACTTCGATGACACGGTGGTCCTGCAAATTGACAGTTCCCCCAGCCAGATTCCCTACTACGCTGGGCGCACCCTGCTGCGCATGTGGATTGCTTTTTCTTTCTCACTGTTCTTTGCCATAGGGACCGGCTACCTGGCGGCCAAGAGCAAGACAGCGCGCACATTCATTCTTCCGGCTCTGGACGTGCTGCAATCGGTCCCTGTGCTGGGCTTCCTGTCCGCCACCGTGGCGGGCTTTATGGCGCTGTTTCCCGGCAGCCTGATGGGCGTGGAGTGCGCAGCCATCTTCGCCATCTTTACAGGACAGGTCTGGAACATCGCCTTCGGCTTCTACCACTCGATGGTGACCATCCCCTCTGACATGCAGGAAGCGGCCTCAACCTATGGCCTGAGCCCCTGGCAGCGCTTCAAGACGGTAGAACTGCCTGCCTCCGCCCACAGCCTGATTTGGAATTCCATGATGTCGTTTGGCGGCGGCTGGTTCTTTGTGGCCCAGAGCGAGGCCATCAGCGTCATGAACAAGGACATCAAGTTGCCGGGCCTGGGCTCTTACATGGCTGCGGCCATTGACAAGGGTGACAACTCCGCTGCCTTATGGGCCGTGGTCGCCATGGTCGTTTTGATTATGGCCAGCGACCAACTGGTCTGGCGTCCCTTACTGGCTTGGGCCGACAAGTTCAAGATTGAATTGACTGAATCGGCAACACCCGCAACCTCCTGGGTTTACAACCTGCTGCGCGGTGCCTATGTCTTCACCTGGTTTGACGAAAAAGTGGTTCAGCCCATCACGGATGCCCTCTCCAAGGTTTCATTGCCCGTCCCCGCAAAAGCCGCAAGATTGCGCAAGAGCCATCAGCGGCTGCTCTGGCGCGTCGTGGGAGTTCTGGTGGGCCTTTGGGTGGCTTCCGAGGCGCTTTCCGGCCTGTATGCTGCGGTACAGGTACTCCATGGGGCCCTGTCGCTTGAACTGGTGCTGCACGTCATCTGGCTTGGATTCCTGACCCTGCTGCGTGTGGCGGCCATGACCGTGCTGGCCACCCTTATCTGGACGCCGATTGGCGTTTGGATTGGCTTTCAGCCCAAGGTCGCCCGCTTTGCCCAGCCCTTGGCGCAAATCGGCGCATCCTTCCCGGTGAATATGACCTTCCCCATCGTGGTCGGCTTCTTTGTGGCGGCCCACGTCTCCATGAACTGGGGCAGCATCTTTCTCATCGCTATGGGAACCCAGTGGTACATCTTGTTCAACGTCATTGCGGGTGCCATGGCCATTCCGAATGACCTCAAAGAAGCCTCGCGCGTTTACGGCCTTAAGGACTGGAATCTTTGGAGAACCATGATTCTGCCGGCCATCTTCCCCTTCTGGGTGACAGGCGCCTGCACGGCAGCCGGCGGCGCCTGGAATGCCAGCATCGTGGCCGAGCTGGCCACCTGGGGCGACACCACGCTCAAAGCCGACGGCCTGGGCGCGTATATTGCCGATGTCACCAAGACCGGCGACACGCTGATGATTATTCTGAGCATTGCCGTCATGTCCCTGTTCGTCGTGCTTATGAACAAATTTCTCTGGCGCAAGCTCTATGCATTTGCCGAGCGTCGCTTCCGTCTTGACTAGCCTTGGACATCCCCATGAAACCACAAGAAATCGCGCATCCAGTCGCTGAACTCAGTGCCGTCTCCAAGTCCTTCAAAACGGCCGGCGGCCACGAACTCAAGGTGTTGGAAAACATTGACCTCGCTGTGAACCAGGGTGAACTGCTGGCCGTATTAGGCCAGTCGGGCTCCGGCAAGTCGACCATCCTGCGCTGCCTGACCGGCCTCATAGAACCAACGTCAGGCCGGGCCATGGCCGATGGAAAAACACTGGATGGCGTCAATCCGAACGCATCGGTGGTGTTTCAAACCTTTGCGCTCTACCCCTGGCTGACGGTGGAGCAAAACGTGGCCGTGGGCCTGATGGCCCACAAGGTTTCGCGTGCCGACCGGGATGCCGCCGTGGACAAGGCCATCGAGCTGATTGGCCTGGGCAACTACCACGCAGCCTATCCCCGTGAGCTGTCCGGCGGCATGCGCCAACGCGTCGGTATCGCCCGCGCGCTGGTTTCCCAGCCCAAGCTGCTGTGCCTGGATGAAGCCTTCAGTGCCCTGGACGTGTTGACCGCTGAGAACTTGCGCCAGGAGTTGATTAGTCTGTGGCGCAGCAAGGAAAACGGACTGAGTTCCATCTTCATGGTGACCCACAACATTGAGGAGGCCGTAGAAATGGCCAACCGCATTGTGGTGGTGTTTCCTCGGCCTGGCAGACTCGGTCTGGTGCTGGACAACCCCTTGCCCTACCCGCGCGACACCAAGTCAGCTGAATTCCAGCGGTTGGTCAGCATCATTCATGAGTCCATCACCACGATGACCCTGCCCGACCTTCCGACGGAGGTTCCCGTGGCAGGGCAACCCATCTCTCGCGGGCGCTCGCGCATGGAGTCGATTCCCTTCGTTCCGGTGGGCCAGATACTGGGCTTGATGAGCATCTTGAACGACTCGCCTGAGCTGTCGAACATCTATGACATCTCGGACGAAATCGGCAAGGAGTTCGGCGACACCATCTCGATTGTCAAGGCCGCAGAAATCTTGGAGCTGGTGGATACGCCAAAGCAAGACGTGCGTCTGACGGAATTGGGCAAGAAATTTGTGGCATCCGACCGGGTTGGTCGTAGGGAGATATTTTCCGAGCAGGTCTTCAAGCTAAGGCTGTTTCACATCATCATTGCACTGCTGCATGAAAACGAAGAGGTTGAAGCTGACCGGGTGATAAAAGACATTGCCAGCGCCCTGCCCTATGACAACCCCGAGCGCGTGTTTCAAACCATGATTGCCTGGGGACGCTATGCCGGCCTCATGGACATCAACAACAAGACCCGCATGGTGTTCGTTCCCGAGGAAGACGAGGAAGTCGCAACTGGCGATACCCGGCACTGAGGCTCTCACTGCATTCCATCATGAAATGTGACAAGTGCCAATACCGGCGTACCTTTGACGCGCACGCCACGTCGGAACCTGTGCTCGGCCACTGCCATAGGCATCCACCTGTTCATATTTTTTCAGGACATTGATGGACCCAGCGTCAAGCGAGATGCAAATGCTTGGGCGTTTCCCGTTGTGTACTCGTCCTCTTGCTGTGGGGACTTTAAAGAAGCTGGAAATTTACCTGCATAAATAAGCCTTGATACGACTGCTTACTGGGCCAGCTTCACCTCAATGAGGTCAGGCAACTCCACAAAACCGAAATGGTATGGGCTTAGGCGGTAGTCAAGTTCCAAACCGCCGTGTTCGGGTGTTCGGCCCAGCCTTTCAATTTCTGCGGCACTCAGTGGGTGTATCTTGGCTACATCGCGCTCCCGGCTGAATACGTGATGGCGCCACTGATAAACCTCCAGCAATTTGTCCTTGTAGGTGTAGTGATGGTTGTTGTCGTTGTAGTAGTCATCGAATTTCCCGCGCCCCAAGTAGATGGCATTGGAGCCTTCGTAGCCGGTCTTTTCATAAGTTAATGGGTCCGTGTTCAGGAAGTAAGCCCAATCGCCCGGTACAAAATTGTCTGGTGCAACGCCGGTCGATAGAAAGACCAGCTTGCCGGCGCGCTTCAGGTCTTGAGAACTTGAATCCTTCTCAAAGTACCACGCAGCCCCTGGCTCAATAGATGCCAGCGGTTCACCGTCCTGCATGAGACGGCTCTCGATAGCAGCGGTGGTGGCCATGTCCATCTTGATGCGTCGGTAATAGTCCAGCACGCCCTGCATCACAATCAGCTTGGTCGCTGTGTAGCATCCTATTGAGTAGCGTTGTGGATGCATGAAGACGTCATTGATTGCGGAATGCAATGTTCGATGGGGCTTCAGATTTCCACGGTTCCAGTATTTGTTGTTCCAATGGGCTGCACCGCCGTCAGGCCACCGGAACTCGATGGACTCGGACCAGGCCACAATGTTTTGCCGTATACCGACCTGGTCTTGTAGTGCTTGGCGTGCGCATGCTGTCCCGCTGAATCGGGTGATGCGTCCGCTTTGCAGCAGAGCCAGGAGAATTTCCTTCTTGGAAACAGAAACAATGGTTCGTGGCTTGCTGCCCTCGCTCGGCATCTGAATCAGCTCTTCCCGCAAGTCGAGCCCAACTTGATGTATCAGGCCCAATGTATCAGTGCCATGAATGGGGTCCACGCGAACAAACTGTAATGTTGCGCGGGGTACATCCAGCATCTCTTTGTAAGCATCGGGCGCAACACCTAGGCTTTGAAAGTAATGACCCAAGGATTCGGACAGGCTGTTCAAATCGGTGCCGGGGCAGTCGAAAACCACCGTCGCGTTACATACCAGTACCTGACAACTCCATAGCAACGTCGCGATGAAGCGCCAAATTCTTATTTTCATAGTCCTTCCCTTACACGGCTGACATTTATTGTGCGGTAACGATACCGCAAAATGAATTGTCAATCGTTGATTAAAGCAGCGAAGAATTACAGATTTAAATCGGGGACTTCACACGACTCAGGGACCAACCAACCTTGCAGTCAACTCACACTGTTTTCAAATTTACTGAAGCGGGGATATGGGATTGAATGCATGGGTCGGTTCCTGTGTGGGCACGCTGGCTAATCCATTGCGAAGTAGTCCCAGCAGCTACAGCGACATTCCCTGGTTCACATTCAATTCCAGCCGATGACGTCGTAGCCCTTGTCCTTTAAGCAGCGCTGCACATAGTGCCTGAAGGTGCCGCTAGCCTTCTCATGGAAGGCACCTGCCACTGCTCCAACCGAGCCACCAACGGCCACGCCTGCAACACCATTCTCGATGGCTCGGTCAGGACGCCCCCGTATCAGGCCACCGACCACTCCTGCAACGCCACCTACGGCGGCACCTTTGGCCGCACCATGAGCAACCGCGTTGTCCTTTTCATCCGGTGTAAGGCCTGCACCTTTGGCACTGCTCATGCACAGGTCTGAGTCACTTTGTGCCTGGGCATCGCCCACGCGACTGAGTGTGGCGTTCGGGTAAAAGACCGGCCTGGCCGACGGACTCGAAGGTCCGGTCGTCGCACAACCTGCCAAGAGTGCGGCGCACAGCAGCGCCGCGGAAGCGAAGGGTTTTTGCATGGTGCTGCGCAATTTACTACAAGAGCTGCACTATTCCTTGCGTTCAATGGCGTTGTGCTTCTTCTTGTAGATAGCGCCACTTTGACGGTCTTCCTTGCGTTGGATTCGAGCCTGCTCGTTCTTGCCAACATGACCGTCGCTACCGGCCACGGCTTCAGCATGGTCCACTCGGGCCTGTCCGGCTTCAAGTTTTCCCGTCTCACGGTTGGTCAGCTCGCCCGACTTGACGCCCTGTTCAATGCGCTTTTCCTGATTGACATTGCGCTGGACGTCAGCTTGCATGCGCTCTGAAGATTTGGACTCAGGATTGCCCTTGATGCCATTGGTCTCGGCTGCTTTGATGTCTTTGCTTGCGCGGTTCTGGGCCCGCTGAAGTTGGGTCCGTTCCTGTGGACTGAGCTTGCCGTCCTTGAGCTCCTTGGCTTGCAGGCGGTCAATTTTGCTCTGCTCGCTTTCCAAGCGGCTGGCTTCCTTGGTGTTGAGACTGCCGTCCTTCAGACCGTTCTCGATTCTGGTTTGTTGGTTTACGTCGCGTTGCACTGTGTCGGCAGTCGTTTGGGCAGAAGCTCCAAAGCTGGCCAGTGCGACGAGGATAGAAGCGGCAAGGAGGCGAGTTTTCATAAAAGTCCTGTATGGAGTTGATAGCCGAGACGGCATGTCCTAACAACGTGCAAGCCGCGCCTTGAGGTGACAGCGGAATCGTGAAGACATGTAAAGGGCTCCGCTCCTGAGGTCTGATGTGCACCAGCTTCATGGGAATCTTTTTTGGAGAAGCTGTCACCCTACGGCACCGACATCGCCTGTTCAAGCAAGGGCAGGTCTTGATGCCAGCTACCCTGACCCGCAACGGCCAACACAAAATAGGTCACATGCTTTGTCCATTGGACACCTGCGAGCTGCAAAAAAAAAGAAAACCCGGCACAAAGTCCGGGCAAAAAACAGTAGGTGTTGGAGACAACAAACTGTGGTCATACAGTACCACACTCACCCGCCCCAAATTCCCCAGATTTGGAAATGCGAAAATCACCCCATGAAACTCCAGCTACTCTTCGCCGTCGCAATTTTCAGCGGCCATGCACTGGGAACAGAGCTGGTTGTAGGAACGCCTGCCCCGGATATGCAGGCCAAGCTTTTAGACAGCGCCGAGGTCTTTACGCTCTCACAAAAACGGGGAAAGACCGTAATAGTGAACTTTTGGGCTACGTGGTGCGGTCCATGCAAGGCCGAGATGCCCGCATTTCAGGCGTATCTCGACAAGCACAAGACTGATGGCCTTGAGGTTCTTGCAATCAGCATGGACGCCCCCCGGGATGAACCCGAGGTCAGAAAAATTGCCCAACAATATCGTTTTTCGGTTGCTCTCAAGTCTGAAACCAATTTCAAGGGACTGGGGCGAATTTGGCGTATGCCCACTACCTTTGTCATTGACAAAGAAGGTATTCTGCGCAGGAACGGACAAGTTGGCGACGCTGAAATCAGCGCCGCCGAACTGGAATCATTGGTAACGCCCTTGCTGGGCAAGTAGTACCTCAGAATGACAGGCGTGCCCCTACTGAAAAAATGGTGGTGGGTGCGAGTTGTATGCCGTTCACGTTCTGATAGACCGGGAGCTGCAAATTTGAGTACACCGAGACGGTCGGGGTTACAGGAACAATAACGCCGGGCGTAAAGTAAACCAAGGTTCCACCTGTGGCGAATTTGTCCGCAGCGTCACCCGAGTCAGTATTGACGTTGCGAGCGTTGATTTGCATCGTCGGCGTGAACGACTCGAAGCCGTGGTAGCGCAGACCGCCGGTCAGGTTCACACTGTCGCCTGGCCGGTAGGACTGGGCGGGGTTCACTGCGCCCATGTTGGACGTGTTCAGGGCAGACTGGAATTGGGCCTGTACAAAGAAGTCCCAGTTCTGATTCAGGTTATCGAAATAGAAGACACCGATGATGGCATCTGTTGTTCCGGTACCCAGCTGTAATCCGGGGTCCACATCCGCCTGAACGCCCGAGCCGTCGGTGGTCGGCGCGGTTTGCTTGGTGTTGCCGGTAGGCAATTTGAGCCCGAACTGGATGCCGAACTTCTTCTCTTCAGAGAATCCATAGTAGCGACCGATTACGCGCACATCACCGATGCCAGAAGAGTTGGAGTCATATCCGCCGGACGCACCTGGGCTCGTAGCGCTGATGCCGTCGCCGCCAACCCCGAAGGTACTGTGCGAGCGGTTGATGTAGGGCACTGCAATGCTTACTCCCCAGGTACTGCCGTTGTTGTAATCCAAGGTCGTGGTCAGGTATTGGTTGTTCGTGTACTTCTCCACCTCGGCGTTGTTTCCAGTTGTTGGATTAGGCGCAGCAGCAGCAGCCGTCGGCGATGTGGTGCCAGTTCCTTGTCGCAGCTGATTTTGGTTCAGGGTGTCATAGCGAACGTCCAGGCTCCAACCGGAAGCATTGGAAAGGCCCTGAGTGCCGAAGTCAGAGCTCAATGTACAGCCGCAACTGGCGCACGCAAATGCAGCACCTGCGGGCATCACGGTCGCAATGGCTATTGCAATGTGGGTAATATTTTTCATAGGTACTTTCTGTGATTGATTGAATGGCGGCGCTTCAAGGTCCGCGCAGAAATAAAAAAGCCTGCCTGTGCGGCCCACCCATATCCAAGAAGAGGTAAGCCAACTAGATGGAGGGAAGGTGCGAATCGAACTGTGAAACGTAGGCAAACGGTTCAGTGCATAGCGCTACTTGCAATGGCACCCTGATTTAAGCGGTCGAAACCAAGCAGCGTTGTAAGGTCGCTACGAGAATGCAGCTGCCAACCAAGTGGCGATGAAGGGTGCATGAAACTCTCTGGCAACAATGAAAAACAGACCCCGACGACAAACCGTGGGTTCCAATTTCAAAAGTTCACAGGAGCGCTGGAGGGCCGCGTGCCGGAAGCGGCGCGGCTGTGGCAGTGGCAATATGGGCCGAGGCAATGCTTTGCGCGGCATAGGCTAGAGGTTGAGCCGCATCGAAAGTGACCAGGTCCAGCGACGGCGGTGCTCCGACGCCCGCGCAGAGGGGGCAATCCAGCGTATGACTACTGCTTGGCTCTCCGGCGTCGCCAGTTGAAGAAACGACTTTCATTGTTCCCGAGGCCGAGCAAACAAGTTGCGTAGACTTCGGACTTACCAACGGCGAAGCAATGGCAACTCCCAGGTACAACGCGAACCACACCAGCATGAAGCGGGCTATGTAGTGGGCGTTGCGCAGGTTTTGCATTTGAGGGATTATTACATCGACCGAGACTGGCGCTAGTGTGGACTTTCAGCACCGCGTGGTCAAACCAAGACCATCTACCAGCCGGAATGAATGGACTCTCGTGCAGGTGCAGGGTCCACGGATAAGTCTCTAAATTAATCATTTTCGCGTTAGTTGCGCCCCATTCACCTTTTCCATCAAGTCCGCCGGTGAGCACAAAGTTCCCGCGAACTCCGCCGCTGGTCACTAACGGCGTAAACAGCCCAAGGGGAAATTACACGATAGTGTCGTCAGTGCACGTCGCCACGACTTTGTTGATACTTCCGAAGTAATGCCGGAGATACTCTTGAGCAGAGATATTCAAGTTGAAAAAAATCTGTTCATGCCGGGCATGCTAAGCCACCCCGGCGGCAACACTTTACCCCCACTTTATTCGAGACATACACACTCCAGCTACAGTGACTTGGTAGCGAACTGACGCTCACTGCACTCCTCCCTGGCAGTGCCATCACTGCATGGCTTCAACCCAGCCCTAGCGCTGGGTTTTTTTCTGTGCGTCGCGCTCCCTGAAAAACTTCGAGCTTTCAGCCCAGGCCGTCCAATATCTGAGATACACCTTGGAACGGAATGCCAATAAATTGTCACCGACTACAGTCGCCGAGCGCTCGAAAAAAAGAGCCCTACTTGAGGGCTCTTGAAATCAATGATTTTTCATAATGAACTCAGATTCGAGGAACAGTCTGTTTAGTTCAGCTGCTTCAATGAAGCGACATCTAGCGCAGTAAATCCAAGCAAAGCTGTCATATCTTCAAACGGCAACAAAACTGACAAGTCGACTGATTTCACGGCCACCCCACCAAAAAGACTGGCAACGCTAGACGGACGTCCAAAATGGCTGATGACATCGGCAAGTTCAGCCAAGAATGGTACCAATTGGTCGAAACCGACTCGACGCAAGCGCCGCTCCACATCAGCAAACTCATCATTCGATATTGCGCACTCATAGTTCAAACCAAATCCCTCCTCCGAATGATTTTCATAAAATATGTTGAGCTCACTGACAGAAGATGTTGCGAAAAAATCTCTCACCCTAGCTGAGTACAGCGGCATTAGGAATCTGTGCTGCGCACTACCTACTTGGGTAACAATTTGCCCATAATCCGCACCGATGTCCGTTACCGTGTAGATGAACTCACCCGCGATTTTTGATGGACAAGTGCGCTCCAGTACTCTGAAGAATTTGTCACTGACCACTCCATTTAGAAGCCATCGACCGCGCAAGGCATCTTCATCCCCGTTCTGGCAACGATGAAGTTGAGACTCGACTTCATCCGGATTCATCAATTCCGCGATGCAGACTTGGTTCGGCCTGTCTCGCTTAAGGCTTGCCAGAACATTTCCAATTCCCTTTGACTTTCCCATTTCAATTTCCTTATCGCGCGTGGTGCGCACTGACGTATAGCAACCGTCAACGGAAATCGCATGTGCTGTACTCAGCAAGAAAAGAGCCCACGCAAGGTGGGCTCAGAATAAAAGATGATGACCTATTGCAGCGGAAACTTTCCGTCGACTGTCGCACGTCGATGTAGTGCTCTGTCAGCCGCAGTGAAAAAGGTCGCCATAAAAAACGGCAGACTCAACGGCTGAATGTCTACCTGCTTCATGCTAAAAGCTTGCCCAAACTTGAACCCAAGGTAAGGGCCAATAATCTGAGATAGAAGCTCTGCTTCCTCGGCATCCGCTGCCTCAACTGAAAACGCCGCCTCATTTGAGGTGGGGTCTATGGCGGCAAAGATTGTTCCCTGACAGCTGAACGCTGATGACGCATCGGCCTGGCACTCGTCGGTCATTGCCGCATTCCAAACAACACATCATGTAGAACCCTTGTAAGTACCTGCGGCATGATGGCCGAGACGCTGACGTACTTCACCGGATGCTGCACTAGAAGAGTTGGAATTTTCCCAGGGTGGGACAACTCGTCGATGATGAAGGACATTTCAAGCATCGCATCCTCCTGCGCTACTTCGTCCATTAGTTTGCACATCGCCGCGACCGGGACAAAGCTCCTTGCTGTGATGAGGTTGTCAAAAACGATGGCCTCACTCGCGCCATCATTTCCAACCATGTACGCAATCCTTCCAGTCGTTGCATCTCTGATGAAAGCCTGAACTCGTTCATCATAGAGCGGCAGCAGAAACCGATGCTGACAATTGAAAATCTGGTGAGAAATGACGGCATAGTGGGCACCCTCTTTTGTCGACATTCCACTCAGCCTTGTTGCAAACGTCTTTTCAGAACTTCCCTGCATCATTGAAAACATCTGCTCGGAAGTGTCACCGCAAAGAACCCAACGTTCGTTGGTCATGGACTGCACAGCTGCGGGTTGGTTCGCGGTAGCTTCGACCACCTCCGCTGGGCTCAGCAGCCGTGCGAAGTAGTGTGAAGATGGTGTCCTCATATTGGACTGGACGTCAGCCGCCCCTGGTGTTTTATTGAACTGGTTCATTTCATATGGCCTTGTTGAACGCCTTGATGGCGCAGTACGTATAGACACCATCGAGCAAACTGTTTTCATTGGCGGTGACGAGACGGCCCCATTGGTCCCAACAGTTTTTGTACGCCCTCCTCCGTTGACACCCAACGTTTGTCCCTCGGTGGACTAGCCGCCATGCCGCGCGGTGTCCAGCCGCGTCCATCGGTGACACTTTTGCTGCGTAACAGGGGCACGGTGACCGTTGGAAGCACGGTGAGGAGGAGACGATTGCGCGAGACTGGGACGGATGAAGGCGTTGCAAAACAGCCGCCGTCCTGTGCGCGTGCAGCCATTGGAAGCACGTGTGTGGCGCCCTGGCGCCACACAGGCAGTGGCTCGGGGTCCCCGGAACTCACCGACGAAACGATTGATGTGAGATTTGGGGTAGACACGAAAGCGCGGCACGCAGGAAGAACAGTTGCGCAAGCCGGCCAGGAAGAAACATTCACCCTAGAAGAAACGTCTTACTGGACGGCGGCTGTTTTGCACCGGCGAAAGCCGGCCGAAAACACGTCCCCTTTGGTGTACGTCTCGCCGAAAACGCGCATGACGTCCGAACTCTTTCGGACGAGGCTATCTGAAGGGAAAGTACATCTGCCCTCCACCTACAGATGGCCGTTCATGCATTCCTCGATGAACGCGGAATTTTCCCTTGGATAGACGTGGTGTGCTGGATGTTGACCATTGGTAGCACGGCATTTTTCAGCATTGGCTACACGTTTTGAGCGACCGGATTGCGCCGTCGGAACACGTCGCAATCCGGTCCCGAAACACCACCATCACGGAGCCTGCGACATGACCAAGAAAACGAGAGAACCAAAGACGACATCACTTGACACCAACGCCGCCCACACGGTGGCACGAGCGCCTACAACAGCTGGTGCAAAGGCACGTGTCACGGTGGCCAAGACGGCGATACCAGGTGGCAAGAAAGGGAGTGCACCAGTTGCACCGGAAGCAGCCGAGGTGCCATCGCCGGCACCTGTTGAGTTACATGCTTCCGTGGCAGTGCCTGCACCGAGGACCACTGCACGACCACCACCGCCGGCACCAGCGCACACGTCGCCACCACCGCCAGCACCACCTCTGGCGCCACCGCCAGCACCGGAACCACAGAAGAAAGTCAACCGCGGGTTGGCTGCGACATTGTCAACAAAGATGTTGAAGGACCGAATATGGACGCACTCACTTTTGTTGGCAAATCGGTTCCGGGTAATCAGAACGCTTGACATCGCGGCGCACTGCTTTCCGGAGCGGGACGGCTTCAAAGCATCCCTGACGGCAGCACAGCGCGGTATCCGTGGCATGGTGAAGGCCGGACTCCTTAAAAGATATCGTAGTGACAGATTTCAAACCATGTATGGGCTGTCAAAGCCTGGGGCAGACTGGCTAGAAGATGCTGGCCATGAGGCATCATCTTCAGTGCGGAGGGTGAGTGACATGACGAACCCCGAGCATCGATTGTGGGCAGGATTTTGGACACTGGCATGCGAAGCCAGGGGGTTGGTCGCAATGACCGAGCAAGAGCTGCTGCAGTACCTTAACCGTGACACCAAATTTGGTCAGCCGCTGGTTCAGGGTTACCTGACCGTGGAGACGATGCGCGGCAAAGTGGCGAGGTCAACCCAATTGCGACCAGACGCTATTTGCAGAGAGAACGACGGCTCAACCACCTGGTGCGAAATCGACCGAAGCCTACGGGGCGCCGACCGTCTAGGGTCACTTTACGCACTGTGCAACGCCATCGGACGCAACCTCAAAGATGGTACTTCGCTTGGCCGGGTTGTGGTCTTTTGCAAAACGGAGCGTATTCGCAAGAGAGCTGCCTTTGTGCTCGCCGAGCTCGCCAACACCAACAACGCCGAGGTGCTTATTAGCGGAAGGCGCCACTTCCGCCTAGTTGAAGACGGCATTTATGAGGTCTGGGCAGCTTTCGAAACCGCAGCGTCCGACGGCCGCACGGAATTTGTTGATAGGCTGGTTGGCCGTGTGAATGTGCAGTTGCTCCCAATATGGCTACCCAAGGTCCGGGTTGATGCAAGCAACACGCATTCGGTGGCTGGGTGGTTTGGAGAGAACTACCTGCCGTACCGCAGGGCGCCTGGTGAAGCCAAATGGCATTTTCCGCTGTCACCACTGCTGAAACCAATTGTGGCGCAGTCAGCGCGAATCTAGCCTAGTCACTATCTGGAGCATAGGCGGGAATCAGTTCCGACTGCATCAGTCAAGATACTGACGCTCATCAAGGAAACACTGATGGCATTTCCGATGAGTGATGGTTTCACGCCTATGCTCACAATTCAATTACCAAAGGGAGTTTTGAATATGACGATGTGGCTTTTGGACGCGATGATTGCGCCCGTGATACCCGCCCCAGGATTTGAAGCAGGTTATTTTCAACTTGACGGTGTGCCAAAGATTAACTACACCTCCGAGCTCTGGGAATGGATTGAAGAAGAAGGCCGAGAGTGTATCGTTCCAGGCGCAAAACTAGTGGGCATCCACGACAGCCAAAATTTGATGAACGACGACCCGCGATTCAATCGTATGAGCACCCCTGCGGAGACGCCGTTTGACGAAGATGATGACGATAGCTTGGCGCCAGAGCCAGAGTTTGCAATCATCAGAAAACCCGACGGAACATACCTGTGCGCTATGCTTGTTAACGCTCCCGAGATGGAGTTCTTTCGCTATATGCTGCGCAACTTTTACGGATACGGTGATGGCATTGAGTACCAAGGCGTAAAGGGCGAATGGAAACAGAACCCGAAAAAAGAAGAGACTGCGTTTCGAAATGAGCGCGACAAGAGCCACCACGAAGCCCTCAATAACAGGGATATCTGGCGTGCTGAACGCGAAGCGTTAGCAGCTGCCGCAGCGGCTGAAGCTGCAAAGCCCAAGGCCAAGGCCAAGCCGAAAGCAAACCCGAAGGCAAAGCCCAAAGCCAAGGCCAAGAAGTGAACCCATTACTCAAGCCATTGAAGCGGCACGCTAACGTTACGATTTTGGGCCCGTTGCCGACGTACTGGGACAACCAGTGCGCTGTTGAAATTGGTGGAGTGGCAGTTGTTGACTACAGCACCGCCGCCTCTTGTGCGATGGCTATCGCTGGCGCTTCATCGTTCACGGTGTTTGGTCCAGGCTTACCGTTCGAGGGCATCCCTTTGAATGCACGTTCTCGCGCTGCATGGGATAAACGCAGGGATGAGTTCCCGCTTAATGTCTGGTATGCCGTCACTCGCTTGATTAACGCGTCGTCACAAGTTCGCAATGAGACTTACGAGAATACTATGCAGCGGGACGGTATGAAGAAAATCCTTGCGTCAATGCCGAATGACTGGAAAACGCACTGGGTAAACCCCTCTGAAACTGCTATCAAATTGGCTACCCCGGTCAAAGTGCCCGGCAAGCCCACGAAAGCAAATGTCAACGAGTACAACGCCAAGGCCGCGGCAGCCCCGGCAAAACGCCCCAGGAAGGCCACCTAATATCAACAGATGCAAAGGACCACACATGGCAACGAAAAAGCGAACAGACAAGCAAAACATCAAGGTAATGTTTTCACGATTAAGCGCAGCGGCAAACCATGCGATTACTGCCGAGTCGTACGGCAACATGGTAGACAGCAGGGGGCTGTCCCTGTATGCACAACGACACACTGATGTGCTCGAAGCCATGCACCATGAAGCCTGCCAAGACTTAGACACCCCAAAAATGAAGTCTGCAGTACGAAAGGCGAAGGCGCGACTTAAGAAGTTCCGAGAGTTTCACAACTTCTTAGTCCGTCGGAATTGCCACAGCGGTTACGAAGAGCAATTGCGCAAAGCGAAGTCACAAGCGGCACGTACAAAGCTGCGAGCAGAAGCCGACGCTGTTGAGTTAGCTGCAGTTAACGAGTTCGGTATCGGAGACCGAGGGATACCGGAGCACTAAGCCCGCTCGTCGGTGCAGATGAGGTCAATAGATACTGCAATCGCGATTACGTCGCCAAATGGTGGCGTGTGAAGCGCTAATCGCGACCGCCCGGCAGTGGCTTCGTGCCGGATTTAACTGTTTCCACGTTGGTATTCATAGCAAGCGAAGCTGTATTGCTACCAATATTCGTCATCCGATAGAAAAAGCCACCGCTAGGGTGGCTCTTAAATAAAAGAAGGCAATGCCTACTTGTGGTCTTCGCAGAACTTCAGTGCATCACTTGAACTCGGTAGATGCTTGAATCCATTTGCTTTCAATCTCACTATCAGCGCCCTCGCTTTATCAGCTACAGGGCCTGTCTTAACTTTGTCAGCAATAGCAGTCAGTTCAACGGTCAAGACTTCGAACATCGAAGCTGCAATCAAATCAACTTTATCGGTCATTGGGGTTCTTCCTTTCCCGGGGCGGGTAGTGGTGGTCATACTTGTATGTGTATACAAAATCTTCAAGTATTTCAGCTTCCATGCCCCATTTTTCTTCAATACCACGTGCTTTTAATAGCATCTTGAAGAACTGTGCTTCTTTAATAACTTCTTCACCCTCTACGATTGTTTCAAAGTCTTCAATAATGTTGTCAAGCGCTATTATCCAGCCGTCGAACTTGTATGCTTTCTCAATATCGCTACTCTGTAAGTCGTTCCCTTTCTGGTAGAACTTCTCAACTTTTCGTGTGTCATATTCCAGTGGAATTGCCATCAAATTTCCTTTAAGAAGAACGCCCCCGGGAAGGAGCGTCTTGGTAATCAATTTACTTCTTTGTAGCCTTTTTAGTTGCTACTTTCTTCGTCGGCGTTGCTTTGTCAGGAACACGCAATGCCCGCCCCTCTGCGCCAGCGGAAGCAACATCGTCTTCCGACAACTGAAAGCCATAGAACTTTGCGTAATTGGATACTTCTTGGATATGCCGCCAAACCTTGACATCAAGGGTGTTGAAATACTTTCCGTGCGAGAAAGTGTTTTTACATTCCTCTAAACAAGCTTTCTTGACTTCTTCCAGCGAATACTTGTAAATCGGAGTCTCAAGACCAAAGTTTTTAATCAACCCAAACTCAAATACGAAGGAATTCAATTTGTCAGCAATTTCACTTGCTGACACGAATTCTTCTTCATCAACGTTGTCAACGAGTGAAGATAGGGCTGTCCACCATTGGTCAGTGATTCGGTAGCTTTCGTCATAGTTCTGAAGTTCTGCAATGAACCACTCATAACTGTCTTTGTCAGCAAACAACTGTTGCGGCCAAAGGAAGTTGTCCAGTACGCCTGCTTCAGCAGCAAGAGTGATGTTGTCCAACGCTTCGTGCAACCAACGTCCATCACCATCTTCAAACGTCATTGGTGTCAGCGTTTTGGTTTCGCTGTTCCAACCGTCATAAGCCTCAATTGCGCGAGGGGTGAATGTGTAACCCTTAATCTGTGCCATTTATTTCCTTGTGTGTGTTAGGTGAACCTACAACCTATAGCAACCGCATAAAAGTGCAGATTTTTTTTGATTGCTCAATGCAAACAAAATGAGGACCCCGACAGCTTGGGTCCCGTGCTCTGACCATAACCCCTAATGTTGCGCTCAAGGTTTTGTCGGCTTGCGCAAGGTCAATGTTGAGGGCAATAAAGCGGCTGCTTTCTTCGTTGCATTCAGATAGAGTCTCATCATCAACATTTCAGAACTTATTGCTCAGCTTCAGGCAATTCAAGCCACTCATGGTCCAGACGTACTCGTACTGAGGGAGCTAGAAAATGAACTGGGTTTTGTAGAAGTGGGTAGCGTTGAAACAGACGAAATGTGGCCGATGCGCGAGGGCAATGACAATTTCCTCAGGGGCGGTGATGCCTTTGGCGAGCAAGACTATGAAGCCCGCTGGGCTTCATATGATGATGAACAAGAGGCACCGGACCCGACTTTCTGCATATATCTGGACTGAGTTAGCCGTCGTACCACCTAAAAACCATTTTGTATTTGCCGTGAGCTCTGGCGCATTGGAAATGTGTAGGTATGCGCGACATCTCGCCGTGGTTTAACTCATGTGCGTGAGGTACTCGTCGGTAGCTACCAGGGACAGCGCAACATTTTCCTGGGAGCTTGCCGTAGCTCCCTTGTGTCACTCCGCCAAAGCTAAACGGCGACATGGAGGCAAATCAGTGAAATCAATTCCAATGCGAGCCCACCATTTCGTTGTCGCCCTTTTACTGGCGTTAGCCACTGGCTTTTGCTGCGGAACCCCGCTACAGGAAGCCATGTCCGCCCAAGAGCGCGGCGACTTCACTGCCGCGTTCAACCAATTCAAGCAATTGGCGACCTCGGGTGACGCTGCAGCCCAGTTTCAGCTAAGTCTCCTCTATGACTCAGGCTGTGGTACCCCGCAGGACGCAAAGGCGGCCCTTTACTGGCTACGCATGTCAGCAACCCATGGCAACCCGCAAGCGCGGTCCAATCTCGGTGTCGCCTTCTCCAAAGGACGGGGAGTGGTGCAAGACCCCATCCGCGCATACGCATGGTTTGCAGCTGCAGCGGCGTCTGGGGACTCGGTCGCCATCACCAACCGTGATGTCATTGCCAGGAAGCTGACCGAACAGCAGGCAACTCAGGCCAAGGCCCTCTTGATTCAATGCCAAAGTACCGGATTCACGCCTTGTCTTTGAATTTTGAAGCCTTGTCGACTCTGATAGTCGTGACACATGCTGTTTTCTGCCCGTGCAAAATTTGGTAAAGCATCGCCTTGACCGAACAGTTCCAATGGCGTTGGGGGCAAACTTACACACCCATGCAGCAGCCAACCAGCACCCATCCGCCGCGCAGCGTTACCAACGCGCTCCAGCTAATTTGGCTGACGCTTGCCGTAAACGCTCTCATGATGGCACTGGACTACGACGATGCAAGCAGTGATGCGATGGTCTTTAACAGCATCTTGCTGGTATTCAGTGGGTTTGTGGTCCTTCGAATTGCTGCCTGCAGAAACTGGGCCCGCATTGCGTACTCGGTTCTTGTTGCCCTGGATGTGGCCTTGATTCTGGCCATTGGATTGGAAGAAGCGTCCGAGCTTGAGGTATCGGTCACTTACCTGTCAGTGGGCCTGGAAGGCTGGGCTTTGCTGAGGCTATTTGGTGCAGAAGCAGACCAGTGGTTCAGTCCTACCCGCAAGAGTTGAGTCCATGTAAGTCCACGAACCGGAGCTCGCCTCCTGCATCCGTCTTCCCCATGGGGGCAACGAGCACCGGCAAAATTGCGCCGCTGATTTGACCTCACCGGCTGACTGTCAATAACTGGAAACTTCCTGCTTTCAACTTCGGGCGAGCGCCTTCAACGGCCGGAGCTTCAATTTCCGCTGAAACCGAGTACAAAATGTGCAGGACCGGGTCCAGCGCCAACGTGCGCGCAGTGGGCTGGGTGGCTATGACTTGCTCAATGGCGTAGGTTTCACTGTTCAGTACCGTAATGGTTCCATCCCCGCTAGAAGCATAGGCCTGCTTCAGTGCCGGGTCGTATGCCGTGGCATCACATCCCTTGCCCACTGGAAGGGAAGCCAGAAGGACGCCCGTATTGCCATCCAAAACCGCCATTCTTTGGTTGCGACAGCCCAGGAAGAGTCGACCGGTTTGCGCATCGATTGACAGTCCCGTGGGGGAGTTACAGCCAGCCGAGACATCAAATCGAGCCAGTACCATAAGATTTTGCGTGTCGATGACGGCCAAAACATTTCTGTCTTCTACGTTCACATACAGGCGCCCTTTTCCATCGACCGCCTGGAATTCCAACTTCCCGCCGATGGCGACCGTATCGATGACGCGATTGGCCAGTGCGTCAATGACCGTCAAGGTGCCAGAGTCCCCGTTGGCGACAAAGACGCGTTTCGTAGCGGGGTCGTAGATGATGGCATCCGGCTTCTTTTCTGTGGGCAGCGTGCCCATCACCCGCAGGCTGGAGAGCTCAAAGATGGTCACAGTACTGCTAAGTCCGTTACTGGTGTAGCCGCGGTCTAGGTCAGGTGCCAAGGCAACGCCGTGAACGCCAGGGGTATTGGGGATAGCGCCAATGACCTTCTTGTCGAGCGTATCGAACACGTCAACCCGTTCGCCATGTGTGATGAAAAGACGGTGACTACTGGATTCGAAACTGAGGTAGTCCCACTTTGTGTCACCAGGTATCTGTTGCTGTGACACTAAGCGCAGGTCCGAGGCCTGCGCATGGGATGCGACGCCCGACAGCAGCAAAACAATAGAAAAAGTCCGGCAGAGGGTTTGAAGTGACATGCTGGCAATTTACCGCATGCTGGTCACATGCCGACCTTAGTGCAGCCTACCTTCAGGGGCTCACTTCGCTTGCAGTAATTGCAAAGTGCTTTGGTCTGGCTTGCCCGCATAGAACCGTTCCAGCGCGGCCTTGAAACATGGCTCGGCTGACACAGCTAAAAACAAGGTCAAACATGACCGGAACTTCAAGTCATCGGGTGACCCGAAGATGTCGTGGGGGTCGGAATTTCGCTGAGCCAG
>Ga0364881_10521_pt1 | contig 19755 bp, 21 predicted proteins | sample ExccelJu500001D4_5_FD_206923 | JGI IMG/M metagenome (GOLD analysis project Ga0364881, IMG submission 206923) | Enriched cells from Trout Bog Lake Hypolimnion, Wisconsin, USA - BchlTB.July30.5000.01.D4 | ecosystem: Environmental > Aquatic > Freshwater > Lake > Hypolimnion/Profundal zone | place...
ATCGTTCCTGGACCAGGGCTGCTTTCATAGGCTAAATCCGCTAAGCTGAACCGCATCTTTGTGCAATATATTTCACGATTCCACAACCAATTTTTATCACCAAATTTTTATCACCAATATCCGAACCGGGTGTGAGACAAAATTCTCTTGGACCGGCTAAAGCTTGAATGGGCGAATAACGGCCGCGCACATTCCCTCTGGCGGAGCGCGGCTGGGTCGAAGACCAGCCGCAGCAACGTTTGCAATCCAAGATGCCTTGGCCGCTCGACCGGCCGGCTCGCTGCCCATCTCGCTGCGGCTGGCTTTCAGCACAGCCGCGCTCCGGTGACACGCCAATTTCGGCGCCTGGCGCGAATTTATTTGCCGTGCCGCGCGCGGAAATCCAATCTGTTGCCGATCATGGACCATGATGAAGCACTTTCCGTCCGGGGCGGCCGCGGCCAAAGGCAATTCCACGCCATGGCCAAGCCGGTGGGTTCCACCTGCAACCTGGATTGCACCTATTGTTACTATTTGAGCAAGGAATTCCTGCCCAAAGGCCCCGGCGCGGGACGGATGGCGGATGAAATCCTGGAATTATTCATCAAACAATACCTGGACGGAATGACCGGCGAGGAGGTGGTCTTTTCCTGGCAAGGCGGCGAGCCGACGCTGCTGGGACTCGATTTTTTTCGGAAAGTGGTGGCGTTTCAGAAGCAGCACGCCCGGCCCGGCCAGCGCATCGGGAATGATTTGCAGACCAACGGCACGCTGCTCGACGACGAGTGGTGCGAGTTCCTCAAGGCCCACCGTTTTCTGGTGGGATTGAGCATTGACGGCCCGCGCGAAATCCATGACCACTACCGCGTGACCAAGGGCGGACGGCCCACCTTTGACGCGGTATTTGCCGCCGCCAAACGGCTCCAGCACCTGGAGGTGCCCTTCAACACGCTGACCTGCGTCCACCGTTTCAACGGCCGGCGGCCGCTCGATGTGTACCGTTTTCTGCGGCAGGAACTCAACTCCAACTACCTCCAGTTCATTCCCATTGTGGAATACCGCGACTTTGAGCGGGTCGCGCCACAGAAGTGGGAGCGCGCCGAACCGCCGAAAGACGGCGAGCCGGAAGCGCGTCCGGGCCATCCAAATTCCATTGTCACGGACTGGTCGGTGGATCCCGACGACTGGGGCTATTTCCTGTGCAAGGTGTTTGACCGGTGGTTGAGTCAGGATCTTGGCAAGGTGATGGTCAATCATTTTGAAACGCTGGTGGCCCAGCATCTGGGGCTGCCCGCGCAGATGTGCATTTACAGTGAAACGTGCGGAACCAACGTGGCGGTGGAACATGACGGCAGCGTTTATGCCTGCGACCACTATGTTTATCCGGAGTACCGCTTGGGCGACCTCCAGAGCGGCCGGCTGGATGAAATGGTGTTTTCACCGGCGCAGACAAAGTTCGGTGGCGCCAAGAGCGACCATCTGCCCCGGTATTGCCGGCAATGCGCCTATTTGCGGGATTGCTGGGGCGAATGTCCCAAGAACCGGATCATCCGCACCCCGGATGGCGAACCGGGATTGAACTATTTGTGCCGCGGTTTCAAGTGGTTTTTCGCGCACGCGCTGCCCGAAGTGGAGCGGATCGCCGCCCGCTTGCGGCAGGAACCCATGCGCCCGAAGCCGCGCATGTGAATTCGACGCGACTGACACCGTAACCAAATCGTCCTCGTTCTCGTCCTCGTAATCGAAAGCCGCAAGAATCGGGGATGAGGATGAGGATGAGGATGACACAGAAGAGAAAGACACATATATGAACCAAATACCACGACGTGAATTCATCAAGTTGTCCGGCGCCATGGGCGCGGGACTCGCGGGCTGGCCGTTGCTGAGCCGGGCCGCGGAGGCCGGGAACAAGTCTGCCCGCCCCAACATCCTCGTCTTTCTCACGGATGACCACGGCCAGTGGGCGCAGCACGCTTATGGCAACTCCGAATTAATAACGCCCAACTTGGACCGTCTCGCGGCGCGGGGCATCCGGATGCGGCAGACGTTCACCACTTGCCCGGTTTGTTCCCCTGCGCGGGCCTCGTTTTTCACCGGGCGCATGCCCTCGCAACACGGCATCCACGACTACCTGGATGAGAGCAAGAACGCGTTCACGCATCCGGGATTGACCGGCCAGACCCTGATTTCTGAACTGTTGCAGGGGGCGGGCTACCACACCGGCCTGGTGGGCAAATGGCATTGCGGACGCGAACGGGAACCCCAGCCGGGCTTTGATCGGTGGTTCAGTTACTGGGTGAATCAGTATCCGCACGCGGGCGTGCAGCATTTTTCGGATCAAGGAAAGCAGGTGATTGAGGAAGGCCAGCAGTCGCCGTTGCTGACGCGCCGGGCGGTGGATTTTCTCCAGGACCATCAGCAAAAAGCCGGGGCCAACGGCCAGCCGTTCTTCCTTTACATCAGCTACGTGGACACCCACTCGCCGCATAATGCCGCGCCGGAGGAGCTGGTGCGGCAGTATGATTCGGCCACCTTCCGCGATATTCCAGACGAGCAGTTTGCGGCCTGTCATGGCCGGGCCACGAGCCTGGTGAACCAAGACCCAGCCATCGAGCGCAAGAAGCGCAGGGAGTATTATGGGGCGGTTTCCAGCGTGGACCGGGAAGTGGGCAAGGTGCTGGCCGCGCTGGAAGCCACGGGGCAGATGGAAAACACCCTGATTGTTTATACCGGCGATCACGGTCTCAACACTGGTCACCACGGCCTCTGGGAAAAGGGGAACATCACCGTTCCCCAGAATTTCCTCGAAGAATCCATCCGGATTGCCTGCACGCTAAGCTGGCCGGCGGGTGGCGTACGCCAGAACGCCACCTGCGACGATTTGGTCAGCCACCCGGATCTGTGGGCGACGCTGCTGGAGATCGCGGGGGCCGCGCCGGGGGCGGCCACGGCGGCCAAGATTAATTCGCCCGGAGTTTCCTACCTGCGGCAATTGCGGGGCCAAGCGGCGCCCGCCTGGCGGCAAACCATCGTCAGCGAATATGGCAACGCGCGCATGGCCCGCACGGAGCAGTACAAGCTGATCCGGCGTTATCCTTACGCCGGCGTGTCGTTTCCCGATGAACTGTATGATTTGCAGGCCGATCCGCGGGAGACCAAGAACCGCCACGACGACCCGTCCTTGCAGGAAATCATCAAGCAACTTTCAACGGAGCTGGAGGAGTTTTTCGCCAAATACACGGTGGCCGGCCACAGCGGTCTGGACCTGGAACATCAGCCCGTATGCGCGCCGGCCAGCCCCTGGCTGGCGGCGGCCAAAGGGCAGAAGTAGCACGCGCCACCTGACCCGGGATCAAGGAGAAATCACTTGTAAGTATTAAAGGTCAACGAGGGAAGCTTGGCCACAATCGAAGGATCCATGCTCGCCGGGTCTTGATAGAAAAAGCAGTCTCGGGTTCCGTCGGTGGACCAAGTGGTGAGGTAATACATAGTCTCAGCCTTGCACCAGCGGGCGGAACCATCGGCAAAAACCTCGTTGCCTCCCTGCGGTACCAGATTGTTCCCGTGGTGCTGGGGCATATTCTGATAAACCCAAGTCCGCACGGGATCCTGACCGCCCCAGCTTCCGTTTATTTTCTCCACCGCATCGGCCGCCAGGCACCAAGCGGCTTTGGCGTTGGATAGCTTGACCGGACTGGCACCCGTAAACGTGCCTTGGGGATTCGTCCATTCCGCGATGCCGCCGAAGTATTGATAACCGAGGTCCCACTGCGGGTAGGCGTCTTCATAGACCGGCAATTGCGGGATGTTGGGACAGCTCCAACATGAAGTGGTATTGGTTTGAAACTTCAAACCGATGAGGGCGGAGGCGCCGGCTTCGGGCGGATTCAGGCAGTTTTGCACCCACTCGCCAACGACCGGAGCCCCGGCCTCATTTTCGTTGCGGGCGGAAACCACGAGATCGCGGTAATCCCCCGCATAGATGGTCATGCCCACGGCAAGCTGCCGCAGATTGCTCAGGCAGACTGCGCGTTTGGCGCGCTCCTTGGCCCGGCTTAAGGCCGGCAGGAGCATGGCCGCCAGGATGGCGATGATGGCGATCACCACCAGCAACTCAATCAGGGTGAAGGCGCGGCGGGCGGCGCCGGTTGGCGAACTGGACTTGGGATCAATGGCAACGGTTGTCATAAGTTCATTTTTCCACGGTTGCGATGCACGCTTGGGCTTGTTTTTACAATATAAGAATCCCCAATCTTGTCAATGATTAATCAGGAACGTCCAGGATCATCAAGGCTCGCCGGTATGCCGCCTCGCGCTGACGGAGATCACCCAACAAAACGCCATGATGGACGCGCTTGATTGCCAACTGGCCGGGACGGTGCCCGGCGCTCCGATCGCGCGCTTCATGGGCCGTGAGCCGGCCCGAAAGGACGTGGGAACTTCCCATGAACTTCAGAACATTCAACATTCAACATTCAACCTCGAACGTCCAAGTGGCTCCAATTTGGGGCATTTATTCAATGTTGGGCGTTGAATGTTGAATGTTGAATGTTTCTTCTGGTTCATGGTCCCCAATGTGCATCCAATTTTGGAGGTCGCCGCTTCCCATGAACCTGAATCTCATCCGTGCGCTAGCGATGGCTTTAGGCACCGGGAGCACCTCTTGGAGTTCCCGTTTCAAGGAGTGGCCCCTTGAAAACCCCGAGCAAAGGCGCAATCCGGGGACACCCACCGGCTGGTTTACAGACCGTATCCATCCGTGGTTCCGAGGCGTTTTTCCTCCGCGCCCTCTGCGGCTCTGCGCGCGCCCCGGTTTGTTCTTTTGAAGGCGGACCAAGGCTCGCGCAGAGCCGCGGAGGACGCAGAGAAGAAGCAATAGGGATAGGCACCGCTTTTGGCGGCCAGTGATTTCCAGCAGCGTGAGGTTCATGTCCGGTGAGCAGGTCCGAAAGGACGTGGGAACTTCCCATGAACCGGAGCGCCGGGCATTGCTCGGCCAGAGAAAGCGAAAGCCTCCCAATCATGCCGAGCAATGCTCGGCGCTCCTGGTCGCAGAGCGACCCCATGCTGGTAGCCGTGGGTTTCAACCCACAGAAAGGGATACCGCAGCCCTCCCGCGTCGCGTGGCGACGCTTGAATTTACGTTCACAAATGCGGTTCTTTCTATTCGATTCTGCAGCTTCGACCTGCTTGGGCTTGGGCGTTCAGCCGTCGCTCCGCGACGGTGGCCATACAAAAAGCGCGCGACCGTGGGTTGAAACCCACGGCTACCAGCAGAGGTCGCTCCGCGACGAACCTCACGACGGAAGAACCAACGAAACTCGGAGATGGATAGGGTAGGCCGGCGGCGAGGTCCTCAACCCGTTCGAGGTTGACGCGGGTGCCGTTGTATTTCGTGATGCTGAATTTGGAGCAGCCGAGCACGTCATAGATGAACCAGTGTGCAAGGGCAGACTTTCCGATACCGGGCCGCCCGTTGAACAGGAAGGCCATGCTGGCGTTGTGGTTGGCGCGCGACTGTGCCACCAGCGCCTCGATGCTGCGCGCGGCGGTGGCCGCGCCGAAATCGCCGTGGCCGACAAAATCGGCGACGGCTTGGGGGATGAATTTGGAGGGAGTTAACATAAAAAGCGGAATTTTCAAGGTCCAGGCAGAGGCGGAATCTATTTTCGGTCTGGTCGTGGCGGGCGCACGAAACACAGTCAGGGATTGCAGCCCCAAGTCAATGATTCACAATTGGAAGTATTTGCCGGGTAAAACATTGCGGTCACAACCCACGAACCAACAAAACAGTTGGCTCCAGATCCGGTGACAAAACTGGTGCTAGATGGCGAGCAGTCTGCGGTGCGAAAAGCACGGATGGAGTTCCTTTACACAGTAACCGAATAGGTTATCGCTGATTCCTCGCATATCATTTTATGTAGCTCGGGATTACATCCCTTCTGACCATCGGTTTCGCTTCGCGTATGCACTTCTGCAGAATCTGAGAACTTAAAGGCCTATTCTCAAGACGCGCCTCATCAATGGCAGGCAGAATGACACCTTCAATGATATCCGAAAAAGAGAATGCCCAGTTGGGAACCGACTGTTCCCTGGCAAGAAGGTCCCCGTGGAGTCCTGCAATCTCCTCGTCTTGGAAACCAAATCCAGCAAGCGCGGCCTCAAGCACCGTCTTATGCTCCTTCGGTGTGGGCGTTGTAAAGTGGAATACCTTGCACCTCCTTACTACCGCGGCGTCAAGCCGAGGGAGCGCATTTGTAGCGAAAAGCACGACAATCTGGCACCCGGGTTGAGACCTAATGTCATCCATCTCTTTTATGATCGCATTTACGATGGCTAGATTCTCGTGTGAGCCAGAGCTATGGTCCATTTGTTGCCGCGACGGTACAAAGGCATCCGCTTCGTCAAAGAACAGAAGAACCATCTTGCCCGTGAATAACTTTTTTACATTACGGAACAGCCCATGCACAATTTCGCTCGTTTTGCCCTGAAGTCCAGTTCCCCTCAAGCTCATCCCTACTCTTAGGAAGGTAACTGGTCGGCTCAATTTAGCCGCGATTGCGACCCCAATACAACTGGCCATGGCAGTCTTGCCTGTCCCAGGAGGCCCTGCAAAAATAAAGGCTGGTATGGCCGGTTGGGGCAATTCCAAAATCTTTGGAATGGAGCAATAATGCTTTTGTGCCCAGGTGCGCCTAGCTGAATAACCAGCGAAACCCTCCGCTAGTGCATTGAGGATTTTCTCCTTAGCAGGATGAATTAAGAAATCGAACAAATCTTTTTTCGTTGCACTAGGTGCAGAAGGCTCAAAGGTAAGTTCTTGAACAATGTGCTCCGCCGCTTTTTCCTCCGTACCACCGGCACGAGACTCGTCGTCCATGTCATCCTCGAAATGCTTCACACAAAAATAGAGATCTGAGTTGCCGATCGCAGGCAGGTCATCTGGTTTCTTGGGATAAATCTCAATAAGACATTCTTCGTTGTTTACAACTAACCGTACTTGAAGTGTGCGAGGCATCGGAGAATTCATCTTGGCTGCATTGTTATAGGACGCTTGCAACTCTCTTGCGAGCTCAGGTTCGAGAACCCTACGGTCTCGAGGGACTCCTCCACGAACCACCTTAAATAACCAATTATATGTGCGCTTCATAATTGCATCTTATCTGGGCCGCCGGTGCTTGGACCGCTGCCACCTGGCGGGAAATTAAGGAGAGTCTTGACGACATCCCAAATAACCTTGAGTACAAAAGGCAGCATGATTTTCCAGACCCCATTCGTGGGCCATTCGGGGTGCCGAGGAGGAGGGCCAGGTGGGGGGGGCATACGTGGCACGATGCACCCAATTGGCACGCTTTCCTTGAGCGTTGTTTGTTTGCCTAGGGCCCAGTCGTCTCGGTACCCGTCGATTGCTATTCTCAACTTGTCGTATTGTGCCGTCCTGTTGTAGATCACCCAGCCATCTTCCTCAATTCGCCTAAGAATTCGGTCGGCGATGATGGTGTCCGCGTGCTCTTCATTCTCTACATCAAGGACGTGCGGCGCAAATGGCACCTGGACGATGGGATTTTTCGCTGCGTCTGTGACAGTAATAAAAAAGGGGGCATGCGTGAGCATAATCAACCTTGGGTTGCGCGCGTTATTTTCGCAGCTAGGTAGTGGGAAACATATGAGCCGGCACCCCGTTTCATACATTTCGAATAATCGGCTACAAAGGTCCCGCACTGAGATGGAATGCTCCAGCGAGTACCATAGACTGCGTTCTCTTGCTCGCTTTTTGGCTCTGCTCGAAAGTTGTCACTCCACCGTACCAAGAATGTGCCTATTGCGGACGCGGGAAGTGACAAGGGGGTTATTTCTAATCCTCCAGTTCCCTGTTGGGTGCCCCGCAGTTCCACTGGAATTTCATCACCTCTCTGGACTTGGTAGTTCCATTCATCATAAACGAGGTTGTTGGCTTTGGGGTCGTAGATGGAGAAGCCGATGAGATTAACCATATTCTTTCGCAAGAAACGCATAATCCACCTGGATGCGTCAGCACGCTGTTTGTCGTTTAGCATGCTAGGGTAGGCTTTTTGGATCTGCTCCAAGTCAGCCATGATCTGTTCATCCACATACCGGACGTCGTCGAGAGTGACAACCTTTGAGGGGGCTTCAGTAGTTGACATGGTTTTTTAAGGGGTGGAAATGTTCATTTTCTGTTTTTTATTGATTGGGCATACGCGCCAACACACTCGAATCCTCCAGCGACACCTCGATTTTCAGCGCGGTAGTAATTTGAGCGTCGTGCAGCAACAAGTGCGGCACGTCGCACGGTAATCGCGCGGCCACTTCCCGCAAAATGTAAAATTCGCAATCCGTACGCACATGCAGATGATTATGGAAACAGGTTCAATTTCCAAGAAGATTATGACCTGGCTCGGTTCGGGGATGCCCGTTTGACCAACAAGCGGTTCATCGCGAACAGGAGTTGTTGTTGCGTGGCGGCACGCAGGTTTTGGTGGCAGTGGGCGATTCTGGACTTTGCAGGGGACGCGGCACTGCCAGAGGTTGGAAGTCAGAGGTCCGGGGCCACAGACTTGGTGTTTGTTGTGCCCGTGCTCGGGGTAGAGGAAATGTTTGTAGAATCGGCTCATGCGGCGATTGCTTCGCGGCAGGCGGCGAGGGTTTGCGGTTTGAAGTGCATGTCAATTTCGATGCCGATGCCCATGCGACCACGGGCGTTGGCCAACTCGTTGAGGTCAATGTAGCCGATTTCGGTTTCGTGACCGTTGACCAGGCCAAAGGCGGTGTTGTTGGTGGGGTCGAATTCGGTGATGAACCACGTCCATGAGCCGGTCGGGTCGAATAGCTTGACGTGGACCAGAGCCTCGTCGTCTTTGGCTTCTTGGGCGTAGAGCCGGGGGGTGCCGGTGAGTTCCATGATCTCGCGGAACTGCGCGAGCCTCTTGGGGCCGGGCTGCACGCCGTTCTGGTAGTATCCGTGTTGCTAACCCCGTCTAGGCCGACTGAATGCGAGGGGATATACTTGGGATGAATGTCAGGATTTCTGCGCAGCTTTCCACGCCGTGGGCGTCAGTTCGGCCACACGGTTGATGGGCCATTCGCCCAATTTGGGAAGGATGTCATTGAGATACTGTCGCAAATTAATGTCCAATCTCCGGCACGTTTCCACGATGGAAGCGATGGCGGCCACCTTTGGTCCGGCCTGCTCGCTGCCAATATGCAACCAATTCTTGCGCCCAAGTACAAGGGGCCGCATCGCGCCTTCGCACCAGTTATTGTCAATTTCGAGGCGGCCATCCTTCAAAAATTCTTCCAGCCGGCTCCATTGGCCCAGGGTGTAGCTACACGCTTTGGCCAAGGTTCCGCCCGGCTGGGCTTGTTGCCCAGTGGCGACCAACCGTTCCTTGAGCGCGGCCATCACCGGCACGCTCTTTTGTTGGCGCAGGGCCAAACGTTGGGTGGCGTCCAGACGCGCCTGGCGGGCTTCTTTCTCAATGGCATAGAGTTGCCCGAACTGGGTCAGCATCGCCTGGGGCAACGGGTCCAGCGGCGCCAGCTTGGCGGCGTCCACAAACTTGCGCCGGGCATGCGTCAAACAACCGGCATACACAATGCCTTCGCCCAGATCGTCGTAGACGTCGTAACCATCGCTTTGCAGCTTGCCCCGGAAACCTTGGAGAAATTCCTTGGGGCCGGCACGCCCCCGGCCCATTTTAAAGTCAAAGACGACCACGCCGCCCGGCGTGCTATATTCCCACAGGTAGGCTTTGTGATTGCGGCCGGTTTTTTCTCCCGTCTGGCAGGGCACCGGCGTCTCATCGGCCTGCACATAACCGCCGGCCAACAACTCGCGCTGCTGCGCGCCCACGACCGCCTGCAACAGGCCGCCCGCCGCCAGGACGGCGTCCGTCAAGGTTTTGCGGCTCAGGGTAATGCCGTGATTGTCCGCCAGCACCGCTTGCTGCCGGTAGATGGGCAGATGTTGCTGATATTTTTGCGCCAGCACTTCAATGATGAATTCGTCGGACAGTTTGCCCTTGGGCACAATCTGCGCCGGGGCCGGGGCGGTGACGACGCCTTGTTCGGGCAGACAATGCGAGCCGCGCTTTTCCCGTTTGACGACCTTCACATAAAACTTCGCCGGCTCACAGGCCAGTTCTTCGCGCGTCTCGTAGCCAATCACCGGCCGCTCGGCTCCGCATTGCGCACACCGGCAGTCTTTGGGATGGCAGGGCAGAATGACTTCGCGGCGTTCCAAGTGGGCGGGCAGCGATTCCCGGCCAGGATGGTTGGGGCGCGGGATCTTGGCCTTGGGTACCGGGGCACTCTTTTCGGCCGCGGGCCGTTCGACTTCCTGCTCGACTTCCCCCAGGGTCAGACTGATTTCGGTCTGCAAGAGCGCCATTTGTGCCGGGGAGAGTTTTTCCCTCTTCGGCCCGAAAAAGCGAAAATTCAACAACCGAATTTGTTCGTCCTTCAAGGCAATGATTTGCTGCAACCGCACCTGCTCGGCTTGCAACCGCAGATTGTCCGACTGCAAGCCTTCGAAGGCTCGGCGGGCGGCATCGGGCAGGGTTTCGAGCGGAATCATTTAATTTGCAATACTTATATACTGTTATGAATACATAGTCAATACTTATTTACATTTTTCCGTGTTTTTTTCATTTGGGGGCCCGCCTTCAGGCCGCCTTGCGCCACCAGGCGCGTGTGCTGGTCTGTTCCAGATCGATGCCGCTCAGTAAGAGCGTCAGTTCCGCCGCCAGGATCGGCAAGGCGCCCGGCGCGGTGGTCTTGGGCCAGGCAAACGTGCCTTGCCCGCACAGGCGTTTGGTACAAACCCATACCCCGGTCCCATCGGCATAGAACAATTTGATCCGGTTGTGCTTCCGGTTAGTAAAGACATAGAGATGCCCGCTCAAGGGGTCGGCTTGGAAGTGGTGGGTCACCAAATCGCTCAACCCTTCGAAACTCTTGCGCAAGTCCGTGGCCTCAGCAGCCAGAAAAATGCGCGTGGCCGGACCGATGGGCATCATAACCGGTGCACCACCTGCAAGAGCGCGTTGAGTTCCTCAGGGCGGAAACCCGAAGCCACTTCGACCACGACCCCCCGGGGAAACTGCAACCGGTAAGCGGCCGCCGCCCCCGGCGCCGGAAGCAAATTAGGCACAGCGACAAACGCGGGCTGGGCGGCACTTTGGCGGGCAGGGGCTTTGCGCAGCCAGGACGCCAGCGTGGAGCAGCCGATGCCAGCTTGGGCGGCAAAAGCCTTTTGCGTCAGGTCGCTCCGGTGATAGGCGGTGAGAATTTGGGCGCGTTGCGCGGTTGTCCGATGCGGACGAGCACTTGCTGAATTTTGCATGCGGCGACTCTGCCACAAGTTCCCGTGCTTTGCCTAGCCGGGGTTAGTAACACGGATACTTCTGGTAGGTGTCGCCGTACCATTCTTCGCAACCATTGCCGGCGACTTCGTGCCCGGACTTGGGGCGGTACACGCCGGGTTTGACCATGACTGTGTACTTGTTATTGACGAGTTGAGCAGGCGTGCGGACGCACTCGGGGTCAGAGGACGGAGGACGGAGGTTGGAGGTCGGATCGGCCGCCAACAATCCTTCGTCGGGGTTGCCTTCATCATCCAAAGGAGGGATTTGAAAGGGGCCTGCCATCGCGCCGGGCTGGGCCTTGGCGGTGGCGTCGGCAATGATCTCGTCTTGCTTCTCTTTGGGCAAGCCTTGTTCGTTGTAGAGTTTCCGGAGCGCGGCTTCTGCGGCGTCGTAGGGTGCTGGGGTGGGAAGGCAGTCCGGGGGGATTCCGGTTGGCGGGGCGCCGAGCGGGACAGGCGGGGCGCCTATGGCCAAATCATTGCCCACCACCCACACGCCGAATGACTCAAACTTCGTGCGTTATGGGAAAAATGCACAACAAAAAACAGCACCGGCGAGGAGCATACATCGGCGACATTACAATGGAGATAGCCAGGCCCAAGCGGCTAGCCGCATCCGCGGCCAGTTCATGGTCGCGTCACCATCGCTGTGTCCTGGCCAAGTCCGTCCTAACCAAAGACACACGAACAACGAGATCGTCCAAAGCATCGACCAAAAGACGGTGGTTGCCGCGTTTGTCATAAGTCAAAAGACGCACGTTGAGGCTTTTCTCAATAGCCGGGTGTACGTGTTTGTGTATGAGCGCTTTTGGGATTACATAGTAGTGACTCCTGCCGCAATGGTGCGTGAACGCGTAATTCTCAAGAACAAGCCGGATGTCTGGATCATCCAGCCCACAACCTAAGAATAAGAAAGTATGTGTCAGGGCCAAAGCGTCAAGAACATTATAGAAGACACGGTACTGATTTCGTGCCTGAGCATATTCGATGCGACTAAATATCATGCGCTCAGGAGTGTCAATAGATCCATGTATCTTCAAAATCACACCGTTCGGACTGCGAATAGCTTCGGCAATGCCATCATCGTAATAGGTCTTGACGGGAATGGATGATGCTTGGTGCTCATAAACTTTATCAAAATTGGGTGTCGCTACAATGCCAACCTGCAAATCCGATATAATCTTATGGATGCGAGCGGGCTTGTAATCAGGATATTGAAATTCCTCCCTTACGAGGTCATGAAATTGGGCTCCACTCAGATTGTCTTTTATGACCTGACAGGCCGTTAAATAATCGCCTTTTTTGATAAGACGATTTATCTGCACTTTTATTCCATCGGAGCCGTTTAGACGGGACGTGGCCGCATCGAGAAAAGCGCACCATCCTTTGGGTGTATTTCCATTAGTGCTACGCGCGTGGCAGGAAATGCCAGCACCCAGAAATATGACGCAACGCCGCCTCGCTATGTCAGAGACAAGCTCACGTGGCCAATCAATAGGAATGTATTTTTTGCTTTTCTTCACTGCTCTAGGAGGTGAACATTTCCTTGACGCACTTCGATGAGGACGGATTTGAGTTCTTTCAGGAGCTGGTCGCGGAGCAGAGCAACAACGTGGGAAAGGTCTTTGGTGATAATAGCAGCCACTTCCTTTTCTTCCGGCGTAGCGATGCGTACTTGCTGAAGCAAAACGGCACCCATGTAAATAGAGAACAGAATGCGGCTGTCCTTAGGCGTAAAAGTATCGAGTTGCTTTTTCGCCTCTTTAAGGTGTCCTGCTTCAATCAATCCCACAATGAGCCAAAATGTTCGCACCTCAGCATCATTGGTGTTAGCAATCTTGCGGATTCTCTCTTTGATCTTATCACAATTGTCACCCAAAAAACTACACGCCACGGCATCCCGGCCAAACAAATAATAACTAAGAAACCTGTTTATCGGATATTCGTTAACACCTTTCATGACGCTTGCCATGAAGCTGTCTTTTGATGTTGATAGACCATCCATTACAGCCCAAAGAATTTCGAGCTTGTGCTTGGTTTCCACTAAATATGCGGCTTGAAGGGAAAGCCCAAGGGCAACGGAGGCGCAATAAACGCTGTCCGCAGGCTGCTTCGGAAGTATAGACATCAATTCCAAAAGCCCGGCGCTGTCACCAGGGTTTTCTCCGAAGTAAAAAACAATTGCACGCTGCCACCACACATCAGAAATAACCTCCTTAAGTTGGCTAACCGACTGAATTCCTCGACCAGCAAAAAACTCTTGGAGCAACAGGTGTCGAAACTCAATATTATCGCCAATTTTTCTAAACAGGCCTGACCTGTGAATGATTTCATCAAGCAATTGGTCGGCATCTGTTTTGTGTCCACGTGATTCTAGTTCAGCTCTAACATACTCACCAAGATCAGCCTGCGAGATTGAGGTAACGCGACGTCGGTGCATTTCAAAGGCCGTTTTGCGAAGGAGAAAGTCTTTTAGTGGGGCATGGTATTGCTGCCCAAGACCTTTCGTTGCATCCCAGCGCCCAAGCATCATTTCAGTGTATTTCTTAAACAATTCCGTTATGTTTGCTGGGATATCCTTTCTGTCAGACTCGCTCGTAGCAGCAAAAACTGTCACAAGCAAAGGATTTAATTCGAACCCATGCACTTGTTGTATCCTCCGTAGAAGCTCTTGTGTCTTGCTTGCTGGTAGGCTTTTTTTTCTGCGGAGTCGAGTAACTATTTTTTCCGCTTGCTTAAAGTCAATCGAGACGAGGTTATATTGGCTAAATGCAGATATAATTGTGGAGGTCTCGATAAATGGTAATGGGCGGGATGTCGCAATTACTTGGCACTTTGGGAACGTTTGGTGGAATGCTTGAATTTTCTGAATTACTGCTGTTCGGGCATCGTCGTCTGGAAGTTCGTCAAGGGAATCTACGAAAATGGATACTTTTCCTCCCACGAAATCGGATTCCGAAATGAATTGTGATCCGGAATCCAATAATTTTGCGACTGCCTTTCTGCCTAGTTCTTCAAGAGAACCAGCATCACCGTAAAAATCTATTGCACGAAGAATTATCGGAATTATACGCTCATCGCCTTGATGGAGTCTCTGCTCGGATTGGATATAGGCCAATCGCTTTAGTGACGTGGACTTGCCCGAACCAGCGCCTCCTATGATGAGAACCATTCGGTCAGGTTTGCGAATAATTCCAGTCAGTGGTAATTGCTCAAAAGCCGGGACGCGAGTGGGTTGGCCGTTTTGTTTTTGGATCCGAACGGTGGTTCGAAAGAGTCGTAACGGCACGAACATTTGGTCGGTGACCGCGCTTGGAATAGTGCCACTAGGCAGCAAATCAGGGATACCTAGGTTCTCACTTGAATCTTCGAGAGAGCGCTGCAATTGCCGAAAATATGGTGTTATTGCCGTGTCGGCCCCGAGCCAGAATTCGCGCAGTTGGTTGTCTAATCTCTGAATGATGTCATTTGCGTCCCAAAGCACCAGCCTTGATTCCCCTGCTTCTTTAGCGAGGGGGATTCGTGCCTTTTCACTAATTTTACCTGCCGCACACAGAAGAATCTTCGTCGGCGTGCGCTTGCTGGCGGTTTCAGAGTGAAAAAGTTTGGCCTTAAGGGCCGACGCCACTCGTGAGATCACTTCCTGCAATTCTGTCGTTCTGGAAGGATTCAGTGGTCCGAGCTTTAAAAGAACCGCATATACCTCTTCATTCCCCAAGGCGTCGTGACCCACGAAGGCTGGAAACTCATTACCATCGCAAGCATGGTTGTTGATGTCTGCCACGTCCTTTAATCCCTGACTGAGAAGGAGTGGCCTTAATACCTTTCGGAGAAAATCTTGCTCCGATAGGTTGAGGAGATACCTCTCCTTCCGGTACTTTGGGAAGGACGGTTGTCCAACCTGAATTGTGGTGCCAAGAGATGTCATAAAATCTTTTGCATGGATAATAAAGACAATATTTTTTGGCTTGTCGAGCGATTTTCAACGTTCTGTGTCGCCGGGGGGTGGGCGGGCCGGCCTTCGACGCCCCGCCTCGGCCCGATTCAACCTGCCTGCCGGGCCGAAGCTGCCGAGCGGGAACAATTGGCGGGACGCCAGTCGAAGCCGTACGACGCCTGCGCTACGGGTTCCAGCGCGACGGCGGGCGGCACACCCTTACCGGCCCGCCGCGCGTGAGTTCTGCGCGCAACGCGAGCCATTCCATTTCAAGCACGCGCTCGAGGTGCATGTGGTCACGCGGTTGAAAATCGGCCATAATTAATCTCACTGAAGTACCCCATTCCCAGCCCGATGTAAAGGCTGACGAGGTCTGGACACGAGAGACGAAAAGTGGTATCGAAAGAACTTTGGCTGCATTCGCCGGGCTTTTTCTATACCTTTGACCGCGCATGGGTTTCCGTTTCAGTCACCGCGTCAGCATCCTGCCGGGTCTCAAGTTGAACTTGAGTGGCAGCGGCGTATCCCTTTCCGCTAGCGTGCGCGGTGCCCACCTCAATTTCGGCCCGCGGGGCGTTTATGGTTCCGCCGGCATTCCCGGAACCGGCCTTTAATACCGCCAGCGTCTGACCAGTGCCACACGCAGCTACGACCGTCCTTCGGTGGAACGCCGTGTTTCCAGCCGCCAATTGGAAGCGATGCAGCGGCGGATGGAGCAGGATGAACAGGCCAAGGAAGCCCAGCAGCAGATTGACGACGAATGGGATCGTTACCAGCAGATGCTCCACTTCTGGAAGCCGCTCCCGGAAATTCCCAGCCTGGAAAACTTCGTTCAGGCCCAGACGCCGCGGCCGTTTGGATCCTCGCTGCCGTCCCCGCCTGAACCGGTCTGGCCGGAGGAACAAGCCAAGTCCCTCAACAACCTGACCGAATCGGTCAAATCCCAATGGCAATATCGGCTGCTGCCGGAGTTCGTTGCCCGCAGTCAGGCGAAAAAACTGTTCCCGGCCGTGTGGCAGGAACGCGAAGCTGAAATCCAAACGCGCTATCAGCAATCCCTGACGGAATACGAACAGCAATTGAAAACGGCGCAGGCTGATTGGGAATCCTTGGAGGTGGAGCGAATTGCCTGGCTCCAGTGTTTGACCTCCGGCGATCTCCAAGAAATCAAGCACACGTTGACGGAAATCTTCACCGGCCTGCACCTGCCATTCAAGAGCGCAACCGAGTGCGGTTTGTTTTTTGACACGGCGGATTTGATTTCGGTGAATCTGGACCTGCCTGAGATGGTGGAGGTCATCCTTTTCTCACGGAAAAAGCTGCTCAAGAACGGTGAGACCCGTGAGGCGGCCCGCGACAAGGTGGAACGGAACCGCGATTATTTTGATTTGGTGACTGGCGAATGCGCCTTCATTGCGGCGGAGATGTTTTCCTGCCTGCCGCTGTGCCAGACGATCCGGCTGGCGGCGCACACGCGGCGGCCCAAGGTGCGGGTAACCGACCCAGTGGACACCTACATCCTGGACCTGAAATTCTCGCGGGAGGAATTGAAGGCATTCAATCCAGACACAACCTTGATGCACTCATTCCTGGTTCATTCCGGCACCCATTTTTTTTGGCCGAGGATTACCAACTGGAGCGGATTGAACCGCCGACCTGGTTGAAGCACGAGGATATCCAGAACGCACCGCGGAATAGTCTTCCAAATTGCGTTATGAATATTGTACACGTCCGCGACACCATGAAACTGGTGCATAAAGAGGGCCGCATTGACTCGCAGCGGCTTCACGCTTTGCTGCATGCGCCGGTCTTCGTTTATGACCTGGCCGCATCAGATGACGCATTCAACCTGAACGAGGAACAAACTGAATGGGGGAAGGAGAATCTGATCGGCAAAGATGGCCGGCTCCGACTCCCATATCCCGCCTTCACCTTGTTCGCCCACAATGGCGCAGATTGCTTGCATTATTTCGTTTTCGGTCCGGAATACCCCTCGACCATCGGCCCGGAAAAAAAGGGTCGAACATTCCTGTATTTGGTTCGCCACGAGAAAAACACGCTTGCCCGTGGCAGCACCTGCGCCACCGCCGGTTGCGTCGCTTCGTCTCACGCCGCCGAGGCGATATTGACGTTTGTTTTATGCCGCGATTTGTGATCCAGAAGCATCATGCTCGGACGCATCATTTCGATTTTCGCCTGGAAAAACATGGCGTCTTCAAAAGCTGGGCCGTGCCAAAGGGACGCATTTGCGGGAGTCGGTCAGCTACTTGGCGTAGGCTGCCGCCACCTTCTGGTCATCGCCAAAGTAACGGCACTTGATGGTGCCGGGTGTGTGCAAGTCTTCCGGGACGTGGACATACCGAACGGGTTTGCCGTGACGGAGCCTTTGTTGGGCTTCAATTTTTCGGAATATCATCCCGTTAAAAAAGGATGGGCCTACGAGGGCCAACGTAGCCAGCCAGAAACGTGCCAGGATGTTCCAGGCTGTTCCAGGTGGAGGATGGGACGCGGGCACAAAAAAGCCAGCAAACACGGGGTTTTCATCGCATTTGCTGGCTTGCCAAATTGGTTGCGGGGATAGGATTTGAACCTATGACCTTCAGGTTATGAGCCTGACGAGCTACCGGGCTGCTCCACCCCGCGATCAAGAATCAATAAAGTCTCACATCCTGAGGCGGAGGGCAAGTTTATTCAGAAAGGATTTACGCCATACCGAATCCAGTAGCCGGGCAGCTTCAAAAATTCCAGGCGCATCCGCTGGTGGAGGCCGTTTTTGTTCCAGTCCGCGCGGTCAAAACCGAAATAGGCCGGGCGCGAATAAAATCTCACCGTGGGCACGAAATGGGCGAAGGTTTTCTCCACCCGCCGCGCGTGATACCACGAGGTCACGAGAATCGCGCTTTGGATTTTTTCCCGGCGCAGAATAGCGCCGGTGAATTGCGCGTTTTCCCGCGTGGTGGCGGAGCGGCTCTCGAGCTCGATGGCCCGGGCGGGCACGCCGGCGGCGAGCAACAACCGGCGGTTGATCTGGTCATCGCCCGCGCCGGTGATGATGACGCGCGGGGCGGCATGGAGTTGGAACAATTGCGCGGCCCGCTGCGCCCGTTCGTGCTGGGCGCCGCCGCCGCCAATCACGATCAGGACGTCGGCCGCCACCGGCCCGCTGTCCACGGTCAAAAATTTTTCCGGATAAAACCAGGCGGCGAGGCCCAGCAGCACCAGGATGATGGCCGGCCACTTGATGAGCTTGAAAAAGAATTTGATCATGCAATCTGCCGGTGATTTACATCGGCGAACGGACGGGCAAAGTCCAGCCTGAAGTGAGCCGGTCAGCCGGAGTTCGGGGCGGATTCAAGAAAGCGCGAATAGAGGGGTGGGGACGGCTCGTCCCCACGTTTTCGGTTTTGGGCGCCTGAGTCCGGGGACAAGCTGTCCCCACCCCGATGCTTGAATCTGCCCAGGCAGGAGTTCAACGCAAAGGCGCAAAGATGCAAAGACGCAAAGCGGAGCCGGAAGGATGGAACAAATCTGACGGAGCGCCGGTCTCCCCAACCGGCTCGTGGTTGCGCAAGGCGGCGTAGCGGCGAACTGGCGTTCGCCGCCATCTGAAGGAGAATCGCGTTGCCGCAGGAATTTCATTCAGCATGGGGATGGTTCAAGGTTCAGAAACGGGTGCTTTTGATTGGCGGCGGACACCAGTCCGCCGCTACGGAAAATCAGACCTGTGGCGCTTGCCCCTAAAATTTGTAATTCCAAGCGTGGGTGGCGTATTTCTCCCGCGCGAGTTTTTCGATTGCCTCGAGCGGTGGTGCCTTCAATTCGCCCTCCGCCTGCCACGCTTGGGCGAGCGCGGCTTTCACGGCGGCGGCCGGCAAATGCAGGTTGGCCACAAATTCCCCATGCGTCCGGCGGGCGCGATAGTCCGGCTGCAAGGACGGCATGGGCAGCAGTTCGCTGATCCACCGCAAATCGCAGTTCAGCAGGAGCGTGCCGTGAAAGAGCAGGAATTGCCGGTGGCGCCGCTGCGAGTTGCCGGCCACTTTGAGGAAGGCGGACGGTGGAATCGTAGCGCAGCCGTCCCCGGCTCCGGGTGTTGGCGGCGTCTCGCTGCCAGTCCGGGAAACGGGCGCCGGGACGGTGCCCGAACCCGCAGGCGGGACGCCTGCGCTACTTTGAAAAACCTCGATGGCCAGGTCCGTGTGGCCGCGCACGGAAAGCAGCGGTGGCGGCGGGCCGAGGGCCGCTTGCACCGCCGCGCAATTCCGCTCCATGATGAATTGATTGGCGGCGGAGATGTTGCGCGTGGGGCCGCTTTCGGTGATGCGCAAAATCAGGCTGTAATTCAGTCCGCCGGGCATTTGCACCACGGCGCCGCCGCCGGAGCAGCGCCGGAAGATCGGCACCCCTTTCGCGGCACACGCGGCGACGTTCACTTCCGTCGCGACCTTGTTGGCAT
>Ga0364881_10523_pt1 | contig 19668 bp, 16 predicted proteins | sample ExccelJu500001D4_5_FD_206923 | JGI IMG/M metagenome (GOLD analysis project Ga0364881, IMG submission 206923) | Enriched cells from Trout Bog Lake Hypolimnion, Wisconsin, USA - BchlTB.July30.5000.01.D4 | ecosystem: Environmental > Aquatic > Freshwater > Lake > Hypolimnion/Profundal zone | place...
ACCCTCAACCAGTAACTAGATTGATTTATTGAACAGGAGAAATCATGGAACAACTTCAAGCCATCATCGACCCCGCCTTTGAACGCCGTGCCGATATTACGCCGCGCACCGTGGATGCCAAGCTGAAAGAAGCTGTCACCACTGTCATCGAGCATCTCGATCACGGCAGGGTGCGCGTGGCCGAAAAAATTGATGGTCAGTGGGTTACCCACCAATGGGTCAAGAAGGCCGTTCTGCTGTCTTTCCGCATGGAAGACAATTCCTTCATCAAGGGTGGTTACACCAATTATTACGATAGGGTGCAGTCCAAGTTTGCCGACTATAACTCCAAGGAATTCCGTGACGGCGGTTTCCGCGTAGTGCCGCCGGCATCGGCACGCAAAGGTGCATTCATCGCCAGGAATGTGGTGCTGATGCCCTCCTACGTGAACATAGGGGCTTATGTGGATGAGGGCACCATGGTGGATACCTGGGCGACCGTCGGATCTTGCGCGCAGATCGGCAAGAACGTGCATTTGAGCGGTGGCGTTGGCATCGGCGGGGTGCTGGAACCGGTGCAAGGCAACCCCACCATTGTCGAAGACAATTGCTTCATCGGTGCACGTTCTGAAATTGTCGAGGGCGTGATCGTGGAAGAAGGCTCGGTGATTTCGATGGGGGTATTTATCGGTCAGAGCACAAAAATTTTCGACCGCGAAACCGGCGAGGTAAGCTATGGACGCATCCCCGCAGGCTCGGTGGTAGTCAGCGGCAATCTGCCTTCCAAGGATGGCAGCTACAGTTTGTACTGCGCTGTGATAGTGAAGAAGGTGGATGAAAAAACGCGCGGAAAGGTTGGTATTAATGAGTTGTTAAGGGGCATTTAAATAGCTTGTACCCAATAGCAAAACTACGGCCAGCTACCTGCTACAGGCTACCAGCTACCCGTGGTTTTTAAGGAGAACTTAATGATCATCACACCACTCCTGCAGCTCGCGGCCGATAAAATGGCCTCCGACCTGTTTCTCTCCGTGGGCGCCCCCATCAACATCAAGATTAATGGCGTTGCAGTGCCGGTGAATGCTCAAGCGCTGGATGCGGTAACCATCAAGCGCATTGCATATGAAATGATGACCCCCGAGCAGATCGCCGAGTTCGAAAAAAACATGGAGATGAATTTCTCCCATCGGACCAATGGAGTTGGCAGTTTTCGCGTCAACGTGTTTCGTCAGCGTGGGGAAATCGCCGTAGTCATCCGTTACGTCAGGGGCAAGATACAGAACGTCGAAGATTTGAACCTGCCAGAAGTGCTAAAAAATCTGATCATGGAAAAACGCGGCCTGGTGCTGATGGTCGGCGCAACCGGATCGGGTAAATCCACAACTCTGGCAGCCACAAGTAAAAACCGGCATCCGGCATAGTGACCGGCAGCACAGGCTTGAGAATTTCAATTACGCGGGAAAATTTTTCCGCATACAGGCGGCGGTTCTCGGTGACGTGTGTTTCATCCTGCCAGGCTGCTACGCTGGCGGCCTGGATCGCCGGATTCATGGCGCAGCCGTGGTAAGTGCGGTATAGCGAAAATTTTTCAAGTACTTTCGCATCTCCGGCCACGAAGCCGGAGCGCATGCCCGGAACATTGGAACGTTTGGACAAACTGGAGAATGCCACCAGATTTCTGTAATCACCGCGTCCCAGTTGCTGTGCGGCTTGTAACGCGCCGAGCGGTGGAGAGTCGAAATAAATTTCCGAGTAGCATTCGTCCGAAGCAATGACGAAACCGTAGCGGTCTGACATATCGAACAAAACTTTCCATTCCTCCAGCGGCATCACCCGGCCTGTCGGATTGCCGGGTGAACAGACATAAATAAGTTGGGTGCGCCGCCATACCTCGTCTGGAAGTTGTGCAAAATTCAGAGCGTAATTATCTGTCGGCAGAGTATTAAGGAAAGATGCAGTGGCGCCTGCCAGAAGCGCAGAACCTTCATAAATCTGGTAAAACGGATTGGGGCAGACCACAACAGGATTGTCTCGTGTGCGGTCGATCACCGTCTGGGCAAAGGCAAACAGCGCCTCGCGGCTACCATTTACCGGCAACACCTGGGTTTTTGCATCCGGCCTGGGGATGCCATAGCGGTGTTGCAGCCAGTCGGCGATGCTGTCACGTAAAGTGTCGCTGCCTGCAGTTGTGGGATAATTCGCCAGTCCGCCAAGATTGTCTTTGAGGGCATCCTTGATGAATTGCGGAGTGGCATGTTTGGGCTCCCCGATGTGCAGGCTGATCGCGCGGTATGCCGGATTCGGTGTTACTTCGCGGAACAGAGCGGCGAGTTTCTGGAACGGGTACGGTTGTAAACGGTCTAGGTCTGGGTTCATTTTTTCTTCTGCCCGTCATTCCGGGCTTGACCCGGAATCCAGCGGTTTTATTTGACTGGATTCCCGCTTTGGCGGGAATGACGACTTTGTGTTTGTTTGGATTTACGGGATTATAAAGGCGCAACCAAGTGGTATCAAAACAAAATTTTTTGTCGATAAGCGGCCTGCTGAGCGGAGCAATGGTCTGGGGATTGATGTGGTACCCGTACCGTAAGCTTCAGGAGGCGGGGGTTTCCGGTGAATTGGCGACCTTGCTGACCTATGCCATTGCACTGGTGTTTGGTTTGCTGGCAACTGGGCCGGTATGGCGTGAACTGCGGACAGCCGGGTGGTGGGGAATCGCGCTGATGCTGGTTTCCGGCTGGACCAATTTTGGATACGTGCTGGCAATTCTCGATGGCGAAGTGATGCGCGTGTTGCTGCTGTTTTACCTTGCGCCCTTATGGACGGTGATCTTCGCGCGCTGGATGCTTGGCGAGAAATTAAATAGTTACGGTTATGCCATCATCGCGTTGTCGTTGGGCGGCGCGTTTATCATGCTGTGGAATCCGCGTCATGGATTGCCGTTGCCGCAAAACCGGGCCGAATGGATCGGCCTTTCGGCGGGAATGGGTTTTGCGATGTTGAATGTGCTGGTGCGCCGCACCCAGCACCTTACCGTGAATTTCAAATCCGCCAGCGTCTGGCTAGGTACCGTGCTGCTTACCGGCCTGTCGCTGCTTTATCACGGCAACCTCGTGCCGCAAGTCGTGAGCGTCCCCTTGAATGCATGGTGGCTGCTGGCGCTGATCGGGCTGGTGTTGTGCGCAACCAGCATTGTCGTGCAATATGGCCTGACTTATTTGCCTGCCAACCAGGCTATCGTGCTGTTCCTTTCCGAACTGGTATTTGCGGCTGTTTCATCCTACTTTCTGGCAGGGGAGCAGATGGGGCCAAGGGAAATTATTGGTGCGGTACTTATCGTGTCGGCCAGCCTGCTTTCTGGCAAAATACACTCTGAACCGGAACAATTAATTCTCCCTGACGAGATCAAATCATGAAAAAACAACTCACCATCGGCACCCCGCTCAGTCCCTCCGCCACCAAAGTCATGCTGCTGGGCAGCGGTGAACTCGGCAAAGAAGTCATCATCGCGCTGCAACGTCTCGGCGTGGAAACCATCGCGGTGGATCGCTACCCGAATGCACCGGGACATCAGGTGGCGCACCGCGCGCATGTCATCAACATGGCAGATGGAGCGGCATTGCGCGCCCTGATTGAACAGGAGCGTCCGCACCTCGTGGTGCCGGAAATCGAAGCCATCGCCACGGGCATGCTGGTGGAAATTGAACGTGAAGGCCTGGCGCGGGTGATACCCACCGCACGGGCAGCGCAACTCACCATGAACCGGGAAGGCATTCGTCGCCTTGCCGCCGAAACACTGGGTTTGCCCACTTCGCCGTATAAATTTGCCGACAGCCTTGAAGAATTGCGTGCCGCGACTGATGTCGTCGGCTTTCCCTGCATCGTCAAGCCGGTGATGTCCTCCTCCGGCAAGGGACAATCGAAAGTAGATAGTCCTGCGGAAATTGAAGCGGCCTGGAACTACGCCGCTGCCGGCTCCCGGGTGAATCAGGGCAGGGTGATCGTCGAGGGTTTTATCAAATTCGATTACGAGATTACCCAGCTTACCGTGCGTGCTGTCGGCAGCAGCGGTGAAATCGAAACGCATTTCTGCGCACCCATAGGTCACGTCCAGGTGCATGGCGACTATGTCGAAAGCTGGCAGCCGCAAGCCATGCCGGAAGCGGCATTGCAGCGCGCCCGCGACATCGCCAAAAAAGTCACCGATGACCTTGGCGGCCTCGGTATTTTCGGTGTGGAACTATTCGTGAAGGGCGATGAAGTATGGTTCAGCGAAGTCAGTCCGCGTCCGCACGACACCGGCATGGTCACCCTATGCAGCCAGCGCCTCAACGAATTCGAACTGCACGCCCGCGCCATCCTCGGCCTGCCGGTGGATACGGCATTGCGCGAGCCGGGCGCTTCCGCCGTGATCTACGGCCAGCTTGAGGAAAAAGCCATCGCCTTCACCGGTGCAGAAGAAGCCCTGCAGGTGCCGCAGTCGGATATACGCCTGTTCGGCAAGCCCGAATCATTCACTCGCCGCCGCATGGGGGTGGCGCTGGCCAATGGCAAGGATACCGACGAGGCGAGGGCGCGTGCGAAGCTGGCGGCGGGCAAAGTGAAACCGGTCAAGGGCTAGAATAGCGGAAGCACAGCAAAGGAGTTCCGTCCTTCAATATGGATAAATTTGTAGTGATACTCTCGCAAACATTGAGGCTTGACCTGAAAGTTGTTGTCAGGGCATATTAAGCGCTGACTTCAAGTTGGTGAAAAGCTGCTACAAGGAGGGGCGTTGAAACAATTACCTTGGCTCCAGGAACGTTTTTCAGGCATCCGCGCCAAATTGATCAGTATCTTTGTCCTGATCAAGGTTCTGCCACTCCTGATACTGGCACTGTTGGCATGGAAATATGCCGGGCAGCTTGGTGATAGCGTTACTGCGCGTTCTACAGGGATGGCCGACCAGATGTTGGCTACCATCAGATCGGTCGGTGACACGGCAATCACAGATGCTACCCGGGCACTGGATGACCGGTCCCGCGAAAGCATTGAACGTGTCACCACCGACACCGCGCGCGCGGTTGCGGCTTTTCTTTATGATCGCGATCAGGACATCCTGCAAGCAGCCCGGATTGAACCGGATACTTCTGCTTATCGCTCGTTTCTGGCTGAGCGGAAACGCGAGATGTTTATCCATGGGCTCTGGAAATTGGGTGCCAACGCCAATCATTGGGAACCTGCCGAACCCGAAGGTGTAGATCCATCGCTTGCTGCCGATCCAAAAGCAGCATTGGCAGACAACACTAAAGATTTCAGCGCACGTCCTCCGGAATACCTTGGTCGCAAGGAAATGCGGCCACTGTATGCGGAAATGACTTTCGTCGGTGTTGACGGGCGCGAGCGGGTAAAAGTGACCACAGGCACACTGTGCAAAGCGACACTTTCAAATATTAGCGACCGGATGCAGACGTTTGCCAGGGCTGAAACCTACTGGCACGATCTGCAAAGACTCAGGCCGGGTGAGATTTACGTGTCTGACGTCATTGGAACCTACGTCGGTAGCCGTGTCATCGGACCCTATACGCCACAAACAGCAAAGAAAGCCGGCATTCCTTTTTTACCTCAACAATCTGCCTACGCGGGAACAGAGAATCCAGTCGGCAAGCGATTCAGGGGAATCGTGCGCTGGGCAACGCCGATTGAGCAAAATGGCGTGCGCCTGGGCTACGTCACCTTGGCGCTTGACCACGATCACATCCGCCAGTTCACTGACCGGATTATGCCGATGGTCAAGCGGTACACACCGATTGCCGACGCCATCGCCGGCAACTACGCTTTCATGTGGGACCACAAGAATCGGGCTATCTCTCATCCCAGGGACTATTTTATTCCCGGTTATAATGCCCGGACCGGTTTGCCCGAAACGCCTTGGATGGATCAAACTCTTTATGAGTCGTGGCAAGCCTCCGGCAAGCCATCAAACGAGTTTCTCGCCAAAACACCGGAATTTCTCGATCAGTCGCTGAAGAAAAAGCCTGCCGCCGCACTGATCAAGGCGGGAACGATCGGGCTCGATTGCCGTTACCTTAATTTCTCACCCCAATGCAAAGGCTGGAACCAACTAACAGAAAACGGAGGGTCAGGTTCATTTGTCATTTTTTTCACGGGCCTATGGAAGCTCACCACGGCAGCAGCTATTCCCTATTACACGGGCCAGTATGGTAACAGTCGGCGCGGATTCGGCTATGTCACCATCGGTGCCAATGTGGATGATTTTCATCAGGCGGCAATTAATTCCAAAGATCATATTTCCAGCATCATCGATCAGAATGATCAGGAATTTAAACAACAACGACAGGAGTTGATCGGGGCAATCGGTAATATTTTGTCCCACACAGCCTGGCAGTTGCTTCTCTCAACCACGATCATGGTGTTGCTGGTTATAGGAATCGCCATCCTGATGGCAAATGTCCTGACTCATCGCATTACTGTCATGATCAATGGAATCCGGAATTTCCAGGCCGGTGATCACGGTTTTCGCCTGGCTGTCAAATCTCGCGACGAAATGGGTCAACTTGCCACTTCATTCAATCGCATGGCCGATACAGTGCAGGAAGCTTTTGCCGGAATGATGCTTGAGCTTCAGGCTCGTCGGCAAACCGAAGAAAAGCTGCGCATTGCGGCGACTGCTTTTGAAGCTCAGGTTGGCATCGTGGTAACCGATTGCAATGGAATAATCATGACTGTCAATCGGGCTTTTATTGAAAACACGGGTTATAGCGCTGAAGAAATTCTGGGGCAGACCCCGCATATGTTTGACTCCGGTCGTCACGATGCAGCTTTTTATGCGGCCATATGGGAAAGTGTCCAGCGTACAGGTGTATGGCAGGGAGAAATCTGGGATCGGCGCAAGGATGGGGAGTGCCATCCCAAGTGGCTGACTATCAGTGCCGTAAAGGACGATGATGGCATGGTAACCAATTATGTCGGAACTCAAATCGACATCACCGACCGCAAAGCAGCCGAGGATGAGATCAAATATCTTGCCTTCTATGATCCGCTCACCCGTCTGCCCAATCGGCGCCTTCTGCTTGATCGTCTGCATCAGGCCCTAGCTAATAGCCATCGTAACCAGTGGTATGGGGCATTGTTATTTATTGACCTCGACAATTTCAAAACTCTCAACGACACCCAAGGACACGCCCAAGGTGATTTGCTGCTGGAGCAAGTGGCACAGCGGCTCCTTGACTGTGTGCGTGAGGGAGACACAGTGGCACGACTGGGTGGCGATGAATTCGTGCTGCTGCTTGAGGAATTGAGCCAGCACATTGATGAGGCTGCGAGCCGGGCGGAGGGGGTCGGCATGAAAGCCCTTACAGCACTTAATCAGCCTTACGTTCTTGACGGACAGGGTTACCCATGCACGTCGAGTATAGGAGTGGCACTTTTCGGATGCACGCTGGAAACCGCAGGTGAAGTGCTAAAACAAGCTGATCTCGCAATGTATCAGGCCAAAGAGGTGGGACGTAACACATTGCGTTTCTTCGATCCCAAAATGCAGGCAGCGGTGTTAGCCAGGCTTGGCATGGATACGGAACTTCGCAACGGGATTCGCGAAAATCAGTTCGTTCTTTACTACCAGTCGCAGGTTGACCAGAATCGGTTTGTTCGGGGAGCCGAGGTACTTGTCCGTTGGCAACATCATGAACGAGGGTTGGTATTTCCTGATGAGTTTATCCCCTCATCCGAGGAGAACGGCCTGATCCTGGCGCTGGGGCAGTGGGTTCTGGAAGCCGCCTGCTTGCAGTTGGTCACCTGGGAAACTCGCCCTGAATTTTCGCATCTTACTCTCGCGGTAAATGTCAGTGCGCGGCAGTTTCAGCACGCCGATTTTGTAAATCATGTACTGGCGATTCTTGATCGTACCGGCGCAGATCCACGAAAGCTTAAATTGGAACTCACTGAAAGCCTGTTGCTGGAAGATGTGGAGGATATCATTGCAAAGATGAGCATCTTGAAAGCCCGTGGCATCGGTTTTGCCCTGGATGATTTCGGAACCGGATATTCTTCGCTTTCTTATCTGAAGCGCCTGCCGCTTGAGAAATTGAAAATTGACCGATCTTTTGTGACTGACGTTCTTACCGATCCTACTGATGCTGCTATTGCTATTGCTATTGTGACACTGGCGCAGAGCCTTGGCATTGATGTCCTCGCCGAAGGCGTGGAAACTGAGGAGCAGAGAAATTTTCTTGCCCGAATTGGTTGTAATGCCTATCAGGGATATTTGTTCAGCAAACCGATAGCACTCGACAAGTTTGAGGCTTTACTGAGAAAGAGCTAAAGTTGAATAGACACTTTTGGGAATTGTTGCGGGGATGCGTTCGCACCTTCCCCCTCAGGGGGAAGGTTGGGATGAGGGTGGGTTTCGCAGTCGTTTGAAACTTCCACTCAATACCCCGTGCTCTTGGCGCCGGGTTGTTTATTATGTAGCGTAGCAGCAATTCGCCCCCCATTCGGACTATCGCCGCAATTCATGTTGCCATATTGCTTGCCGCGAAGCTGAAGGTCAAGGTGACAGAAATTATAATCCCGTGTCCATATTTGTCCGGGACGGCGGTCAAGTAACAACTCCAATACTGTTTACTTAACCGTTCGTGGTGAGCTTGTCGAACCACCAGCTTCGCAACCAGAACCCTTCGACAAGCTCAGGGCGAACGGAATTTCTCTTAAGTGAACAGTATTGTAACAACTCTGAAAGCAAGCGGCGCTTGGGTGAAAATGAGAGGAATTGTCAGGAATCCCCGAACACATCATTAGTCTGGCGGGAAACCCGAATGAACGTAGTGCGTTTCGACAACTCCTTCAGCCTGCGTGCTCCCACGTAGGTGCAGGCCGAACGTATGCCGCCCAGAATATCCTGCAGGGTATTTTCCACCGATCCGCGGTAATCCAGCAGTACTGCCTTGCCTTCAGAGGCGCGGTAATTGGCAACGCCGCCCGCATGCTTGTCCATGGCAGTACGCGAACTCATGCCATAAAAAGGCACCTTGCGCACGCCGTTTTTTTCAATAAATTCGCTGGAGCATTCGTCGTGACCGGCGAGCATGCCGCCCAGCATGACGAAATCTGCCCCACCGCCAAAAGCCTTGGCCAGGTCGCCCGGCGAGGTGCAGCCGCCGTCGGCGCAGATCAGGCCGCCCAGCCCGTGGGCGGCGTCGGCACATTCAATAATCGCGGAGAGCTGCGGGTAGCCGACCCCGGCCATCTTGCGTGTGGTGCAAACCGAGCCGGGGCCGATGCCGACCTTGACGATGTCTACGCCGCCAAGAATAAGTTCCTCGGTCATTTCCCCGGTTACCACATTACCTGCCATGAGGGTGATCTTTGGGTGCGTATTCCGTAACTTGTGGATAAAATCAACGAAGGATTTGGTATAACCATTGGCAACGTCTACACAGACCAATTCCACGGCATCTCCGACGCGATCAAAGACGCGACAGAATTTGGCGTAATCATCTTTGGCAATGCCCATGGAGTAGAACGTTCGTTGGCTGATGCCCTGCTCCTGGAAAAAGGCGACCAGAGTTTCTTCGTCGTAGTGCTTGAGCAGGGCAGTGGAAAGCTGATGTTTGGCCAAAGCTCTGGCCATCTCGACAGTGCCAACATAATCCATGTTGGCGGCGATGATCGGAATGCCGGAGTACTTTCGCCCGGAATGATGAAAGGTAAACTCACGGCGAATGTCCACTTCCGACCGGGAAATCAAGGTCGAACGTTTGGGGCGGATGAGTACATCCGTAAAATCAAGCTTGAGGTCTTCTTCGATGCGCATAGTGTTAACATCACATGTACTGCAAGGGTGCCAAGGCAAGCTCAGCAATCAGACGGTACCTTGCTGCGCGAGTTTGGCATTAACTCAAACGATCTTGCTTAACCCGCGTCAGCTTCGGATGCATCCCCGGCCTTGGCTTTGCGCGGTACAGTTTTCGGGTCGCAGGTGATGGGGCGGTAAATTTCGACGCGGTCGCCATCGCTGAGCACGGCGTCCAGCTTGCTTACTTTGCTGTAGATGCCGACCTTTTGCACCGTCAGATCGATCTCGGGAAATTGTTTGAGGATTCCTGATTTATTGATGGCATCCTGAATAGTTGCACCCTCCGGTACCTCGACATCAAACCAGACCTGACGCTTCGACAGTGCATAAGCAATTCCAATTTTCATAACTGATTCCTTACGCGGCACTATGGGCGCCGCCCATCTGGATAGCTTTCCCGGCGCGTACATCAAGCATGCGTTTACCCACTACCATCAGACCGGCGACCAGAAACCCGCCGGGTGGCAGGATCATCATCAATATGCCCGTGTCAGCGGGCAAGATGCGCATTTCCATGAACTTGAAGGCGGGGCCCAGCAGCAGAGAGGCGTCGGCAAACAGGGTGCCGGAACCGGTAATTTCGCGCACTGCACCGATGGCGGTCAATGCGAAAGTAAAGCCAATGCCCATGAAAATACCGTCCATCAGCGATTGTGCAGGAGGTTCCTTGGAGGCAAAAGCTTCGAGGCGGGCAAGCGGCAGGCAATTGGATACGATGAGAGGAATGAACAGCCCCAGCACTTTGTACAGTTCATGCATCCACGCATTCATGCAGAGATCAACCAGTGTCACCATGGAGGCAACGATCAGGATGTAGACGGGAATGCGCACTTCCTGGGTGATCTGGCTGCGGAATATGGATACCAGCAGGCCCGAGGCGGCCATCACCACCGCAGTTGCCAGACCCATGCCCAAGCCGTTGGTGGCGCTGGTAGTCATCGCCATGGTCGGGCACAGGCCAAGCAGCATGGCGAGCATGCCGTTGTTTTCCCACAGGCCGTCTTTTATGATGGTTTTATATTCCGTTGTCATTTTAGTGTCCCTCCAACATTTGTGCTTTGTGGGCATCGTAAAACTCAAGCCCTTCTTTGATTGCCCGCACCACGCCGCGAGGGGTGATGGTGGCACCGGCAAACTGGTCAAACTGACCGCCGTCTTTCTTTACTTTCCATTTTTCAAGCGGTGGATTGCCAAGGCTCAAATCGGTAAAGCGCAGGATCCAATCGGTTTTCTTCACGTCGATCTTGTCGCCCAGCCCCGGAGTTTCCTTGTGGGCGAGAACGCGCACGCCGAGAACCTTGCCCTGGGCGTCGATACCCAGCATGAGCTTGATTTCACCGGCATAGCCTGTTCCATATATCTCATAGGCCAAACCGGTCACCTTACCTTCCTTGGTGGCGCGGTAAACAGTGATTTCCTTATCGCGGTCGTTCTTCATGGTGATCGCATCTTTTACCAGATTGTTGTCGTGGATGCTGTCCGGGATTACTTGGCCGAGCGAATTGAGTTTGTCTTCCAGGGCACGTGCGGCAATATCCTTCGCCGTGACGCTGTTGGTCATGGCGAGCAATAGCCCGAAGCCGAGACAGAAAATACCCAGAATCACCCCGTGAACCATGGTGCGGTGTTCTTTCATGGCTTCTCCTTCGTCAGCGGCAGCGGTTCTCCCGTGCGGCTGCGCCCAAACACGCGCGGACGGGTGTACTGGTCAATGATGGGAGTCAGCCCATTCATCAGCAGCACCGCGAAAGCCATTCCTTCAGGATAACCGGCAAAGGTACGAATAAGCCAGGCAAGCAAACCCACGCCAGCGGCGAAAATCAATTGCCCGGTCTTCGATACCGGAGAGGTTACGTAATCGGTAGCGATGAAGAAAGCGCCCAGAAAAGTGGCGCCGGACATCAGATGGAATTGACCCGTGGTAAAACGGGCGGGGTCAACCAAATGGAAAATGGTTCCCATTAAAAACAGTGTAGCCATCACACCCACCGGAATGTGCCATGAGATGATGCGTTTGTATAATAGAAACAACCCGCCAAACAGAATCAGAATCGCTGAAGTTTCTCCCATGCTTCCTGCGCGGTAGCCCAGCGCCATGTCCATCAGGTCGGGTACCTGAGCCACTTGGGCCATGGATTGAGTCACCGGAATGCCGCGAGACAATTCCGTTTTGACGTAACCCAGTGCCGAGGCTGCGCTGACCGTGTCAGGCATGTGGCCGCCAAAGGTAATGGCAATGGCATCCGCGAAACTGGGTGCGCCAGCCGAGAACAGCGGGTGCGGCAACACCCACGAGGTCATGATGACAGGGAATGACACCAATAATACTGTACGACCCACCATGGCAGGGTTGAACACGTTCTGCCCGAGACCGCCGAAAGCGTGCTTGGCTAATGCGATGGCGAAAATTGCGCCCAGCAAGCCGATCCACCAGGGCGACCAGGGCGGCAGGCTGGCAGCCATCAGCCAGCCGGTAAGCACAGCCGAATTATCGCTTAAAGAAACCTTTGCCGGACGATCGGCATATGAAACACATACCGCTTCGACCGCCACGCACGAAGCAATGGTTACAATGAACAAAAACAGTGCCGGCCAGCCAAACAGGTAAATATCAAAAGCAGTGGCAGGCAGCAAAGCCAGCAGCACCGTGGTCATGACTTTCTGGACGCTGTTGGCCTTGTGGGTAAAAGGCCCGCTTGTGGTAGCTAATGTCATGCGTTAACCTTTTCTTCGGCAGTTGGGGCAGGGGAGGCAGGATGGGGTTCGGTCGCGGCAGGTGATGCGGCTGTAGCGGATTTCTTTGCGGCCAACGCAGCTTTCTTGGCTTCTGCAGCCTTCTCGATGCGGATCATGTGCGCTTCTACCAAAGTCTTGACCCGATCATTTTTGCGCTTCTCGCGATCCAGGTCGTTCAACATTCCCTTGGCATAATTGAAGTAATGAACCAGTGGGATGTGCGACGGGCACACCCACGAACAACTGCCGCACGAGACGCAGTCCATTACGCCCAACTTTGCTGCACTTTCCAGATTATCCTTACGGATAAAAGAGGACATATCCACCGGGGACAGGCCGCAGGGGCAGATGGTTACACAGGTGCCGCAACGGATGCAGGGATTGGTCGGACTATCATTAATTTCATCGGCGGTGAGGCCCAGTATTCCCGACATGCCTTTGACCACCGGAACGTCCAGACTGGGCAGGGGCTGCCCCATCATTGGCCCGCCATTGACCAGACGCTCGGGGCGCACTGAAAAGCCGCCGCAGAATTCAACCAGATCGCTCACCTTGGTACCGATGGCTACCTCAACATTATTGGGATCGCGAATAGCACCGCCGCTCACAGTCACGATCCGCGAAATCAGCGGACGCCCGAAGCGGACGGCGTGGTGAACGGCGCGGGCGGTGGCGACATTGTGTACCACTACGCCAAGGTCGGCGGTAAGCTTGCGCGCCGGCGTTTCGCGACCGGTGACTGCCTGCACCAGGTGGCGCTCGGAACCCATCGGGTACTGTACCGGCACAGACACCACTTCGACGGCGGCGATCGACGCAGCGGCCTTGGTCATGATGGCTATGGCGTCCGGCTTGTTCTGCTCGATGGCGATTAAAACCCTGGGAGCGCCAAGCGCGTGAGCCATGATGCGGGCACCATCAATCACTTCGTCGGCATATTCGCGCATCAAGCGGTCATCGCAGGTCAGGTAAGGTTCGCACTCGGCTCCGTTGAGCAGCAGGGTATCAAGTTTTTTCTGCGTGCCAAGGGTTAGTTTCACCGCCGAGGGGAAAGCTGCTCCACCCATGCCGACAATGCCCGATTCGGCAACGCGGAGATGAATGGTATGGGCATCAACGGTAAAGGGGTCGGCGATGGGGGGGGGGCAACTCGACCCATTCGTCCTTGCCGTCCGGTTCCAGAATGATAGTCAACTGCGAGAGGCCGGAAGGGTGCGGTGCGGGGATTTGGGCAATAGCCGAAATTCGGCCCGATGTGGCCGCGTGCTGGGGCGCAGATACGGCACCTTGACTGCGCGCAATCATCTGGCCTTTTTTGACCAGAGCGCCCTCGGCAACCAGCGCTTCGGCGGGAGCGCCGATGTGTTGCTGAAGCGGAATGTAGAGAGCAGTTGGCAAAGGCATGGAAACAATGGGTTTCTCGCTGGTGCCCTCCTTGCGATAATCAGGGTGGATGCCGCCACGAACTTGGAAGAGTTTCATAATTCAGTATTCCTTAAACTGGGTCGCAACGTCGGAAGGGCATTCGCTTTTCCGGGCACGATTTTGTTATTAATGCTTGTTATTAATGCACGGCGTGCCCATCTCCCGGCTTGGACCAGTGCCAGGTACCCAGTGTCACCTCAATCGGGCGCATCACAATAGCGTCGGTGGGACAGACGGCAAAGCACTTGGCGCAACCGTGACAGGGTTCTGCGATAATCGTATGCATCAGCTTATTGGCACCCAGAATGGCATCAACCGAACATTCGCGGATGCAGCGCGTACAACCGATGCAAAGCGCTTCATTGATGAAAGCATATTCAGGCACTTTCTCTTCGTGTTCGGAGAGATCGGCGGTAATGCCCAGCTTTTTGGCCAGGGCTTCGGCAACCGCTTTACCGCCCGGTGGACACAGCGTCACCGGAGCCTCGCCCTTCGCCAGCGCCGCTGCCGCCTGACCACAGCCGATAAACCCGCACTGACCGCACTGTGAACCGGGCAGCATCGCCTTTAATTCTTCTTCCAGCGGGTTTTCCTCCACGGCAAGAAATTTTGCCGCTGCGCCAAGTATGGTGCCCAGAGTGACACCCATTGCTGTAAGACTACCGATAGCCATCAACATTTTTATCTCCTTAACTTGTACTCATACCGGAAAAGCCCATGAAAGCCAACGCCAGCAAGCTGGCAACGATAAAACCTATCGGCGGGCCGGCGAACAGGCGTGGGACATCTACCAGCGCCAGACGTTCACGCAGACCTGCGAACATGACCATCACCAGACTGTAACCAATGGAAGAAGCGAAAGCAAACAGGGTGCTGGAAATAAAGCTCATCCTGCCTTCGACCAGCAGCAGCGCGACCCCGAGCACGGCGCAGTTGGTCGTAATCAGTGGCAAATAAATGCCCAGCATCTGGAACAGCGGCGGGGATACCTTTTTCACCGTCATCTCGGTGAATTGCACTGCGGCGGCGATGACCAGAATGAAAGTCACCGTGCGCAGGTAGCCAAGACTATAGGGTTCCAGCAAATAGGTCTGGACTGCCCAGTCTGCCATGGACGAGACTGTGATCACAAAAGTGGTCGCCATGCCCATGCCGGTGGCTGCATCTATGCGGGTGGTGACGCCCATGAACGAACACAGTCCAAGAAAACGCGCCAGAATCACGTTGTTGACCAATGCCGCACTTACCATCAGCAATACGTATTCTTTCATTATTCTATCCCTTAAGGTTGATTACACGTTTCACCCGGCCTTGCCCGGCGAAGAAAACGGGGAGCCAGGTTGCCCTGCATCAATAAACGTCCTGCACCCACTCGCGAAAATCCCAGTCCGACCGCGAGGCCTGCAATCATCGCAGCCATGGTGGCGAGGTCGCTGCCAAATCGCCATTGTGCCAGGGCGCCAGCCAGCAGTAGGGTGGCGAGCGGAATGGCGTAAGCGGTAATTGAAGCCTTGATCAGTGCGTTATCAGGAATGCCTATCACCACGCGCTCACCGACAAAGAGATTGGCCTCGTTATTGATCTGAAAGCGGCGATACTCCAACCGGCTTGCCAGAGTGCCGATACCCTTGGCCCCGCAAGAGCCGGAAGCAGCACAGCCGCCGCAACTACCCGTCTGCTCGGGTACCAGCCAAGCCACAGAACCCTCTACCGACACCACATGGGCTATCCCCTCGTTCATCGATGGAGCGCTGAAGTCCGTGGTGCTGTCTGCGGGTGTACTCATCCTAGGCATCCACGGTGGCAACCACGCCCTCGGGCGTGACGAAGATGGCCTTGTCACCACCGGCAGCCTTGAGGATGGCCTGTCTGTGTTCGACCGGTGCCATTAACAGGGCGGTGGACAGGCCGTCGGCAATGATGCCCCGGTCTGCCACAACCGAGACTCCCACAAGTGCGGGAGCCGTGCTGCCGGTACGTGTGTTCAATATGTGGGTGAAGGCACCTGCGGCATCAAACAGCGTGCCGTAGCCCCCCGAGGTGGCAACACATTTGTCTACCACTTCCAAGGTCGTGATGGTACTGCCCGGATTGGCGGGATTAGCGATGCCGATGCGCCAGGCAGTGCCATCCGGTTTGGCAGACAACGCACGCGGCTCGCCCATGTCAACCAGCATGCGGTCGAAGCCGTGGGCGCGCAACACATCGGTGACACGGTCAGTAATATAGCCCTGAGCGCCACTGTTAAGCGTCAGTCCCATGCCGGGGCGGGCAAAGGAAACACGATTACGTCCGGCATCCACTTCGACTGCACGCCAGTCCACCAGGTCAAGAGCAGCAGCAATATCGCGTGGTGCAGGTCCGGCAGGATTTGGTTTGTTTGCAATGAAATGGCGGAAATAGGTTTGCCATAATGGCTGCACGGTGGGGTCATAAACGCCGTCGCTGATTTTGGCCAGTGACAAGGCACGGCTGAGCATGGCAATGAAATCGTCAGGGGCATTTGGGAGAACACCATTTCGGTTGAGCATGGAGATGGAGCTGTCCGGGCGGTAAACGCTGAAGATTGCTTCAAGTCTCTTGAGTTCGTCCAGTCCGGCAGCAATGGCAGCGCGCGCTTGGGTTTCATCAGTATGGTAAAGCTGGATGGAAGCGGGTGCGCCCAGCGCCGTGCCATCCCAGCGTGTCGGCCTGGCTTGCGCACCGCCCGCTCTCAGCAGCAAAGGCAGGCCGGCAGCAGCGGCGACAAAAGTGATAAAGCGGCGGCGTGTCATGACGGATTGCATAAGGTGCGACCTCACAAATAATCCCCGGCTTGTCGGGGTTGTTGAATTAGCGTATGCAAAAGCGATGCCACTGGATAAAACAATACCGTTCAACAACTTGCATTAAACATACGACCGATGACATGTCGTAATGCCGACCAAATTGTCGGGAAGCAAGCGCGATAATTGTTGGGCGGGTACCAAAACTGAACGAAACCGGCCACATCTGAATTAGCGCGCCACGTTGAACCTCCGGATACAGCCAATAGGATACAATGAAGCGTTCAACTTAAAATTATTGAGCTGGCCAAATTATATTGCAGTGTGCAAACTTAGGGAAGCACTGAACAAAAGCACATGACGACACAATTGAACTGAGTTTGATAGTGTCTATCCAGCGCTTCCCTGATACGTTTACTTTTTCTTCAACAATCAGTTTCCTTCCTGATATTGATCTTCCAGCAACTTGGCTTGTGCCGCAGCAAGTCGCGCGATGGGCACGCGGGGGCCGGAACAGGAAACATAGTTGAGTCCGATGTGATGACAGAAACGAATTGAGCCTGGGTGCCCGCCGTGTTCTCCGCAGATGCCGACTTTCAAGTCCGGATTGGTTGCACGCCCCTTTGCCACCGCCATCTTCATTAACTGACCCACTCCCCTGATGTCCAGCACTTCGAATGGGTTGTCCTGCAAAATACCCGTTTCATTGTAAGCGGGAAGGAATTTGTTTTCCGCATCTTCACGGCTGAAGGAGAAGGTGGCCTGGGTCAGGTCGTTGGTGCCGAACGAGAAAAATTCGGCAGTTTCCGCCATGCGGTGCGCACGCATGCAGGCGCGCACCACTTCCAGCATGGAACCGAATTTGAATCGCACATTGATGCCGTGGGTCAGAGAAACAATTTTATGGATGCGTTGCACATAACTGTGGATGCGCTTGAGTTCTTCCACCGTGGCAACTTGCGGAACCATGATTTCCGGATAAATTTCGACGCCTTCCCTGGCGCATAACGCGGCAGCTTCAAGTATCGCCTGTATCTGCATCGAATAAATTTCAGGATAGGTGATGCCCAACCGCACGCCGCGATGGCCCAGCATGGGGTTGACCTCGGCCAGTGCCCTGACTTTTTTCAGGATGATTTCCTTCCTGTGGATTACATCTTCTTCCAGATGTGATTCCTTGAAGTCGCTTAGCCCCCCCATCAACTTGGTTAGGCCGTCGGCATATTGCAGATAGAGTTTGGGGTTGAGCAGCTTGAGCGTTTCAGGCAACTCTTCCAGGCCTTTGATGGTGTCGCGCAATTGGTGCAGATGGGCGATTTCCAGTTCGAGTTGCGCGGCCGTAGGAAGAAATTCGTGCATCGGCGGGTCGAGCAGACGCACGGTGACGGGCAGTCCCTTCATTGCCTTGAAGATTCCTTTGAAGTCGGCGCGCTGTATCGGCAGCAGGCGATCAAGCGCAGCCTGGCGTTCTTCTGCTGTTTCGGCCAGGATCATTTCCTGTACGATGGGTAACCTGTCGGTGCTGTTGAACATGCGCTCGGTACGGCACAGGCCGATGCCCATCGCGCCGAATTGGCGTGCACGCAGAGCATCGGTGGGACTGTCTGCGTTGGCCATCACCTTGAGTCTGGATATTTCGTCTGCCCAGGACAACAGCGTGGCCAATTCTTCAGAATACACAGCCTCTACCGTAGGGACTTCTCCCGCATAAACGTGACCGGAACCGCCATCTATGGTGATGATGTCACCTTCCTGCAAAGTGGTATCGCCGATCTTGGCGCTACGCAACACGTCGTTTATGACGATTTGCTCGCACCCCGAAACACAGGGCTTGCCCATGCCGCGCGCTACGACTGCGGCGTGAGATGTTTTGCCACCGCGACTGGTTAGGATTCCCTGTGCCTGGAAGAAGCCGTGAATATCTTCCGGCTTGGTTTCCTCGCGCACCAGTATGATTTTTTCACCTTTGCGGCCGCGCGTTTCGGCAGTGTCGGCATCGAACACGATCTTGCCGGATGCGGCGCCGGGCGAAGCCGGCAGGCCTTGCGCCAGGGATTTGCCATGAAAATTCGGGGCCAGTTGTGGAACCAGTAATTGCTCCAGCACAGCAGGTTCGATACGCAACAAGGCACGTTCCTTTGAAATCAGTCCTTCATGAAACATTTCAACGGAAGAGCGGACCATGCCGCGCGCGTTCATTTTACCGTTGCGCGTTTGCAGGCAATATAAAATGCCCTTCTCGATGGTGAATTCGAAATCCTGCACTTCGTTGTAATGCGATTCAAGCCGGTTATGCAGCGTCATCAGCTGGAGGTAAATTTCCGGCATTTCCTGTTCCATTTCAGCAATGGCCTTGGGTGTGCGGATTCCCGCCACCACGTCCTCGCCTTGCGCGTTGACCAGATATTCGCCGTAAATCACGTTTTCGCCGGTGCCGGGGTTGCGCGTGAAGCCCACGCCCGTACCGGAATCGTTACCCATGTTGCCGAACACCATGGTACAGATGTTTACGGCAGTCCCGCTGGCCTGATCCTTGGTGATCTTGAATTGCCTGCGGTAATCCACCGCGCGCTTGCCCATCCATGAACCGAAAACTGCGCCTACTGCAATTTCCAATTGTTCGTAAGGATCCTGGGGAAAGGGTTTGCCACAGTGGCGTTCCACAATCGACAGGAATTCACCGGCCAATTCCTTTAGGTGATCGACGTTTAAATCCAGATCCTGGGGGGCTCCATATTTACGCTTGATGGCGGTCATGCGTTCATCAAAATGTTCGTCGTTGATGTTGAGCGCGATTTTGCCGAATAACTGGATGAACCGGCGATAAGTATCGTAGGCAAAGCGAGGGTTGTTGGTTTGCTTGATTAACCCTTGCAGCGAGGTTTCGTTGAGACCAAGATTGAGAAT
>Ga0364881_10508_pt2 | contig 19388 bp, 16 predicted proteins | sample ExccelJu500001D4_5_FD_206923 | JGI IMG/M metagenome (GOLD analysis project Ga0364881, IMG submission 206923) | Enriched cells from Trout Bog Lake Hypolimnion, Wisconsin, USA - BchlTB.July30.5000.01.D4 | ecosystem: Environmental > Aquatic > Freshwater > Lake > Hypolimnion/Profundal zone | place...
TTGATAGCAGCGCCTATCAAAATCGTGGCGCGGCGGATCAGGTGAAGGCAGCCTTGAGGTTTGGGCAGAAAGAGGCAATAGCGGAGCGCAAACAAGTGACCGTGACGATTGCCGCACCGTCGGCAAGTTCCAATTGCAGTTTGGTTATATCGGGTTACTCCCTTACTTGCAATATCTCAAATAGCGTACCAGTTTCGACTGCGTTGCCCCAGTTGTTTTATTTTAATTCTCTGGGTGAGCCGGTTTCGTCAGTGGGTACAGTGCTTCTCACGCAAGGTTTAATTACGGTCGGCAACATACCTATCACCATCGAACAGGAAACAGGCTATGTGCATTAAGCCGTCATTCCCGCCCTTCGACAGGCTCTGCACGAAAAGTAGGCAAATTACTATCCGGCAAGCCGGTTGCAAAGTTGACACCGCAGGAATGAAGAAGCAGCGCGGCGTCAGCCTGATTGAACTGATCATGTTTATTCTAATTGTCAGTGTAGCGATGATCGGAATTTTATTGGTGATGAATGTGGTTGCCAAAAACAATGCAGACCCGGTAATGCACAAACAGGCCTTGGCGATTGCCGAATCAATGTTGGAAGAGATCGAGTTGCAAAATTTTACCAAACCTACAGGAGGCTATGCCGGACCGTTTACTGCCGTTAATCGTTACCAGTTCGACACCATAACAGATTACAACAATTACAATAAAACTGGGATAGTCGCGCCAGATGTTGGGATGAGCGCCATTCCCGGATTAACAGGTTACAGCGTTACCGTAACAGCACCAGTGACGTTGTCAGCCTGGAATGGAATTCCGGCAGGCAGTTGGATCATGATCACCGTGACAGTGACTCCCCCTTCGGGTGACACGATCACCTCCGTCGGATACAGGACAGCTTACTGATGAGCGCCTATAGACAAAATCAATCCGGTTTTACTTTGGTTGAAATGATCATCGTGATGGTGATCACCGGCATCATCGGCGCAATGGTGGCGGTATTCATCAGGGCACCGGTACAGCAATACACTGACTCTGCACGGCGTGCTGAATTAACCGACATCGCCGACACAGCCTTTCAACGGGTGCTGCGGGATATTCGTACAGCCGTACCGAATAGCGTGCGCCAACCTGCGGCCTGCACTCCAAACTGTGTGGAATTTTTGCCGACCAAAGCGGGGGGGCGGTATCGGGCGAATGATGTCGGAGGCACGCTTTGCTCCGGGGTTCTAGGCAACTCGAATGGAGATGCGCTGTCGTTTACTGCGAGCGATACCTGTTTCGGCGTCATTGGTCCCGCTGTAGTTGCGGTGCCACCGTTAGCGGCGGGTGACTATGTGGTGGTGGGGAGCACTCAGTCAAACGCGGCGCCGCCTTACGATCAAACAGGGACGGGAGTGCTTCGTAAAATTACCGGTGTGGCTGTCGCGGGATTGCTTCAAAGCATCACCATTTCAGGTGTGCTACTTCCACCTTCCGCCCAACTGGATAGCCAGCGCTTTCAGATAGTGGATGCAACTGCTCAAGCCGTTACTTATTCCTGCGAGGGTGCGGATACGGATGCCAATGGAAATGGCAAAGGCCAACTTAAGCGTTATTCGGGATATGGTTTTGGTGGGCCGCCAATTGGGTCTACAGTTCCAATTATTGCCAACAATATCAGCACTTGCAGTTTCGCATACGCCGTCGGCGCGAATCAGCACGACGGACTCGTCGGGCTTTCGTTGCAAATAACCCAAAGTGGGGAAACAGTCAGTCTCTATGAAGAAGTTCATGTGAATAACGCGCCATGAAGACGAATACAATAAATAGAATGAAACAGCGCGGTTTCAGTCTGGTGTCCGCAATATTTTTGCTGGTGGTGATTGCGGCACTGGGTGCTTTTGCGGTGACGGTTTCAAACAGCCAGCATCAAAGCGATGCTATGGATGTGATGGGGAAGCGTGCATATCAGGCGGCACACGCGGGCATTGAGTGGGGGGCAAATCAGATTATTACTCAGCTTCATGCCTGCCCGCCATCACCCTCCACGGTGACGCTCACCGATACTTATCTGAGCAGTTTTACGGTATCGGTAACTTGCTCGTCGGTAACCGCAAATGATCCCGGCACAGTCACAATTTATACTTTGATTTCAAAAGCCAATACAGCAGCCACGCCAGGCGGCCCCGATTACTTTGAACGTCAACTGAGTGTCAATATTGCGCAGTAGTCAGGTTGCTTAAATTTGGTGTAATGCAACCGGGGACAATGTACAATAATTTCAAAAATATCTGTGCCAATAACAGTGGACTTGAACGATATGGCTTCCCGAATTCATTTTAAGTTTTTCTGTCAGCTTTTAGTTTTTGCGTTGTTATCGTTGCCGCTTGTTCCGCTGGCAGCGGCGGCTACCTACGCCAATTCGGCAACGACCTTCAACTGGATTGATGCTACGTCGCATACCAAGGTGGGCGGGCATACAACTCCGTATTTCTTTCAAAGTGCAACTGGCGGATGCGGTACGGTTGCGCCGGTCATTGATGATACCATCACGAATGTTATTCCGATCGGTTTCAATTTTGTTTACGGTAGCATGGTGTTTGACTCGCTCAGAATCATGAGTAACGGCCGGATTCACTTGGTCAGTACTTCCGCACCTTTGTGGGACAACACCACTTGCGGTTATGGCAGTCCGGTAACGCAGTTGCCTTACCCGGATGCCAATCTGAATTACACCATGCGAATTTACGGCAACGACCTTGACCCTTCGCTTCTCGCCGACACTACTCCTCAAGGCTATACCACGCCCTGTGTCAGCAGCGCAGTTTGCTACGTCAGTTTCGCCTTGATCGGCACAGCACCGAATCGTCAATTCGTCGTCACCTGGAATAACGTACCGGAATGGGCGTCATTTGTTAACGCGACGGGAAATTACAACCTGCAGTTGATTTTGAATGAAAACGGAACCTTTATCTATCAGTATGGCACTGATGTGCCGGGGCCGCAGGCTGCGTTAGGGCAAGTCGGCTGGCAATTGTCAACAACCGATTACGATACGCCCGCAGTGGGATATCCTGTTCCGAACACGGCGATCTTGTTTTTTATTCCGCATCCGGTTGTCGAATATCTGATGGAGCAGGCAAGCTGGGGTGCGGCAGGCTCGGTTCTCGATACCAGCGGATACTCAAGGAACGGCAGCCCGGTCGGGACTGCACAAACCATGTTACCGGGAAAGATTTGTCGCGGTGCCACCTTTTCCAAAACCGGTATCAATGCGATCAATAGCGGCTTTTCAGTGCCCAATGTGATCGGCAATTCCGGAACAATCGGGTTCTGGTACAAAGCCAATACAGCGTGGTCTGGAGCGGGCACGCAGGATGCATTGCTGCTGGATGCGACAACGGTGAACAACCAATGGTTTTATCTGACCCGGCGCGGAGGAACCACCGCGAGCGGCGGCGGCAGGCTGCGTTTTGTGTTTACCGATAGCACGGGCACGGCACGGGTCGTAGAAACTGCTGCGATTACGGTAGCAGCGGCAACCTGGGAATATATTACCGTTACCTGGAATCTGAATAATCTGGCGGGCGGAAACAATGATCGTTTGACCATCTATGTGAATGGCGTACAACAGCAGCAAACAACCTTTTCTTCGACGACCGCCACTTTATCCACCCAGATTGGCAATCTGTTTATCGGCGGGACTAACTCGTCGCTATCCGGCTCGGGGCCGAATGGCACCAACAATTCAGCAGATGCCATCATAGATGAGCTACGCGCCTACAACTATGAAGCAACTGCATCGACGATAACTACCATGATGAATTTGAATACGGGTGGTTGCATGGATCATTATGCGATTACAGATGCCGGAACAGGTTTAACCTGCCAGTTATCGCAAGTGACGGTTGCAGCGCAGACTGCAAGCAATACCGCGTATGTGGACAATTCATTGGTGACTCTATCCACAACAGACGGCACGGGTACATGGTCATTGCTTAACGGACATGGAATTCTGAACAATACCGGGAGCAACACAGGGACAGCAACCTATTTGTTCTATAGTGAATCCCAGGTTGTGCTTGGCCTGACCCATCCGGCTGCAGGAACGGTTACCGCTCACGTCACTGATGGTATTTATTCAGACACATCAAGCATTCCTCTTGTAATTTCTGCCTGTGCCGTCGGAAAATTTAATGCCTGTGAAGTGACTACACCAAGATGCACGCCGACAGTCGGCGCGACGGCTTATGCCAATTTGTATACCAAATTGGCCAACACTGCTTTTGCACTCGATATGGTAGCAGTGCAGGTCAGTGGGGTGCTGGATACCACTTTTAACAAGTTAGTCAATGTGAATCTGCTGGTTAACAACAGTAATCCTACAATTAATGCTAGCAATAATTGCCCAACAACCCAACTGGCAACAATCCCCCTCAATGGTGGTGCGGCAGTAACACTAACCAGTGGTCGACCACCGGTCGGAAGTTTAAGCGTCTCGTCTACCGCTTTTAGTAGTGTAAGTCCAAAATACAGTGCCTATCGTGACGTTCGAGTGCAGTTTGTTTGTACAGCCGCCAACTGCCCCCCCAGCGGAGGAACATGGTGTGCGACAGATGCATTTACAGTGCGTCCGCAGTCGTTCACTGTTTCTTCGACAGCAAACGCTGATTCAACAAACGGTACCAGTACAACAAATACTCCCGTTGTAAAAGCCGGCACCTCTTTTCCGCTCACCGTTGATTCAGGAGCAGCGGGTTATGACGGTTACCCCAATATCACTGTAACCAAGGCTGCATGGTCGAATGTCCCGACCGGAGGAAAAGTCGGCACTCTCGCAGGATCATTTTCACCGGCTACAGTGGCAACAGGAATCGGTACGGGGAATTTTACCTATGATGAAGTCGGTTACTTCAACTTGCCAGCAGGCGCAATTAACGATAGTAACTATGCCAGCATTTCCGGGGATCTGGGCAATGGTGACTGTGTTAGCGGCACAGGTACGCCGAGTGACTATAGTACCACTCAAAACGCTGCAGGTAAGTATGGTTGCGCAATAGCCAATCAAACTGCCACAAGTTATTTTGGACGTTTCGTTCCGGATCATTTTGACACTGTTGTGGTTGCGACAGACAATGGGGTTGGCGCTGCCCAGAGCTTATTTCCGATGACTTGGACTTGTCCGACCAGTCAAACCTGCCCATCTTTGACTTGTCCGGCTGTGACCAATCCTCTGACTTGCGCATCGACATATAACGGTTTTGTTTACTCGGGGCAGCCTTTCAGCCTGAAAGTTACAGCTATGAATTTTGGTGGCGTTGCGACAAGCAACTACGTTTACAACTCCAACCCAAATTTGAGTTTTGCTAAAACGGCTACGTTGAGTGCATATAGCACCTTGGGTGGAGCGACTTTAGTTACATCGGGCTCACTGGGTGTGACAAGCGAGACCGCGTTTGCAGTGGGTACGCTCACTGATGCTACCGAGAAGTTTATATTCAATACATCACCGACTGCGCCAGCCAATATTTATATCCGTGCTACAGATCCGGATGGTGTGACTTCGTTGCGTGCGGCTTCGGTTGAGGGGGGCGTCGTAGTGGCGAGCGGGCAGCTCAAAATTTCCAATGCCTACGGCTCAGAGTTATTGCCGCTAACCATGTCTGCGACGGCACAGTTTTACAACGGAGGTTGGAGTACCAGCTCGACAGATGGCGTGACGAGTCTCACGTTTCCGGCCAGTTATCCTATTGGAGCAGGTTCGACCAATGTAACAATGAATCCGTCGACAGGTGTTTTATCAGGTGGTGTAATGACACTCAATCTGTCAGCACCGGGTGCGAATAATGTAGGAAAAACTTTGGTTGCGCCAACTCCACTAAGTTATTTGCCATCGTTGGGGGGCACTGCTACCTTCGGTATTTACAAAGGCAATAATTCGATCATTTATATGCGAGAGAATTATTGAGCCTCAACAATCCATGAGATGTGTTTGCTTGCTTGCTGCGGGACTGATTTTTAGTTCGCTCATGATTTCCGCTTACGCTGCGGACTCAGCAGCCCCCGCTCAGGTACTTTCCGATGAGAAATCAGTACAGCATTCCACGCCTATCATTCCGGTAGAAGAAGGCCGCAAGCTGGATGTCATGTGGGAAACCGATCCGTATTATTCGGATGTGGGGATTAATATTCCGCTGGCGAATACGCCGATTCCAACAATCAGATCAACCGACGAGTCGGTGATTTACAGCGACTTGATTCAAGGTTCGCTGATTCCGCGTTATATGGTGCTTGAGGCAAGTGTTTATCCGATGCCGTTACTCGGCACTTACCTTAAGGCGGATCAGCCGCTTGCTTACAAAAGGGGGCAATTCGGTAATTCCAGCGTCAATTTGATTGATTCCGCAACGGCTGGTTTTCAGGAGCCGTGGGCGGTTTCGGCTTTCTTTGGCAACATCGCCAAGATTGTACGACCGGGCGAGGATCGTGTGGGTAGCAATGTCGGCTATACCGGCTATTTGTTCAGCGCGGGTACCAAGCAAATCAAGGACAATGTATTTATTGACGACCATTGGCTGGAAGTGGAATGGAAAATCAAAGGCAAGGTTGATTATCCCGATGAGAAGCTATCATGGAGTTTTCGTGTCGGCGGAAAATTCCATGACAATATAAATATTGCCGATGAGATTTACGTGAATATATTTCGCAACAACTTGAACGTACATTTTCCGTTCTTAAGCTGGATGAATAATTCTTCACTGGATGTGAAACTGTTTTTCTCCGAGACCAATACGAGGCTGTTGCGGCAGGAATACGTCGTCGGAAAAAAATATCCCAAGGTGGGCTGGAAATATACGCCGACACTGGATGTTGGCGTGATTTGGGCCAGCCCTAACGAATATTCCGGGGTTTTGCGCACTTCAAGTTTGGATACAGTAACGCTGGTGTTTCGACCTTCTGTTGAGTTTTAGGTGTGAGACCTGAATTTTGCTCGTTGGGTTGAATTGAAATAATAGTTGAGCTAAATCCTGTGGTATATTGTGCGCCTGATGGCCGCGCCATTCCAAAATTCAATCACGTCAAAGGAGCTTATTATGGAACACACATTACCCGCATTGCCTTATGCCAAAGACGCGCTCGCGCCGCATATGTCCGCCGAGACTTTTGATTACCATTATTCCAAGCATCATCAGGCTTATGTCACCAACCTGAATAATCTGATCAAAGGCACCGAATTTGAAAACGCCGCTCTGGAAGACATCATCAAGAAATCTGCCGGCGGTATCTATAACAATTCCGCCCAATCCCCATGCAACTCCGGATAAACACGTGGTCATCGCATGCTGAAAAGCCGCGCCGGAATCATAGCCATGCAATGCAAGTTTGTTTTTTGAATTGTGAATAAACCAGATTCGTATGCCAATCGAAATCAATACCAGACATAACCAAATGTACACATAACTGTTCTGAGTTGAATTAATCTGGGAAATAACAACCAACAAGCAAGCTAAGGCACTACCGATCAAGGGAATTGAAGAGTTTGCGATCAATTGTCGAAACATTATTTCATCTATGCGCATTTACAATTCCAAATAGAAAATCTGACCTACGTTAAGGTGGATTTCCTTATACATGATCAACCAAACACGTGGCAGTGAATGCACTCGCATAGTTCAAGCATTAAATATGATTAGACGTGCCACGTAAATATAATGTCCCCGATTTTATGGATCACCCATAAGACAAAGACGCAATACATTTACAACATGACACCACTCCCTGACAAGCCAAAACTTCCAACAACCTCTTCTGCATGAACCGGATTATTAACCCACTCGACAAGTAGTTGCCGGGCTACCCTAAGCCAGAAATCTTTTCCTTCCTCGATTACTTTTTGTAACCCCGAAACATCCCCATTTTTTACCCAAAGCGCATAAGCTTCCATCAGGCTCGGAAATAAACTCCGTCGCAACCCTTCAAAATTTGAAAAATAAAAGTGCAAAGAGCAAGGCTTTCCACTAGAAATTAATTCCGGGAGTGTAGAAATACAGTCCGCTAGATTGTCACGAACTGCACGCGCAATCAATTCACTGCGCCGCAATTGAAAGGAAGAAACCATTTCTCGCCAGGTTTCACCCAACATCTGCTCAGCCAAAGCCTCTCCCACTTCGTGAAGTATCAACGTCTCACTTTGCTGCGCCGCAATGATTTCCAATTTTGATTCAAGCCCTTGTGTTACCCCGTAACATTCAAGCATGGCTTTAAGCGCACTATCCGACTTTTTTATGCCCCAAATTTCGACTTTTCCAAATAACCATCTCTGCAGAATGTCCATGCGCAAAAAAATCGTGTTGCGGTTTTGAGCGGCCGGTGGCGCTGCCATATTGCGGGCATATTCCTGGCCGGAAACCAATATCGACAGGTTGGAACGAATTTCAGCACGCGTTAGTTTTGCCAAAAAAAATTGCGGCCTGCCCCAATAACCATAACCGCTGCCATAGACAATACCGTGTTCCGTTAAAGAGCGGTTGATAGCGATGTAATCGAACGGATCATAGTTATTTCCGTTGATTTCGATAGCACGGTAATCGCTATCAACTATTTCATCCCAACTTGCCTCGCGCTGGGTAAGCCATGCACCAAGCTCACTCTTATTGATTTGCTGATCAAGAGCCAAGCCTTGTTCCCATCTGTAAAAATCGCGCATCCCGAGCAAATAGTTGCACATACCCATTTCCTGGGCATGACGTGCATCTGCAATATTGCAGTTTGTTTGAACCATGTCTATGGTTTGCAGAAGATTAAACATTTTCGATATTCAGTTTATCAACTCGATGACAAAGCAGATGCACATTTCCACTCTGCGAGTAATGATAATAAACGCATTCTTTACCAACAAAATAATGTAAGGCTTAGCCGTTATGAGACGAGCATAATACTCTGCCAAAGTCATATGCAATACTGGTTTCTAAGATTAATACAGGATAAAACAGTGAACTGGCGGAAGCTGTGAGATTCGAACTCACGGAACATTTCTGTTCGGCAGTTTTCAAGACTGCTGGTTTAAACCACTCACCCAAACTTCCTATTTTTGAACCCGGACCAGGCAATCACGTCCAGAGGCGCGCATCATACCCGAAATGCCCCCTGTCAATAAAGTGGCTAAGAAAAAAATATTTCTTCCGGAATTGCAACTTTTCCCCCACTTCTGTAGTCTTATGTCTGCTTCGGGATGGATACCAAATAAAAATTGGCTCCGTCATCTTTGTTCAATGTCTTTGTTAAACGCAACACTTGGAGAAAACACCATGCAATACCAAATAATTTCGCAAACAGGCTCGTTAGCACAGGAACAGAATAAAGTATTACGCAACACCTACTTAATGCTGTCCATGACCATGATTCCAACAATCATAGGTGCTTTGGCTGGAATGGCGACCAATTTTTCGTTCATGGCTCAACATCCGATCATGGCGCCTTTGCTGATGTTCGCGGCAATGATGGGGCTATTGTTTACGGTTACTGCTCTGCGCAATAGCATCTGGGGCGTTGTCGCTTTACTCGGCTTCACCTTTGTTGCAGGCTGGTTTCTTGGGCCGATATTACAATACGCGTTGCACCTGAGAAACGGCGCTCAACTGGTCGGAATGGCGGCTGGTGGAACCGGCGTTATTTTCTTTAGCCTTGCCACCATTGCGACCGTAACCAAGAAGGATTTCAGTTTCATGGGCAAGTTTTTGTTCATTGGCGTTATTTTGCTGGTGATCGCGTCTCTGGCTAACATATTCTTTCAGGTGCCGGCACTGTCGCTGACAATTTCGGCTATCGCAGTATTAATATTTTCTGCCTATATCTTGTTCGACATCAGCCAGATTATTCACGGCGGCGAGACCAACTACGTGATGGCGACCATGACGTTATATCTGGACATCTACAACATCTTCGTTAACCTGCTGAGTTTGCTGATGGCATTCGCGGGTGAGAGGGATTAAGCAAGCATTGCTCGTTATGAAAAAGGCGGCTTAGGCCAAGCCCTTCTCAGTTCGTGTTGTTAATTTCTTCAATAACACAATTAATCGCCCTAGCTGTAACGGTTAGGGCGTTTTCATTATGGCGAACGATTTCGTCTGCACAGCCTTATGGATCGGCTTTATTGCAAGCAATTTTCAATAAGTAAATGCCGCTCAGTGCCAACTCACGACGAAGACTTGCCTTATTTCCTCTTCAAGCGTAATCAAATTATCCTCAATCGTATTCAATAAATTGACAGCATGCCAATGTGTTGGCAACACTTACAACATGAAAGCACAAGTGTTAGTGGATGAGCGGATTAAGCAAGGCGACAATGCTTTCGCTGAGTTGAGGATAGTGCGAGTTCCCGATTCGGTACGCGGCAGTGCTCATATTTATAAATATAGTCTGTCGTTATTGGTAGAAGGTGAGTGCGTATTGTGCTATGACAATGAAACCGGTAAAAGAGACCACTATCATAGGGATGGGGTCGAATTACCTTGCAGATTTACTACAATGCCTGCACTGCTCAATGATTTTTGGCAGCAGGTAGACGAATGGAGGCAACTATGGAAACAGTCGTGATCGGGGTAACCAGCCGCGAAGAGGCCAATGTGCGTATTTTGAAAGCACTGAAAACAGGTAAGCCACAGGGAGCCTATCGAAGTTTTGAAAGTACGGCGGATTTATGGCGCACACTTTCGCCAAAAAGATGGAACGTTCTCAAGGCGATGACCGGGGCAGGTGCTCTGTCACTGCGCGAAGTTGCACGACGGGTAGAGCGCGATGTTAAGGGTGTTCATACTGACGTTCATGCTTTGCTGAATGCCGGATTACTGGATAAAACAGAAGATGGAAAAATCGTCTTTCCATTTGATTCAGTACATGTGGATTTTATGCTGCAGGCTGCGTAAGTCCGAAGTAGATTGCTTAACGGCCTATGGGTATTACAAAAATTAAACTCGCCCTATCGGCCAGGTTAAGACAGTCAATGTAAAGGATGCCAAATAACAAGGTTCCTCTACAGTCATATATGGAAGGCGGTTTCAGGTGGTCTGATTTTTAAATTGTTGTTTAACTGATTGTTAAAGGGCGTAGCATAGGTGGAAATTCAAACCTTATTAGTCTTTCTTCAATAGGAGGAGCACTTGGACAAGCGGCAAATGCTAAACCAGACTTGGACTCTTTATGCTTTGGCATTATTGCTTGTAGCTCTTGCGTCAGCAGTAAGAATATGGCCGTTGCACGATATCGGATCAAATCTTGCGTGGCTAACTTACTACCCCGCTGTCATGGTGGTTGCTATTTATGGCGGGTTATATGCCGGTTTGCTGGCGACTATTTTGTCCTGTTTGATCGTGACATTTTTTTGGCAACTGCTTGTTGCGACACCGTTCATAAAAGTTCCTGCCGATTATTTAGGCATGTTAGTTTTTATTATAACGGGAAGTTTGATTTCGAGTGTTGCCGAAGCCATGCGACGGGCCAAGGCTGTGGCGATAACAGAGAGAGAAAAAGCCGAAGCCGCAAACCTGGCTAAAAGCGTATTTCTTTCAACCATGAGCCATGAGCTACGCACACCGTTAAACGCTATTCTTGGTTTTTCTTCACTGATGCAAAGTGATCCTGCTTTAACACAAGGTCAGCGCGAAAATCTCGATATTATTAACCGTAGCGGCGGGCATTTGCTTAACCTTATCAATGATGTGCTTGATATGGCCAAAATTGAAGCCGGTCGCGTAGAGTTAGATATCAAACCGTTCGACCTTGGTATTTTATTGCGCGATATTACCGATATGTTGAGCAAGCGCGCTGAAGAAAAAGGATTGCAACTATTGCTCGACCAGTCCTCAGAGTTTCCGCGCTTTATTAAAAGTGACAAAGATAAGCTGCGCCAAGTCATTGTCAATTTAGTTAGCAACGCCATCAAATATACCAACCAAGGAAGTGTCACGTTACGTTTGGGTGTTCAATCGCATTCAGATTTATTCCGGCTATTGATTGAAGTGGAGGATACGGGAATTGGAATCAATAAAAACGATCAGACGCGTATTTTCGATCCTTTCGTGCAAGTCGGTAAACCGGCCACGCAGAAGGGGACGGGTCTTGGATTATCGATTGTCCGTGAGTACATAAAGTTGTTGGGCGGCGAAATCATTGTAGAAAGTACGCCCGAAGTAGGCTCTCTGTTCCGTGTAATCCTGCCTGTTATCAAAGCCGAAGAATCAGATGTATTAGATTCTGGAACCATAAATGAAAAAGTTATCGGTCTGCAGCCAGGGCAGCAGGAATATCGTGTTCTGATCGTAGAGGATCAACTTGAAAATCAATTGTTGTTACAGCGACTACTGACGGATGCAGGATTTACTGTTAAGCTGGCTCAAAATGGAAAGGAAGGAATTGCGTTATTTGAAAGCTATCATCCTCATTTCATCTGGATGGATAGGCGTATGCCAGTGATGGATGGACTGGAAACGACAAAACGGATAAGAGCACTTGCCGGTGGGAAAGAAGTTAAGATTGCCGCAGTAACAGCTTCAGCATTTGCCGATCAACGACATGAAATGCTCGCAGCGGGTATGGATGACTTCGTGCGCAAGCCGTATCGGCCGTCTGAAATATTCGACTGCATGACAAGATTACTGGGTGTTAGATTCATACATGAAAATGCTGTTGGCACCACCGCCGCTTCGACAATTTCCACAGCATTACTACTCACTCTCAATGCAAACCTACGCAAAGAATTGAATGATGCTTTGGTTCTGGGCAACACCGAGCAAATCAGTAATCTTATTATTCTTATTGAGCAGCAGCATTCCGAGCTTGCAGAGAAACTGAGGCACTATGCCTCGACTTATAACTATCTGCCAATATTGAATGGCTTGGAAGCCGTTGAAAATCAAATCAAGGAAACGAAACCATGATCGGTAATATCCTGATTGTCGATGACGATCTGTCTGCCCTAAAACTGTTAAGAGATATTCTGGCAATCGAAGGTCATATTGTTCGTCCTTTCAATAATGGTGAACTGGCTTTGAGATCCATCATGGCTGAAGCGCCGGAATTGATCGTGTTGGATATCCGTATGCCCGGTTTGAATGGTTTTGATGTTTGCAGAAAGATTAAGGCAATAGATAAATTGAAAGATTTGCCAGTCATCTTCATCAGTGCCGCGTCAGATTTGGAAGATAAAGTCAGAGCCTTCGAAGAAGGAGGGGTCGATTACATTACTAAACCGTTTCAAAAAGAAGAGGTCATTGCACGAGTACGAACACACATCGCTCTAAGTCACACGATGCAGCGAATGAAAAAAATTACTTATGATCTTCAAAAAAGCGAGGAAAGTTTAAAGATAGCGCAAAAAATTGCGCATCTCGGGCATTGGGAACTGGATGTAAAGACCGGTCAATTTTCGTGTTCTGAAGAGATGTATCGGATACTTGGACTTTCGCTGCAAGAGTCAATGTCAAGTCAAAATGCTTTCTTACAGTCCGTACACCCTGATGATAGGAAGGACGTTGCCGATCACTTAAATGAAGTAATGGCGGCAGGCCTCAGCTTTGACATGGAGTACAGGATTGTCTTGCCAAAAGGTGAAGTACGAGTTGTTCACGGCAAAGGGGAAGTGGTTAATCTAAAAGGTGGCGTCCAATCAGAAATCATCGGTACTATTCAAGATGTCAGCGAGCATAGTCAATATAGAATGATGGGAGTAATTCAGGACATTTCAGAGCGTAAACAAATCGAAGAAGAGTTGCGCATTGCTGCTGTCACTTTTGAGACCCATGATGCCATTATGATTACAGACGCGGATGCTAATATCATTAAGGTAAACCAGGCATTTACATTTGTAACGGGGTTTAGTCCTGAAGAAGTGTTGGGTAAAAACCCGCGCATCATGAAATCAGGAAAACACGACAAATCTTTTTATGTTGAGATGTTTCAAAAGTTGCTCAGCGAAGGTCGGTGGAATGGTGAGGTATGGGATAAACGTAAGAACGGTGAAATATATCCTCGCAGCATGACGATTACTGCTGTTAAAGATTCAAATCAGAAGCTAACTCAGTATGTGGGCATTTTTCGGGACATTAGTGACCAAAAGAAAAACGAGGAGCTCACCCACAAACTGGCTTTTTATGACTCCTTAACTCAATTGCCAAATCGTCGAATGCTTTATGACCGATTGAAGCAAGCTATTGCATCAAATAAGCGGAATAGAAACTTTGGTGCGGTCATATTCTTGGACTTGGATAATTTCAAGCCGTTAAATGATAAACACGGCCATGTTGTAGGCGATTTATTGTTGATTGAAGTCGCTCGCCGTATTACTAGTTGTGTTAGGGAAATGGATACTGTCGCGCGCTTTGGTGGTGACGAATTTGTAATAATGCTCAGCGAACTAAATTCGGATAAAACCAAATCAATCAAAGAAGCCGGTGTTGTGGCAGAAAAAATCCGCCTTTGTCTTGCCGAAACGTACATGCTGAAGCTTGTCCATGATGATAATTCAGAAATTTGTGTGGAACATCATTGCTCGTCAAGCATCGGTGTAACTCTGTTTGACAGCCATGAGGGAAGCCAAGAGGGAATTCTCAAGCAAGCTGATGTAGCGATGTATCGTGCTAAAGAAGGTGGGCGAAATTCGATTTGTTTTTATGAAGACAAATTAAACTGATCGTACCAATTCGATATGTCTGATTTCAAAGTGATCGGTAAATAGTTTTGTTATTTTATAGCTGACAGACCGTTCCAGGTTATAAGCGGGCAGTCTGTAGACTCAAACACGTCTGTCCGCTGTAAGTCCGAGAGCGGCCGGACGCATTCTTTAGATTTGGATAGAAAAGTACCCCGCACGTTTCCGAACAGGGCTACGGTTCTTTGAGAGTTTCAAGCCCGTTTTCTCAACACGATTTGAGAGGGGCTTGGCTTAGGCCGCCTTTTTCATTTCTACTTTACGCACAGGATGGTAATCGCGTTACACCGCCCCACATAAGCCGCTATATTCTCTCGAATAATGCGATTGATTCCACGTGCGAAGTATGCGGAAACATATTCATCACACCCGCGGCTTTGATGACATAACCTTTTAGATGCACTAGCACTTCGGCATCACGTGCAAGAGTGGCGGGATTGCAACTCACGTAAACAATTCGCCGAGGTGCGGTTTCTGGCGTAATTGATTTCACCAGTTCCATCGCGCCGTCGCGCGGCGGATCAACCAGCCACTTATCAAATTTTCCCAGCCGCACTAAAGCGGTTTCATCCATTTCAAACAGGTTCATTGCACTAAATTTTGTATTGTTTGACAGCCCGTTATAAGCAGCATTTTCTTCAGCGCGTTTCACCAGCGCAGCGCTGCCCTCGATGCCAAATACTTTGGCACCGCTGCGGGCGATGGGCAGGGTAAAATTTCCCAACCCGCAGAAAAAATCGGCGATGCTTTCATGTGCTTGTGGAGCCAGTAAACGTATTGCGCGACGCACCATAAGCCGGTTCATTGTGCTATTCACCTGAGTAAATTCGGTGGGCGCGTACGGCATGGTGATGCCGAATTCAGGTATGCTGTAAGCGAGTGCCGGCGCATTCAGCGGATAAAACGGATGCACCGTGTCGGGACCTTTGGTCTGAGTCCAAAACTGCACCTGATGCACATCGGCAAATTGCTTTATTAATTGTTCATCCGCCGGGGTGAGTGCTTGCATAATTCGCAGCACCAACACATCGACATCATCTCCCACCGCCACTTCGATCTGCGGCAATTGGTCGCGTATCGAAAGCTGTTCGTTGAGATGTGCCAGTAGCGGCAACAACTTGGCTATCTTTGCAGGCAATATTTCACAATGCTGCATGTCCGCAATAAAGCTGCTGCGCTTTTCGTGAAAGCCGACCAGTGTCTTGCCTTTTTTCAATACGTGCCGAACAGACAGGCGTGCGCGCTGCCGGTAACCCCATGCCTCTCCATAAATGGGTGCCAGTATGAGTTCCGGTTTAACCTTGCCGATACGCTGCAAGTTGTCTTCCAGAATGCGCTGCTTGACCGCGACTTGAGCACGCAAATCCAGATGCTGCATGGAACACCCTCCACACAGATCGAAATGTACGCACTTTGGCTGCACGCGCATGAATGACGATTTAATAATTTTCGTCGCCACCGCATTTTCAAAACTGGATTTCTTGCGAAAGGAAGAATAAGTAACGCGCTCGCCAATTAGCGCGCCTTCAATAAAAATTACTTTTCCTTCATGGTGCGCGACACCGCGCCCTTCTTGATCAAGCGATTCAATAATAACGGAACTCATGTAGATTTTTTCTCCGGCCAGGCTGCCAGGTATTCGGCCCAATGCGGCTCCGCAGATTTACTCAGGACGTTGCGTATCAGTTCACATTCCTGCTCATAACGCGCCTGCGTAAATTGTCCGCGCATCAATTGAAAGCGCGCAAATACCAGGTAAGTATTCACCACGTCTGTTTCGCAGTAATTGCGAATTTCATTAAGCTTGCCCTGTTGGTAGGCGTCCCACACCTTGCTGCCATCCATGCCCAGCTTGCCGGGAAAGCCGATCAGCTTGGCCAGTTCGTCCAGAGGGGCATTGGCGCGCCCGGTATACATCGCCAGCAAGTCCATCAAATCAAGGTGGCGCGTATGGTAACGGCTGATGTAGTTGTTCCACTTGAAATCGCGGTCATCTTCGCCCAAGTCCCAATAACGCGGACACTGAATACCATGAATCAAACCGCGGTAATGCAGCACCGGAAGGTCGAAACCGCCTCCGTTCCAGCTCACCAGTTGCGGTGTATATTTTTCGATACCGTCGAAAAAGCGTTTGATGATACTGCCTTCGTCCTCGCCTATCTCGCCCAGCGACCATACTTTAAAGTTATCACCCTCGCGCAACACACAGGAGATCGCCGCAACGCGCTGCAAATGATGTTGTATAAAATCACTGCCGGTCTTCTGGCGGCGCATTTGAAACGCCATTTCAGCCACATCCTTGTCGCTTACCGCGCTATCCAGTTCATACAGTTTGCGCATCCCGTCCACATCGGGAATCGTTTCAATGTCAAATACCAGCGTTGGATTCATCTGTTCACCCTTAGAAAAATAGCTCCGTCCGTAAATAGTGTTGGTAAATCCAGATCCCATTGATATTGATCAAAATTGTTCGACCAACACTATTTACGGACAGAGCCTAAAAAATCAAGGACGGATATTACCAAAGCATTGCAAGAATTCCGTCACAAAATGAAAAGCGCTAAAAAAAAGACCTTCAGAAATTTTCTGATTCCCGCCTTGTCCTGCTTAATATCCATGACTGGAAACTTTTTAACTCAGTCAGAGAACTTCAGTTCCATCAATAATTTGAATAATTGAGGCATTCTCAGCCTATTTTTCATCTTGACTGAAAAGCGCGAAAAGCAAAGAATCCGTCTGTACAACTTCACCCACAAACTTTATGGAGCCGTCATGAACAAATATCTCGCCATATTTCCGGTTTTCGTTTCCTGCTTATTAAGCGCCGTCGCCTATGCTTCCACGGGAGAGTACTGGGACATCACCTCCACGATGGAAATGCCCGGCATGCCAATGGCCATGCCTGCCCAGACATTCAGAGTCTGCCAACCCACTGATCACGAAATTGATCCGCGGAAATTAAACCATAATAATAAAGACTGCCAGATTACCAATCTGAAAATAAGCGGACACAAAATCACCTACAGCATCAGTTGCGATCATAACGGAGAGGTGATGGCCGGCAATGCAGAGTACATCGTCCACGCCGATACCTCCGAAGGTACCATGCACATCAGCGGCAAATCTCACGGACACGATATGACTATGACCCAAACCAGCAGCGGTAAACGCGTTGGCGGTGCCTGTGACCCGGAAGCGGAGGCAAGAGATCGCGTAAACAAACAAGAAAAAATGGGGCGTGACATCCGTGACAGATAGGTTGCGCAATGCAACAGCTACACCAAGGATGACCTGACGGCTCTGCTTCTGCCTGAAGAGGAGCAAGTGCAAGAGATAGTATCAGTCGGCAACGCTGCCTCGCATTGGCCGATCATTTGGCCGGTAACGAGAGTTTTCCGCTACATTGCAGCTTGATCCCGTCAACCTCAAAGCGCGCTTCAATCTCTATCGTACAGATGACGAACCCGGCATCGTAAATTCTAACAAGCTATGCCCTTAGCCCGCTAAATTCGGTGACTTGATCTTTACCGGCGCGCTTCGCTCCGTCCAGTTCAGCAAAGCCTGCGCAAACAGCAATCGCCAGCCTTCTGCCGCCATCTCTCCCCCCTGAATCCTGCCTTGATGGGTAACATGACTCACTGCGCCCTCGGCATGCAACAAGAAGCGCGCCAACAAAGGTTGCAAGCCCTGCAATACCAGTTCTGCATCTTTACTGATCTCCAGTTGCGCCGCTTCATCTTCGGCATTGGCGACCCAGGAAACAGCAATGGTTTTCTCGAATAAACCCCACACCCCCCTTTGTGTGCCAACCACCACTTCAAGGCTCTTTTGTTTCAACCCGATTCTTTTCAGGCCAAGTCGAATCTTCTCCAGCATCCCGTCCGAAATCGCGTTACGCTCACTATCAAAGCGCAGCAAAAGCAGCGTAGCCTGCAGCTCGCCAGTTTGCGTCAGCGCCGCACTCACCATATTTCGCTCCAACGCTTTTTCGGTAGCCCTTGCATAAATTCGCGCCAGAGTGAAGTAAGCGATTCCCAACATCGCGGGGCCTGCAAGGTTAATGTAGGTATCGGTAAAGTTGATACTCGCAAACGAAAAAGCAATCAAAATAACCTGAGACAAGCTGAACAACGTGTCTATTTTTCCGCGTCCTTCTTCTCTGGAGAAAGCCCACGCTGTAAGCCAGATAATCGCCAGTGTGATTAACAGATACCATATACGCCCGTCGGGAAAGCGCAACGAATCGCCATGCTTGTAATTGTCGATCGCGGTTGCCAGCAACTCCACGCCGGGATACATTTCCGCCATCGGTGTCGACCTTACATCGTATAAATTTGGCGCGGTTGAGCCGATAATGACAATCTTGTCCTTGAAATCGCCAACCGACTCCAGTGCAGCTTGTGCGCTCGTATTCTGGTAAGCCTCGGCAAAACTTACGTACTTATAGCTAAAAGGTTTTCCGCGCCAGTTCAGCAACATGTGATCAGTCGTTGGCGCCGTCCAGCCAAACTCGCGCCCGAGACGCGCGGGTAACGAGGGAATTCTCCATCCGTCTCCTTCGGCATACACCGGATAATTTCGCGTCATGCCGTCCGTATCCATCATCACATTTTGTGTTCCGAGCCGCCCCCCCTCTATTGCCGATTTGAAAAACGGCATCAGCATATTGGTCGTGGCATCGACGTTCGGGGTTTCATCCGGTATCGGCGTC
>Ga0364881_10535_pt1 | contig 19374 bp, 18 predicted proteins | sample ExccelJu500001D4_5_FD_206923 | JGI IMG/M metagenome (GOLD analysis project Ga0364881, IMG submission 206923) | Enriched cells from Trout Bog Lake Hypolimnion, Wisconsin, USA - BchlTB.July30.5000.01.D4 | ecosystem: Environmental > Aquatic > Freshwater > Lake > Hypolimnion/Profundal zone | place...
AGGCCGCGCAGGCATTTCTGCGTGCAGTGCTGGATACGCCCAATGTGACTATGCCGATTCTGGGCGAGGAGTGGCCGTTGTTCGAAAAGCTGTGCACACAATACAAGCTGAGCGGCAACGCCATCCCCGATGCCTGGATCGCTGCCGCAGCATTGTCCAATCACCTGCATCTGGTCACCTTCGACAAGGACTTTCGCCGCCTGATGAAACCCAGCATGGTTACGGTGTTACCGACAAAATGATTAGTTTCAACCAGGTTTACAAGCGCTATCCCGGCGGTTACGAGGCGCTGAAGAACGTCAGCTTCGACATCGCCGAGGGCGAGATGGTGTTCATCACCGGGCATTCCGGAGCCGGTAAAAGTACCTTACTCAACCTGATCGCTGCTATCGAGCACTCCAATTCCGGCAGCGTAATCGTCAAGGGTCAAAACCTCGCAACGCTCAAAAGTGGAGCGTTGCCCTACCTGCGCCGCAATCTGGGACTGATTTTTCAGGATCACAAATTATTGTTCGACCGCAACGTGTTCGACAACGTGATGCTGCCGCTGCAAATCTGCGGCTTCGACCACCGCGAAAGCACCAAGCGAACAAGAGCCGCACTTGACAAGGTAGGGCTGCTGCAACGAGAAAAGGCCAATCCCATCGCACTCTCCGGCGGCGAGCAACAACGCCTGTGCATCGCCCGTGCCATCGTCAATCGCCCCACTATCCTGCTGGCTGACGAACCTACCGGCAACCTTGATACAGACTACGCCAACGACATCATGGGCATCTTCAAATCCTTTCACCAGGTCGGTGTTACCCTGCTGATCGCCAGCCATGACGATAGCCGCCTGCGCCAGTTAGGGACGCGCACATTGACCCTGAAACACGGGGAGTTGCAGTCATGAACAATTGGCTGTCACAGCATATCCGCGTACTGTTATCTACCCTGAAGCGTTTGTTCACCACTCCGGTGGCCAGTTTGCTGAACATCCTGGTCATCGGTACCGCCCTGTGTCTGCCGACAGGCGTGTATGTGCTGTTACAAAACGTGCAGCGCATTGCCGATCAAATGGTCGGCACGCCGCAGATCAGCGTGTTCATGAAAATGGATGCAGGCAAAGACGACGTCGCCCGTATCGGTAAACAATTACAGCAGCACGAGGCGGTTAGCCGTGTTGAATACGTGTCGCGAGAGCAGGCATTGGAACAACTTAAAAGCAGTACCGGATTGGCGGATGTGATTGGCGGCCTGTCGCAAAATCCGCTTCCGGACGCTTATATCGTTTATCCGAAAAAGTCTGATGCAGAAACGCTGGAGGCCCTGCGCGATGAATTGCAAAAATGGCCAAAGCTGGAAAAAGTCCAACTGGATTCGGCTTGGGTACACAAGCTGGAAGCGCTGCTCAAGTTCGGCCGCCTGGCAGTGCTGATACTCGCCGCACTCCTCAGCTTTGCTTTGGTAGCGATTACCTTCAACACCATCCGTTTACAAATTCTCACCCAGCGCGACGAGATCGAAGTATCCAAACTGATCGGCGCCACCAACGCCTTCATCCGCCGCCCCTTCCTGTATTTCGGTTTGTTGCAGGGATTGCTCGGCGGCGCGGCGGCATGGCTTATTATCACTGTCAGCCTGGCACTGCTCAACAGCAGCCTCGCCGGGCTAGGTCAACTTTATGCCAGCAACTTCACCCTGCACATTTTTTCTGCCGGTGATACCCTCACCCTGTTGCTGTTCTCGTCCTACCTCGGCTGGATGGGCGCATGGCTGTCTGTGGCACAACATCTGTGGCAGATTGAGTCCAGATAACTCCGGAAAACCTTACAGGCGTAGTTTTTTATGCCAGCACATCCGGTTCGGCTTTGATCGGTGAAGGTAAGCGATAGCCTGCCAAATATCTTTAAAGACTGGAACTCGCTTGCCAGTTTGCCAGTTTATCGGCCGGCATCGGGCGGGCGATGCCATAGCCCTGTCCCAGCTCGCAGCCCATGTCGAGCAGCACCCGGTAATGATCCCCGGTCTCAATGCCTTCCGCCACCGTTTCCCGGCCGAATGCGCGCGCCAGGGCGATGATGCCCTGAACGATGGCCATGTCGCCCTTGTCTTCCAGCATGTCGCGCACGAAGGACTGGTCTATCTTGAGGGTGTCCACCGGAAGGGCGCTCAGATAAGACAAGGAGGAATAGCCGGTGCCGAAATCATCCAGCGCAAATCCCACGCCGAACTCGCGGCATGACTCGATGATTCCCCGCACAATGGCGATGTCGTTGAGCGCCACCGTTTCCAGCACTTCGATCTGGAGCTTGCCGTGTGGCAGGTCCGGGTAATGCGCGAGTTGCTGTTGCAGGCGCTCGACGAAACGCGGCGATTCCAGGTGGTAACCCGAGATGTTGATGCTGACCTCGATGTCGAGCCCGGCGTTTTGCCAGTCGCTCATCCGGGCCAATGCCGCAGCAGTCACCCACTCGCCGATCTCGATGTCCAGTTCGGTGTTGTCGATGTAGCGCAGGAATTCCGCGGGCGAAAGCAGGCCGCGTTCGGGATGCCGCCAGCGAATCAAGGCTTCGGCGCCGATCAGTTCCTTCGTGCGCAAGTTGATCTTGGGCTGGTAATACAACTCGAACTGGTCATGTTCCAGACCGTGACGAATGCTTTTCAGGAATTCGTGCTGGTCGCGGGCACGCTGATCCAGCGCGGGATCGTAAATGTGGAAACGGTTCTTGCCTGATTGCTTGGCTATGTACATCGCCTGATCGGCATGCCGCAACAGGGTGTCCGGGTCTTCTTCGTCCAGCGGATAGATACTCACCCCGATGCTGACGCTCAGTGTGAGCGGTTTATCCTTGACGGTAATCGGCTGGGCGATCGCCGCCAGCAGCCGTTCAAGTGTCGCCACGCACTCTTCGCCTTTTTCAAGTTCCAGCAGCAACACCACGAACTCGTCCCCGCCCAGGCGGGCAACCGTGTCGCCGCCGCGTATGGTGCTGCCGATACGGGTGGCCATTTCGACCAGTACCCGGTCGCCCGCTTCGTGCCCCATGGTGTCGTTGATGGGCTTGAAACCGTCGAGGTCGAGATAGCAGACCGCCATCATGTTCTGTTCCCGCGAGGTCTGCGCGATGGCCTGTTTCATGCGGTCGGCCAGCAACACCCGGTTGGGGATGCCGGTGAGCGCGTCGTAATGGGCGACCCGGCTCAGTTCGGCCTCGTGCGCCTTGATGTGGCTGATGTCGGAGAACACGGCAACGTGGCGCAACACCTTGCCGTTGTCGTCGCAGATAGCCGAGATCGAGAGCATCTCCGCATATACTTCGCCGGATTTGCGCTGGTTCCATATCTCGCCGCGCCAAACCTTTTCCTCATTCAGGGATTGCCACATCTTGAGGTAAAAAGCTTTTTTGTGAAGGCCGGAACTTAGCATCTTCGGGCTGCGGCCCAGAGCCTCCTCGCGGGTATAGCCGGTAATTTGGGTGAAGGCCGGATTGACATCAATGATGACGTTGTCCGCATCGGTGATCACGATGGCTTCCTGAGAATTGCCGAACACGCTGGCAGTAATCCTCAAACTCTCTTCGGCATGCCTGCGTTCGGTGATGTCAATGAAAGTGGCAATTGCCCCCTGCATGACGCTGTCCACCAGGATAGGCTGCGACCAGTACTCCACATGTACTGAAGAACCGTCTTTACGCCAAAAAACATCATCTGATTCATGGATATCCTTATTGAGGAGATATGCAGCATACATTTTGCATTCCGAAGCCGGATAGTGACTTCCGTCCGGATGTGAATGGTGAATGAGTTCATGTATGTGTTTGCCGATGACTTCATCAGCATGCTGATATCCGAGAATTTGCAAAAATGACCTGTTCACAAAGGTACAATTACCATTTACGTCAACACCATAAGCACCCTCCGCCATCGAGTTGAGCAGTGATGATATTTGTTGATGGGACTTCTGCAGGGCTGTTTCAGCCTGAATACGTTGGGTAATATCGCTAAAGGTGGCGACATAGTTCGTGATCAGGCCCTTTGTGTCTTTCACAGCGGTGATGATGAGATGTTCAGGATATTCTTCGCCACTCTTGCGCCGATTCCAGATTTCTCCTTCCCAGGCACCGGTTTTAACGATGGCGCCCCACATCGCGGCAAAGAAATCTGAGTCATATCTCCCCGAGCCGAGCATGCGTGGATTTTGGCCTATGGCTTCTTCTGCGGTATAGCCGGTGATGGCAGTGAAGGTACGGTTCACGCGAAGGATTTCATTGCTGGCATCGGTTATCAATATGCCTTCATCAGATTCAAAGGCGGAGGCGGCAATGCGTAGTTCCTGCCCATTCAAGGCAAGTTCATGGTTTTTTCGATTAACCCGCATGACCAGAGCGGAAATCCAGCATGCGAATGCGATGACCAGTGTCATAGCCAACAGCGAATGTTTTCTTGCAGCCGATTGTTGGCCGAAAACCCCTCCCAGTTCTGCTTCTTCGTCGATCGCCGTAACACAAATTGCCGGCCAAACGGCAAGATGCCGCCATGCATACAGTCGCGGTACATTATCCACAACAGAGGTACTGCGGAATATTCCATGATCCCCAGGCTCCGAATGCATGAAGGGGCGATCCTCCGGCATCCCCGTTTTCAGTGCCTGATCCAGATTCCGGCTACGCACAATAATGCTGCCATCCTGGCGAAAGATGGAAATCACGTCGTCTGGATTAATTTGCAGCGACCGCAGATTGTTTGATATGTAATCCGGTCGCATGGGGATCGCAATTACACCAACAAAGCGCTTGCCTTCCCGGATCGTGCGAGTGATCTGGAACACGGGAACGCCGGCGATGCGCCCGATGATCAGCTTGCTGATAAATAATTGGTCTTCATCATGATCCGCATGCACGCGGAAGTGCTCGCGATCCCCGGTAAACACGCGCTCCGGCTTGGCGCCAGGCTCAACATTCGATGAATAGGTAAGGTAACCATCCGTTCCGGATACAGTAACTATCTGAAGCATTCCCTTGGGATAGGCTGCGAGAATATCCCGGACCGCGCGGTCAAAATCCTTGCGGTCATGCAAATAGACGGTTCGTAAATGCCTGAGCGCAGTATCTACACTGCGCAGTGTGGCATCCAGTTGTTGATCAACTGCCTCGTTGATCTGCTGGACATGCAATTCGCCGCGGTGTCGCGCCGCTCCCATTTCAGCCCGTTGCGCATCAAGCAGGGACACCCAGTAGTAAATGCAGGCGATGACAGTGACCACTATGATGGTCAACGGGTGAACAACACTGTAATTTCTATGATTCATTGCCATCGGTCGGCCAAACAACGAAACATGCTATCAATTCCACCGGAGCAAGCAGCGCAACCGGATCATCAAGAATTAGAGTCGCAAAGGGATCAGGCATCCGGGCGATGCACCCAGCTTGGCTTTTGTCCATACTTAAAACAGGGCTGATTATACATCGTCCGACATTCAACCACCGGAATCACTTTCAAGGAAAAATTTTAACTGGCTGATTTTACAATAAGTATAAATGGCCTGTTTCTTTTTAACGTCATATTGGCACTCCACCAACAAGAGTGCTAAAATTATAAACACAAGGAGGTTACTGCCATGAATCACGCTTTGACATTACCCATGCCCTCGTCTGTGGGGAGCCTGGAAAGTTATATCCAGTCGGTGAACCGTTTCCCCATGCTGACGCATGAGGAGGAGTTGACGCTTGCCACCCGTTTTCACCGCGATAATGATCTGGAGGCGGCGCGCCAGCTCGTCGTATCCCATCTGCGTGTAGTTGTCAGCGTAGCGCGCGGTTACGCCGGTTACGGTTTGCCGCAGGCTGATTTGATTCAGGAAGGCAACATCGGCCTGATGAAAGCGGTCAAGCATTTCGACCCGGAACGCGGTGTGCGCTTGGTGTCGTTTGCCTTGCACTGGATACGGGCAGAAATGCACGAGTACATCTTGCGCAACTGGCGTCTGGTGAAGATTGCCACCACCAAAGCACAGCGCAAATTGTTCTTCAACCTGCGTAGCCTGAAGCAGGGACTGGAGTCGCTCAAGCCGCAACAGGTTAAGGAAATCGCCCGCGATTTGAACGTCAGCGAACAGGATGTAGTGGAAATGGAAGCCCGTTTCAACGGCCACGAGGTATCTCTGGAACCGGGAACCAACGACGAGGATGACAACTACGCGCCTATTGCCTATCTGGCATCCGCTACGGAAGATGAGCCTTCGCGCCTGCTTGAACAGAAACAACTGGAAACGTTAAATAGCAGCGGCCTGGAGCATGCGCTGGCGAGTCTGGACGAGCGTAGCCGCCGCATTATCGAAGCACGCTGGTTGCGGGAAGGTGCAACTGCCACGTTGCATGATCTGGCAGATGAATTCGGTGTATCAGCCGAGCGTATTCGCCAGATTGAGCAAAAGGCAATGGCAAAGATGCAGGTTGCGCTGGCATCCACCGTCTGAATATTTCCCGCTGCCTAACTGAAAAGCCGCTTAACCATCAGAACGTCAACAATAATTGGGCGATAACAGCCAAGTCAAGCTTTGACGCGCCGATTTCCCAATCTATTCTACTCCGGTGTTTGCCAACGAGAAGGCTTCAATTGATCATGAAGTAAATAGCAGGGGTGGGAAAACCGACCAATCTTTCCAATCGTCAATATTTCATCTTCCGATATAGCGTTTGCCGACTTATTCCCAATGTTCGTGCAGCTTCAGAGATGTTGCCGCTACTGCTTTCCAATGCTTGCCGGATAGCCGTGCGGGATATTTCTTCAAGATTCTGGGGAACACCATTGGCAAATGACTGCGTTGTGAGTTGCTGCATCGAGGTAAGTTCTTCTATCAGATCATCTGGCAAGTGTTTCCAGTCGATGCGCGTTTCGCATGGATCAAGCATCGCACTGGCGGTGCGTAACACGCTGGCATATTGACGCAAATTCCCCGGCCACGAATACCGGCTTAGCTTTGCCAGCAGACCAGGAGCGAGTTGGATATCGCACTCCGGGTTGAGTTCGGCCAATAAACGTTCGGTCAACGCCTGAAAATCAGTTCGCTCCCGCAGGGCCGGCAAATTTACAGCGAGGCCGTTGATCCGGTAATAAAGATCGCTACGGAAAATACCCTTGTCAACATCTTCGCGCAGCTTGCGGTGGGTCGCACAAATCAGGGCAAAATCAACATCAACGGATTTCCCGCCGCCGAGTGGAGAAACCTGTCTCTCCTGAAGCGCACGCAGCAAACAAGTCTGCATGGATAACGGCATGTCACCAATTTCATCGAGAAAGAGGGTGCCTCCATTTGCCTCACGCAGTCGGCCGTGACTGCCTTGGCGTCGTGCACCCGTAAACGCTCCGGGTGAGTATCCAAACAACTCGGATTCAATCAGATTCTCCGGCAGGGAAGCGCAGTTGATCGCCACGAAAGGACCATCACGGCGCGGGCCGCTATCATGAACTGCACGTGCAAAAAGTTCCTTGCCGACTCCTGATTCACCGTGTATCAATAACGGAATTGGCTTGCCGGCCACACGTCTTGCCTTGTCCGCTGCATTACGCCAATTCAAGTCGCCCGTTTCAAGATTGGATAGCGCATCATCCGGCACAGCAACAGGGGGGATTGGAGGAGTAATCGTCAACGCCGATTGCCCGCCATGAATCTGCGCAAAAAGTGCAGTGCCATTGTGCAGGTGAACTTGCATCGGCTGATAGGGTCTGCGCTTGTGGCGGGCAAGCAGTTCTTCGAAGCGAATGTCTATTGCATGAGAAAGTGGGGTAGCGCCCAAATCTGGTGGTGCAAGGTGAAGCAACTCCAAGCCATTTCGATTGGCTCCAACGATCCAGCCATCTTCTGAAAGCGCGATGATACCTTCGGCCACAGTACCGATGCCCTCCGGGTGAACGTGCAGGTGCACGCGGATATGGCGGCGACAAGATGAGATCGTGAGGCGGTTTTCGATCATCCGTGCCGCCATATTGACCAAGCCAAGCGTATGCGGATGCCGACTGCGCTGATCCCCGGAAATATCAATAATGCCTAACAACTTCCCTTCGGCTGACATGATTGGTGCTGCCGCACAAGTGAGGAAGCCATTGCGTTCGAGAAAATGTTCCCCGCCATGAATCTCGACACTGTCGGCATCAGCCTGAGCTGTGCCGATGGCGTTGGTTCCACGGTGCTGCTCGTGCCATGAAGCTCCGGTGGCAAGCGCTACACGCTCTGCCTTGCTTAAAAAATCGACGTCCCCCAGTGTGTCCATCAGCATGGCTTGATTGTCAGCAAGGATAACCATGCTCTGGCTGTGACGAACCTGTTCAAAGAGATATTCCATTACCGGTCGCGAGTGCGCAAGTAACTCTTGGTTTCGTGACAGTGCATGCTTCAGATTTCCCTCGCCGAAGTGGGTCGTATCTGTCACGCGGCCTGCGGGTAGAAGCCCGGATGCCAAGCTGCGCCGCCAGGAACGTGCGAGGCGTTCATCAACAAGGCCGGAAGGGCAATCGCCATGTTCCAGCAGGTGTCTGCGTGCAAGGCGCAAACTTGGCGTATGGGGTGTCATAAGTATTTTCCTCCTTCGACGGGTCGTGGCCTATCTTTGGGCGAAGTATAGAAGGTTGGAGATATAGTGCAATAGCCAGCTTAAGGATTTATGCCTGCCTGTAACATTTTTTTACACGTGTCACAGGATGGAACGTTGCGTGATGCTGTTTGGACAAAGTAGGTTTATTTTAATCAGTCCGAGTCATATATGAATCAACTAGCTAACTCTGTTCAATGATCTTGGCACGATAATTGATAGTAGGACAATGCTGCATCGCAAATGAAAGCCGTTTTTAAAGACTCACAAAGGTCAATTGTCAACAACATAACGAGGAGAAAAAAATATGCTTTATGCTGCTCCCGGCACCGCAGGTGCCAAGATCGCCTACAAGGCTCGTTACGATAACTTCATCGGTGGTAAATGGGTTGCCCCGGTCAAGGGTGAATACTTCGATGTCATTACGCCGATCAGCGGCAAACCCTACACCAAAGCAGCCCGTTCCGGTGCCGAGGATATCGAACTGGCACTTGATGCAGCACACGCTGCCGCAGATAAATGGGGAAAAACATCGCCCACCGAACGTTCCAACCTGTTGCTGAAAATCGCCGATCGTATTGAAGCCAATCTGGAACTGCTGGCTTATGTGGAAACAGTGGATAACGGCAAGCCGATACGCGAAACCCTGAATGCCGATATCCCGCTCACCATCGACCATTTCCGCTACTTTGCCGGTTGTGTGCGTGCGCAAGAAGGTGCCAACAGTCAAATTGATGAGAACACTGTTGCCTATCATTTCCAGGAACCGCTCGGTGTGGTTGGCCAGATCATTCCATGGAATTTTCCTATCCTGATGGCGGCATGGAAATTGGCTCCGGCTATTGGTGCAGGCAATTGCGTGGTACTGAAACCGGCTGAATCGACCCCCATCAGTATTCTGATCCTGGCCGAATTGATCGCCGATATTTTACCACCCGGTGTGCTTAATATCGTCAACGGATTCGGACGCGAAGCAGGCATGCCGCTGGCGACCAGCAAACGTATAGCCAAGATCGCCTTTACCGGATCCACCACCACTGGACGAGTCATTGCCCAGGCTGCCGCCAATAACCTGATCCCCGCCACGCTGGAACTGGGCGGCAAATCACCGAACATTTTCTTTGCGGATATTGCCGACGCGGACGACGGTTTTTTCGACAAGGCCATTGAAGGACTGGTGCTGTTTGCCTTCAATCAGGGGGAAGTTTGTACCTGCCCATCCCGCGCATTGATACAGGAATCGATCTACGACAAATTCATGGAACGCTGTCTGGCCCGTATCAAGGCGATCAAGCAGGGTAGCCCGCTTGATACCGATACCATGCTGGGGGCACAAGCCTCGAAAGAACAGTTGACCAAGATTCTATCCTATCTGGATCTGGGTAGACAGGAAGGAGCTCAGGTACTAATCGGTGGAGCGCAAGCCAAACTTGGCGGTGAACTGGAAGGCGGTTATTACGTCCAGCCGACGCTCTTCAAGGGGCACAACAAAATGCGTATCTTCCAGGAAGAAATCTTCGGGCCGGTACTTGCCGTCACTACTTTCAAGGATGAAGCAGAGGCATTGGCGATTGCCAACGATACGCTGTATGGTCTCGGTGCCGGCGTATGGAGCCGCAATGGTAACGTTGCCTACCGCATGGGGCGCGCCATCAAGGCGGGGCGCGTGTGGACGAATTGCTACCATGCTTATCCCGCTCACGCAGCCTTTGGCGGTTACAAGGAATCGGGGATTGGCCGTGAAACGCACAAGGTGATGCTTGATCACTACCAGCAAACCAAGAACCTGCTGGTCAGCTACAGCGAACAAAAGCTCGGCTTTTTCTGATCGGGATTGTATCTCGCTTAGTTGAGACTTATTGCGGGGCGGGTGACTGCCCCGTTTTTATTGGAGACGAAAATCATGGTTGAGAAAGTGATCGCCACTGAGGCAGCACTGGAACTAATCGAATTCCTTAAAAAGAAACATGGCCCGCTGATGTTCCACCAGTCGGGAGGATGTTGTGATAACAGCGCAGCAAATTGTTTTTTGCCGGGTGAACTGACCATCGGAGCCGGAGACGAATATCTGGGTGATATTGGAGGTTGCCCTTTTTACATGAGCAAGTCACAGTATGAATACTGGAAACACACGCAACTGATTATTGATGTCATCGACTGTTACGGCGGTGGTACTTTTTCACTGGAAGGTCCGGAGGGCAAGTCATTCCATACCCGTTCGAGATTGTTTACTGATGAGGAGTGGGCAACACTGCATGCTGTTTGAAAGTACCATGTTGTTATTAGTGCAAACTTGATCTGGCACAAACTGCCAGATTGCCAGACTCATTTTTGCTGCCACTGATTCATGCAATTTGAATTTGAACTGCCTGACCAGAACGACGATCACATTAAACCGCGTTCAACCAATTCAGCAACCTGAAAGTTTTTGTGTGCATCAGATTCTGATCGCATACCGTTGACTACTCCAGTTCGGTCAGACTCATCCTTGTTCTGGCTCATTTTCCATTTGCCTTCTATACGATCGATCGGAATCTCGATTCCGATAATTGATTTCATTTGAGTGGCAATGTAATCACTTGGTGCATCGCTAACGTCCCATGGAAGCGAACGTAACTCTTCCTGCGATTTTGTGAGATCGCACAGTTGCCGTTTCAGCCATCCGGTATCTTCAACGATAAGCGGCTTCCCCCAAGCATGAACGGTTGCATAATTCCACGTCGGCACGACCTTGTGAGTGTTCGATTTGCTTCGATACCATGATGGTGTGACGTAGCCTTCTGCGCCCTGAAATACCACAAGACAGTCAACTGAGTCACTGAGATATTTCCAGTGAGGATTCGCGCGTGCCATGTGGGCGCGCAGTGTACCGTTCTCTCCATCTTTGGAATAGATAAGGAACGGTATCGGCGAAGCCATAAGACCACTTGCACCGTGGGTTACCAATAAACCGAGAGGATGTGAACGCATCAGGTCATGTATGACCTCAAGGTCAGTCTCACAAAAAGAGGAAGGGATGTACATGGATAATGTCTAAAAAGTGATATTTTATACCCTCATATGCTTTGACGTTATGCAAATACCATCGCCCCGTCAAGTAACAGACAGCCATCCAATTTGGCTTTGGCCACATCCATACCAAGATAAAACATGACGATCTCCTATTACCATGTTAGCCAATTTTGCCCACTTGCCTTGTGCATTCAGGGTTCGCCCCTTGGCTACCGTTCAGCGTCTTTGCTGGCGAGAGGTGAAGCAGAGGGCTTGATCTACAGAACAAGGTCATGTCTTAAGGTGCGAAACAAGCTTCCTCTGCTTCGTGCAGTGATAGCTAACCACCACCGAAAGAAAGATACAATGGCGTAATGCGGGTTAACCCGGCCAACCACCTGCACTTCAAGAAAGTAATCGGCATGAAATTCATAGACTGGATTGCCAGCCGGGAAGGCCCGACTGAAATTGCCGGTTATAAAATTAACGGCGAGCAATTATTTTTTTCCGGATGGGAAATATTCAAACACCCGCGAGGCAGACATCATGATCAATTCAAAAAGCTGGGGTGGTACCGAAACCTCCTTGAGTATCTTCAAGGCGCGAGAAATTCTGCTGGCCCCCGAGGACGGGGGGAGCGTGACCAGCGGCGATCTGGTGGACGTACAACCTTTCGAGAGACTGATCTGATGGATGATCGACAACTCATTCGCTACAGCCGCCACATCATGCTGCCGCAGATTGATCTGGACGGCCAGGAAAAACTGTTGGCCGGACATGTGCTGCTGATTGGCGCCGGTGGTTTAGGCTCGCCCGCCTGCCTGTATCTCGCTTCCGCCGGGGTGGGCCGACTCACCATCTGCGACGGCGATGTCGTCGATCTCACCAACCTGCAACGACAGATCGTACACCGCGAAACTACGGTGGGCTTCAACAAGGCTGAATCAGCGCGCCGCACGCTGGACGAGATCAACCCGGATTGCCGTGTCACCACAATACAGCAGCGGGTGGGAGAAGCGGAGCTCATGGAACTGGTGGCCGCTGCCGACGTAGTGGTGGACGCCTGCGACAACTTCGCGACCCGCTACGCAGTTAACCGCGCCTGCGTGGTTCTGCGCAAGCCGCTGGTGAGCGGAGCGGCAATCCGTTTCGCCGGGCAACTCGCGGTGTTCGACCTGCGCCTTGAAAACTCTCCTTGCTACCACTGCTTGTTCCCAGACACTGATATCGAAGAGACGGAGCGCTGCGCAACCATGGGCGTGTTTGCCCCTCTGACCGGCGTGATCGGAAGCCTGCAGGCCGGCGAGGCGATCCGATTGCTGGCAGGGTCACCCAGCCCCTTAGCTGGCTGGCTGGTGTTGTTTGATGCCGGCGGCATGGAATGGCAAAAAATAAAACTGCCCAAGGATCCCCGTTGCACGGTTTGTTCGGGGCGCTAAGGAAACGCAGATTTATTTGGGTTAAAGGAGAATTGGTATCAAGGGTTCCAGCCCGGCCCCGGCAGGAAAGAAAGCGGGTCGCCGGGATTGACTGCGGTGCCCGCCGGAATCATCGAGACGCCATCGGCCCACACCGCCGAGGTGATGATGGAGGAATCCTGATTGGGATAGATGTCCAACCCGCCCCGGTCATTGCGGCGCACGCGCACGATCTCCATGCGATTGCCTTTTACGGTGTAACTGAAATCGGCGCGCAGGGTCAACAGCGCAGGTTCGATTTGGGTCAGCCCCTGACAGCGGCGCAGGAAGGAGGCGACCAGAGTGAGCAGGCCTGACCACACTGCTACCGGGTTACCCGGCAAGCCGATGAATGCCGCAACTTTACCCTCTGACTTCACACTGCCGAAGGCCAGCGGTTTCCCGGGTTTTGCAGCAATCTTCCAGACATCAATGTGACCTTCTGCTTTGACGGCGGCGGTGACATGATCCTCGTCACCTTCCGACATGCCGCCGCTGGTGACGATGATATCTGCTTCGGCAGCAGCACTTCGCAAAGCATCGCAGGTGGCTTGGCGATCGTCCCGGACGATGCCCAGATCGATCACCTCGACGCCCAACCCCTGCATAAATCCGCGCATCACATAACGGTTGGAGTTGTAGATGTGACCCGGTGGCAGCGGTTCGCCGGGCATGATCAGTTCGCTGCCGGTGAAAAAGATGGCAACCTTGAGACGGCGAAATACTTGCACCTCGGCGATGCCCACCGAGGCTGCCAGCCCCATGGCGGCGGCAGAAAAATAGCTCCCGGCGGCAAGGATAGGGTTGCCTGCAGCCAGGTCAGATCCCTTGAGACGTACATGCTGACCTGTAACAGGAATCTGCTTGACGATTACAAAATCGCCATCGGCTTGGCAATCTTCCTGAATCACCACCGTATCTGCCCCCTCCGGCACTTGGGCTCCGGTGAAGATGCGTGCCGCACTGCCCGGAACCAGCGGTTTCGCCACTTCTCCCGCCACCACCCTCTGACTGACAGGCAAGCGAATTCCGACCCCGCTGAGATCGTTTGCACGAAGGGCGTAGCCGTCCATGGCCGCATTGGAAAAGGGGGGTACGGTCATCGGCGAGATCAGATTTTCTGCCAGCACTCGTCCATAGACATTGGCCAAATCGACGGTTTCGGTTTCGGCAACAGGACGTGCAGATGACAGCAGCCTCGCTTTGGCTTCATTGAAAGACAGTATAGCCATGAGCGGATTGTTTTAGGGCACCCTTTATGGATATTGACGAGCCCTGGATGTTACAGCAATTTTTCTTCTAACTCGATACTTCACCTGCAGGCATGGTGCTAAAATTCCACTATGCGGGTACACGACTGTTTGTCTAGACTCCCAATTTTCGGCGTGCGCTGGGTACGTCTGACCGGCGGTTTACTGGGAAACACGCGACGGTTCCGGCGCGATAGGCTTCATCACGCCCATGTCGCAGCATTTCTGTGCCACCTGCAACCGGGTCAGGCTGACGGTGGAAGGGACGCTGTTGCTCTGTCTGGGTCAGGAACACAGCCTGGAACTCCGTGCACTGTTGCGAGGCGGCATTTCAGATGTTGAACTTGCCGTACAAATTCGGGCAGCGATCGACCGGAAACCGGAACGCCATGAATTCCTCGAAGCGCCGGATCGGTTGGTGCGCGTGATGTTCAGAACCGGTGGCCAAACCAAATCCCTCACCACAGAGACACAGAGAAAAACAGGTAGCTGCCTTATTTTCGAGAGTCACCCGGTGGGGAATCGCCATCGAATCAACAATCCGTTGATTTTTTAGTTTTTCTCTGTGCCTCTGTGTTTCTGTGGTAAAACTGAGTTTTTTTGGCTGAATGACAAACACAAGCTGACCAGTTTCTCCAAAGGGCCTCTACTTTTTCACTGGTTTTTGGCAAGGAACATCAAATGCAGGAAATACTTAAAATAGGCTTGGTCTCCATCAGCGACCGTGCCAGTCAAGGTGTTTATGAAGACAAGGGACTGCCCGGCCTGATTGACTGGTTTACCGCCGCCCTGATCACCCCATGGGAGCGTGAAACCCGTCTGATCCCGGACGATCAACCCGCTATTGAGACTTGTCTTCGTGAGCTGGCGGACGAGGCAGGCTGCCATTTAATTTTAACCACCGGAGGTACCGGCCCGGCGGTACGCGACGTGACTCCGGAAGCGACTCTGGCTGTCGCCGACAAGGTCATGCCCGGCTTCGGCGAGGAGATGCGACGCATCAGCCTAAAATATGTGCCCACCGCCATTCTGTCGCGCCAGGTCGGCGTGATCAGGGGGCAAGCACTCATACTCAACCTGCCCGGCCAGCCCAAAGCGATCAAGGAAACCCTGGACGGCATTTTCGCAGCGGTGCCCTATTGTCTGGATTTGATCGGCGCACCCCGTATCGAGACGAACCCGGCTGTGGTTGCGGCATTTCGGCCCAAGTCTGCGGCCGCATCAGTGCAAAGATGAAGGCGTTTGTTTTAATTGCTGTCAGTTGCTACGGTTATGGATAATGAACGTCCTGCGGCTTTTTCATTTCACTACTCTGAGATGCGATTTGGCTGGCGCGGTAGGTTGAGGCGGTTTATCGCCACCATCACCATTTTGCGGTGTCAGCTCGGACTCTTGACCCTGGAATACAAGTCCTTTGCCATTTTCCTTGGCAAAAATGCCGATCACAGCAGCTATCGGCACCATGATCTCATGAGGTACGCCTCCAAAACGCCCGCCAAAGGTAATTTCATCATTCCCCATATGCAGGTTGCGTACCGCATCCATTCCCAGATTAAGCACGATCTCGCCATCCTTGACATAAGCCGGTGGTACCCGTGTCTGCCCATCAACACGCACCGCTAAATAAGGCGTGAAACCGCTCTCCGCGCACCAGTCATAGATCGCACGGATGAGGTATGGTTTTGTAGATAATCCGCTCACATGCTTACTTGCGCATTGCCTTTTCAGCCGGCGTCATCGCTTCGCTATAGGCCGGACGCGAAAACAAGCGCTCGGCATATTTCATCAGCGGCAGAGCTTCCTTGCCTAACTGGATTCCATAATGATCAAGCCGCCACAGCAACGGTGCAATAGCCACATCAAGCATGGAGAACTCGTCACCCAGCATGTATTTCTGCTTGGCAAACACCACCGAGATTTGCGTCAGGTTATTGCGCACCGTCTGACGCGCCTTGTCTGCCGCCTTCTGCACGCCATGTTCAATGGCTTCAATATGACAGAACAACTCATTCTCAAAGCGGTGCAGGAACAGACGGGCACGTGCGCGCATCACCGGATCGGCGGGCATCAGTTGCGGGTGAGGAAATCGCTCGTCAATGTATTCGTTGATGATGTTGGCCTCATACAGCACCAAGTCGCGTTCCACCAATACCGGTACCTTGTTGTACGGATTGATCACCGCAAGGTCTTCCGGCTTGTTGAACATATCCACATCGATAACCTGAAAATCCATGCCCTTTTCGAAAAGCACAAAACGGCAGCGATGGCTGAACGGGTCTGTCGTTCCCGAGTAAAGTGTCATCATGGCGCGGCTCACCCTTTTATCAGGTGATCGCGACGCATCGCCTCACGCACCAGAACGAAGCCGAGTGAAGCCAATACTGCGATAACCACGATGGCAGTCAGGACTGGAATAGTACCGGTTCCATTGATCCCTGAAATCCAGGTATAACGTTCGAACAGCGTACCCAGAATAATACACACTGCAACCGCCACAGTTGCCTGCGGCTTATGGCGTGTCACCGGGAAGCACAAAGTAACAAATGGAATCACAAACTTCAGTGCAATCATCGACCACCACAGCACACTATAATCACCATCCTGCATTGCGTCCACGCGGTCGCGTTCATCGGCAAAGTTGCCGTACCAGATAGTCAGGTATTGTGCGAAGAATGTGTACATCCACAGCAGGGTGAATGCCAGCATCATCTGCGCCAGATAGTTGTATATGTATTCCTCGATTTTCTTCACCAATTTCCCTTTTGTGTTCAGCACATAAATCCAGATTAACAAAAAAGACAGGAACATGCCAAAATTGCTGACCAGATTCTGCATGCCATAAATCGCACTATGCCACGAAGGGCGCAATGTCATTTCAAAGTCCCAGGCAATCATGGTGGCGTAAAGCACGGCGAAAAAAGGGATCCAGCATGCTACACGGTGGAATTTCAGGCTGTCTACTTCGCTACGATGGCTCAATTTCTGGCGATGGATGAACAGTCCCCATATGCCCACAATGGCAAGCAAACCGAACATTTCACGGGCTGCCACCAACTCTATCGTATACCATCCTGGCATATGCACGTCTTCGCCGTTTAAGATGTGGCCCACCCAGGGAAAGGTGTGTTCGCCCCCCACCAACAATATCCCCAACAGCACAAAAGATAATAAAAACAATGCATACAGAGAAACCGCCAGATCACGTATCTGATCACGCCATTTTGCACCCACAAGGTACAGCACGGCGCACAATGTAACGCCACTCATCGCCAGATAAGTCACGATAACAAAGCTGGCAGTCAAAACCGACCAATTGCTGTAAGACATTTACGCTCTCCCCCTTATTATTTTGCTGAAGTTGCGGCCTGTGTAGCCGACACCTGTTTCAGCCCCTTGCGCACGTAATTGACAATATTCCAACGCTCCGTAGCTGATAAGTCATACGCATACGGGGGCATGATTGCACCGCCAAATGTCATCATGCCAAAAATATGTCCATCCGGTTTTGCCGCCAGATCGGCTGATGTTAAATCGAATGGCCTGAGTATCAACTTGGCGCCGACATAACCATCGCCGGTGCCGGACTTTCCATGACACGGCACACAGTAAATTGCAAACAGTTGGGCACCCTTTTGAACTGATTTTTCGTCGGCAGGAATCGGGTTCGGTAGTTTGAGTGCCGCCTCCATATCTTTCACAGCTAATGTAGTCCCCGGAACCGGAACCGAACGCGCGGGAAACGGTTTCATTCCCGGATTGGCAGGATCAACACTTTCTTGCGGCTTCACGCTGATCTGGTTCGCCATGTCCATCGACCATGGCCAAGCCTGAGCCAGCGCAGGCGCCAGCAACAATGCAACTGCTAAACTTAGTCTCTTCATTTTCCCGCCTCTTCCTGAATCTCCAGTGCCTGATGTTTGGTGAAAATCGATCTGAGCGTCGCCGCTGAATTGTCGTCTACCCTCACCAGCAATCCAATCTGATCTGTTGATACTTTCGCGCTGTAAAGCGGTGAACGTCTTGCCGGTAATCCGGCGCAAATCAGAAAACCCAGCACAGTGATATATACCCCACCAAGAATGAACATCTCGTAGGTCAGCACGAAGTCGGGAGGGAACGGTACGATCGGCTTGCCGCCCTTCATCTGCGAATAAAAATTAGCCTGCGATCCGGCAATCAGAAAGAAGGCCAGCAACCCGCCTGACAACGCACCTATCAGCGTAAACCATTGCACATTGACCGGCTTGTGGCCCAGAAATTCCTCTACCTCTGGATGCTCAATCGGTGACTTGACCACCAAATCATCGGCTGCATTAAAACCCTTTATCTCGGAGTTACGCAATTCCCTGACGACCGCTTCGGCTTCGTCAAAGTTGTTATACAGAGCCAGCATATGGCGTTTGCTCATAATTAATGCCCCCCTTCGAGGCCAAGTTCTGCCTTCTTCGTTGCCAGACTGCGGTGGTAAACCATTTCTTTCACCTCATACATGGAGACGGATGGGACAATCTTGCAGAACACCATAAACAGCAAAGTAAACCAGCCGAAGCTACCGAATACGATCCCCCATTGCACCAGAGAAGGCCAATAGTGTGTATCCATGGTCCACGGGTAATAGCCATGCGAGAATGTAGGTGTAACGATCATCCAGCGTTCCAGCCACATGCCAAGATTGAGCAGCAGGGACACCGCGAACATGATAGGAATGCTGGTCTGCCAACGCTTGACCATCATCGTGAAAGGAACCACGGAACCGCAGAAATTCATCGCCCACCAGAACGGCGCAAAGCGACCGGTGGCTTTATCGATCAATACGGCCTTGGCAACTTCATCATGGCTGTACCATACCGAAGCGAACTCGATCAAGTTCAGGTAAGTCCACACCATCGCAATCGCGAAGGTCAGGCGCACTGTCTTCTTCAGAATCGGCATGGTCATGTATTCTTCGAACTTGAACACATAACGCAGGATGATGAACAGTGTAATGATCGCTGCGCAACCTGAATACAAGGCACCTGCAACAAAGTACGGCGGGAATGAGGTGACGTGCCAACCCGGTTGTTGCGACATCGCGAAGTCGGACGCCACGATTGAGTGCACCGATAC
>Ga0364881_10536_pt1 | contig 19365 bp, 19 predicted proteins | sample ExccelJu500001D4_5_FD_206923 | JGI IMG/M metagenome (GOLD analysis project Ga0364881, IMG submission 206923) | Enriched cells from Trout Bog Lake Hypolimnion, Wisconsin, USA - BchlTB.July30.5000.01.D4 | ecosystem: Environmental > Aquatic > Freshwater > Lake > Hypolimnion/Profundal zone | place...
GATGAACCAAGTCCCCCCCTGCAGAAAGCGGTAGAGACAAACCCTGTAGTTGCGGCAAACTCTGGTGTGGCGTCGGCTCCAGCCTCGACAAATGCAACGGGTGGAGAGACGAAACCGGTTCCGGCTACGCCAGAGTCAAAATCAAATGAGATTGCAAGTTCGGCTAATAATGCTACTAAGCAAGAAACAAAAGAAGCAGTAAAAAGCGATAGCTTTAAGGTGATTGAGTCGTCGGTTGTTGCCAGAGCTAACGTAATTTTGAAAATTAAACCTTGGGGCGAAGTGTATGTGGACGGGAAAATGGTGGGTGTGAGTCCACCTTTGACCAAGCTACAGGTTGCTCCGGGTGAGCATGTGATTGAGGTTCGCAACACAACATTCCCTGTGAGTACCCGGGTAGTAAACATCAAACCGGGTATGAAAATTACTGTAAAGCATAAGTTCGGAAACTAATAAAATAATAATTTAGCTGTGCGGGAGAGTCAGATGTTGGATCGAGGGAGTCACTCACTGATCGGGTTGTGTATGCTTTTGCTGACTGGATGTAGCTCTATCCTTTCATGTGACGACGGGCGTGATGTCGTGTGGTTTACCAGTTCAACCGAGCATATGTTGAATAATGGAATAAGAAATTTTGAAGACGGAAACTATTCCGAAGCGATGAAAACATTGCAGGATGTCGTAGACAATCAGGATGCAACCAAAGAAATAAAAGTTGAGTCGTATAAATATTTGGCTTTTATTCATTGCATTTCAGATAGAGAGAAAATGTGCCGCGAGTCTTTCAAAAAGGCACTGGAAATCAATCCGGACTTTACCTTAACTCCGGCTGAAGCTGGGCACCCGGTTTGGGGCTCCGTGTTTAGCAGTATGAAATCAAAACCAGCAAAATAATTGGCAGAACAATAGACATGATTAGCAACTTAGGCCGTTATGAAATCATCTCTGAACTTGGGCAGGGGGCGATGGGTGTTGTCTATAAGGCAATTGACCCGCTAATTGATCGCGTAGTGGCAATTAAAACTATCAATCTGGGTTTAGCCCTGGATGAGAAAGAGGAATACGAAGCACGCTTTTATCAGGAAGCGAAAGCTGCGGGACGGTTGAGCCATCCAAACATCGTGACTATTTTCGATCTTGGAAAAAGTGGTGACATCGCTTACATTGCGATGGAGTTTTTGCAGGGAAGAGAGTTGCGTGACATTCTCAATGATAACCAACGTTTGCCTGTCGATAATGTTTTAAGTATCGTTGCTCAAGTTGCACTGGGTTTGGCTTATGCACACGAGCATGGCATCGTTCATCGGGATGTAAAACCATCCAATGTAATGGTGGGGGCAGATGGACATGTAAAAATTACCGACTTCGGAATCGCACGCATGGAGTCGGCATCAGTTCGAACTCAGACGGGAATGGTTCTTGGTTCACCCAAATACATGTCTCCCGAACAAGTTATGGGTAAACTCATTGATCAGCGCTCGGATGTTTTTTCACTGGGTGTTGTGTTATATGAAATGCTAACGGGCAGGGCTCCTTTCGTTGGCGAGAATGTAAACGCCATAATGTACCAAACACTTAACAGCATACCGCCCCCCCCGGGTTCTTTGAACTCGGCTGTGCCCGATATGCTCAATTTTATTGTCGCCAAGGCGCTGGCAAAAGGGTTGGAAGATCGGTATCAAAGCGCTAAGGAATTGGCTGATGATTTGCGTGCTTGTCGTGAGGCAATGCCTCAGTCGGTGTCGCCACTCGCTTCAACCAAGGCTTCAATATCGTTGTCTGATGAGACGGCTTTAGTGCCTCGTGTGGAAAATATTGACGAACCTGCTCAAGCGCCGACTTTGGGCTTGTCGACCTCATTTGATTCATTTGGGGCGACTATGCGATTGGCCGCACTTACTGCAAGTAGTGAAGAAGTCGAAAGTCTTTCGAAAACTTTTAAAATGCTGCGTCCAACCATGGAGGAACTTAATCTTGCTGCGCCTCCGGATCAATCAGTCTCCCCTATAAAATTTGCTTCTGCTACCCCCTTGCCGCATCAACCCAATAAACAATCGTCAGATGCGAATCTGACGCCGGACAAAAAAGGCGCGATACTGATAGCTGTTGCTGTATTGATATCACTGGTTCTTATTTTTGCCATTCTGCATTAGTTACTTGCGTTGTTCGATAGTGTAGTTTTATTCGATGCAACGATCCTTTAAGTTTCATTTCTCTCGTCTGCTAACATTAATTATTTGCATTGGGCATGGTGTTGCAGTTGCAGCACTGGAAATGATTCCAATGCAAACATTCGCGCTCATTTTATTGTTTGCGGTATTAGTTTGGAGTGTGATTTATTTTTTACTGCGTGATGCACTACTTGTATTGCCTGTTTCTTGGATTGGGTTGCGACTAGAGGACGAGCACCTAATATTGTTTAATCGTCGTGGTGATGCCTTGATGGGCCGGTTGCTCAGAAGTAGCGTGGTTACGCCGAATCTAGTGATATTGAATATCGCCATTCCCAATTATCGTTGGGCGCAAAATGTGGTACTCATGCCGGACAGTATGGATGACGAATCGTTTCGGCAATTGCGTGTTGCGTTGAAGTGGGGTGTAGTGCTTACCGCTTGAAGTTCGCAGGACTGAGGATAGTTGAACTGGTTTGGGGAAGTGAGTCAGGAAAATCTTTGCTGAAATGCAATCCTCTGCTTTCATGGCGAGAAAGCGCACTTTGTACGATCAGGTCGGCAGTCAGGACGAGATTGCGCAGTTCCAGTAAATCCGAAGTGACATGAAAGTTGCTGTAATACTCGTTGATTTCTTCATGTAATAAACGGATTCGATGTTGTGCACGCTCTAAACGTTTCGTGGTGCGAACGATTCCGACGTAATCCCACATGAAGCGTCTGAGCTCATCCCAGTTATGAGAAATTACAACAGCCTCGTCGGCATCTGTTACTTGGCTTTCATCCCAATGCGGTAAAGAAATAATACTCCCGCCTAATTTGCTCAAAATATCCTGGGCTGCCGACTCGGCATAGACCAGACATTCCAGTAAAGAATTGCTGGCTAGGCGATTTGCCCCGTGCAAGCCTGTATATGAAGTTTCACCGATTGCATAAAGGTTAGGGATATCAGTGTGACCTTGCTGATTAACCACTAGACCACCGCAGGTGAAATGCACCGCTGGAACAACCGGTATGGGTTGTCGGGCGATATTGATACCCAGATCCATACAGCGGCGGTAGATCGTAGGAAAGTGTTCCAGCAAAAATTCCACGGGCTGATGGGAGATATCCAGATAGACGCAATCCAACCCGCGTTTTTTCATCTCAAAGTCGATGGCGCGGGCAACGATGTCACGCGGAGCCAATTCGGCACGGTCATCATGCCAAGGCATGAAACGCGTACCGTCAGGCAGCTTTAAAATTCCACCTTCACCGCGAACCGCTTCACTAATCAGGAAGGATTTTTCATGAGGATGGTAAAGGCAGGTTGGATGGAATTGAATAAACTCCATATTGGCGACTCGGCAACCTGCACGCCAACCCATGGCGATACCATCTCCAGTTGCTGTGTCCGGGTTAGTGGTGTAAAGATAAACTTTGCCTGCACCGCCGGTCGCCAGAATAGTGTTACGTGCAGCGATCGTTATGATTTCATCGCTTAAGCTGTTGAGCGCATAAGCGCCATAACAGTTATTGTCCTCTCGCCCCAGCTTGCTACCCGTAATCAGGTCGATAGCGATGTACTGTTCAAGCAGCGTGATATTGGGATGGGCAATTACTTTATTGGCGATTGTTTCTTGAACGGCCTGACCGGTTGCATCTGCGGCATGAATGATGCGACGTTCGCTATGACCACCTTCGCGTGTAAGGTGGTAGCCATTTTCACTCGTAGAATCGCGACTGAAAGGGACGCCTTGCTGGATAAGCCAATCAATTGCTGCAGCGCCATGTTCAACAACGAAACGGGTGGTTTGCGGGTCGCATAATCCGGCGCCTGCAATCAGTGTGTCTTGAATATGTTTGTCAAACGAATCTTCCGGGGATAAAACGGCAGCAATGCCGCCTTGCGCCCATGCACTCGCACCTTCAAGCAGCGATTTTTTTGTGATGACGGCAACCTTTTGCCGATCAGCAAGTTTTAAGGCTAGTGATAGCCCGGCAAGGCCGCTACCAATGATAAGTGTATCGAATTGCAACACGCTGGCTAGGGGAAGAAGTTATCCATTTGGCGAACTATAGCAAATCTGTCGGAATTAAACTCAATAAACAAAACGAAATAATATGAACTATTTTAATTTGGCACTGTCTACGAGGCGTTAATAGCAAAGCTGCGCGTATGTTGCAGTCCGGTTATACTAGTCATCCCCGACAAGTGGTGAAGAATTAAGGGCTAGGGATGGGAGACAGGGAGGTTGATCAACAACTGGTAGAACGGGCGCAAAGTGGTGATAAGCACGCGTTTGAGTTGTTGGTCGCTAAATATCAGCGCAGATTGGGGCGATTAATTTCGCGTTTTGTGCGCGATGCTGCTGAAGCAGAGGATGTGACTCAAGATGCCTTTATCAAGGCATATAGGGCGTTACCTTCATTTCGTGGAGATAGCGCGTTTTATACTTGGTTGTATCGGATCGGGATTAATACAGCGAAAAACCACTTGCTGGCATTAGGGCGACGTGCTCCGACGAGCACAGTTTTTGATTCTGATGAAGCTGAAGATTTCGAAGAGGCGTCGCTGTTGCACGAAGTGGCAACGCCGGAAAATGAATTGATGAGCAAGCAGGTTGTGGATGTGGTGAATGCGTCTTTGCAGCAGCTTCCGGAAGATTTACGGGTCGCGTTGACGTTGCGGGAAATTGAAGGGTTGAGTTACGAAGAGATCGCGGCAGTAATGAACTGTCCGGTCGGTACAGTAAGGTCGAGAATATTTCGAGCACGAGAAGCGGTTGCGGTCAATCTGCGTCCGTTGTTGGGTACTAATGAAAATCAGAGGTGGTAAGCATGAAACAAGATATTTCCGCAATGATGGATGGTGAGTTATTCGAAGATGAGGCTGACGCGTTATTTAACAAGTTGAAAAAAAGTCCCCAGTCCGATCGGGAGTGGCGAACCTATCATTTAATCGGTGATGCATTGCGTCAGCCGGATCATGTTTCTCGTGACATCAGTGCTTCTTTCCATGAACGATTGCAAGCTGAACCAACCGTATTTGCCCCGCGCCGTCGAGTGAAACAAAAGGCGCATTACTTTGCGTTGTCTGCCGCGGCTTCAATAATGGCTTTGGCATTAGTGGCATGGATGTCGATGCAGGCAGGCACCGAACCTGCACCGCAGCTTGCTACGGCTCAACCCCAGCTTGATGTGCGGCCTGCCAGTTATCCAACGGCCAACGGTGTGAATGATTATGTCATGGCCCATCAGGAGTTTTCACCTAGTACGGACGTACAAGGTGCCGCAAGCTATATTCACTATGTTTCCGAGCGATAAGGCGACTTTGCATGCTTCCAAGGTTTAACCTGCTGTTGTTGGTATTGCCGCTTCTCTGGTGGCAGAGTGCGTGTGCTGATCCTTTGATGCATGACGAAGTCGGTTGGCTTGAGACGATGGCTTTCGCTGCACATCAAACAGACTATAGCGGTACCTTTGTCTATCAGGATGGAATGGGTGGGCATGTGCAGGTGTCTCGCATTACACATATTTCAGATAAGGCTGGCGAACACGAAAGACTGGAAGGTCTAAACGGAAGTCGTCGCGAGATCGTCAGTAGCAATAATCAGGTTTGGTTGTTTCTGGGTGATCGCAAAGTTAGAATTGACAGGCAGCATAATGATCGGGCCTTTCCCGCCTTGTTGCCCGAACAGATTTCCACCTTGAAAGAAAATTATTCGATTTCGCAGACAGAAGGTGATCGTGTGGCTGGATTTCATGCGCATGTGGTCGTTTTTCAGCCCAAGGATAATTTACGTTATACCCATAAAATGTGGGCGCATTCGGAGTCGGGATTGTTGCTTAAAGCCGTCGTATTAGACGAGCGTTCACGCGTCATTGAGCAGTACGCTTTTACCCAATTGTCCCTGGGTGGAAATGTTGATCGTTCATGGATAGAACAGAATATGGCAACTCAGACTGTAGCCAAAAAGAATGAAGGTACTTCAGTAGTAAAGCCGCTCGATCCGGTTAAATCTGGTGACTGGCAGGTGGATGCCTTGCCCGCCGGGTTTAAAAAGATCACAGAGATATGTCGTCCCATGCGCGATAGCAAAATTCCTGTTACCCATCTGGTGTTTTCAGACGGATTAGCCGGTATTTCAGTCTTTATCGAAGATGTTGGAGATAGGGATGACATTAACGCAGGGCTTTCCAGTCAAGGCGCCATTCAAATTTATAGCCGGATCAGTGGGGACAAGTTGATTACTGTCGTTGGAGAAGTGCCACCGCGCACGGTAATCCAAGTGGGAGAGTCCGTCCGTTACGCAGGACAATAATCAGGTGGGGGTTCCCATGTTAGAAACACGCGCCATTGTTGTTCATATAAAAGGAACTGAAGCGTTGGTCGAAGCCATCGGTGAAGGTGGTTGCGGTCAATGCAATAGTGAGACAGGTTGTGGCAGCAGCAAGTTGTCACAATTGTTTTGCAGTAAACCACGCCAGTTCACCGTCAATAATGAAGCTAAAGCGGCTGTCGGTGATGAAGTTCAAATTACGCTGCAGGATGGTGTCTTGTTGCGCAGCTCATTGTTGATTTACGTATTGCCTTTGGTTCTGCTGCTAGCTGGAGGTATGCTCGGGTCGAATTGGTCAAATGATACGGCAGGGAAGGACGGGTTCGCTGCCATTGGGTCATTACTGGGATTGGTTGGCGGATTTGTATTGGCTAAATGGGTGTCCAAGCGTGTGCGTGTGATGGCTGTTGCACAGCCACTTATCCATTCCCAATCTGATTGATCTTGAAAAATTGAATGCCTACCTTAATATAGGCTTGGGTTTGATTCTGAATCTAAGGAGAGAATATGTTGAAACGAGTTTTTATCATCGCATTGTTCGGATTGTTTGCCAACACGCTACAGGCGAAAGATCTTCCTGATTTCACTGAATTGGTGGAGAAGCAGGGGCCCGCAGTAGTCAACGTTAGTACCACCCAAATTATTCATAACGCGCAGACGTTCCCAGGGATGCCAAATCTGCCGGAGGGTGATCCTTTCTATGAATTTTTCCGCCGTTTTGCACCTCAGCAGGCTCCTCACGATCAAGAGACGCAGTCGCTTGGTTCCGGTTTTATCATTAGCGATGATGGCTATATTCTGACCAATGCACATGTAGTCGATAGTGCCGATAAAATCACGGTGCGACTGACGGATAAACGTGAATTCAAAGCAAAAGTGATCGGAGCAGATAAGCGTACAGATGTTGCTTTGCTTAAGATTGAGGCAACCGGCCTACCTAAAATATCTCAGGGTGATCCGAATCAACTCAAGGTTGGTGAATGGGTCTTGGCGATTGGTTCCCCATTCGGTTTTGATAGTAGCGTGACAGCGGGAATCGTGAGTGCCAAGGGACGCTCTTTGCCACAGGAAAATTTCGTACCTTTCATTCAGACTGATGCGGCGATTAATCCGGGCAACTCTGGCGGGCCACTTTTCAATATGAAAGGTGAAGTTATCGGTATTAATTCGCAAATATACAGTCGTTCAGGCGGCTATATGGGCTTGTCATTTGCAATACCGATTGATGTTGCGATGGATGTTGTCAAACAGTTACGCTCAACGGGTAAAGTGACACGTGGTCGCATTGGCGTGAGCATCCAAGAAATAACGCGCGAACTGGCAGAGTCATTTGGCTTGACCAAGCTTGCCGGTGCGCTGATATCGGACGTTGAAAAAGGTGGTCCGGCAGATAAGGCCGGAATACAGGCAAGTGATGTCATATTAAAGTTCGATGGAAAAGTGGTGAATACTTCGAATGACTTGCCACGTATTGTTGCAGCGACTCGCCCCGGAAGCAAAGTGAGTGTGCAATTATGGCGCAAAGGTGAAACTCGCGAAGTGACGGTGACAGTTGGTGAAATTGCGGATGAGGGTCGGGTTGCGCAACTACACGGAAATAAAAACGGAGGGAGTCCGGCACCAGCCTCGGAAAGTAGCGAACGACTTGGTTTGGAATTGTCCGAACTAACAAGTGAGCAGAAAGCTGAATTGCAGATAGACGGTGGACTGTTGGTAGAAGATGCGAAAGGTGCTGCAGCACGAGCCGAGTTACGCCGCGATGATGTCGTCTTGGCCATCAATAATGTGCCAGTAAAAACCGTAACTCAATTCAATGAAATATTAAAGCAGGTTCCGAAAGGAAGAAACGTAGCATTGTTAGTACGGCATGGCGACGCGACTTCTTACGTGGCTATTAAACTGGACGAAAAATAAGAGCAATCAACCGCTTATTTTCTGCGTCAATACAGCGAATCCCGCTAAAATCGGCTAGAATTCGGCCCTTGCGAATTCCCGCCGGATTTGGCGGGTTTTTTAATGTGAAACTCGTACTGAGATGCTTTGTCTCCTCCCGTAGGCAAGGGATGCAAGCTTGTTAAGTTTTAATATTATGGGTGCTATCCCTTTAGGTCAGACTGCATGCAATTAATTCGAAATTTCTCCATCATTGCCCATATTGACCACGGAAAGTCCACGCTGGCAGATCGCATCATTCACCTCTGCGGTGGTTTATCTGACCGTGAAATGGAAGCTCAGGTGTTGGACTCGATGGACATTGAGCGTGAACGTGGCATCACTATCAAAGCGCAGACCGCTGCATTAAATTACAAAGCGCGTGACGGTCAAATATATAACCTGAATTTGATCGACACCCCGGGGCATGTTGATTTCTCTTATGAAGTCTCGCGTTCTCTCTCGGCTTGTGAAGGCGCATTGCTGGTTGTTGATGCTTCTCAAGGCGTAGAGGCGCAAACCGTTGCCAATTGCTATACGGCACTCGATTTGGGCGTGGAAGTCGTACCCGTACTAAATAAGATTGACCTGCCCTCTGCGGACCCGAATAACGCGATTGCCGAGATCGAGGATGTGATTGGAATTGATGCACACGACGCTGTACATTGCTCGGCCAAGACTGGGCTGGGTGTGCAAGATGTGCTGGAATCGCTTATTGTCAAAGTGCCACCGCCAAAAGGTGATGTGACTTCACCATTGCAGGCTCTTATTGTTGACTCGTGGTTTGATAATTATGTCGGCGTTGTAATGCTAGTGCGCATCGTGAATGGCACGCTCAAGCCAAAAGATAAAATTCTATTCATGGCAACAGGTGCGCAGCACCTTACCGAAAATGTCGGCGTGTTTACACCGAAATCTCAGCCGCGAGATGAATTATCTGCGGGACAAGTTGGTTTTGTAATCGCGGGAGTTAAAGAACTTAAGGATGCCAAAGTCGGCGATACCATCACTTCTTTGACTCGTCCGGCAAGCACTGCCTTGCCCGGGTTCAAAGAAGTTCAGCCACAGGTATTCGCCGGGCTGTTTCCCGTTGAGTCGAACCAATATGAAGCGTTGCGTGATTCTTTGGAAAAACTGAAGCTAAATGATTCATCGCTTCAATACGAACCTGAAGTTTCACAGGCTTTGGGGTTCGGTTTTCGCTGCGGTTTTCTCGGCTTGTTGCACATGGAGATTGTGCAGGAACGCCTTGAGCGTGAGTTTGATATGGATCTTATCACCACTGCACCGACGGTGATCTATGAGGTCGTACAACGGGATGGAACGGTGCTCCTGGTGGACAACCCGTCCAAATTACCTGATTTGTCCAAGATTGAGGAAATTCGCGAACCTATCGTCTCTGTAAATCTCTACATGCCGCAAGAATATGTCGGTGCGGTAATTACGTTATGCACGTCAAAGCGCGGCACACAAATAGACATGAGCTATCACGGCAAGCAAGTGCTGCTCAAATATGAAATTCCAATGGGTGAGATCGTGCTGGATTTCTTCGATAAGTTGAAATCGGTGTCGCGCGGTTATGCCTCAATGGATTACGAATTCAAGGAATATCGTACGGCCGATGTGGTGAAGGTGGACATATTGATCAATGGCGAGAAAGTGGATGCACTATCAATCATTGTGCATCGTGCCAACAGCCAGTATCGCGGGCGTGAAGTGGCGGCCAAAATGCGTGAGTTGATACCGCGTCAGATGTTTGATGTGGCGATTCAGGCAGCTATCGGTGCGAATATCATCTCACGCGAAAACGTAAAGGCCTTGCGCAAAAACGTGCTGGCAAAATGCTATGGTGGCGATATTTCCAGAAAGCGCAAACTGCTAGAAAAACAAAAAGCGGGTAAAAAACGCATGAAGCAAGTTGGTAGTGTTGAAATTCCCCAGGAGGCATTTCTTGCCATTCTGAGGGTGGATGATAAATAAACGGGAATCAAAATGGACTTCGCATTAATTATGTTTATATTGCTGCTGGTGACGGGCGGCATTTGGTTGTTGGATAAATTTGTGTTGCGCGCAAAGCGTACCGAGGGTATTGCAGACCCGTGGTGGATTGAGTACGCCAAGAGTTTTTTCCCCGTTATTTTGGCCGTATTCATGTTGCGTTCTTTTTTGGTTGAGCCGTTTAAAATTCCTTCCGGCTCAATGATTCCGACACTGCAAGTCGGCGACTTTATTTTAGTGAATAAATTTACCTTCGGGATTCGACTACCCATTATCAATCAAAAAATTGTGCAGATCAACGACCCGAGTCGCGGAAATGTGATGGTATTCCATTATCCCGAGAATCCCTCCGTGGATTATATTAAGCGTGTAGTCGGTGTGCCCGGAGACAATATTATTTATCGCGATAAGAAACTTTGGGTCAATGGTGTTGAGCAGACCCAACAACACGAAGGCGAATATAACTATGTCGAGAGCGGGTTGAATTTTGTGCATACCGAGCGGTACACCGAAAATCTGGACGGGCACGCTCATCCGATTCTACTGAATCCCGATATGCCTTCTGTTCATTTAAATAGTGTCGCTGAATTTCCGCATTTCGAAAGTTGTAGTTATAGTATGGTCGAGGTTCGTTGCAAGGTACCGGAAGGGCAATACTTTATGATGGGCGACAATCGGGACAATAGCCGCGATAGCCGTTACTGGGGTTTTGTTCCAGACAATATGATCGTTGGCAAAGCATTCTTCATCTGGATGAATTTTGGTGAATTGAAACGTATAGGTTTGTCGATTAACTAAACGAAAAAGTGGACAAGGAGTGATGATGAGCGCATGGGCAAATAAACAACGTGGTGTGGGGTTTGGCAGCCTTATCATGATAATTGCAGTTGGATTATTCGTTTTTATACTGGGGATGAAACTTGTTCCAACCTATCTGCATAATATGCAGATCGAACGTATATTCAAGGTGATCGTGAACGATCCAGAAATGCAGAGCGCCACTGTGAAAGACATTCATGCCTCATATAGCAAGCGCGCCACGATGGATTACATCAACGATCTTGCCTCAGATGATATCGAAGTGACTAAAGATAACGGACATATTACGTTGAGTGCCAGCTATACAGTAAAGATTGCAGTGGCTGGAAATATAAGTCTGTTGCTTGATTTTAATCCGAGCGCAACAAAATAAATCAGCAAATGGATCGCGAATCGCTGTGTCGGCAAATCGGACACCAATTTGCGCAGCCGCAGTTACTGCAAAAGGCGCTGACGCATCGAAGTCATAACACCGCACATTACGAGCGTTTGGAGTTTTTAGGCGATAGCGTTTTGAACTGTGCCATCGCCAAATATCTTTATGACCATCATCCGGAATTGCCTGAAGGCGATCTATCCAGACTGCGATCGAATTTGGTTAACCAGCAAACATTGTTTACTTTGGCGCAAAGCTTGAATCTTGGTGAGCTACTATTGCTGGGGGAAGGCGAGCGCAAGAGCGCCGGGTTTCGTCGCCCATCAATTTTGGCTGACGCGATGGAAGCCTTATTTGGTGCGGTTTTTCTCGACGCTGACTTTGCTGTAGCAGAGCAAGTCGTGCTGCGCCTATATGTACCTTTAATCCAACAGATGGATGTACAGAGTCTGGGCAAAGATGCCAAGACTCAATTACAAGAGAATCTGCAAGCACGCAAATTGGCATTGCCAAAATACACCGTTGTTGCAACACAAGGTGAAGCGCATGCACAACTTTTCGTGATTGAATGCGAGATACCTCAACTTAAAATTGCCACACGCGGAGAAGGCAGTAGCCGCCGTATTGCAGAACAAGCCGCAGCCGAAGCTGCCTACAACATACTGAGCAAATAAAAAACATGACCGAAACACCATCTCAATTTCATAGCGGTTTCATCTCCATTGTGGGACGACCGAATGTAGGCAAATCGACGCTGCTAAATCACCTTGTCGGGCAAAAAATTAGCATCACCTCGCGCAAGGCACAAACCACACGCCATCGGATAACCGGCATTCTTACCGAAGAACATACGCAATTCGTCTTTGTCGATACGCCGGGATTTCAGACTCAATACCTAAACACGTTGAACAAGGGGTTGAATCGAGTTGTAACCAGCAGTCTGCGCGATGTGAATGTTGTGTTGTTCGTTATCGAAGCGCGTCACTTTGATGAACGAGATCGCCAAGTGATGAATCTATTGCCTATCAAAATCCCTGTGCTGTTGGTGATCAACAAAGTTGACAACATGGAACATAAGAACGAGTTGCTGCCTTTCATTCAAGACATCGCCAAAGAACGACATTTTGCCGCTATCGTGCCGGTGAGTGCCAAACAAAATAATCAACTTGATACCTTGCTGGATGCGATTCGTCCTTACTTGCCAGAAGGTGAAAAAATCTATCCGGAAGATGAAATCACCGACCGTAACGAACGTTTCCTCGCTGCCGAGATTGTGCGCGAAAAAGTGTTTCGCTTCACTGGTGAAGAGTTACCCTATTCCGTCAGTGTAATCATCGAGCAATTCAAACTCGAAGGAAAGTTGCGCCGAATTCATGCCGCGATTTTGGTAGATAAAGATGCACACAAAGCCATGCTCATCGGAGCAAAAGGCGAAAAGCTGAAAGAGATTGCTACTCAAGCGCGCCTCGATATGGAAAAGCTATTCGATGGAAAAGTCTTTCTTGAAGTTTGGGTGAAGGTGAGAAGCGGTTGGGCAGATAGTCCGCAAATGTTGAAAAGTCTAGGGTACGAATAATTCATGAAGCTTTTGTAGAGTGGAGTGTAGCGATACCCATCCCCACGCTTTGTTAATTCTGCTTCGAACTTGCGCGATAGCAGATTTTCTAAGTTAGTTGACACCCATTTGCAGATTGACCGAAAGTGATCCTTCGGGATTTTCTGGTGTCGACCAACAGTCGACCAACAAGGTGGAAGAACAGAGTGGCGGCTTCACATCTGTCCATTCAATCAGTCGTTGCAACACACTTGAGTCTGTATAAACAGAAGGAGTGTTGCCTAATGAATTCACATCCTAATTCTACATTAGCGTATTTTTCCAAAAAGTGCATTCAGGCGAAATCAAGGGTATTCTTTTAAATCTTATCCTTAAGCAAAAACCGTCGTGTTTTTTAATTTACCCGAGAAGGAAAAAATGCCCCTTATAAAACTCGATTCCACGACAGTTTTGGTCGTGATTGATATACAGAAAGGCGTAATTGGCCGAGAACTTGCCCCTTATACAGGAGCGCAAGTTGTTAATGCTGTCCAAGAATTAGCCAAACGCTTTCGTCGTGCCGGATCCCCCGTTGTCCTCGTAAACGTAGGATTCTCTAAGGATCTAAAGGACGTTTTGCATCCAGAGGTTGATATGCCAGCAGCGATCCCGCCAGGTGGTTATCCGGAAAATTTTTCGGAGCTGGTTGACGGATTGGCGATGCCCGGTGATATATTAATCACCAAACGTCAATGGAGTGCTTTTTACGGCACAGAGCTGGATTTGCAATTGCGCCGACGTGGTATAAAAACAATTGTATTGGCTGGTGTTGCCACGAATATGGGAGTGGAATCGACGGCACGGCAGGCATTTGAACATAGTTACGCTGTGATTATCGTCGAAGATGCCACATCGGGATTTACAAATGAAATGCATCAATTCGCGTTTAGCAAGGTTTTCCCGAGAATAAGCAGGGTTGTAAAAAGCACTAATCTGTCGTTCAGCGACGAAGCACAACCTCTATGACGTTGCAGTTCATGCCTTTGTCAAAATTCGCTCGTCCTGTCCGATGGGGAATATTGGTAATACTATCTGCCCTGTCAGGCACCCTCCTGACAGCGATACATCTTCCAGCGGCACTTTTGCTGGGAGCAATCATTGCAGGCATTCTGGTTGAAACTTGTCAGGCAGAAATTCAAATGCCGCAAATTCCTTTCTATATTTCACAAGGCATCATCGGATGTATGGTGGCCAATGCTCTAACTAAGGAAATTGTTCATTCATTTATCCATCAATGGCCTGTTTTTTTGGCCATTGTTCTCATCATTATTCTTTCCTGCTGTACGCTCGGATGGACGATGAGCAAACTTGGTATTTTGCCGGGGACGACGGCCATTTGGGGGCTACTACCCGGGGCCGCCAGCGCCATGATGCTTATGTCCGATTCCTTTGGCGCGGATAGTCGACTAGTTGCCTTTATGCAATACCTTCGTGTCGTGTTGGTTGCTGCCATCGCGTCACTAGTGGCCCATTTTTGGGTACATGCATCGGGTAGCTCAACTCCAATTGTCTGGTTTCCAGTTATTCATTGGCTGCCATTTCTCGAAACACTGGCAATAATTATAGGTGGCTCCGCAATTGGCGTCATTTCGAAATTTCCTGCCGGAATGTTGTTGATACCACTAATGGCGGGAAGTGTCTTGCAGCTTAACGGTCTTGTCGAAATCGAGTTGCCACGATGGTTACTTGCTGGGGGCTATTTATGCATAGGCTGGCAAATTGGTTTGCGTTTTACCCAAAAAGTTTTGTTGAATGCGGCGAAGGTGCTGCCGCAAATCATTGCATCAATACTTGCGGTAATATTATTCTGTGGCTGCCTCGGCTATGCACTTACAAAGATTCTCGGGATAGACCCATTAACCGCTTATCTTGCAACTAGCCCTGGCGGAGTAGACGCAGTTGCAATTATTGCCGCCTCAGCCAATGTCAACGTCGGTTTCGTCATGACGCTGCAATTGTCTCGCGCTTTAATCATTATGTTTGTCGGACCTGTATTATCCAAGTTTCTTGCTAATAAATTGAAACCTAAAGAAAGATGAATGAGATACTGAAGAAAACTAGCGAAATGCTTAATAATTAGGTTTGAGCGCATTTCGACACCAATCCCCCCAAGATTGCTAGCAGCAAAGCGTAAGTTCAAGAAGGCTCACTTTGGGCTGAATTGATCCAGATTGCCATCGTGGTTTTCAGTGGGGGCAGCACATCCTGCTTTATACGGATCATTTTGCTGTTTGTCTTGCCTGCCTTACGCCCCACGCATAAACGAGCGCGAGCACAATCATGCAGCAGACGCCGATCGCGAGATGGCGATGGATCATGGCATCCGTGGTCCAACCGTAGTCTTCGACCAGACTCAATGCATCCGACTTGAGTCCACTTTCAAATTCTCCGAAGGGAAGCATGCTGGAATCGTGCGACGCAGCCCACCATGTGGCAAATATATCTACGAAAGCTGCTGCGCCGATCACAAGGAAACCCCAACGCAGCGCTCCCCTAGATAGCTGAGTGCTCTTGCCAACATGCGATTTGATCGCCTCGGCCTTGGCGTAGATTGCACCGCAGTTCGGAAACTTCTGCGAAGAATCGCGGGGGGCGTTGCACCATGGGCAGGTAGTCATCGCAAGGTTACGCTTATAATGAATTGCTCGAAGTAGTTGATGATTTCATGACACTATAACAGTGGATGATCAGTTAACTGAAACTGTCTAAACTAGAGGACGATCGCGACTTGCTACTCTAGGTAGTTGCTCAAATTGCCAAATCTAACTCCACCATGCAGCAATTCACAAATATCATAAGATGGCTGCATTCTGCTACTTTTTCAGCATCATACGCATGTCCGCTCCTTTATACCAAACGGCCTATATACCTGCATTTAATTTGCTGATAAATTAACAAAATGATCAAACTTATCCCTCTCATTGCGGCAACACTTTGCCTTATCGCAGCTCCGCTCCAAGCCGAAGCCGCCAAGAATGCGCCGTCTGATAAAGACCGTCTAGTGCTCATGCCATTGCGCCTGACCGAAGACATTCAAAACATGCAGGGCGCTATGGAGACTTCCTTGGTTGAAGGTCTTCAAGCGAAGTACACAGTTTTCGCAGGCGAGGACGTCGCTAAAAAGACTCGCGAGTATTTCAAAAAAGAATCGGCAAAGCAGAATTGCGATGAGACACGTTGCTTGCAGAATATTGCCATCGCTTTTCAGGCTGAGTTGATTGCTGTAGCAAACGTGACCAAGATTGAAGGCGGGTATCTCTTGGCACTCAGTATTCGCGATGCAATGAGCAACGAGGCTGTATATTCCAAGTCGATTTCGTGTGAAGGTTGCAGCGCTTTTCAAGTTGTGGAGAAACTCAAAGAACTTAGTGGCTCGGTTACAAATGTTGCACCAACGGCTATAGCCCAGACAAGAGCATATCAAAATGACCCGGAAACGAGCTTATGGGATGAAGTAAATAAAAACAACTTACAGGATGATTACGGTTCATATTTAAAGCAATACCCCAACGGCAAATTCAGTTCATTAGCGAAAGCGAGAATAGATAAATTACAAGCACAAGAGAAGGTTGCTTTAAATACGGCAATGCGTGGTAACAGTGTCGAAAGTTATGAAAAATATATCAGCGAATATCCTACAGGTCGTTATGTGCCTTTAGCACAAAACAAAATTACTCAACTGAAAAAGGGTCCGTCCGTTACGGCAGTAAAACAAAATAATGATCCAAAAAACTCAACATTAAACTCAACATCAGGCAATGCCACACTCCATAACATTGATTATGTGAATCATGGTGGTTTGATTTGGATGCCTGTATCGATAAAGGGATATAACTACGATCAAGCGATGGCTTTGTGTTCTGGCGCAATCAACAGCAAGACCGGCTGGCGACTGCCGACGAAAGATGAACTTCTTGCTTTGTATGCCTCTGGCGCAATGAACGATATGGGTTGGGCTTTGCATAACACTTGGTCGTCCACGGCGAGGAATAATGGAACCTACTACGTAGTTAACTTGATTAGTGGAGGCGTTGGCTCTGACAATGATAAGGACATTCAGTACGTAACTTGTGTACGTGAAGCTTCGCCAACTGCCAGTGAAGCGGTGACAGTTCCCAAAGAAAAACAAAAGCTACAAGTCGAAACGACCAAACAGAATTATGTTTCTCAAGGCGGTCTGACTTGGATGCCGGTTAGTTTCTACAAGAATTGGGCGGACGCCAATGTTTTTTGTGCCAATAATAAGATAAACGGACAGTCTGGCTGGCGTTTACCTACGAATGACGAACTGATAGCCTTATTTAACTCGGGTGCTATGAAAAATCAGGGTTGGACATTGCGCAATACTTGGTCATCGGTTCGCTCTGACAACAACTACCACTACATCGTCAACATGTTAGGTGGAGGATTGGTTTCGACGGTCGATTCGTACGACAGCTACGTGACCTGTGTCCGCTAATCCAGCCATATAGAAAGCTGCCCAAACACCAAGTTCGTCGCGCCAAATGCGAAGTTGAGACCGACGAATGCGAGCACAAGTGCAACGCGCTTTGCGCGTCACCTAATGCTAAAATAGCCCCTATGTGTAGTTGCTTAACCAAGGCGCAAACATGCCCCCGAATATTGAAGAATTTCAAGAGGCTGCACGGTATTACGAGAGTGACACTGTGGGAATGTGTTCGTCGTATATTACGGTGGAGCATCAAAGAACAGGCCAAATTATTGGCATAAGCGTTTTAGAGTATCATTCAAGCGGTGGCTAATGAGTTCAGATAGTAAGCATCGCATCCAAGACGAACTGTCTTTTGTATTACACAGTTACCCTTTTCGCGAAACCAGTTTGGTGCTGGAAGTGTTCAGTCGGCAGCATGGGCGCGTACCGTTGGTAGCGCGAGGGGCTCGCCGCCCGAAATCGGCGCTGCGTGGTTTGTTGATGAGCTTTCAGCCCTTAGCATTGAGTTGGTTTGGAAAGCATGAACTGCGCACTTTGCACAGTGCCGAATGGCAGGGCGGGCAGCCGCTGTTACAAGGAACCGCGCTGATGTGCGGTTTTTATTTGAATGAACTGCTGCTAAATCTTACTGCGCGAGATGACCCTCATGAGAGTCTATTCGATTATTATCGGCAGACTTTGCAACGGTTGGTACAAGAAGTTGATCACGCTTCGACGTTGCGCTGTTTTGAAAAGCACTTGTTGCAAGAATTGGGTTATGCGTTGCTTTTGGAACATGAGGCAGGCAGTAGTAACCCTATCGATGCGGGCAAAAATTATCGTTACATATTGGAGCATGGCGCAGTACCAGATGAACGGGATTTTTCCGAAGGATTGTTGATTGCCGGGAAGACGTTGCGAGATATTGCGGGAGACGATTACACTGATGTTAATAGTGCACGTCAAGGCAAGCAATTGATGCGCATGTTGTTGAATCATCATCTTGGCGGAGTGGTTTTGCATACCAGAGAATTAATTAAGGACTTGAAAAAATATGATTAAACTCGGATTAAATATCGACCATGTAGCAACGTTGCGTCAAGCACGCGGTTCGCGTTATCCCAACGTTATTAGGGCGGCACTCATTTGCGAAGAAGCAGGTGCGGATGCGATCACCCTTCATCTTCGGGAAGATCGCCGTCATATTCAAGATGCAGATGTGGCTACGTTGCGAGGAATGTTGCAAACGCGCATGAACTTGGAATGTGCCGTAACGGATGAAATGATAGATCTCGCATTGCGCACCAAGCCGCACGATATTTGCCTTGTGCCTGAAAAACGTGAAGAGCTCACCACCGAAGGCGGATTGGATGTGGTGAAATATTTTGATCAAGTGAAGCGTGCTACGCAGCGTTGCTCGGAGGCGGGTATCCGTGTGTCGCTCTTTATTGATGCTGACGAAAAACAGCTTGATGCAGCCAAGAAAGCGGGGGCGCCGGTTATTGAAATTCACACCGGGAAATATGGCGATGCAGATAGCATCCCGGAACGAGAAGCAGAACTTCAACGCATTCATCGCGCTGCACTATATGGTCATTCGCTGGGTTTGCAAGTGAATGCCGGGCACGGACTGAATTATCACAATGTTCTTCCTATCGTCGCTATCCCGCATATTGATGAATTAAATATCGGCCACTCCGTTATTTCTGCAGCAGTGTTTA
>Ga0364881_10529_pt2 | contig 18887 bp, 15 predicted proteins | sample ExccelJu500001D4_5_FD_206923 | JGI IMG/M metagenome (GOLD analysis project Ga0364881, IMG submission 206923) | Enriched cells from Trout Bog Lake Hypolimnion, Wisconsin, USA - BchlTB.July30.5000.01.D4 | ecosystem: Environmental > Aquatic > Freshwater > Lake > Hypolimnion/Profundal zone | place...
CTGTCATCAAACTCGATCGTCACCTGGCTCAGGCCAAACTTCGTCAGCGAGCGCGAATCCATCACCCCCGGCATGCCCGAGAGCGCCATCTCGATGGGCCGCGTCACAGCACGCTCAGACTCCTCGGGAGCCAGTGCCGGCACCGCCACGTTTACCTGCACCTGTGGCCCGGTGAGATCAGGCACGGCATCGATGGGCAGATGGATCAGCGAAAAAAGGCCCGCTATCAGCAGGCCCAGTGCGCCCAGCAGCACGAGGGCACGCTGACGGACCGAAAAGTCGAGAATGAAATGGAGCATGGCCGTAAAAAATGGGCTTTAAAAATGCGGCTCTGCCTACTTGTCCAAGCTCCCGCCCGTCAGCTGCTCAAGCTGCAGCCTTGCATCCACCGCACCCATCTGGGCAGCCAGCACGGCTTTGACGGAGGAGAGATACTGGCGTTGAAGTTCGGTGTACGTTGACAATGGCAGCGCGCCAAGGCGGTAATGCTCGTCAGCCTCTGCGGCAGCCTTGCGGAAGTTGTCCAGTGTGTCTGGCGCTAGCTGTGTCAGTTGCTCCACGTAAATGCGGTAATGACTGGCCTGTGAGGCGACGTCTCGCTCAAGCTGGCGCATCTGCGCCGTGAGCATGACCCCTGCCTGCACCTGCCTGGCCTCCGCCGCCTCGATGGCCCCTTTGTTGCGGTTCCAGACCGGCAGCGGAATGGCCACCCCGATGCCAATCTGAGTTTCCCGCGAAGCGCTGATCGGGTTGGTCTGGTTCTGCATGTAGGGCTGCAGCGTGATGTAGGGCCAGCGCTCGTTTTTGGCCAGAGCCACATGGTAGCCCTGCTGCTCCACATCCAGGAAACGGGCGCGCAAGGTGAAATTTTTATGTCGTGCTTCGGCCAGCAGCTGCTCAATGGGCGGCGCGGGATTGAGCACGATGTTTTCCATGCGCAGCTCCAGCGGATGATCAGCTCTTTCCCCCAGCAGTTGATTCAACTCAAAGCGGGCGGCGGCAAGATCGTTGCGCGCCTGGGTGGCCTCGGCGCCAAGCGTGAGCGCATTGGCCTGAATGATGCGGGCTTCCAGACGCGGAGCGGCACCGGCGGGATCACGCTGCAGCAGCACGGCTGCGAGGTTCTGGAAGCGCTTTGACACCTCCTCGGCGGCGCGCGTCTGCTCCTGAGCGGCCAGCAGTTTCCATGAAACCGTGCGCACCCGGCCCGCCAGCGCGGCCCGGAACTGCGTGAACCCGAGCTGGGCCAGCTCAATGTCTTTTTGCGCGATGGCCTTGCGCAGCGAGATACGCCCCGGCCACTCGAAGGTCTGCGTCAGCTGCACCGCCCATGTAGGGCCGTCGCCAAGGGCCCCATTGCTGAGGTCGCGATAGTGCCAGTTCCCCAGCCCTACCATCAACTCGGGGTTTTTAATTTCACCTGCTTTGGTCTTGCCACCGCGCGCGACATCAATTTGCGCCTCGTAATACCGCAGCTCTGGATGTGTGGCGAGCGCCTTCATCACGAGCGAATTGACTGACACAGGCTCCACTCCCATGGCGGCAGACCCAAGGAGGCAGAGAAACAAACAAGGAATTACAATCGGCGATTTCATGACATGCGGGAAGCTAATGAGAAGAGAGGGGGAGTCGGGCCATGGGGGAAATACCCACCCTGTGGCCGTGGTGTCCGCAGCTGCGGACCCGGGGTTTTCCTTCCTTCAGTTCTCAACACCGCATGACGACCCTGCCGGCCTTCATCGCAACTCCCTGGCACCATGTGCACTTCCTCATCTGCCATGTCACGCCGCCAGGCGCGCAGGCCTTGAAATCAAAATGGGAGGCCGTCACCATGTGCACTATCACAGCCCCTGTTCTTGCAGCACCGCCGACGGCTGAGGCTAGGCGCTGCGCCCTGGCTGCGTCTTCCACCGGCTTGAATGCCAGAACGTGGTCGGTGTCATTCGGCGACGGAACTTTGGCAAACGCCACCAGCATTCGGCACAGCACATCATGCTGATGGGACAGCAGTTCCTCCGCCGATTTGCCCTCATGAGAGAGCACCACGGTCAGGGCACCGTTGTTCGCCTGCCCTATCTTGACATGATGATCTCCATCAATGAGCGCCGCCGCCATGCAGATGGCCGGCGCCACTCCTTGAGAGGAAAGCAGCCACCCCAGCAGGAGAAGCAGGTTCACCAGCCGGTTCAGGGGCTTGGAATCATGACGAGGCGCGCACATGTCAGGACGTAACGGGGCACCATAGCACGCCAGGGCGGCAGTTTCCAACGCGAAAAATCACCCAGGTCAGCCTTGAGGACCCTTTTCTGTGTCCGTTGCTGACTCAGGTGGATTTTCCCCAGCTGGCGGGTTGGTCGTCTTTTTCTTCTTGTGCAAGGACAGGAAGGGCTGGTGGGCCGGCTGGTCAATCAGGACGTATTTGCTATGCAGACCCTCGTCTCCTGCATCAAACAGCGGGTAGAGGATGGGCAGGATGAACAGCGCCAGGAAGGTATCTGTCATCAGTCCTCCGATGATGACGCAGGCAAATGGACGTGCGGTTTCGGCACCGACAGCGTGAGACAAAGCGGCAGGCAGCAAGCCCAATGCGGCCATGGCAGCAGTCATCACAATGGGCCGCACTCGACTGATGGCCCCTTCTCGGACCGCCTCGGCCATGCGCAGGCCCTCCTTGCGCATCTCACGTATTCGTTCGACCATCAAAACGCCGTTCTGCACGGACACCCCAAACAATGCAATGAAGCCAACCAGGGCGGAAACCGACAAGGTCAGCCCCGCCAAGGGGAGGACAAGAATACCGCCCACAGCCGCGAAGGGCACATTGAGCAGGATCAGGGTGGCGAGTTTCACGGAATCAAAGGCCGTGAAGAGCAGGAAGAAAATGGCAACGAGCGTGATTGGCACGACAACAGCCAGGCGCTTCACGGCTCGCTGTTGGTTTTCAAAGGCTCCCGTCCATTCCAGCCGGAATCCAGGAGGCAAAACCACCTGCGCGTTGACCTTTTGCTGCGCTTCCGCAACGAGTGTTCCCAAGTCGCGCCCACGAACCGCAAGCTTCACAGCGGTTAGGCGGGAATTTTCTTCACGATAGATGCGGGAAAAACCAGGCTTGACCTCCACAGAAGCCAAGGCCCCCAAGGTGAGTCGTTCGCCCCCCGAACCTGTAATCGGGATGCGGCGGATTCCATCCAGGCTGGCCACCGAGCGTGGGATCATTTTGACGGCCAGATCAAAAGTTCGCTCACCTTCGAGCACCTTGGAAGCAACGGAGCCCCCCATGGAGGTTTCGATGACCGACTGCACGTCCATCATGGACAGGCCCGCACGGGAGATGGCAGAGCGATCTACGGCAATCTGCACTTGAGGCTGCCCCAGCAGGCGTTCCGTATTGACGTCCGCAGAACCTTGAACGGTATTGAGAATATCCACGATCTGATCGGCAATTTTTTGCAGCAGTGGCGGCTCATCCCCAAAGATTTTGACACTGAGTTCGGATTTCACCCCTGAGACAGCCTCATTGACGTTATCCTCAATCATCTGACTGAAGTTATATTGAACACCCGGCACCTCCGCCAGCAGCTTTTTCTTCATAGCAATCACAAGGCCATTTCTATCAAGCGCAGTTTTCCACTCTTCACGGTTGATCAGGTCAACAGTATACTCGCTCACGTCAAAACCATTCACATCCGTGCCGTCATCCGGCCTGCCGTTCTGACTGATGACGGATTTTGTTTCAGGAAAGGAAGCCATCACATTTCGAATGCGTCTGACCATTTTGGCGGATTCAGAGGGCGAAATGGTCTGTGGCAGATAGGTGCGCACATACAATGATCCTTCGTCCAGTTTGGGCAGGAATTCGGTGCCAAGGTGGACGAACACCGTCCCCGCAATGATCAGCATGATGATCACACCGCAGATGACCAGCCGGCCGTTCTTGAGCGCCCAGCCAATCGTCGGGCGGTAAATACGCAGGAGAATGCGCACGACGAAGGATTCTTCCTCTCCCGCATCCTTTTTAAGCGCGTAGCTGGCAAGCAGCGGCACAATGGTCAGCGCCATGATGGTGCCTGTGATCAGCGCAAAGGTCAGCGTGAGCGCCATCGGCTTGAAGATCTTGCCCTCCACCCGCTGCATGGTGTGCAGAGGCAGGAATGCCAGGAGCAGAATGGCCTTGGAGAAAAGGATGGGGCGTCCCATCTGGGCCACCGACATTGGCAGGAGCTTGAACAAAGATTCCTTTTTCTCCCGCCGTTCGTGCATCAGGCGCAGCAGGTTCTCGATAACCACCACCGAGGAATCTACAATGATGCCAAAGTCGATGGCCCCCATGGAGATTAGATTGGCAGGGATGCCGCGCAGATCCAGCAGGAGAAACGCCCCCATCAAGGACAATGGCACCACAGCGGCCACGACCAGCGCTGAGCGCACATTGCCAAGACCCAGGAAAAGAATGAGCACCAGCAGCACGCAGCCAATGCCTTCAGCCATGTTTTTGTGCACCGTGTGCAGCGTTCGATCAATCAGGTTGGTGCGGTCATAATGCAGGTGGGTATGTACGCCATGCGGCAGAAATTTGCTGTTAATGACTTCAATTTTAGCCCTCACCCCTTCGAGTACTTTGAGCGCATTTTCCCCTTTGCGCAGCATGACAATTCCCTCGACGGCATCATCAAGTTCAAAATGCTCGGCGGGAATATTCCGGCCCACGCGTCCCAGACGCAATTGCTCACCAAAGAGAACCCGGCCCAGGTCTTTGATACGAATGGGGGTGCCGCCACGCGAATCCACCGCAATCAGCCCGATGTCTTCGAGATTCTGCACAAAGCCAAGACCTCGAACAATGAACATCTCCGGTCCATGCTCAATGTAGGCACCGCCAGCATTTTTATTGCCCGCAGAGAGCGCGTCGAGCACTTGGCGCAGCGTAATGTCGTATGACAGCAGTTTCATCGGGTCGATCTGCACCTGGTACTGCTTGGTGGCGCCACCAAAGCCCACGACATCGACCACACCTGACACGGTGCGAAGCTGACGTTCAACCACCCAGTCCTGCAGCGCGCGCACTTCTGTCAAGGGCATGCTCTTTGGGGCATCCATCGTGTAGCGGTAAATTTCTCCCACTGGTGTCGTGTCAGGAGAAAGACGTGCGTCCGCATCCGGCGGCAGGCTGACGCCGGATAGCAGCTGGAATGCCATGTTCCGGCAGTAGGCGCGATCCGTGTCGTCCTCAAAGACGATCGTGACCTGCGAGAGACCGAAGAGGGAAACGGAACGAATCGAGGCCCGATTGGGAATGCTGTTCATGGCATTCTCAATCGGAATCGTGACGAGTTTCTCCACCTCCTCAGCGGCACGGCCCGGCAGCAACGTGATGATCTGCACCGAAACATTGGTGACGTCGGGGTAGGCTTCCACCGGCAATCGTTTCATGGCCAGCGCGCCAGCCAGCACAAACAGCACCATCAAGGCCAAAGCCACCGGTCGGTGTTTAAGAACGTATTTTGTGAGCGTGCCCATGGCGTTTAGTTTTTAGCCTTTTCCGCGCCAGAGGTTGCGGTGCTGGTATTATCGTCAAGGATGCTCTCTAAAACGAGTGCTCCTTCAGCAACCACTTCTTCACCTGCGTTCAGCCCCTCGCTGACAAAAACGTATCCACCATCCTCCGCAGCTGTGGAAATTTTCCGCATTTCAAACACGTTCTCGGATTTGCGTATGAACACCCACGGTTTGGCCTCGCGCAGGAAGACTGCCTTGACGGGTGCCCGCGGCATTTTGGGAACGTGGGTGATCACATTCACATTCACATACATCTGTGCCTTGAGGAGTTTTTCTGGATTGGCCAGCTTGCCCTTTGCCACGACCGTGCGTGTGTCCGGATTCAGAGACTGTCCGATGACGGTCAAAGTGCCAGGAAACATCCGATCACCATAAGCTCTTGAACGAATCTCAAGTTTTTGCCCCACCTGCAAATTGGACAAATCCTGCTCACTGACATCCAGATGGACCCAGAGAGATTCAGGATCAGAGATGATGAACAAGGGGGCCGCAGCTTCGGGCGTGTTGGCCAGAATCGAGTCAGTCCGAATCTCCTGCCCAGGCTGCACGTTGCGGTCCACAATGATCCCGGCCATAGGCGCCTTAAGCACAAACGCACCGTCCACATCCCGGCCTTTGCCGCCCCAAACCGTGAGCCGTTCCACCGCGCGATCACGGTCGGATTTGTTGTCGAGATAAGCCGTGTTGGCCGATTCCAGTTCTTTTTGCGGCAACACCCCCTTCGCGACCAGCTCCCGGGTACGGTCCAGCACCTGTTTGGACAGCACCAGATCTGACTCGGCCTTGGCCGCGTCTGCCTGGGCCTGGCCGAAATCTGGAGAGGTAATTCGCGCCAGCTCATCCCCCACCTGGACCTTCTGACCTCGCTCACCTTTAATGCTGGCAACACGCCCTGCCAGCGGGGAAAAGACATTCGTGGTGGAGTCTTGATTCCAGACCAGCTTGCCAGTCAGGTGCAGCATCACCTTGTCGCTTTCCTTGGCTGCCTCGACAACCAGCGATTTCAATTGCGGATCGCCTTGGGTGAAGATCAGGGTGTTCTTCTCGAGTTTGATCGGATAGGGATCCGGTTGGACGACAGGGGCGGGTTTGCAGCCCGCGAGCAGCAGCACCAGAAGCCATGAGTGTTTGACGATATGCATGATGTAATAGGGTTCAGAAATGAACGATCCAGATGCCTGCTGAGCGGTGCAGCTCGATCACAGCCCGCACATGATCGATCTGAGCGGTGTAAAAACTTGTCCAGACCTCATTCGCCTTGCGCTGTGCGTCCAGCAGTTCCAGGAGGGAGGAGGCGCCACGTTTGTAGCTGATCACCCGTTTCTCCAGCGCGGTGTCAACATCCTTCAGCACACCGCTCTGGTACAAGTTCACCCGGTCATGGGCTATGCCGTAAAGGGACAGCGCCTGGCGCACCGCCACGCCTGCTTTGACCTCTGCGTCGTCTAGCTGTAGTTGCGCCTGGCTCGCCATGGCATTGGCTGCGGCTATCCCTGTTTTGTTGGTGTTCCAGATTGGCAGCGGCATGGAGATCTGCAGCGCTCCCATGTTGTAAAGCGGCTGCGGGGAGGTGTCGTTGTAGGACGAGGTGCTCCGCATCCAGCCGACTCCCAGGCTCACATCAGGAATGCGTTTGGCTTTCTCCACATCGATGCTCGCCACCGCAGCATCACGCAGGTGTCTCATCGCCACCAGGTCCGGACGGTTCTTAATGGCGCTGGAAAGCAGTTTGAACAGTTCCGTTGTCTGCGGCGTCACGTCCAGCGCCCCCACTGGGTGCCAGTGCGTGCTGGAAAACTGCGGGCCCAAAAACGCATTCAGCCCTAGTTCCGCATTGTTTGCCTGGGCCTGCGCGTTGAGCAGCTCCGCCTCAAACTGACGCACCTCCACTCGCGTCTGCTGCAGGTCCACTTCACTGATGTCCCCGGCTTTCTGGCGCTCTTCCTGCGCGGTCAGCAGTTCGCGCAGCAGGTTCGCGGTGCGTTCAAACTGCGACTCCACCTTTCTCATGGCGATCGCGTCCGCATACGCGGTCGAGGCGTCTAGCCTCAGGTTCATCAGAAAGCTCTTCAGCGTGGCAGAGGTCGCGGCGTAATTTTTCCGCGCCACAAGCCATCTTTTCTGTCGTTTGCCCCCCATTTCAAAGGTCTGGGACATCATATACTGATAGTATCCAGGCAGTTCCTGCCTGCCATAATACGTCAGATCATGCGCTCCGGTGAACTGAAGCACCGGATTTTGAAACAGCTTCGAAGCCGCTATCACCGTTTCTGCAATCGTCACATTGTATCGTTGCGCTGCATAGGCAAGGTTGGAAGCCGCCACCTTGTCCAGATAGTCCTCCAGCTTGATGGGCTTTTTCTCCTTCGAATACTTGGTCAGTGCTGCCAGCCGCTCAGCCGTCGGTCCGGCGGGAGGCGGGGTCATGTCAGCCACGACGGAGTATGGCTTTTGCTGGGGCGGTTGTCCCGCAGGGGCTTGTGCGATAACCGGGGTCACCGCCGAGGCGGCCTGCAATGACAAAAATGGCACCAGCAGATAAAAACAGGTTTTCATGAAATTCGTGGCGTCGTCAATGTCGTGGTGCTTGGCAGATCGCGGATAGCCTGTCACTGCGCCAAAGCTGGCCTCGCACGGAGCACTCCCACCTGCTGCTGCAGCCTCCGGCTTGCTTGAAAACATGCAAGACAACCAGCCTGGCATTCGCAAATATTTGCAGCCGAATTTCCCAGCTTCGATTGGCTTTTGACGAGAAAACTGCGCATGATGTCCTCCAAAGACGCAGTCGCGCTTATTCTTATTCAATTGTGGCGTTAAAACGGACATGATCATGGGGTCAGAAATGGGAGATCCACAGGCCTGTCGAGCGGTTAAGATCGATGACTGCCCTTACATGATCAATTTGCGCATTGTAAAAACTCATCCAGACCTCGTTGGCCTTGCGCTGTGCATCCAGCAGCTCCAGCAGAGATGAATCACCACGCTTGTAGCTGATCACTCGCTTTTCCAGGGCGGAATCAGCATCCTTCAGAACGCCGCTTTGATAGAGATCCACCCTCTGCCGCGCGATGTCAAAAAGGGATATCGCCTGGCGGACATCCACCGCCGCCTGCACCTCGGCATCCGCGAGCTGCGTCTCCGCCTGGCCGGCCGTGGCCTTGGCTGCCGCTATCCCGGTCTTGTTCATGTTCCAGATCGGCAGCGGCACCGAGATCTGCCAGGCACCCATGTTGTACAGCGGCTGCGGGTTCGTGTCGTTGTATGAAGAGGTGCTGCGGATCCAGCCCAGCCCTATGTTGACGTCCGGAACACGCTTGGCTTTTTCCAGATTGATGTTTGCCAGTGCTGCGTCCCGCAGGTGCCGCATCGCGATCAAGTCAGGCCGCTTCAGTATCGCGATGTTCAGCGCTTTGACAAATCCCGTGCTTTGTGCGGTGACGTCCAATGTCCCCACCGGAGCCCAGTGCGTACCGGAATACTTCGGACTTAGAAAAGCGTTGAGCTCCAGCTCTGCGTTGATGGCTTGTGCCTGTGCATCAAGCAGCTCGGCCTCAAACTGCCGCACCTCCACCCTCGTTTGCAGAAGATCCACATCACTGATGTCCCCAGCCTTCAGGCGTTCTTCCTGCACCAGCAAAAGCTCCCGCAGCAGGGTGGCAGTACGCTGAAATTGACCCGCCATCTTCCCCAGGGCGATCGCGTCGGCATAGGCCGAGGAGGCATCCAGCCTCAGGTTCTGTAAAAAACTCTGCAGCGTCGACGAGGTTGCCGCGAAGTTTTTGCGGGCCACCAGCCATCTTTTGAACCTTTTGCCCCCCAGTTCAAACGTCTGGGAAATCATGTACTGGTAGGTGCTTGGCAGCTCCTGCCTGCCGTAGTACGTCATGTCATGCGCAACGCCAAACTGCACCACCGGGTTCTGAAATAGCTTGGCCGCCGCCACCACCGTCTCGGCTATCGGGATGTCGTAACGTTTCGCTGCATAGGCCAGGTTGGACGATGCCACTTTCGTCAGATAATCCTCCAGCGAGATCGGCGTCTTCTTTGTCGAAAGCTTGGTGAGCTCTGCCAGCCTTTCCGGCGTCGGCCCGCTTGTCTCCAGATCTGCTGCTGGGCGTGCATCCGTAGCAGCAGCCTGCATTTTCATGCAGAGAATCAGCAGTGGGATAAGGAGACTGGGGGGCTTCATGAAGTATCGTGGCGGCAACAATGACAAGCGGTTAAGGAGGATACGACTCATTCCTTGCCGCGCAATATTTCTTGGCTTTTACAGAGCATGGGTTGCCCAATCCTGACAGACTCTTCATTCTGGCGGTGGCAGTCATGCCCCCCCAGAGGCACGGACAAATATGCCTTTCCCCGTCTCGTTTTCCGGACTCTGGAAGATGTTGCAGCTGAGACAGGGGCATTGAGTTGGATACTTTTTCTTATGGGTCGTGTTTTGATTCGGCTGGAGCATGGGCACCCGCTTCAGGCACGCTCATGCAGGTCCTTGAAAGGTGCCAACTGGCAGGCCAGTCAGCCGCCACCCCGGCCGGGAACGGCGGCTCCTGGGCCAGGGTCATTTCATATCTTTGCGCAGGGCCTCCTGGCTGATCGCTTCACCCAGCACGCTGTCGCCGCTGATCACCTGCACATAGTAGCCACGGTATTTGTGCCCGGTCTCCTCCACCTCCTTGGCTCTGGACCTTCTTCCACTGCCAGAGGTTTCAGTATGCGTTGGCGTGTACACAAAGGCCACCTTCGGCGTGGCCACATCCGCATATCGGCCGTTGGCATCCACCGTAATCTTCATCTCACCGGACTTTTCAATCACTGTGCTGTCCGAACCGCGGCGCAGCTCGGAGGAAAAAAGAATCCACTTCAAAGTCACCCCATCCAGCTTGGTTGCAGAAGAGTTGGTGACTCGAATGCTGAGCCACTGCGTACGGGTCACCTCAGCACGTTTCTTTTGATCTTTGGCGTTCTTATCCGCAGGCTTTTTCTCACCCTCGACTTTGACATTAAGCGAGACGGTTCCGGCGGATGCCACCGTGGCAAACAGCAGGCCTGCAATGATTGAAAGATACGTTTTCATGGTTGGAGCTAAGGCATGGTTGGACTTTATTTGGCAAGGAAACGAGCGGCACAACGTGATGATAGAGTTCAGATCACCCGTGGCAGCCGTGAAAGCACAGAATGCCGCGCTTCAGCAGCATTCCCTGCACAACTGTCGGTGTCGGCGGATACCTGAGCTAATCTGCACGATTTCAGCTCCTTGAACGGACAAGATCAAGCTTGTCTTAGCCATCTGCGCTGTTTGCACCACTCCAGGCATGTCCCAGAAATAATATTTCGTGGCCAGATTTTCCCGCTGCTCAGCAGCCCCGGTCTCAGAGCCATCTTCATCCACAATACATGCCGGGCAGGCCGAGTCCGTCTGATTGCCATAGCCACGCACAGAAACCAGCTCAGCGCAGAGCGTGAGCAGGATCAGGGCGGACACAATCGACAGACAGAAGCGCATGGCTGGGCTAATTTGCTGATTAACGATGACTTGTCATGGCACCTATCACAAGCTTTTGATTCTTCCTTTAGAAAGAACTGCTTGTTTCTTTAATTACCTTTCCCTGATAATCAGTTCAAACCTGCCCCGCCAGCTTGCGCCTCAGCTTTCGCATCAAGACAGGATTGCTCTCCAGCTCTTCCATGAGGAGGGTCAAAACATCCAGCGTCTGCCGGCTGATGTGGTGCTCCATTCCCTCCACGTCTTCGTGCACCGTCTTCGGATCCAGCCCAAATCCGGCCAGCAAACGCGTCAGCACCTCATGCCTGCGCGCGATCTCAGCCCCCACCTTGCCTCCTTCTTCGGTCAGGATCACCCCTCGATAGCGCTCGTACACCACAAACCCCTCCGCATCCAGCTTCTGGATCATGTTGGTCACACTGGCCTGGGAAACACCCAGGTTCTTGGCAATGTCCACCACCCGGGCATACCCCTTGGAAATGATCAGATTGTGAATCTGCTCCAGATAGTCCTCGATGGCTGGGGAGCCCAGATGGCTCGTATGTTCCTTGCGTTTGGCTGGCATGAGCGTCTGAAAATGGATCATGCCCGGTTGTCTTCAACGAGGAAAAGAGGATTCGCCCTTGCAAAGAAAATTAGCCTGGACTAATTCTTTTCGTTCCCCATGGAAAACATCCCCGAAACCGGCTGGCGCACTCGCGGAGACAATTCGCTACCTGAGGTCTTCCGTTCCATCCATGTACCGAAAGACGGCTCGTTCTGGCGCAAGATGCTCGCCTACGCAGGCCCCGGCTTCCTCGTCTCCGTCGGTTACATGGACCCTGGAAACTGGGCCACCGACCTCGCCGGCGGCGCTCGTTATGGCTACACGCTGCTGTCGGTCATTTTAATTTCAAACCTCATCGCCATCCTGCTTCAGCACCTGTGCGTCAAGCTCGGCATCGCCACCGGTCGGGATCTCGCCCAGGCGTGTCGGGATCACTACCCGCGCCCAGTCGTCTGGTTCCTGTGGATCTTGTGCGAGGCAGCCATCGCCGCCTGCGACCTCGCCGAGGTCGTCGGCTCCGCCATCGGCCTCCAGCTCCTCTTCGGCATCCCGCTCGTCTGGGGCTGCATCATCACCTCGCTGGATGTCATGATCGTCCTGCTCCTGCAAAACCGCGGCTTCCGCTACGTCGAGGCGCTTGTCATCACCCTGATCCTCACCATTGGCGGCTGCTTCGCCGCCGAGATGGTCTTTGCCCGGCCCGACCTCTCCGGCATCGCCGGCGGCTTTATCCCCTCGGCGGAGATCCTCAAAAACCGCGAGATGCTATTCGTCGCCATCGGCATCCTCGGCGCCACCGTCATGCCGCACAATCTCTACCTGCACAGCTCCATCGTGCAGACCCGCAACTTTGCCCGCGACGAAGCCGGCAAGGCCGAGGCCATCAAGTTCGCCACCATCGACTCCACCTTCGCACTCATGTTCGCCCTCTTCATCAATGGCGGCATCCTCATCGTCGCCGCCGCCGCCTTCCACACCAGCGGCCACAGGGACGTGGCGGAAATCCAGGAGGCCTACAAGCTCCTCAGCCCCGTTCTAGGTGTCGGTGTCGCCAGCACCCTCTTCGCCGTGGCACTCCTCGCCAGCGGGCAGAACTCCACCCTCACCGGCACCCTCGCCGGACAGATCGTCATGGAGGGCTTCCTCAATATCCGCCTCAAGCCCTGGCTGCGTCGCCTCCTCACCCGCCTCATCGCCGTGGTCCCTGCAGTCTGTGTCATCGGTTATTATGGCGAGGGGGAGACCACCAACCTCCTCATCTGGAGCCAGGTCATCCTCTCCATGCAGCTCAGCTTTGCTGTCGTTCCCCTGCTCCGCTTCACCGGTGAAAAAGCCAAGATGGGCCGCTTTGCCAACCCGCTTTGGATCAAGCTCTTCGCCTGGCTCAGCGCCGCCATCATCATCATTCTCAACTTCAAGCTCCTCTTCGATTTCTTCGCCCCTCAGTCCTGGATCAACGCCCTCGGATTCTAACGCCATGTACCGCAAAATCCTCGTCGCTCTCGACACCAGCGCCTCCGATCAGGTACTCCTCCCCGCCATCACCCAGCTCGCCTCCCTCATGCACAGCGAGCTCCTCCTCGTCCATGTCGCCGACGGCTGGGCCGCCCGCAATTTCGACCAGCTCAAGCTCGCTGAATCCGAGGAGATGCGCCAGGACCTCGCCTACCTCGAATCCACAGCTGCAAAGCTCCGCGCCTCCTCCGGCCTGACCGTCAGATTCCGCCTCGTCCTCGGAGAGCCCCCCGATCAGCTACTCAAAGTCGCCGCCGAGGAAAACATCGATCTCATCGCCCTCGCTTCCCACGGCCACCGCCTCCTCGGCGACATCATCCACGGCAGCACCATCGACGCCGTCCGCCACAAGGCCACCGTCCCCCTCTTCGTCGTCCCGCCCAAGCGCACACCTTGACGAGCACGCGCCTCCCCGCCATATCAGCGGCTCCTATGCGCATCCTTTCAGGCCTCCAACCCAGCGGCAGACTCCACATCGGCAATTTCTTCGGCATGATGGAGCCGGCCCTCAAGCTCCAGCACGAAGGCGACGCCTATTACTTCATCGCCGACTACCATTCCCTGACCTCCGTCCACGACGGCAAGGCCCTCCGCAGCTATGTCCGCGAGCTCGCCATCGACTTCCTCGCCTGCGGTCTCGATCCCGAGAAGTGCGTCTTCTTCCGCCAGAGCGATGTCCCCGAGCACTGCGAACTCTCCTGGATCCTCAGCACCATCACCCCCATGGGCCTGCTGGAGCGCTGCCACAGCTACAAGGATAAAATCGCCAACGGCATCAAACCCTCCCACGGCCTCTTCGCCTACCCCGTCCTCATGGCGGCAGACATCCTCATCTATGACAGCGATGTCGTCCCCGTGGGCAAGGACCAGAAGCAGCATGTGGAGGTCACCCGCGACATCGCCATCAAGATGAACGAAACCTTCGGCGAAGGCATCTTCAAGCTCCCCCAGCCGCGCATCCAGGAGGCCACCGCCGTCGTCCCCGGCCTCGATGGCCAGAAGATGAGCAAAAGCTACGACAACACCATCCCGCTCTTCGAGGAGCCCGGTCCGCTCAAAAAGAAAATCATGGGCATCAAGACCGACTCCACCCCCGTGGAGGCCCCCAAGTCCATCGAAGGCAGCAGCATCCTCGCTCTTTATAAACTCGTCGCCTCACAGTCCGACTACGATGCCATGGTGGCCGACCACCTCAACGGCGGCGTCGGCTACGGCGACTTCAAAAAGCGCCTCCTCCAGGGCGTCACGGAATACTTCGCCCCCTTCCGCGCCCGCCGCGATGAAATCATCGCCGACAAAGGCTACGTGGACAAGGTGCTCGCCGAAGGCGCGGAAAAAGCCCGCGCCGTCGCACGCAAGACCCTCAGCCGTGTGCGCGATGCCGTGGGTCTGGGTTGATCAGCGTTTCCGCTTCTTGTTCTGCTGCGCACGCTTGTGGCCATGCCCCGGCTTGCGAGGCGGCGCGCTCTTGATTTCGCTGCGGTCCCGCTCGCGCCGTTCTCCACGCTCTTTCTTTTCCGGTTTGCGTGAGCGGCCCTCTTCCTCTGGCTTGATCACCAGCCGGAAGTCCACCTGCTTCCTGGCGCTGTCCACCCTGTAGATCTGCACCACCACGTTGTCTCCCAGACGGATGACACGTCGCGTATGGCGACCGGTCAGCTGCCGCGTCACTGGGTCAAAGATGAAGAAATCATCCGGGATCGCGGAGAGCGGCACCACACCGCTGAGCCCCAGGTCGGGCACATCCACAAAGAAGCCAAAGTTCCTCACCTCGGTCACCAGCGCCTCATACGAGTGCGGCTTTTTGGAGGCCAGCTGCGCCTTCAGGTAGGCGTACAGTTTCACCTCCTTGCTGTCCCGCTCTGCGTCCGAGGAGTTCTTCTCCGTCGCACTGATGTGGCCCGCGATCTGCCGGGCATCTCCCGCCTGCAGCTCGGCCTTGTCGAAAAGGGAACGATGCACCACCAGGTCGGCATATCGCCGGATCGGCGAGGTGAAGTGTGTGTACTTCGGCTTGGCCAGACCGTAATGCCCTAGCGGCTCCACCGCATAGCGCGCCCTCATGAGCGAACGCAGAAAGCCAATCTTCAGCGCAGGCCCGATCGGCAGCGTCTGCAGCCGGGCCAGCAGCTTCTGCACTTCCGGGCGATGAGTCAGATCTCCGCACGGCACCCGGTGGCTCAGCACTTCCTCGCGGAAATCATTCAGCCTCTTTTCCTTCGGCGACTCATGCACGCGATACACGGAGATCCGGTTCAGCCCCATCAGCCTTCCCGCCACCGCCTCGTTTGCCAGCAACATGTATTCCTCGATCAGCTGGTGAGACACATCATTCTCGATCTTCTCGATGCGCAGCACCCTGCCCTGCTCATCCAGGCGGATCTTGTTCTCGGGGAAGTCCAGGTCCAGCGATCCGTTCTTGAACCGCAGATGGCGTATCTTCTGCGCCATCTCATGCGCATCATGCAGCATCTGCTCCGTCTCATTGTTCGGCGGTGCCTGCAGCACGGAAAACGCCTCCTTGTAGGTAAAGCGTCTCTTCGAGCGGATCACGGCGGAGTAAAACTTCGCGCTCACCACCTGCCCGTGCTTCGACATCACAAACTCCACGCACTTCGTCAGGCGGTCCACGTTCGGCTTCAGCGAGCACAGCTCGTTGCTCAGCGCCTCCGGCAGCATCGGGATCACCCGGTCCACCAGATAGGTCGAGTTGCCACGCTTGCTCGCCTCCACATCCAGCGCGCTGCCCGGCTTCACGTAGTGGGACACATCCGCGATGTGCACCCACAGCCGCCATTGATCTCCCTCCTGCTGCATGCAGATGGCGTCGTCAAAATCCTTCGCATCATCGGGGTCAATCGTGACCACGTTGTGCGCACGGCAGTCCACACGTCCGGCGCACTCCTGCGCGCTCGGCTGGTTGTCAGGGCGCGACTTCGCAATCGCATGCGCCTCGTTCAGCACGTTCTTGGGAAAATGCAGCGGCAGGTCGTAGTTCCGCAGCACGGAGAGCATGTCCACACCCTCCTCATCCGGCGGTCCCAGCACCTCGATAACCTCGCCCTCAGGAGCCACCTTTCCACTGCCCCATTGCGTGATCTCCACCACAACCTTGTCGCCCACATTGGCCCTGCGGCCCACATCACGCGGCTCAGGCACATAGATCACCCCCGGCAGTCTCGGATCATCCGGCGTCACGTGCAGAAACTGCTTCGTGCGTTGCAGCGTTCCCACCACCTGAGTACGCTTCCGTTCCAAAATGCGCACCACGCTGCCGCTTCTGTCCTGTTGCCCTGGTTTGAAATCCAGGCGCACCAGCACGCGGTCGCCATGCATGGCGGTGTCCATCTTGCTCTCCGGCACGCTGATTTCAGCACCGCCTCCTTCATCAGGCATCACAAAGCCGCGGCCGCCTCTGGTCACCTGGATCACTCCAGGCACAAGGTCCGCCTCCTCGGCTTCGATGTAGCGGTTTCCCTTCGTGCGGAGGATCTTTCCCTGCTTTTCCAGGCGTTTGAGCAGACCTTGTAGCACCTGCTGTTGATTGGGCTTCATGCCCAGTTGTGCGAGCAGCTCTGGCACATTCGAGGGTTGATATTCCTCACTGCCAAGCAGCCCCAATAATTTCTTTTCCATCTTATTCTTACCTATCTAATCAAAATACACTCGCACGTCGAACGATTCCGTCAATGAGAATTCGGCGGCACCCGGAACTCACGGTTCAGTCTCAGCTTCAGTTTCCGCATCGCTTCATCCAGTTCCGCACGCACGCTCACCAGCTCCGGCTCCAGCGCCACATCCAACGGTGTGGACATCACGCGCTCATGGCGTTCCATCAGCGACTGCCCGTCCTCACGCAGCCCGCATGCCTCGATTAATCCGCGCACCTTCGCCACCATCGCGCGCGTCTCCACGATCATCGCCATCGCCTCCGCTTCCGTTGTTTCACCGTCCTCCATGCGGCGCAGTTGCTGGCAGTGAAACAACCGGCACCTCACCGGCCGCTTCTCATAAACCGTGCACCCCTTCTCCTGCAACGCCGGGCATGGCTGCTCCATGTAGTACTCGCCATCGCGGCTTCGGATCTTCAGCCCCAGCCTCCCCAGCGCTGCGGGCACATCTCCCGGCTGCATCCGCACGATCTGAAACATAGTCCCGTCACAGCACATGCCGCACGCCGTGCACAGGCGCGTGGCTGCTTCAGCGAAAGACGCGGACTCCATCGTACGGGAGCAATGCCGCCCCGAGGCCTCAAGTTCAACCTCTATCCTCTCGCCGCCTTCTCCAGCACCTGCAGCGTCAGCTCCACGTTCAGCCCCAGGTCCAGCGGCAGCCTCGTCTTCACAGGGCTCCCTCCACCTCGTGCATGCCAGTGGTTGATGCACATGCCCAGCGTCGCCATGTCCGCAGGATCATCCAGCACATGCCCGTTGACGCCGGAATCAATCAGCTCGCTCGCTCCATTGTAGCTCGTCGTGATCACTGGAATGCCCGCGGCCAGCGCCTCGCTCACCACATTCGAGCAGGGCTCATAAATGGGCAGAAAGGTCAGCACATCCGCCGCCGCATACGCCGCCTCCACATCATTCATGGGGCCGGTCAGAATCACATTCGGCGGCACTTTTCCGCGCATGCGGTCCCGTGTCACCACCAGCAGCTTCAGGTGCGGGTCATCGCCGTGCCCGGCCATGAATTTCAGCAGCCATGGCAGCCCCTTGCGCTCCCAGCCCGAGCCCACAAAGACCAGCACAAAATCCTTCTCCTCAAGACCGAAGCGCCTGCGTGCATCCTTTCTCGTCACGCTCTTGAATCGCTTCACATCCACCCCGTTGCGGATCGTGTGCACCCGCTCCTGGGGAAAGTCAGGAAAATGCTGCGCGATCTCCGCGCGCACCATCTCGGAGTTCACGATCACCCGCTGTGTGTTCGCCGGATCAAAAGTCTGCGCTTCCAGCGCCATCATGTTCCGATGAAACGCCCCCAGCCCCACCAGCGGCCGCTTCCACCACGGCGCAAACTGCCTGCGCCTCTGCAGCCACACGCGGTGCAGCCCGTCCCCGGCCCGGTACACATCCTGCTTCAGCGTGCGCTCCAGGCTGAAAACACAGTCAAATCTCTCATGCTGCAGCGCAGCATTCAACGCCTCCGCAAATCGCAGCGGCTTCTCCGCCCGCGCGCCGTCCACGCTCACGCTGTGAAACATCACCCCCTCGGCCTGCCCCTGCCATTTCTCTGCATACAGATGCGTCTCATGCCCGGCCGCAGCCAGCGCCCCCAGCAGCCTCTGCACATACAGCTCCGCACCTCCGGTGGCGGAGTACTGGCGGCGGATGAGGGCGAGTTTCATACAAGTAGAGCAAACGTCTCGTTTGCCACTGGAAAATGCAAGCACGACGCTCGCACTACGAATTCGCCGCCCGCCACTGCTCAAAGCTCTCCTTCGCCGTGCGAAAGACCGCCCCGCAGCGCGGACACGTGATGATGGCCACCCCGTCTGCAAAGATGTGCTCCAGATCATCCTTCGGCAGCCGCATGATGATCGGCATCAGCCTCTCCACCGAGCACCCGCACTCAAACACATAGCCCCGCGTTTCCAGCAATGTCAGATGCTCGGCCGTGTCGAGCGCCAGCACCTGTTCAAAGGTTAGCGCCGCCAGCCATTCCTCGTCACAGTCCGGCTCCGCCGAGATCTGGATGAACTCTTCCTCCTCCAGGCGGAAGAAGCGCGTCAGCCGCTGCTCGCTGGTGGTGTAAAAGGTCTCC